>MDTE01196493.1_pt1 | contig 34720 bp, 49 predicted proteins | sample 811231 | NCBI WGS metagenome assembly MDTE01 (sample SAMN05326651, study PRJNA326480) | marine metagenome | isolation source: seawater | place: Indian Ocean: Red Sea | collected 2010
CATTAGGATACTTTTGCAGCTGGATAAAGTCTTTATCTCCGCTTACAATAATATTCTTAATACTATCCTGTGAGGTTTCTTTACATAACGTTCCTATGATGTCGTCTGCTTCAGCTCCATCAACCATTATGTATTTGTATGGAAAGTTATCTCGAAGCTCATCACGTATTTTATTGATAGCCTCAAAGATTACAGCCCAATCTAATCCAGATTGTTCTCTCCAATTCTTACGTTGTGCTTTGTAATAAGGGAAATAGTCTCTACGCCAGTAGGATCTATCATCGACTGCTATAACTAACTCACCATACTCTTCATAGAACTTTTGCCTAATAGCTCTAATACTATTAAGCACCATATGTCTAAGAAGGTCTTCACTTACATCTACCTTTCTGCCGCCTATCTGCGCCATCATGTTAGATATCATAACCTGATTTAAATCAAGAATAATCATAATAAAACCTCAAATAATATATATTATATACTATTGTTCATGCGATGTCAAGTCACAAATTACTTCTGTGTGGCTAGAATCAAAATAATCATTCTCTCGATATAATCTAGTATTAGTAATCTCTACTAGTTTACCGTCTCTAACCTTTCTAGTAATTATCTTACGTGATATGACGTTAGTGTCTTCTTCAAGATCTGGACCAAATCCTTTAATAAATGGTCCATCATGCATCACTACATTTCTTTTAAACTCTTTCATTCTTCGATAGTCTCAGCAAAGTATTCACCAAATGATTTGATGTAATGCTCTTGCTGCATTAACTTTTTCTTTTGTTTATAGTTGTGTGATCCAGGCTTAGACTTCATCTTCCAAAACGATTTACGCTCTGGTCGAGGTTTGTTAGCATCTGGATCTACCTTTTTACGACCATATATCTTAGCAATCTTCTCTGGTGAATGGAATCCACCAACAACAGACCATGGCTTATGGTCTGGATCCGATTTCTTTTTCATAAGATCGTGATTCATTTTTGTGGTACGAGAGCCATCATCGGCTTTCATAGAGATAGAGTATCGATTGATACCCTTACGACTGGAACCTGTAACAGTATAGGTCTTACCTTCCGGACTCTTTAGCTTAATATCTTTAACGACTTGGCCGCTTCCGTTTTTAAGTGCTATCCATACCATTATATTGCTCCTGTCACATATTTATAATCTAGAGGATCATACGATTCACCTAACATAGTACGCCACCTAATGCGAACATCTCTTCGTAATAGATCGGTCTCTGCTTGACCCTTTGTATGACCTACTCTATGAACAGAACCTGTCAATACATTAACTAATCTACGAGTAGCTAATGGACATTCAGGATACTTATCAAAGTAAGCCCTTAGATTATTAACATTATGAATATGATTATTCTTCCAGTTGCCGACTAGCGATTTACGCAATACCTGCCATTCAGGATCATCGACAACCTTCTTAATATTCATAGCTTTAACTTCTTGAGCTATCATTTTACTGAATTAGGACCACCAAACTGTTCTGTCCATTCAAGAAATATAGCGTGTGCTTCTTCTTTTGGAACTCCAAAGCTATCCATAAGATATCTAGGTGCACCAAACATATTGATTTTACCAGATTCTCTTAGATCATCAAGAACTTTAAAATACGATTCTTTTTCCATTAGTCTTTCACTCATACCTTTCTCCTAAGATTTATATATTATATGACAAATCGTAGTTAATGGCAACCCTAAAATTGCACTGAGACACCACAACCACATGCTGATGTTTCGTTCGGATTGAGTAATTTAAAGAATTCATTGAGTCCCTCTTGGACCCAATCTACTGTTGTGCCTTGGATGTATTCTACAGACATAGGATCTATAGCTACTTTGAATTTACCGTAATCTATTATATTATCTTCACTAGTAGGACTATCAAGACGGAAAACATACTCATACCCAGCGCAACCACCGCCAGTAATCCCAATTCGTATAGTGTCTGAGCCAGACGTGCTCGTCTTCTCAATTGCCTTAGATATTGCTGCATCGGTAAATTCTATCATTGTTAAAAAGATTGTACACTGAGCCACATAACCAATAAAGGTAACGCAATAGGAAATGTCAGAAATATAATAAACTCTGCCATATCTTTTAAACCTTTAAATTTTATAAATTCTATTTTCATTTCTCCTCTTGATCCACTCAACTTACTCCTAGCAGGCTCAACAAAAATACCCCTGATAAAGCGAGTATTTCAAGTGTGTCTTGGATATCTTCTTTGGATCTCATTCTAGTAAAACAATATGTCATCTTGATGACACAATTATTTATACCAAATAAGAATTAAGCTTTATACTTTTTAGTAATATTTTAATCAATCCACTGAATATCGGATTTTGATATATCTACAGTCTTTTCACTCAACGCTTGTATCTCATGTCTGATACCAAATCTTCTAGCCATAGCAGACTTGATAGCTTCATGTATGAATACAAAATCTTTTTGGAATAGAGGGTTATCCATATCATGTACGGGTAACATTTCCTCAATCTTATTAAAGACTTCCAATGATACATCTAAAGAACTATTGATGATCATATCGTTAACATTATCCAACAACTCTTTCGTTTCAGCCGCTGAGGCAGCTACTAATTGTTCTTCGGAATAGAGTGTTGGATTGATTACTGGGAATTGAACTACGTTATTTGCTTTCATATCTTTATTTATGAGATTTGCGTTTGCGTTTCTTAGCTCTTTTCTTAACTTCTATCTTAACGCCATACGCTTGTAGTTCAAGCTCTTCATCCTCTCGAGTCCATTCTCTTCTAACGTCTGGATACCAAACACCAATGTCTCTCTTAGGTTTACCATTATAGATAGAATCCAAAGGATAATATCCCATTGCAAAGCATTTGTATTTCGTCTTCTTCTCCATGTTAGGTCCTTGAAATAGAGATATCCAAGTTCCATGTTTAAGATAGGACTCACATTGATTAGCATATGATTCCCAAGTTGTTGCCTTGTAGAGAGCTCCTTTAACTTTACCATGATTGTGTTCTCTCTTATACGCACGAGCTCTTTCCTTAGCTTCTTTTACCCAACTTCTTACTGTGTTAAAAGCTAAAGGATGATCCTCTGGTAGGTTAACTACGTCTTGATTATATTGTGCGTAACTAGGCTTTTTTCTTGCTGCTCTTGCTTTTTCTAGCTGCTTTGTCAGTTCCTTTTTTCGCTTCTGCGTTATCTTTCTTTTCATTCACATTACCATCTAATATAGAATGGAGGAGACCTGTCCATTCAACGGCTCGAGAATCCCATCCATAAAAAGAGTCAGCATACACCTTCTGCATTTGCAACCTTTGCTGCAGAAGAGGAGCCTTCTCTTTATTTAAGTATAACTCAATTGCCTCAATAAGGCAACTCCCAAATGTATTAATATGTGTTTGCGGGTTCTCTGCGAACTGATACATGTAAGTCCAATTAGCACCCGTTTCGAATAACGCTGCAAAGTTACTATGAACATTCATAACACCTGCTGACATAGCCTCCATTAGAGCTAGACAACTAGTCTCTTGCCAAATAGAAGGATATGCAAATATGTGAGCTTTCTTTAAAGCTTCTCTAACCTCATCGTTAGGTTTGAATCCATGATAGGTCATCTTAGGATGATCTTCAATGGCTTTGAATAAATCTTTATATGGTTCGTCTCTCTCACCCCAACCATAAGCATTAAATGAACTAAAGACATCTAGATGCACATTATCATACATCTCTGCTACTCTCTCAAATACAGGAATCAATAACTCTAATCCCCTATGAGGTGTAGTATGGTATATGATATTTAATTGTTCGTGTGGATCTGGCTTATCGATCTCTTGTTCAAATGGATAGATAGCATTCTTTAATACAACACCAGCTTCATAAGGCACACCTAAGTATGCATTATACATTTGCTGTTGCCAATGTGATACAAATACTAGCTTATCAAACTTCTGCCATCCACCATCTTTTAAATGTGCTGATTCAGGATCCAAAGGTAAGTCATGTAACCATAGGATCTTCTTCTTAGTATCATCTAGCTCTCTAACTCTTGACGGGATAATTTGGAATTGTGATAATAGATTGCTGTCTACACAGTCGTATAGTCTTTCCATCATTAGCTCAGTACCGCCTTTAGAGTTTTTATTTGTTTCGTTAGTCTCTATCTCTGCGCCTGATACATCTACGATCTTCTTATCTTTTGATAAAGGTGCTCCACCTGAATCTACAATTTTTAATTCCATTATCTATGCTCCTATATGTGCTTTGATGAATTTATCAAACTCTTGATATCCACCAATAGCTTCGCCGTCTATAAAAATTTGTGGGAATGTTCTTGCGCCAGGAACCTTTTCTAATAGTTCTGGCAATGTAAAGTCTTTGTCTAACATAAGCTTTGTATACTTATGATTAGATTCTTGAATGAATGACTGTGCTATGAAGTCTGCCTTGTCGCAGTATGCACAATTAGTTTTGCTGTAAATCTCTATTAACATTATATAACCTCATAATATATTATTCTTCAACTTCACTTGTTGTTCTTTCAGTAGTCCAACCATGGAATTTTAATAGTCTATGATACTCTGTCCAATCTAAATCCATAAATGCTGTTCTCTTAGCTTCTGTATCAAAGTTATAGACTATCTTCATAACATTAGCTGATTGTCTTTGTCTATATGAACTAGATATCATTCCATTAGCTAATGCATTCTTTGTTGGATAATCAAAATTCTCGTATCCAATGCTAGGTCTATGTATGACCATACTGTAAAAGTCTTTTGCAAATTCGCTTTCAGATCCATCGATGCCTGCTGGCTGTGTAGGATCCGATCCGTCTTCTGCCCAACTTGAACTACTATTACCTGTTACTGTTTGCGTTATTTTATAAACTGTAGCCATTATTATAACCTATTTTTTTTCCTATTTCAACTTAGCTTCTAGATCCTCTATGCGTTTTATCATAGCAGGATAAGCTTCGAACTCATGTAATTCCTTACATGGATGAGAATCTTCCTCTAATTTATTTATGCGATCTGCTACTAATGGAAATTTCTCATGGAACTTTTTATCTTGTTTAATAATATCAATACCAAGTCTATCTTCTAACCATTTGTCTACCTTTAGTAGCCATGGCATCAAAAACGAAAAAGCACCTGTTGTAGCTAGTTTAAGCAATATAGCCTTAATGATTTGTAGTATGAATGTTAACATCTTTTATCCACTCCGAATAAATACGATGTCCGGTATCCCATCTCAAATCAACTACTTCACAACCTAAAGTCTCTGCGAAAATTAAATTATACTTAAACGACCACGGGAAGAATTGAATCTCCTCTACACCTTTCCAAGGATGGTCTCCAATACCAGGATTCTGTCTCCAATAGATCCTGCCGCCTGGTTTAAGGCGATCCACTGCTGCTTTAGCCTGAGTGAATACCTCTTCTTCTGTTCCAAAATTTAAGGATCCTAAAATAAATAATACATCCCATTGTTCATCTGTTTTAAAATCTTCTATTGAAACAACATCATCTGCATTGATATTAGCTGGGTCAATGCCATATAATCTATCGCCGAAAATAGGTTTAAATAAATTATATCCACAACCGACATCGAGTATAGTTTCTGTTTTGTCGATCTTATTTATCAAATTCCAGCCCGATAATTCAAATTTTGTATAATCCGGTTTCCATTCTTCACCGAAATATTTAATTACATTGTTAGCCATTTTGTACCTTAAAAAGTTTTTCTATTATAATTGCCATAGGATCCCATTCATACCATTTGTTATCTATATTAGTATTGTATGCGCTAGGTCTATGATGATGGTTGTTATGCATACCTTCACCTAGTGTTAATATATGAGCTATATGATTGTTATAACTTATATCATTTGTAGGTCTAGTTTGATAACCAAACTGATGCACAATTGTATTCAATAATCCTGACATTATATTACTCACCCCTACCGGCAAAACATAGCCATATAACAGCCATACAGGCGATATAAGCGCGAGTATGATGCAATACACTATAATGGTATGCCAATAGTAATTATGGAAAAATATCGCAGGTTTTGAGCGCAATAAGTCTCTTATTTCTCTGCTTTTAGCTACTTTATTAAAATCTATATTAGCAAAGAATGCATTAAAGAAACCTACATGATGTGGTGCTTGAGGATCGTTTTTTGTATCAGAATGTCTATGATGAGACCTATGCATAGCTGAATAATGTATAGGAGATCCTGTCGTGCTTAGTGTAGCGATTAAACCTAAGAACCATTCTCTTTTAGGTCCAGTCTCAAAGCTTCTATGTGAAAAGTATCTATGTTGTGCTATATGTTGACCACCTTTAGCTATTATAAGAGTTAGCAATATAGCTATAGTGATCGTAACATTTGATTCATTAGATAATAATAAGCAGGTAGGTATTAAGCCAATAAGGCATAGAAGTCTTACAGATCTAATTAATAGTGCACTATGAAATCGTTTAGCTACCATTTAACCAGCATACAGGATATACACACCAATACGGGTTTGCAAATCCTAACATCCATAATATAAAAATCCATAGAGGGATTTGGATCCAAGTCTTACCCTTAGACCATTCTCTAAATCTAATAGCATAGGGTGCTAGTTTATTAAATATCCAATCGCTCATTAACTTCTTATTGTTTTACTTACGCTTCCATCCCAATTAAGGTCGACAAGTTCCCTTTGTCGGTCATTAAAATCCATTGATTCTTGCTTTGCTTTCTTAACCTCTAAGTCTAGAGGTTGTTCTGGCACTTGATGAACATATTTTAGATTTTGGTTTTTATCATCAATATGCTTTTTAGCTTTCTCAATGTCGATAGGTATTCCTAAGTCTAATTCTAACTGATGCAAGTATTTCTCCTTATATAGAAATAGTGTCTCCATTGATAGATAATGATCTACCGCTTGATGCTTTAACACTTCCAAGAATACTGGAGTTGTAAAGTCTTTTCTCACTCTAGATTGTTGCATTAATAATATATTAATATCTCTACTCAATACAACAAACCTAACATCTAAATTTGCCTTCTTAGCTTTATGTATAAAACCTTGATACTCTGGAATCCTATTTATACCATTATGGACAAATGGGCATGATATAGATGTTACATTATAATCTTTTAAAGGCAGGTCATCGAAGCTTTGTTCATTTAACCATACACCTTGAAATGGCTCATGGTGATGACCTTCCCAATAGTCTTTCATATTCCATCCAAAGACTGCTGGATGCTCAGAAAGAATCTTAGCCCACAGATGGTTACCTGAACCTTGTGGGCCTGTGATTATTATTAGCTTCTTCTTGACCATGTTAATGCTATTACTGGTGGTAATATAACTCCTGTCAATGTTGCGTATAATACTTCACCAAAGAAGTATAACAAAATAGCTGGGATAAATCCACCTATTACCCCATAAAAAAGTCCTTTTCCTGTCAATAAGTGCGGAAAAGATATGGCAATAAGCGTAGGTATGAATACACATGCTCCCATGATAGAGAAGAATAAGAATAGCTGACCGATGCTAAATCCTGATACTGCTACCGCAATACCAATAGCTGCTACGATAAACATAGCTAATCTTGATCTTCCTTTAAAGTTAAATCTATCAGCGTAGTCGGATCCGACTATATTTGCTACTGATGTCATTTGACTATCCATTATAGATATGAGACCTGCGAAGATAGCAAAAGTAAATAGTAATCCTGCTTCTTTAGGTAGTATTGTTGCAATCGTGTATAAGTTAACATTAAAGATATCTCCTTCTGGTACTACGATGCCTGATCCTGCAGCTACAAAGCCAATGAAGCCCATAGCTAATGGAACAAGAATAAACATGAATGCTGCCAATATATATGCTGGCGCAATGTGATTAGGTTTAATAGCGAATGCTCTTTGGTAGAAATTATTATCTCTCCAAGGACCAGCCATATGACCGATAAATGCTGCTATACCAAAGCTAGTAAAGACACCCCAACCAAAACTTGAAGTAATGCTTCCATCACCCCCAGCACTAATACCATCCAAGCTAATAGAAAGCATAGGATCATTACCAACCCTACTAGCAATAAGGGCGACAATAATACCAACAACGGTATATACAACACCAACTTTAATAATTTCCGTAACAACTGTAGCCTTATATCCTTTTAAAAATGTGTAACTTAATGCAATCAAAACCATTGCAACTACAGACATATTATAATCTATATTTGTCAATAAAGCAACCGTTGTTGCTCCTGCTACTAAGTTAATCGCTACAGCACATACTGCAATAGCTAACATTTCTACTTGATATATGAAGTGGGCTTTATCACCAAACTTTTCTTTGATGTGGCCACTTATAGTAAATCCTTCTGGACTTTGTTTACGTAATCTATGTGCAAATCCTGCAAAGAACATTAGTGTTAAGAAATTACCTAAACAGAACCAAAAGAGTCCTGGTAATCCATTTACATAAGCTTGTTGTGTAGATATAAAGAGACCTGGTGCCCATAGCCAAGCAGCTGCTATAGATAGCGCTCCTGTAAACCACGTAAGCTCTCTACGCGCGAGTAAAAAGGATACCCTATCCTTATCATACCTGTATGTAAATTTATTGATTATAGCGAATGTAAGTAAGCCATAGGCGCATAATAACGCCCATCCTACCATTGGATCATATAGAGGAAACATGATTAAAATCTCCTAGTCATCATAAAGACATATTGGTCTTCAGTAAGCCATTTGTTATTAGCATTACCGTACCATGTATAACCAACATGTGCAGTCCAATCCGTATTAACCTTACGATTCCAAGTTACTCTGGATTTATGACCAAAGTATTCATCGCCTTGCCAACGAGGTTCTAAGAACAATTGTAAACTATTCTTATCGTTTAGCTGCTGAATCATATTCCATCTATAATGCAATCCAAAACCTTCTGGTCCTACGGATCTACCTGGAATATAATTCAATTTGAATTGGTGTTTAATTGTAAGGCTATCTGTTGGTTTCCATTGCCATGGAACACTCCAAATAATTTGATGCCATTCTAGGTCATCGCCTTCTCTACCTTGATATATCAACCCATAACTAAATTGAGGTGATAGCGTCTGATAAGCTTCGAAATGCCAGTCCCAAGCCCAAACTCCATTACGAAATTGGAAGAAATTGTTTTCGGTAGCTATATTAAGATCAATCTCAGTTTGTTTTGCTTGTGCTGGAAAACTCATTCCAACTAGCATCATTATCACTAAGATACTTGCGAACTTTTTCATAATCTAACTCCATTATGTTGTCATGCCAAAGCTGTTCATACTTTAACTGAGTTACTTTATAGAACACTTTATTATACATATATTTATTATGCCTTTCAAGTGCCACGATTTTATCGTTCAGATTCCTAAAGTGCCCTTTTGCTTGATCTTCAGTTAATTCTGGACAACATTTCATCCAAAAGTTTTTAAAGACAGCCCTTGAATCGTCTTTAATTTCTATTAGATGTTCATAACCTAATTTATATAAACGTAATAGCATTGGCAACGTTATTACATGTGTGCTTAGGTATTCCCCTTCCCAATTAGTATCATGCCATATCTGATTATCAAAGTTATGACTAAAATGATCAGCTGCAAGATAGGCCATATTGGGACTTGCTTTAGATCTATTATACCTATTATTTTTCCAAGGTTCAACCTCTTTGCCTTCTAAATTATAGGCTAAGAAATCACCTCCGGAACCAGGTGTGAAGTTAATTATAGTCTTCAAGACCCAACCCCTTTAAATTATAGTATAAATTCATAGAGTGCCATGCACCTATTCGATCATTATTGTTTAGTCCTGTTAGTGTTCTAAACACTCTAGGATCTAAATGATATTCATCCATACATTCTTTACCTCTTTCCTGAGCATACTTCCAAAACGGCGTATCCCATTTAGAGCCTGCGGCATAATGTATCATTATAATAAATTCATTATCCCTAATATATTGATGAACCTGTTCACTATTAGAAGCATTATTAATCTCAAACATAGTGTCTAAGCTAGTTGCTTCCATAGGTTCTAAGAAGAAAGCTTTATTACCATTGTATCTAACTTTTCCTTCTATAATTTCTTTCTTGTAATAGTTTTGAAATGCTATTTTATTACAAGTTGATTTGTCTGGTGTTAAGTTATAATCTTTAAATACATCTTGCAAGTCTGATAATATATCAGTTGGATCATTAAAGTGTTTATTAAACATATAACCAACACTACATCTATTTCTTAATGGTATCATAAAGACCCAACCATAAGGTCTAGCAATTGTCTTTGTATGGAAGAATTTAGGACCATCCCATGGGCATTGATGTATTAATGCTGTATTAACTGGAATGTATTTTGGTGCATAATATCCTTTTAAGTCTTTAGGTCTACCTCTACAATCGATAACCATATCGGCATCTACATCATGAGGATCCTCTATGACATTATCAATTTTATTTACTTGGAATCTATTAAACATGTAATCTTGCATTTCAACTGCATTCATATGAAATCCAAAATCACCAGTAGGGAATGAATGTAGATAATCACTCTTACCCCAATTATCATATTGTATACCAAACTTAGGAACCATTTCTATTATATCAGTATCTTCATAAAAGTAATTGATTTTATTTCTCCACCAATTACTAAATGCTAATGTAGTTCCTTCGCCAACAGGTTGAGGTTTAGTATTAGAATCATAATACCAATCTACTTCATAATTAAAGAAGTCTACATCAGGGGCATATGCACTCTTATCTAACATTAAAGAACCCACTGATAAACACCCTGCGGTGCCTCTACCTATTACTGCTACTTTTTTCATTTATGTAATTTAAAAAATGCCTCAGCATCAATAACAACCAATGGCTTCTTATGATTCTTTTTCATTACTACGATAGGTTCATACCCTTTACAATTCGCAGTAGCTTGTTCATAAGCATCCCAAACATTTAGTTTTTCTTGGTTCTTACATTCTATACTATAACCAAATTTTTCTCTAGTCTCTTTACCCATAATAACGTCTTCACCTGAAGAACCCATAGGTCTAGATTCTAAATCATCTTTGTCGGCATCTACATGTTCAATAAGTTTTTCTACAACCCATTTTTGTAAATTACGACCCTTCGCTTTCGCTGACTGTGTCTTCATAATCTTCTTCCTCTTCATATGTAAGGACTTCACCGCATGCAGGACAACATTCTACTTCAAATATGGGATCTTCCCAAGAAACATGACCTTCAAAATCGCATGACATACACATGACTTTCTTTTTTAACACTTTGCCTCCTAAAGTTTAAAGCCTGAAAATGTTTTATCATCAACATCTTTTTTCACACCACCAACTATATAGCTGCTAATCTCTGTTTCTTGTGGTGCTACTTGGACCTCACTACCGCTTATCCATTTTTGTGTCCACGGTAATGGATTGGATCCACCTTTAAAGTTATGTTTAATTTTAATAGCATTACATCTTTTAGCTGCTATCCATTCAACATATTCTTTTAAAATATCTGCGTTCAATCCGATCATTGAACCGTCTTTAAATAAGTAATCTGCCCATTGCTTTTCTTGATCTACTACCTGTTCCATAATCTTTAATACATCATCTTCACAAGCTGCTTTTATTTTAACAAACTCTGGATCATCTTTAGGAAGTTTATTTATCAGCTTCGTAGTAAATGCTAAATGTATGTTCTCATCTCTAGCAATCAACTTAATAATCTTAGCGTTACCTTCCATTTTCTTTAACTCAGCAAATGCCCAACTACAAGCAAAGGATACATAGAACCTAATACCTTCTAAAGCATTAACTGCATTTAAACATAACCATAAATTTTTTTTATTAGGTTCATTGATAAGATCATCATAGTATTTACTAATATCCTTTGAGCAATCTACAATCTCTTTATTCTCTAATAGAGTATCAAAAACAGTAGAAGGATCAGGATACACATTTCTGATAATATGGGTATATGAACGACTATGGATTGTCTCAAAAAAAGTCCATGTCTCAATCCAATTTTCAACTTCTGGTAAGCTGACAATAGGTAAAAATGCAACATTAGGTGCTCTCCCTTGTACGCTATCTAATAATATTTGTCTCTTTAAATTTGATGTGAATATGTGTTGCTCTGACGCCGTTAAATCTTTAAAGTCTTTTATATCTCTTAATACATCTATCTCTTCTGGTCTCCAGAAAAAGCCCAATTGCTTTTCAGTTATCTTATCAAAATCTGGATACTTAACATCGTCAAATCGAGCTATATCAACAGCACCATCAAAAAAGATTTTTCTGGTTTTACTATTCTTTCGATTTAACTTAAAAACTGACATTCTTCTTCCTTATATGGATTATTATAATACTTCTTTAAATAATCATATGTTCGTTTCTTTTTATGCTCACCTACTACAGTAGCAGGGGCCCAATTATTTTTTTCTCTAGGTGTATTATGATAAACATGATCACCCATTTCAACTCGCCAAGCTATATTATTATACTTACCCTTAGTAGCCTGTAGAATATCCTTTGCATTACAATTAAAAATTATTGGATCGGGACAATAATTTATACTATCAAACCTTTTAGTAATATCCCAAGTCCATATATCATCACCAACATCTACTTCTTTATATGGTAATTCTTTTATATGCTCTAATAGCAATGTCCAATTCTCAAACAAATAAGCAAACTTTGCATGATATTCCTGTATAGCTGGTCTATACAATTCTGGTTTATAACTTATTTCTATTTCAGAATCAGGTGTTACTTCTTCTGTGAGTTCAAGACGATTATAATAAAATACAATTTTACCTGGTATTATTTTACGTCTATCAATTCCCTGTTGCATCATATTCCAAAGTATTTTATGGAAAAATTCATCAAATACATAATGACCAAATATTTCGTGAATGTATAGATCTGCTTCTGGTAAACTTTGAGTAGCTAAATTCAACTTTTGAATATGTGCTTCGGGAACTATTTTATGAGTAGTATCTAAGCAAATGGTATCTACGTCTATCGAGTATACCTTTTTTGCGCCAGCCTTAACGGCTAGATAAGATAGTATACCAGGACCACATCCCATATCAACTACGACCTTATCCTTTGCATGTTCCATGATATAATCATGATAAGCATTGGTTCTTTCTGGATCCAAACTACATCTAAATTCGGTAGGCAATCCAGCTTCTATAAGCTCTGTACCAGGAGTTATGTTCTTTTGCTTTATCTTATATTGTACAGGACTCACACTCTTCATCATCTAATTCACTTTGTGGTAATTCTGGCATCTCTTCAAAATCATCTGTAGCGCCATCATACGTATTAAAATAATATAATTGCTTGCCACCATATTTATAGAATGTTAAAACATCTTGTAACATAGTGCTTAAAGGTATTTTTTCGTCTTCATAATGAACAGGATTATAAGATGTATTAACACTAATACCCTGATCAACATACTTCTGAATAACTGCACAAATCTTTAAATAACCTTCGGGCGATTTTTGATCCCACAATAATTCATACTTATTCTTTAAATGGAATATACCAGGAACTACTTGTTTCAATACACCATCTTTAGATTGCTTTACTGATACAAGAGCTCTAGGTGGCTCAATACCGTTTGTTGCATTTGATATTTGACTAGAAGTCTCACTTGGCATCAATGCCATCAATGTGCTATTTCTAATACCGGTTTCTTTCATTTGTTTTCTTAAACCAGTCCAATCATATCTTTCTTTATGCTTAACTAATTCATCGACCTCTTTCTTATAAGTTTGATTAGGTGTAATACCTAGACCATACTTAGTCTCTAAATTCTTAGGACATGCTCCTTTTTCTTTAGCTAGGTCAGCTGATGCTTTAGTTAAATAATAAGACCATGCTTCAGTCCATTCATCAATCATTTCTAGATTAGGTTCTGAATAGGTCATTCCATTTTTAGCCATCCAATAAGCAAAGTTAATAATACCAATGCCTAATGGTCTTCTATTCTTTGTGCTATTCTCAGCAGCTATAACTGGATAATTTTGATAATCTAACAATTCATCTAATGCTCTAACTAATATCTTAGCTAATTTTTTAAATTGTTTAGGTTCTTTTACATTACCCCAATTCACTGCTGCTAATGTGCATAGAGATATTTCTCCGTCTGGATCATTAATATCTTCTAATGGTTTAGTAGGTAAATCAATCTCACAACATAAATTACTCATTCTAATAGGTGCTAGGTCTTCTACAAATGCACCATGACTATTAGCATGATCTACGTTCATAAGATATATTCTACCTGTGTCTTTTCTCTCTTGCATAAATGAAGAGAATAAATCAATTGCAGGAACTTTCTTCTTATCAATTGATGTCTTACGTTCAGCTATTTCATATAGCTCTTGAAATTCGTCTATATTGGTATAGAATGGATCCCATAACTCTGGAACATCGCTAGGTGAGAATAATGTAATATCCTCATTATTTAACAATCTTTCATAAAAGACTTTATTGAATTGAACACCATAATCTAGGTGTCTGATTCTATTGTCTTCGGTTCCTTTGTTATTTTTAAGGACAAGCAAGTCCTCGACTTCTCTGTGCCAAATGGGGTAATACAAAGTTGCTGCTCCTCCTCTAACGCCTCCTTGGCTACAGCTTCGCACTGCAGACTGGAAGTGTTTATAGAATGGGATAACTCCCGTGTGAGTTGCGTGACCTCCATTAATACTACTACCAAGGGCACGTATAGCGCCAGCGCCAATACCAATACCAGCCCTCTTACTAACATATTTTACTATCGCTCCTGCCGTTGCATTTATACTATTTAAACTATCACCAGATTCAATTAACACACATGAACTAAATTGTTTCACGTTTGTTCTCACCCCAGCCATAACAGGCGTTGGTAATGAGATATCATGATTACTAACGGCTTCGTAAAAATTACGAATCAGGTTTAGCCTTTGACTATTATCATACTTATGGAACAATGTAGCGCCTATTAACATATAAGCCATTTGAGGTGTCTCATATATTTGTCCGGTAGCTCTATTCTTAACTAGATACTTACCTCTAAGTTGTTCCATTGCTGCATAAGTAAGATGTTCATCTTTAGAGTGGTCCATCCAAGAATCCATAATATCAAACTCTTGTTTGGTATACCACTCTAACAGATCTTTCTCATATAAAGAGGTTTCATTTATCACACGATTAACATGATCATACAAAGATGGTGGTTCAAAAGAACCATAGACAGTCTTTCTTAAATCATAACTAATTAATCTACCAGCTACAAATTGATAATTAGGTGTATGCTCACTGATAAGTTCAGCAGCAGCCTTAATTAAAGTCTCTTGTATTTCTGGTGCAGATATATTATTATAAAATTGTATTTGTGATTTCAATTCTACTTCCGAAGAAGATACACCTGTTAGATCCGCACACGCATGTGTAACGACTCTGTGGAATTTTTCCAAATCCAATGTTTCTTTACTGCCATCTCTCTTTATGACTGTTATATCGCTCAAAGACAATTTACTCCCCTACGTTGTGATACTTTCTATTCGCTAAGTGTTGCTCAGCTATTTCCTCTTTACTTTGCCCATGATAGGCAACTGCGTGATGTTTTTCGACCAGTAACTGATTAATGTTAATATCATAACCATATACAGGATGTCCATCATTATCTCTTTTAATGAACTCTCCAAGAATTCTACCATACTTTCCTTTGCCATCTTTGCGTGTTTTTAAACGCACAGAGTCACTATCAAGCTCTCTCTTTAAAAATTCCTTTGCTAAAATCCCGAATACCTTTTCAGTTTTATCTCTGGTTCTTGACTCAGGTGTATCAATTCCATACAACCTAATTCTTTGTTTCTTTAACCAGACGCTAAAGCCTAAATCGATATCAACGTCGACTGTATCTCCATCAATCACTTTTACTATTTTTATCCTATATTCATGCATGATTTACCTCGACTTAAAGACGAAGAATTTCGTCTAATAATATATATCATTTCTTGTAGGCTGACAATGCCATTTTGGCAGATAAACCTTGATATGTATTATTATCAATCAGCATTTGTATATTCTCTTTTAGTTGTCCCTCAATGATATGATCATTCATATCTTTTGATTTAATACTTGCGGGCCATATAAACACTTTATAACCCTTATCAATTGCATTATTTAACTTCTTTGTAATGATATCGCTTCTAGGCTCATTATCATATACAATTGTAACTTTGTCACGATCAATCCAACTTAATTGATCTAGCACTTGAACTATATCGGATCCACATGCTGCTAAGCTATTATTAACAAACATACTATCAAACGGTCCTTCAAATGCATATACATGTTCTTTCTTATTGATTTTATGCAAACCAAATACTTTAGGCATATCATTATTCAACATAATTGTAATATACCTCATAGAATCACCAGACAATGCTCTACCTTGAAAGCCAAACATATTATTCCTTTCATCTAATAAAGGAATTAGGATCCTACGATCCATCTTTGCTTTTGGTAATTTATCTGGGATTATGGAGTTAGTCCACTCACTAAAGTTGTCCGTATATCTCAAATCGGCGTGATAGGGATTTGGTATGGCTCTACCCCTTATGAATTTCACTGCCGTGTGGTATGGTTGCAATTGAGATATTTTCTTTAGCTTCTTGAGTGGACCAACCCCATATACGGATTTCGGCTTTGCTTCTACTATCTTTTCAGTAGCTCCATCTCCCTTGAGCTTTTCAAGCATATATTCCTTGTATAGCATAGGACCATGCTTCTGTAAAAAGAATTCGAATGCAGCCGAATAGCCGCAATTATGACATTTATAAAAATAATTCCCGTTGTGGAATAGTATATAACCACGGGCCTTGAATTTGTTCTTCTTTGAATCACCACATTCAGGACATCTACAATTATATAACTTGTCGGTCTTACGCTTAAATTGCCCAAGCGTATTCGACATCAAATTTATATATTTCTGCTGCAACCAAGCATCAGCCATACTTCACTTCTCCATAACAATAATGTTATTATATCAAATATTTTTTAAGATATCAACCGGGAAATAGTATATGAACTATTAGAGGGACTACAAATGCTATTACGGATATAGCACCTATAAGAAGAAACTTAGAATTGTTTATTGTGTCTATCTTAGCTTCTAGTTGTGTGGCATGAGCGATTTGCTCTCTACGTAAGGATTCGATATCCTCATGATTATGCTGTAATTGCTTCATCATTTGAAGCATTCTTTCATCAAACACATCTTGACGGGATTTTAAATTGTAACTTAACTCGGCTAACTCAGATATAATAGTCTCATTCCTGAGAATGATATTCTCTTGAAATCTTTGTTCTCCGGCAACAGCCTCTAGACGCTTTTCTGCTTCTGTAAGTCGTTCTTGCTGAGTTGGCATAATTGTTCCTGTAATTGATTGTTTGCTTGGTTTAGTTCGTTTATTCGAACATAAGCTGCATACAACTGTTCATTGATACGACGGACATTGTCCTTCATACTATTCAACTCACTTTCATGCCGTTTCTCAGAATCTAACATCATCTTGCGATATGTCTCTGCTGCGCCACCAATGGGATGTTTTGTTACACTTTCCATCTTGGATTTATTTATCTAATCTTTCTTCTCGATAGCTACGCCAACACCCTTCTCACCGTTAGGCATTGTTACGTCTCTATAGTATATTACTACTTCTCCAAGTTGTTTGATATACCTTTTTAATTCTTGCATATCTTCTGCCATTACTTTATAGTCTCCTATAGTAGTAGCAACGAATACAACTTCTCCGTTATTTTGTTCCTTCATCTCTTCTAGGAACCTATCCAAATATGTATAACCTTCTGGCCAATCTGGATTTTCGGTATCTTCAATAGCACATGCTTTAGGTCTTTTCATAGAACCATCTTCTTGTTCTACCTTTCTACATGGATTTGCTATTCTAGCTTCAGATACGACATACCATTGTGGAGCTGTTAACTCTAATGGTCTGGGTAGATCCGGTTGCATAATATCAATTTCAATAGGTTTTGATACTATATCAATTTTTTTGGATCCAAAGGATGAACAACCACTAATTATCAGTGTTAGGATTGTTAAGATCAAAAAGTTCTTTTGTATCATCTTCCATACTCTCCATGACATCTATACTACCTTTTCTAAATCTGTTCTCTATAAGACCAGGTTTTTTAATAGCAAGCATATCTAAATTGTGTCTAGAAAAAATAGCTAAGTATTCAGCTTTCTCAGCTTCTATCTCTGCATTTTTTCTACTCATATTTAACAAGGCTTGACCTTGTTTTTCATAAGACTCTCTTAGAGCCTCCATAGCTGCTTGTTGTTCTTCAACTGCGGCTTCTAATTTGAAATTGTTCTCTTTTAAAGTTTGGTTCTCATTGTATAGCCAATAACCTCCTAAACCTAAAACAAGAACAAGTCCTATCAATAATTGTTGCATTAGTCTATTACCTCAATTCTATAATTTAACCCAGCAGCTGATCGAATAGTTACTGGATTCTTATTTTCATCGACAAATGTTAATATTTTATCGGTCTGTTTCTTGATTGATCTAACGTTATCGTAATGTTTGTCATCTGAGTCACCCCACTGGGAATTGTAGGACACTGAGACTCTGTATCTTGTAACAAATAAAGATACTATCCAACGCCAAAATTTAATCAGAAGTTGTTTCATTTTTATTTCTTCGTACAGCGCGCTTTTTCTTAGGCTCAGTTACCCCTGCAATTCTGCATACTTTAGGTAACCTACCAGATTTCATGAACTTATGAAATTTATTAAAAGCTTTATTTGGCTGCATTCTTTCTAGGTCTTCCCCTACCTCGTTTCTGCGTCTGCTGCTTCTTGCCAGATGCGCTTGAACTCTTCGAAGCCGATGATTTTCCTCGGGGCTTCCTCTTTGTTTGAGTCTTTGTATTTCTTGGCTTTCTTTTTGGTGACTTTGACGTCGTCTTTGCCGTTGACCCCGAAGCCGGCGATGTTTCCGCTTCCTGCGCTGTTGGTGACTTCTTCGAGAAGCCCAACAAACTCTTTATCCACTCTATTATCATTTTCAATAATCTCCTCATTATAAGATTTCCAATCTTCTTTTATTAAATATAAAGCCGCTGCATAAGATGCTAAACGACTTCTTCCACCTGGAACTTTCTCCAGTAATTTTTTTAATTTTAATACCAATAAATCGAATTTACCAAATGCATTTCTTTGTCTTACAGTGTTTCGTTTTTTAATGGGTATTAAAATGTTTCCTCTCTCATCAATTACGCCTTCTGCAAAAGCAGGCCATTGACTAAAAGGTGTTGCTAGTCTTTTAAGAAATTGATATACCATGAACAAGTTAACAACTTGTGCTTCTTGAATTACTTCTTTAGTCATAGATATCGTCCCTTAATTTATCAACAATCATTCTATCAGGAACAATTTCACCTGGAAAAATATCTTCCGGTGGTAATCCTACCTGATAAATTCTCTCTGGTAATTTATTTAGTATTTCTAAGAAAGGTATTATTTCTGGATAATACTCATTAAGCTTTAAAAATATTAATCGTGTACCAGCTTCTGTTCCAAACAAATTATATATTAAGATAAAATGATTTAAAATCAATCTCTCTTTTAATTCGCCTGTCTCTCTATACTTATTTAAAAGTCTTTTAATATATTTGAACCGTTTAAGATCGTCATAAAATTCTACAACGTCCGAACATCCCGGATTGTCATAATGCTTTGCTGCGTACAGCATTGCGTTAGCTTCTGTTAATGGTTCCATAATATATTACTCCTATTATTATTTAGGAGTTTTTTACACTGCTGATAGTGCAACTTTTTTAATTTCAGTATTAGATACGGCTATGTATAAATTGTTTGTGTCGTAGAAAGTATCACCTTGAACATAACTAAATGTGCTATTGACATAGCTCGAATTAGATGGTGTGGCTTGTGTAGTATAATTTACTTTTACAGCTCTCACCGTATTGAATGAAGGGTTTTGTAAAACACTTTCGTTTGTTGATATAGTAAGCACAGGTTCACCATTAGCATTCAATGCAACACTACCTATCAAAGATCCAGATACATCTAAATGTAAATGACTTGAATTGGTAGTAGCATTTGCTGTGCTATTAATGGTTGTAACTGTGTTAGTGTAAGGTGCATTAGCTAGCTGAGATGCTACCCTTTGGTTTGTTACACTATATTGCTTAATGCTAGGTGCATCTAGAGATATAGTTAATACATTTCCAGATATAGATGCCGAAACCGAGTTACCAGCACTAGTGCCTAAAGAATCAAAGAAGTTATTTACTGTAACTTTCTTCGATTCAATAGCACTTGTGTTTGCCGGGTTGTCTACTACTAAAAGTAGATCATCACCTGTGACTGTGGTTGTTGCGTTAAGCTCACTAATCTTGGTTGCCATAATTTAATTCCTGTTTTAGCTGTCTGCAAATTCTGTATCGTCTGCAGCGTCGCTAGTAATCTCTGATCCTGCAACTAAGACTTCGTATTGTACACGTCCTGATCTGCCACCTGATCCTGCTGTTCGTCTTACCCAACCAGCATGACCTGCGCCTTGTGTAACTCCAACTTCTGCTTCGTCAACACCAAAGACGTTGTTAGCATCTGCGCTAACTTCTGAGGCAGAAACATATACAGGCTTCTCTGATAATGTGTAGTTATTTCCAGCACCTACAGCAGTAATAGTAGCACCTAAAGTACCTGCTACTACTTTACAAGCAGTATTAGAAGTAATAGAAATGATTCTATGCTCCTTATTATTTGCTTTAATGTAGTCACCAACTTTAGCTTCTGTTTGAAACTTAGTTGAAGATCCTGTTACATTACCATTCGCGACAATAGTTACAGTTCCGGTTGATGTTTTGTCATCTGCCATTCCCCATAATGCCATGATACGTCTCCTATTAAATCCTTGTCTATATTTATTTAACTTTGTTTGCCACACGGACAAGGTCATTGTGTGACTTTGAAATTGCTACACGTAACTTTCTCTTCATGATTGGTTTCATGGTAGGATGATCGTGTACCTTTAATATTTTATCTATATGTTGAGGCTTCACTTTTGCAACACCTCTTCGGAATTTAATATCTTTATTTCCTTTTAGATCTTGCGCACTTCTTAATTGCATAATTATATGACCTTCTGAATCACGACCTTCGCCTCTCTTTGGTCTTCCTCTTTGGCCAGCTACTTCACTGAAAGTTTTGAATTCGATTTTTGAAGGGGTTAAGTCCATAGACCTTTCAATTACTTTCTTTAAAAGTTCGGTTTTGTCTTCGTTAGCGGTTCTAAGAGCATTCTGAACCTTAGGGTGTTTAACTGTTTTCTCCCCATATTTCTTGACAATTTCTTTATGTGCTCCGCTATAGTTACCTTGCTTATATTCTTTCTTGAAAGGTATCTTAGCTGCTTTTTTAATATCTTCTTGCATAGCGTCCTCTTCTCTAGTGATACCATACTGCTCAGGTCTTCTAGCATGTTGCTTTTTGAGTGCAGCCATTTTACCTTTCTTAGAGTATGTTCCTGTGCTTTTCTGGAATTTTGCTCCAGGATGCATCTTGTATGTCTTCATACCAGGAATGTGATCTTTAATCCTTTTTGTAGCTTGCGGATTATCATCTGCATGGTCTGAAGCATATCTTTTCTTCAACACTTCTGCAGCTGACTTTTCATTTATAGATTGAATAGCCTTATTAAAAAACTCATTCATGTATTCTTCATTTTCTGATGCCATTTTAAATGCCTTTTTAGATGGATAATCTTTATCGCCAGGTTTTGCTTTTGCTTTTCCTGACTCCTTTTTCTTATTTATATAATACCAAAGACCTTTCTTAGCTTTCTTACCATCTTTTGTGATATGAGTATCTTTTTCTTCTTTAGCTAATTTTCTATTCTTATCGCCTTGAGCAACCTTAGCTAATTTTCTTCTTCCTGCTTCACCAGCTGAAACACCTTTAGGTCTCATTTGATGTTTTACATTATCGCCAGGAACTCTTTTTTTCTTAAGAAAATCGTCTCTTTCTGATTTTGAAAAGGGTCTAGGCCAATCAGATTCTTTTACATCTGGTTTCTCATGTGTATAACCCATTTTTTTGTATTTGATATGATCAGCTTCTGTTTCTGCTTTATATCCTTTACCTGTCTTTGGATCATACATCATATGAGGTTCAAATTTTTCTTCTTCTGAAACCTTTTTCTTAGATCCATTATGCTTATAACATGCTTCACCAAAAAGATCTTTAATTTTTTGTGCTTCTGTTTCTCTTCTTGCTTGATGTATAGCGTCAATGTCTTCTACATGGAAATCATCTGTTGATGTTCCACTATATCTTGATGCTGTACCGCCATGCATTCTTCTTGCTTTATCTTTAGCAGATTTATCATGCATAGCTGTCACTCTATATTTCTTACCAGTTTTCTTATGAGTTACGTTATAGTTTTTAAATTCTTTAACGTCTTCTGGTCTCTTTTCGAGCTTACAAGATTCACAGATTTTTTTACCACAGTCACAATCGCAGCTGCAGTATTCTTTATCTTCTTCGTAAGGCATAACACCAGAGGCTTTTTTCTTCATCTCATCTCTGCGATAAGCCATAGAAGTGTTATCGTCTCTTTCGATATCGTCTTTCTTAATAACCTTTTTTCTTTTTGCCATGGCTGTGACTCATCTCTGTATAAATCTTTAATTCTTCAACTGGGATATCTTCAACGATATTATATCCATCTTCAGATTCAAACATAACATCGTAATGTGATACAAAGTATTCTCCGTTCTCATCTTCTACTATAGTATGCATACCTGGTATACAAGTTCCTTCACCATAGCTTTCATGAGCAACGTGTTTAGCGCAATCATGCTTCATTGCTTTTTCGGCATTATCTTTATTTACATCTTCTGCTTCGCCAAGTTTGCTAGCAGCTTGTCTAATACCTTTTCTTCTTTTGTTTGTTTCAGCGTCGTATTTGGCATCGCTAGATTTTTTATTAGCATCACTAAAGTTGCCAGGATTCTTATCCATGTTCTTGCGAACCATGTCTTTTTCTTTTTCCTTGCTAGTGATTTCTTTCTGAGCTTTAGAAATATATCTCTTTTTCATTTGGTCAGAGATTTCTGCTACGACTCTATCAACTATTGAATTGCCTTCTTTTAATTTGTCATTAGCTTTATCAACAGCTTTTTCCATGTCTTTCTTAATCTCTGGCATTGATTTCTTTTTCTTGTCGCCAGACATCATATCTGTTTCTCTAATGCCTAATTTCTTTTCTTTCTTCTGTTGCTCGGCATCTTTGACATCTTTTTTAATAGATTTTACAGCTTTCTCATCGTGCTTGTCACCAGCTTCCCAACCTTCTTCTTTAACTTTAGGAGCAACACCTTTCTTTTTCATAGCCTGATATTCTTTATTAGCTTCGTAATCTTTTTTAGTAGGTTTTGAAGTTGGCTTGCCGTCAGCTCCCATAAATCCAGGAACCATCTTTGCTTCTTCGACTTCAGCATCTTCTTTCATAGCTTTAGAAATAGCTTTTCTTTTCTTATGAAGGTATTTGTCTGAGCTATCTACGTCGCCATCGTTATCGATGTCTTTATCAGCTCTGTCTTTATGCTTACCTTTAAGTTCTTTTTTATCAACGGGGTCTAATGATTTCTCTGCAATTAAAGGTTCTTTAGGTTCGAATGACGCATTTAATTCACGCATTTTTTGCGTTAAATAATTTTGCGCTTTCTTTTTGAAGTCGTCGCCGTTGTCGCGTTGCTTAAATGTTCTTGCTACCTTACCGCTAGCATCTAGTACGTGTGCACCCTCTTCGTCATATTTAATTGAGGGCTTTTTTGATTCTTTCATAAAAGAAGCAACGTCTTTTACCAAAGAGTCAGATAGTTGATTATCATAAAATTTCATGGTTAACCCCTGTTTGTAATTACCTTATTATTTATCAATTCTAAGAGGTTCAATGTCTTGTTGTCCACCCAAAGAACCTATTAAATATATTCTGTCTTCATTTCCTTCATGATATACTGCGTGTTTAAAACCAATATTTAGGAAATAACACTTACCTGGCTCCATAGAATACTCATATTCTTCGGATCCTTTCCAAAAAAGGTTTCTTACGCCTTTTGTACCCTTTAAAGGGATAATAAATCTCACTGCATATGTTGTATTATAGTCTATATGCGGTGGTATTACAGCTCCTGGATGCATTTTAGCATACCTTACTCTAATAATAGGAGCTTTAAATTTCTCTGTTAAATGCTTATGTAATTCGGAATCTTTATAAAAATCGTATGGATCTCCCCAATTATATTCATTTAATAGGTGACCAGCACGACCTCTTAATTTATCTTTGGCTGATATAGTCTTCCAACTTTTCTGAGTAAACTCTCTTCTACCTTCTGGAGACATTTCTCCTATATCATCGCCTACTCTTAAATGACCACCATTCTTAGCATTATTATGTTTATCAGGACCAGTTAAACATAAATGTTCTACTGCTCCATAAGAAGATTCTGCTACCTCACCATTTACCGTTGATAATCCTGGTTGAGAAGTATATGGATCTTCCCATGGTTCTTTGCATTCATCTAACCACCTTAAACATAAATCTTTATCTACATGCACTGGCATTTCTGCCATTAATGGAAATTGTCTTTTGTTAAGTTCAAGTCGCATCTTTATCTACCAATCTTATAAATCTACCGCCAATATCCCATGGATGCCATAAATTAATATATGGTTTTTCATGGTGCACTGTATGGAACCCTTCTCCAAAAGTTAAGAGCCCAACAATGAAATCACTATGTGGCTTTCCATCTCTATGAGAGTATGAAAATACTAAGGATCCAAATATCTTTGCAAATCCAGCAGGAGCTAGCCACAAATAAATTAAAGCAAATGGATCTATTAAAAATAATATAATAGCCCATAATGCTATTAGCTCCCAATAATATTTATGCTGTAACTTATACACGTCATTACGTAACATATCAACCATAAATCTTGGTCTAGGAAACGTATAGACTTGTAAGAAGTGAGCATAGAAATAACCTTTATGTAAAGGCGAATGTGGATCTTTATCTGTGTCCGTATATTTGTGATGCTCTCTATGTGTGGCTACCCATAGAGCAGCTGGTCCAACCATCATTATATGACCAAACCAAGCAAATAGGTATTCTAACCATTTAGGACATTTAAAAGATCTATGAGATAACAATCTATGGTATCCAACTGAGATACCCAAGCAAACTATATTAAAATACATGACAAAGCCTAAAAGCCATTGCCACCAAGTTGCATACATTATCATGGGAACAATACTTATCATTGCTAGAACCTGTCCGGCTAGCAAAGTATGTGGCATTGTTTTACCCAGTTGCACTTTGTATAATTTCCTCTTTTATCTGATCTAATATTGGATGTGGTTCTGACCAGAACTTCCATTCCAATACTGGTATAGGCTCATCTGCTATACCAAATTTAACAATTTTTTCTACATGTTCATACACAGCATCATGAGCTGCAGGATGTAGATGATATGGCCATCTATGATATAAATGACCCATCAACATAGGATCCACTTTAAATTTAGCATCAGGATATTCATTTAATAATTCTTGATACCATTTTTTAGCTTCTGCTTCAAATGTTCCACTAGAATTAATTTTCCATGTAGTAAATACATGTTCTAAATCCTTATGACTTTCATTATGACCTAAATGTGTTATAACAAAAGTATTTTCTTCTGCTTCCCATTCACGTGAATACAAATTAAATTGTCTTGCCATATGATCTCTATTAATACCAAAGTGTGTATTTAAATGAACCCAATGCACTATATCTGATTTCTGACCTTCTACGGTCTGATACTTACTTAGATATACTGCTGGGATTGGTCCAAGACCCAATAAAACTTTAGCATGTAAATCATTCCAATTGTCTGGATAGTTAACATGCATCTTATCGAATGCTGGTGCTTTGATTATATTGAGATCAAATTTATCTTTATTCAGGCGCCATTGTTCATCAACCCACGCCGTACTAGCAGACATTTGAGAGAATACCTGAACCTCATGAATTTTATTTAATCTAGAGATCCAGGTGTTCTCAAACACATGATCAGGTAAATGTGGACTAATTTGTCGACATTGAATTATCTGAGCGGGATCTACTGATGAGTCCCCATATATCGCAATTCTCATAATATTAGTTCCTACATTAGCTTTCTGATTTAACTAATGTGAATATGCCATAAGCTAAACCGGCCCACGCTGCCCATTTGGCAAGTGGTCCTAATACGATGATTGCTAGACAACCAGCGATGATGATACCACCATCCCATGAAGTTCTCTCAGCGAATCTCGCTTTAATCCAATTCAAAATATCCATAAGTCCTCCCTTATGTTTCGTATATAAACTTCAATCCTGTAGAAGAAGCTCGCTTTGCAGCATCGATAGCATTATAAACACTATGATGTACTTCTTCATCAGTCTTGATAGTATATTTATCTAGCCAATTTAAGATATCCTTTTCTTTAGCTAGGTTTTTTAATTTTTTATCTATTAACCAAAAATCTTCAAAATCTCTGGCAAATGCCTTGTGCCCTGCGACTGTTAAGTGCTGTAGATCGTCCTCTAACACCCCTCTATCTACCCCGTAACGTACCGATAACTGGCTAGACCACCATTTCCATACTGGATAATGAAATTGAGGTTCAAAGTCATCAGGCCAATTCATAATTATATCTTGATTTAATCTTTTTACTATATCAACATTAAACCATCGACTATAATATTCTGCTTCACTACTAGGAAAAGATATTGCACATTTATAATTAACGTCATGTTTTGCTGCCAATTCTTGGATAATATAAATGTATTGCAATGACTCTTGAATCCATATTGCAGCTTGTTCTTCTTGTTCATGTTTAGAAAAATTTTCCCATGCATCTACTAACATTTCACCACGGCTATTATACACAGGTTCTAATTCTGGATGGGCATTCATATGACCCTTACGTGCAGCTAATTCCCAATATTGATCTCGTTCGTATGTAGTCCACCAAATGAATAAATTCTTTACACCTCGCATGATAGCTTCTTGAGCTCTTAACATTATCTGTCTATTTGGTCTTCCTGGAAATGCATCATTCCAAGGTTTTAATCCTACATCAGACAACTCTGGCCATCTATAGCGTAACTCTTCCTTTGGTGGTTTCGTATACCAAGGTTTATGGCCACCAGTCCACGAACATCCTGAAAAGAATAATACGTCTTCATCAAAACGTTCAGGCCATATAGTTTGTTCTCTTTTTGGTGCTACAGACCAATAAAAATTTCTAATCGATCTCATACCCGTATTTCCTTATTAATCTATAATTTAATCTATTAATTCTATCCTTAAGTTTTGGAGTTAAATAAGTTTTGGTTTTATCACCAAACCCTAATTTATTAATTACAGGAATTTCTTTCACAGATATATCTAACTCATTCTTTAAAAATTTTTTAATCTCATCATGGTCTTCTATTTTAAATACTACTAAACTATTAACTCTTAATGTATTGAGCCACCATTCTTGATCTCTTACATAAGTAACTACAGAATTATGATCACAGTCCCATTCGTCGTATCTTTTATCTCCTCGTTCTTCCATCCAATCTAACCATGTGTCTAGACTTTTATATCTTTCTTCCATATACGTTTCGAACTCTATCCAACCATCATTATCAGGCTTCATAAATATGTCTGGATGATCATCTGGATCCAATTGACCAGCAATAACACCCATTTTTATTTTATTTTTACTTTTATGATACAGCCAAGAGGATACATGCCATTCCCATGGATTTCTAATTGTCGTGAAAAAGTATTTTCGATCACTTAAAGATTTGTAGACTCTATCCTCAATAAACAAAGGTTCATATTGATGCATAGGTATATGGTGTTGAATCATACCATCGACTTTGGGATATCCAATCTTTCTACCTTCAGCATTAGATTTTATAACTTTTAAAATAGCTTGAGATCCAGTTTTAGGTATTGCTACATGCCAGAATCTAGTGTTATGCTTGCGTGAGTAAATGCCTATGCTCATTTAAAAATTCCGGTATCTTAGCATTCGTCCACACCATTTTAAATTTGTGCATTTTACTTATATAGTAATTTTGATATGATTTAACTGGATCACCTTCTACGAGGCAAGTATCATAAAAATCTTTGAATGCTAATGCATGTGGCGTGATGCCTATATTATATATTTTCTTAGGTGCCCAATATAAGGTTGCACCTAATTTTATCCATGATGTATGTTCTTTATCGTATCTTCTTTTATATTCCATACATAGAGCTTTAAAATGCTCATATAACCAATCGTAATTTTGTTTGGATTCTCTACACCAAACATTACATGGATGATTAATAAAATTGGTTTTGTAAAGAATGTTCTCTCTAGTATCGTCTAATCGATAATGCGTTGTTCTTCTACCGCCTAAACCCAAGTTTTGTTGGACATAAGGTTTACCATCTAATACTCTATGTGCTGTACATAATATCTGCGCGGATTCTAATGCCATCTTCACAACATGCTTATCGCATTGCATACGAGCTGCCTTTACAGGATCCTTGTCTATATAAAAAATATTCATTACCAATTATGTATTATATTAGCCATAATAAAAAATGCACAAATAACATTAACGCAAACAACAAACGTTCTAATGATAGCTACATAATTATCATAGTCTGCTGTCTTCTCATCACTGAAGCTGCCTATAGCATACTTCCATATGGTCCAAATCTTAGTCAACAAAAAATACTCCTATTAGAGTCATACATAAGCCCATAAATCCCAATACAGCTATTTGAACTATTGATGCCCAAAACACCTGTCTCATAGGATGAACTTTTTCTATGTCGTCTAATTTCATCTCTGTGCTTCACCTTGAAATACACAAACAAATAAAAGACCTAGATGAGATGTATTAAACACTCTGTGAAATTCACCTTTCTCTACTAATACTATGTCTCCATCTTTTACAGGAAATCTTTCATCATCTACTTGCATCTCACCTTTACCTTTTGTAAACATATATACTTCTTCTTGGTCTTTATGTGAATGACCATTAGTAGATTGATTAGCACGTAAAAATGTACTAGAGACAATTAAATCTTTTAATGTCTTATTATCTTTTAATAGGTATTGAGAATTATCTTTAATAACCTCGCCACCGATATCAGTTGTCTTTATTTTTTCCATTTGTCCACCTATACCAGTCGGGTTTTTGTTGTAGTCTAAGATTAATGCGCTCACGAATTATTTCATAAGCTTTATCATCAGGTTCCCAATCATTATAAAATTCATCTGGGAATTGATGGGTTTTAAAATATCTTGATGGATCGGGTTTCATACCACGAGCCTTCATCTCATTTACTATTTGTGTATATCTATTATGTAAATATTTACCCTTATCATAAAAGAACTTAGTATGACCTTTACCTAATGTAAATTCTTCTGGTCTATCTGTTAATAATTTTTCTTTATTAGGGGATTGCATTGCTCGTTGCACGGCAGAGCCTACATGAAATATCTCACGATATTCTGCAACTAAATGCTGGTCGGATAGCTCACAAGGATCTATTATATTAATACGAGTCATAACGTATATTATATAATATTTTACCGGCCTTGGCCACGGTAACGTTTTATTGATCGCTTTTTGTGCTTATTCATTGTTGCGGTAGCGCATTTTACTTTTCTGCTTCTACCGGGACTTCCTTGCGAAGTCGCTTTTTTAACACCAGTGTGAAATGATGTAAATGCTTTACTCTTCGGCATCCTTTGGTCTCCTCACTATACGATAGCCTCTACGAACTATCTCATTACGAATTTTTTGCTTGACCTTTGGCTTTGTATTATCTTTATTCAATTCTTCGAATAATGAATCAACGCTCATAGTTTTAATATAAGAATTAACCACAGTTACTTTCTTAGTGGTACGATCTATTTGTTTAAAACTCTTTGCAAATTTTGTTGGCATCTTATTCTTCTATTTTTACTATAAGCTTGTTAGCTCCTTTTATCAAACGATGATATAACATCTTAGGTATATTATACGACATTCCTTCGATTAATTCAACAGGTAAAGAACCATTATATTGAAGTTGCCAACCTTGGCCTTCAATTACAGTAACTTTACGTGATTGTTTATCTCGATGCCAGACTAATTCTTTTGAATCAACATCGGATTCAAAAGTTCTTATTTGGCCTTCTTGGATATATGGCTTACCAGAAGAAGCTTCCGCCACCACTCATCCCCAATTGTTTAGCGTATCTAGGTAAACGACATGCCCAATATGCTGCAGAAGTTTTATCTGTTTGAGTAGAACACTTATGTCTAGCTGCAAAAGATTTTCTTGCTTCGGGGTTATTCATTTTAACAGATAAGCCAGACGTGTCACCAAATGTAACTTTTTTTACTCCGCCATCAGGCTTACGTACATATACATAAAACTTTTTAGGTCCACCTCTTTTAGGCTTTCCTATTTCTTGCTTTTTTCCATCACCCCCTTCATCCTCTTCATCCATTTCAACCATTGGTCTTTCTAATGGAACTTGTCTCCCCTCATACTCTGCGTATTCAGGTTCTTCTAAGGATTCAGGAATGTCTTCAAAAGCCTTATTAATATTCTCAGACATCTTTAAAAATTCTGGTTTAGAAATCTTACCATCTTTCTTAGGTGTGCCATCTATTACTTGTGGATCTTGAGATGGAGTTTGTCCAGGAGTATCTTGTCTATATTTCTTAGCGATAGCATCTGTACCAATTTCTAATGCTTCAGCTACTTTCTTAGCTACTGCTGTAGCAATTGCATACTTAGCTGAATCAGGTAATGGTTGATTCTTACGCTTCATTGCTTTGACGATTTCTTCTTTCTTTTTCTCTTCGCCAGGTGTCAATGGTCTTTCAAAGAAAACTTCAGGCATAGTCTCTTCATTATAGCCAGCGCCAAATGATCCAGTGCCACCAGGCCACCAATTAGGACCATCTAAATGATCGTTTGCTTTTTTAAGACCTTTCTTAATTTTCTTTTTATCTACAGGACCACCTTTATCAACTACACCATGCTCTATATCTTTCTTAGCTTTAAGAGCTTTGTGTTCTGGTCCTCTTGTAACAATATCAGAGTCTTTAGCTTCAAATTGTTTAGACTTCATAGAAGCTTCAGATGGTGTCTTTTCTGGATCCGGATCTGCAACTTGCCCTTTAGCTCTTTCTCTGTATGCTTGTTTAACTGCTGCAGGCGATACACGCTCTACAGACTTAATCATATCTGCTTTCTTTAAAATTTTACGTAAGCCCACTTTGATTTGACTTGGTGAACTTTGTTGGATGTAAAATACTGGTAAACCCTCTACTTCTACCCTAAAGTACAACTCAGATAATAATTCGAATTGTTCATTAACTGATTCATATTTGCCCTTACCTATTTCTACTTCTTTTTTAGGGGCTTTAATAAATTTAATTTTACCATCAGGCATTTTCTTTTTAGTCATCTTGAAATCAGCTCTGCGTTCTACATCTTCCTTCTTAATTTTCTTTTTATCTACTGTATTATCTACTTCAAAGCCATTTCCAGAGACCTTTGCGGACTCATTCTTACCTGATAATCTTTTATCTAATTTCTTACCTGCTTTAGCAACGCCATCATATCTGTTATCAACTTTCTTTAAAGGAAGTTTTCTATGACCTCTAGCGTCAGAAGCTTTGCTGATATAACTAACGAGAGTATCAGTGCTAAGTTCTTTTAACATAGCATTAAATTCTTCATTAGCTTTCTTAGCTCTAATTTCTTTTACTTTAGCAGCTGCATCTTGCCTAGCATGTCTAATTGCTATGCTCTTTAATTCTTTCTCTTGCTTTTGATCTGTAGCTTTAGTATTTTCTTGAATATAGGAATTAACCATTAAGAAACCTGATTGCTCAGGAGATTGCTGACCAGTTGGGTTATTGTATCCTTCTTCATAAGCTAATTTTAACTCAGTTAATGGAATATCATTCTTCTCTGATTTCTTAATTAAGTTAGCTTCTGCTTTTTCAGTTAATGAAATTCTATCATCAACAATCTTATCTAAAAATGATTCGATGATAGTATTTAAATCTTGTGATTGTTTTATATCTACCTGCCAGCCATATTGCTCTGCAATGTAATTTTCGAATTTGATATTAAGATTCATTGACTCTGATGCTGCACTTCTTCCTGCTTTTCTCATAGGTGTCTTCTTCTTAGCTGCACCACCTCTTAATCTTCTTAATCTTTCCATCTCGGCTCTTTTGACACGAGGTAGAAGCCTTCTAGCTATTTTACCGATGATATGTGATCTTTGAGATACTCTTTTATCGATAATCATTTTTTCTGAAGGGCTTAATGAATTATATGATTTACCTTTTGGACCTGCTAGTCTTTGTCTTAATATTCTTCTAGCAGCTCTTCGTGATCTTACTTGTAATCTGCCTTTATCAGCCATTCTTCTTGCTACACGTGCTCTAGCAATTCTAATTTTATTTCTGTATCTCTTCATTAAGATACCACGTCTTCTTCTTTGAAGAAGTGTTAATGGCTTTCTAGCTTCATCTAAATCAATAGGACCTAATCCTTCTGCATCAAGTTCTTCTTGTAACTTCATACCAGCTCTTATCATACCAATTATGATATCAGCCATTGATTTAATGCTAGGTGGTAATCCTCTCTCGAATCCTCTTAGGTCTTTTCTTGCTGCCATGTCTCTCATCTTAGATGCAGACATACCTCTAACTCCAGCATCGTCCGGATCTCGAGTACCAGCAGAAACTACTTTAATGGAATCAAACTTATAGTCTCTTCCATTGTATGTCTCAAGCAACTTCTTAAATTCTGCTACTCGGTCCGAACCGACGACCAGTACGACATCAGTATACGAGCGCTGCAACTCTTTCATTATTTGTATAATAGTACGCGATCTGGATTTTACAACAAGCCTAGGACCAAACGCTGCTTTAGCAAGCTTTAGTTTTTCGTCATAGGAGAGCGGATTTTTTTTAGAATCTTGGGAATGAGACAAGTAGATTAAAGGAGTAGCACGTAATTGGCGTGCGACCTTCACCAGTTTTTCTGTGAGAGCTAAATGACCTATTGTTGGCGGATTCATTCTTCCGAATGTAAATACCGCAACTTTACCTTGAGCTTCCTTTAGGGGATCTTTATCCTTTGGACGGATTTTGATCTCATCTTTTTCTTGACCAGTCATGGTCTTTTTTGATTTTTGCTTTTTAATATCTACCATATTTCATCAGGGATTGTTTTATAACCTTACCTGCCTCATGTTTGTGGTTTGCCTAATGGCCTTACACGATTATATTTATAATAAAAAGTACTTTAACGTCTTAGATCCGTTTGCCAACCTTTTATTACGTCTGGAGAGAAATTAGCGTAACTAAACTCTAGTCTATCTACTAATTTTACTGCTCCTGATATCCTGTCAATAGCGACATAACCTTCTTCTCCAGTTATTCTCCATCCTTTATTTGTTTTTAAGAATGTTTTTAGCTTAGAAGCTTGATTCATCTTATTAATAATAAGTAATTTAGCTTCTACAATATACATTTGTAATGCATACATAGCTGCTATCTGAGAAGGAGCTGTATTAGCCATCCATTCTTTGACAGGTTTAAATTTAAGAGCAAACTGACCTTTACCTCGATCAGTCTTTCTCTTTGCTAATTCTTTCTTCTCATAATCAAGAAGATAGTTGATTAATCCTTTAGCATGTGCATTAGGATTTTTAATCATAACGCCTTTAGTTTTTATAAGTCTATTCTGATAGACCTTTAACAATCCATTTAATTCTGAATTGTTAGCAATAAGATTAAGCGATCTGGCATTTACTTTTCTAAAGGCTTTGCCAGCTTTACTTAATGCTGTTGTTACTGCTTTTGTCTCATCTGCTGTCATTAACGCATTACCTGAAACATCATTGAAATCTGCATCTGCCATAAAGACATCTCTGATCTTATCCAACTTCTTGACGTTTATTCCGCCATAGGAGGCTGACATGGACTCGAAGGACCTCCCGGAGTATGCTGTATGCCACACCACACCCATAGAGGAATTTCGGATTCGTTTTCCCAATGATGAATTATAAGGTACAGCATATACGATTGTGTTAGGATGAAAAGTAATATACTTAACGCCACCCACAGTTGCAGTTTTGAGATCACTTGCAGTGTATAAGAAGTCACCTTGGAGAACACCATCAAATTGCATTCCTTTTAATTTCTTTAATGCAGTTTTTAGTTTAACGGAAAGATCACCAGAAGTATCTGCATCTACTTCGGCATCTGTTTTATAAACCTTAGGCGTCTTATTAAAGATACCTTTCTTAGCTACAAAGAATTGACCATCACTAGGATCCTTACCAACAAATATAGCTGGTGCTCCATCCCATTTAATTGTAGCATTAATCTTTTGCTTAGAGTATCCTGATAATGAATCTCTTAATTTAATTAAGAACTGAATAGATTGACGTACACCATCAACTCCACCATCAAAGACAATATCTTCTAAGTGCTCCATATGAGTATTTTTTTGTTCCATTA
>MDTE01061919.1_pt1 | contig 34719 bp, 49 predicted proteins | sample 811231 | NCBI WGS metagenome assembly MDTE01 (sample SAMN05326651, study PRJNA326480) | marine metagenome | isolation source: seawater | place: Indian Ocean: Red Sea | collected 2010
GTTTTATTATACATAAAAAAAGGGCGACTGCAAATAGTCGCCCTAAAAAAATATTTAAATTTTTTATGCTCCAGGTGAACCAAATAGTGAACGAGGATCTGAGAAGCCAAAAGAATATCTCTCTCTTGCTTTATATCTCATGTTCCCAGTGTCGAAATCTGGATCCATTGCTGTTGCCATTGGCATTCTTTCGAAATGCTTAAGACCATTTGGTGCGTCTGTCTTAATGAAAAACGCATCTGTATCAGTCAAATAATCGTTGATGACATAGCCATTAGGTAACATTCCCATGTTTCTAATAGCGTTAGCATCATTATCTGCTGTTCCAGGTCTTAACTGAGAGTTAAGTAATCTCTCTGCGACAAACTGTAGTTGTCTCGGAATAATTAACTTCATTCCTCTTAGAGCGATAATTAAACCTCTCTCATCTACAAAGCCTGCAATCTTAATCAAAGCATCTTCTAAAGATGTTTCGTTTAAATCAGCAGCAGTGGTTGGCTCGTTAGCAAAAGTCCCACCATTTGTTAATGGGTGGTCTGTTGCTAGTAATGCCTTACCATCACCACCAGCAGTTGCTCCAGCAGTAAACGCATTATTTAATACGTTTGCAGCTTTCACTTGCTTTGTATGTGCCATTGACCTTGCAAGTGCTCTCGTATAACGAGCAGATAGCTTGTCGTAAAGGTTATCCTCTACAGCCTCTTCTGTTATTGAGAAAGCCATTGCCACAGTCTCATGGTTATATCTTGAAGTGTAGGCTTCGTTTGCATCATCAAATGTGACACCAGAACCTTCTTGCTTAGTAGGCGCTGCTCCGAAACCACTTAACATGACCTCTTCTTCAAAGGCTCTATCTGATGCCTCTGTGTCGAAGATTTCTGCATGTTGACCTTCATACCTATTATACTCCATACCAAAGAGGGCGTTTAAACCAGGCTCTAATTCTTTGGCGAGTTGTGCTCTTGAAATAGCCATATTACACCCTCCTTAAGATGCAGTAGCGTCAACATCCGAAGAGTTTAACGCATGGTTGTTAATTTTAACTATGTATGAAACACCAGCAGCACTATGGTCAGCATTAGTTACATCTTCATGGATACCTAAAATCATTAATGGGTTTGAAGTATCTGTATCTTCTGCGGTAGATATATCTATCTGTGCAGTAGAAATACCAGTAGTAGTGTTTCCACCAGTACCACCCTCGATTTCAGCTGTCTTAAAAATGTCAGCTTTTGCTGTCGCTCTGTCAGTGTTTGTGCCATCACTTGCGATAATAAATCTCTGTGCTGGATCATCATACACAAACCCTTTGATGTCAAAGTTAGTATTAGCTGACCCACTTCCAGGCCAGGTATTGCTAAACTTTAACTTGCCAGTAGTTGCATCCACATACTCACAGCCTGCGAATACACCTAGTAGCTGAACTCCATCACAAGTAGCCGTAGCGATCTGAATCGTGCCACCAGTTAATTCTGCTCTGACTGGTGAACCTTGAAAAATCGCGGAAGCATCACTTGCAATAAAGTATTGACTCGTACCTTGAGTCGCTGGACTAGAACCATGTTTTCCAACTGGTTTTAGACCAAAAGATACATTGGCATTTGCCATCTTTAGCTCCTTTAAGTTACTCGGTATTAGAAGCGTTCATCTTGCTTCCTTTACCGAAGGTTACACGACTTTGCCTATCTGGTTTATGGATAGGCATAGAGGGATGTTGCTCCCTCATCAAGTTTTCATCCACGGCTGTCATTTGATTGCGGGTCTGCTCCCGAAAATATTCAGTTCTCTCTTGTACCGTTTCTGTGGGTATTCGTGCCAACATTAAACCACCGACACCTATTATCCCTTTGTTTTTACCCTCTTCAATAACTGGATACTTTGCAGCTTCGGGTCCGTATTCGTCTGCCCTAACTGGTTCCCATCCCTCTCTCATTCTGGAAAAAACATTTGATTTATCATCCTCACCACGAATGGCAGTTCTGATCCATCTATGTTCAAATCCATCTGGAGCTGGAGGCGCATCCAACTTTGCTGGAGGTTGCCAAGGTTTTCTCCTTGTATTATTAGCACGATTTGTGGCTTCTCGTGAAATTCTGTTTGTAGTCATAATTACTCCTTCACATGCTTTGCATATTCTTCTAATGGGACACCTAATCTTTTTGCTATCGCTATCTGTGATGGCGTTAGCTTGACCGTCCTTTTACCTCTTGTAGCTGATCTTGAAGCTGTTGCTCCAGCAGATGCAACTCTAGGAGTAGAAGACTGCGTTCTCGTATCCGAGAACTTATGTGGAAATTCTGTTCTCATCCTTCTATCAAGTTCAGTATAGTAGTCTTCGCTGTTCGGGTCAAACCCTTCTTGTTCAATTAATGTTTTATGAACACCAAAAGCAGCGTAAGTCATGGTCTGATCTTGCCCAAACCACTCATTATCTTGTGCCCATCTTTCGGCTCTTGGGTCTGGTTTGACTGGTTGTTGAGGCTGTTGAGGCTGTTGAGGCTGAACAGTTTCTTGTTGTTTTGCTTGTTCTTCTCTCTGTGCTTTAAGTCTATTAAGATTAGCCTCTTCATTAGCAATACGAGCTATTTTTTGTTGAGCATCATAAAGAGCATCTGCATCACCAGACTCCAACGCTTTTTTATATTCTTCTTTCGCTGCAGCTGCTTGAGCAGTTACTCTGTTATCAAACTCACCAACATAGTTATTGTCTAGTTTTTCTAGTCTTGCTTTGAGTTCTTCGTTCTGTTTTTTGATAGATTCTGCATAAGTGATTGCAGATTGTTTCTGTCGTTCTTCTTCACGAAAACGGTTCGTAAGTTTTGATATACGCTTTTTAACACCTTCTGAATATTCAGAAAGATCCTCATCGGCAACGCTCTCCTCACCTTCGGTTGCTCCTTCGGTATGTCCGACAGTTTGATTTGCTTCTTGGGGGGTCTTCCCCTCTTCTTCTGGGCCATCTTCTACCTCCACTTCTTCAAATAGTTCTTCTTGTTTTTGTTGTTGCATACATTAAGCTCCGTATGATTTGATGTCATCGGGATTGACAATGGTTGCAATGACTTCATCGTCATTGATAATACGCACTTCTCCGCCCTCTATCTGGAATCTAGAACCAGCGTAACGACCAATACATATCCAGTCGCCCTCCTTACACCATGCTCCGTCTTCTCCAAATTTGTCTAGATCTTTATATGCCAGTGGACCTACTTTAACCACATATGCTACAACTGTAGCTCTGGCTTCTTTGTCTCTTACAGAGTCTGGCACATGAACACCACCCTCTGTTGTCTCCTTACCCATGTAAGGCATAACAAGTAATCTCCAACCAGTTGGTTGTGGCACTCTGTCTTTTAATGATAATTTTTTTGCTTCTTCGTCTGCTTTTTTCTTAGCTTCTTTTTGTCTAAGAACATATTCAGGGACTATCAATGTCATTGTCTGTTTTCTCCAGCAGGGTTCTTAATTGTTCTAATGCGTAGGTTAGACCCTGGATTTCACCTACCATTGCTTTGTATGACTCCATATCAGAGGCATTACCGCTTGTTAGAGCAATACTAATATCTTCGATACGAGTGTTCAAGGTTTTTTTGTATTTATATAAAAAATCTGTAACTTTCATTAGAAACGAATCTGTCTTCCTATACCTACATTGACTCCACCGCCTGGATTAACTCTGCCAAACACATCTAGAAAAGGTGTTTCTACTCTACCCCCTGCTGTAAAACCCATATCATTTGGTAATTTTGTTACATCAAAACCCATGCCTGGTCTGTTCATACTAAAAGTTGTGGATGCTCCAGTGCCCTCTCCTATACCTCTTGTCTCTAAAGCCATACCACTACCAAGTGGCACTGCTACATCAACTTGTTTATCTCCACCTGCTATGTTTCCAATAGTTGTTTCTATACCTCTAGGAGAAGTAAACTCTAATGTGCCTTTATTTCTCTGTGATGCTCCTAAAGTATAATCTAGAGGTAAGTTAAACTGAGCTCGTGGAGTCCCAAACAAATTACTAAAATTTATACCTCTGTTGTCGGAGACTCTCATAATACCTGAATTTAAATTATTTAGATTAGGAACAATGTCTTGTCTAGATGTTCCATCTTGTGTTTGATCTGGTATAAATTTACCGTCTTCATCTAATGTTCCGAAACCTAGTCTTTCGTCATATACTCTAGAACCTGGTTCTGTTGCTATTTCTTTTGCTAAATTTGTTTTTGATTCATCTTCTATACCAAAAATATTTTCTAAAAAATCTTTGCCTGTGTTGTAACCGTCTTTAACAATTTCTATTCCTTTGTCTACACCAGACTTTATTAAGTTGTTCAAAAAAACTCCTACTATACCACCTTTTTGAACGTAGTCTGCTACGTCTTCTTGAAAGAATTTTTCTACTGGAGAGAAATACATTTGCCCTCCACGACCCTCAATCTGTGGTTGTAAGAATGAAGGTCTTGCTAAAGGACTATCTTTACCAGGGTTTAACCCTTGAGAGATTTGTAATGCTGCTGCAAAAGTTGGATCATAATTTGCTGTGCGTAAAATATTAGATCTACCAACTCTATCTCCAGCTATTGGTTCTTTTATGATTTGTGCAATGCCAACTGGGTCAAACTGCGAGGCGTAAGCATCAAAATCAACATTGTCACTTTGAGCCATCGTATCGAAATCACTTTGTGATACAGCATCCGATATATAATCATCTACATCATCGCCAGCACCAGCGTCTACAAAACCAAAGTCATCGACCACTAATAGACTCCTTTAAATCCAGTTCCTTTTACTGCTGCACCAGTCCCTCTGGCTACGCCACCACCACTCATTCTTTTTGGTCTTTTCATTGACATTTCTTTCATGCTTCTTGGTTTACGAGGTGGTATACCACCTGTGGCAGGTCCTCTTTTCATCCTTCTAGAAGATTTAGGTCTAGCAGGTCCACCTTTTGGTCTTGTTCTTGGACCTGGTGAACCCATAGTTTCTTTTTTAGTAGGCACTATTTGTAAAGACTCTATCTTTGCCATGTAAGTACCATCTTCCATGTCATTCATGCCACCCATGTCAAAAGATAACATACCACCTTTTTTCTTGAATCCCATACTGGCTACAACATCTGGTCTTTCTTTTTTCAAGGCTTGTAATCCTTTAGCGTCTGGTGGGATTGGCTTTAATACTTTATTACTACCACCCTTTTTCATCTTCTTGGTTATGTCACCTCTAGGCATAGATTTTCTCATCTTTGGTGTACCAGCACCTATTTTGGGTCTAGTTTTTTTTATTCCAAGATTTTTCTCAAGCTCTCTTATTTGTTCTTCGGTTGTCATAGTAGGTTTTTGTGTTGGTTTTCCAGGGTTCCTATCTCCTGCATAAGGAAAAGCTCTTTTAATTTTCTGTTTTGATGGCTGTCTTTCTGGATATTTTTTCTTTAACTCTTCGTCTGTTAAAAATTTATCGTCTAACAAATTACGGTTAATTCCTTTTTTACCGCCAGCTTTTAGTTCTCTAGTGAGAATAGATTTTGAGCCTTTGTCTGTTGATTTTTTAATCTGTCTTTGTAAACTTTCCTTACGTTTTTGTGCTTCTGGTTTCTGTTTTGCTCTGTCAAACTCTCTGTTTAGAGCTTGTAATCTTCTAAATTCATCATCAAACCCACCACCACTTTGTTTTTTAACAGGTTGTTTGGCTTGTTTTTCTTTTTCTTTTTGTCTCAGTGTAGAATCCATCTTATTTTTTTTTCTTTTAGTAGGTACTATTTCTATAGGCATAAATTTCTCCAATACTGTTGATCCGCCATCTTTTTTCTTTCTTCCTTGCATGACAAGATCTTTTGCTTGATTGTATGATAAACCCATATCATTTGCAAATTGTTTAATGCGTGTCATGTTCTTGCTCTCCTTATTGCTTCTTTACCTTTTTTAAAAATACTGGCTACTTTTGACTTCCCCATTACCTTTGCTCTTTGTTCTCCAACTGTAAGGATTTGTATCTTTCTCGCAAAAGGTTTATTGATTCTCTTAACTTTGGCAACAGTTGCTCTGGCATCCGCCTCCGTAGCAAATTTAATTCCAACCGTGTCTTTAGGGTTCTCATCCGTATATAATCTTCTGCCCGAACCTTTAGGTTTTTTACCAGTCCCAACTTTAGGATCTCTTTGTTTTTTTCTTTTTGTCAACACCCTTAATAACTCCCTTGTTTTTACTTGCATAAAATACTGTCTCACCTTTTTTCTTACCGTATTGATCTTTCATAGACTTCATTATCTTCTTTCCTTTTTTTGTCAACGGCATATTATCCTCTTTTTTTTAGCGTGTATTCGTAAATGTCTAAACAAATCCATTGTCATTTTTTCATGTTCTCTCTTGCTACACCCTTTGACTTTTCATAGGATCTCATTCCTCCGAGTCCTAATAATGAAAGGGTCAACGTCATAAGTTCACCCGTGGCTAAACTCGGCAAAGTTACATCTGGCATCCATATCGCTGTTGCCCACTCTGCAATCGGCATGATAAAAAACTGAGTTAGAAGACCGAGAGCACAGATCCACATTATGGCGGGGCGGGCTCCTGCTACAAATATTGAGGGGTGTTTCGCCTGTTCAGCATTTGCAGCTATTTGACCTTTTGCCAGATCGTGAGCATGACGAGTGGCAAGTGTGGCTAAGTCATGTGCCAGTTTATTTTTCTGATCTTTGTCCTCTATAAATTTTCCGACCAGTTTACTTACTGGACCTATTAAAGCTGTTAACATTATTTAACTCCGTTCTTTTGCATGTACGCACTCGTTCCCATGTATGTACCCACTATACCTGCACCTGAGATATAGAAAAGGTTAGATATGTCTGACAGCGCGGTCACGCGGTCAATCGGTACAAAAAACATAGCAACTGTAAATACACCCATACCTATTAAAGTATACCTAGCCATGCGTAGTTGTGCTAGATTTTTTCTAAGTTTTGTCTCCATTTCTTTAATCTCTTTAGCTTGTTTTAGCTCCTCGTTAGTGATTTCGTTATCACCATCGAGATCGTATTCGTCAAGAATAGAGTCTTTTTGTAATCTTTTCTGTACTTTAGCCAAAATAAAAACCTCCTAAAAAAGAACAACACCAAATAGATAATGTCATAAAAATAAAAGTTTTCACCCTTTTTTCTCCTTATAAAGCCATGCAAGAAATATTATAAATCCAATAACTGTGATAAACAAGATAGTCCAACCAACATATTCCCAGATTTTTCTAATAAGCTCTTGTTTGGCATAGATTTCATCCCTTCGTTTCTTTCTTATCTCGGCTTCCATTTGCAAAATTTCATTCCATGATTGAGGGCCGTAGTGAAAATTTAGAAATGATTTAAGTTCTTGTCTCTGTGCCTCTAATTTCTTTTTTGCAGTAAAGGCTTCTATAGCAGATGCTTCTATCTCTTTTCCTTTAAATAATTTTATAAGTGGTGACACATTCTTCGCGGACTTTTCAGTGTTTTCTACGTCTGAAACCGCTCCCATCCAACGGCTTAAATCTTTGCCCATAGACTCAATTTCACGACCTGCGGCAAATCCGCGTTTGATTGCGTTAAATGCCGTATTGGCGGCTGTAATGGCTACACCGATTGAGGCTGGATCTAACATTACTTTCCTTTCAGAGAAGCCTGTGTATTTATCCTATAAATATTAACATCATTACGGTCTTCTGCTATCTGTTCTTGCGTTTCTCTCCTTTGTTGTGCCAATTCAAACGCTTGTTGCAGTTTTGCTTGGTCAACTTGGAAGTTCATCATGTCATTTATAGACTTTCTTTGTATTTCAGCCGTATCGTTCTCTAATTCTTTCTGTCTTATGTCTACAAGTGGATCTGGTTTTTGTGCAGGCTCTATTGCAGGCATAATTTCCTTCAATATTTCACCAATTTGTTGCGATATAGCTGCTTCTACAACCTCTGGTGGTGGAGGTTGAACTTGTTCACCCTTTGCCATCGCTTCTTGCATGGCTGTTTGAAAGAATTTAGTCACTTGATCTCTCGCTAACAGACTTACATGCTCTTGAACATGAGATTGCAACAATAAAAACCCTTGTGGATTAGCTTGAGACACCATATTAGACAAAAACATAATGTGTGCCATCAAATGAGCCTCGTGATCTTGTTGTGGGAACACCTGTAAAGGAGCTCCTTTTATAGAATTAGCATTTTCCGTTGCTGGATCTACTGGTGCAGGTGGTTGTGGTGGCGGTAAAATGCCATCTATGTTCTTTATGTCAAGTGCATCGTACATTCTTCGGTATGCTTCGTACTGATTGTGTAAATTTGGTGCAGCTTGTGCTAGTTGCAGTTGTGTTTGTGCCAAAGATAGACGTTGTGCCATAGAAAAAATGCTTGGATCACTAACTGGTAACACATCAATACGTCCATCAAAGTCATTTTGCATTATTTGTGGTGCTACATTACCTACAAAATACGGATAAGGCATTGGATTTTCCGAAAAAATCTCTGCTAACATCCTAAATTCTTGTTTTTGTCCGTAATGTAAACGCTTATGTATGCTTGAAATAATCTTTGAGCCTTGTTCAATCAACGCAACAGTCGTTCCTACTGGTGCTTGTGAGTTTACATCGCTAATTTTTGCGTCTGCAACTTGTGCAAAACGTCTACCAGAATCAACAATGACTCCTAAAAGTTGTGCTAGTGTGCCAGATGGTTCTTTGTATGGCAATGGAATGATTGAATTTTTGAGATCTCCACCTGGGACATCGATATCTCTGAACTCACCAGGATTAAGAGGATCGTCATCATTACGAATACGAACACCTCTCGCTTTAAAACCAGCTGGAAGATTTGATAAAGTACCTGCATCGATTAACTGCCTTAATATTGATGTGGCTGCACGAGACAAACCACCGATTGTGTGTAATAAACCAAAACCATAAAAGCCAAAACCTGGTAAAAATTTAAAATGTACAAAGTATTGCCTCTTTCTTTTTAACGGATCTTGTTCTCTAAAGTTTCTAACCACTGATAAAACTTCGCCAGAATTTTGATCAATGGTAACAATATAAGGGAGCATAATACCCGAAGGCTGCCCTTGCATATCCATATCTTCAAAACCCTCCAAGTCCAAGTCCACATGGATTTCAAGTAGGGTGTAACTATCATCTGAATAGTTTGGATATAATCCTTGAAGCTCATTAGTTGTTTCTTGGATAGATCCTTCATCTTCTCCAGTATCCGTAGCAGATAACTCCACATCTTTATACACTCCAGCAACTTGTAGTTTACGAATTTCATTGTAACTCATTCGTACCATGTGTGTCACTCTTTCTGCTGTTCTTATATCAGAAGCAGAGTAAGGTACAATTAAGTCTTCGGCTGGTACAAATTTAGATACGGCTCTTTGTTTGGTCGGATCAAAGTAAACTTTCTTAAAAGTAGAACCAGTAAGTGGCAAATAGAAAAGCATTTGATCTGTGTCTTGATCGTACTCTTCCATAACTTCCATAATCTGAAAGTTCATGTAATCTTTTATTCTTTGTGCTTGGTCTTCTGTTTGTTTTGTTGGAACACCAAGTATCTGTGTTTTTACTGGGCCGCCACTTGGCAACATTTCTTTGTAGGCTTGTGCTTGAAACTGTGTTGTAGCTTCTGACAACAACGGATGCGTTACACCACTTGCACCAAGAAACGGATTACTTCTATCTTCATAGTTAATACCAAGCAAGTTAAGTCCTTTGGCGATTGCTTCTTCCCAATCTGATCTTGATTCTAAATCTTCTTTGACTTTAGCTTGTAATTCAGAAGCAAGAGAAGCTAACGCTCCTTCTTCCATAATCTCTGCAAGATTAGCATTATGTACATACTGTTCTGTAATAACTGGTGCTTCTTCGCCTGTATCTAATTCTATGCCTAAAGGCAACTCTGGTGCTTCATCTAGATCTATTCTTAAACTGTCTGTTTCTGGAGTAACACCAGGCCCACCAGCACCTAGTGCTTGGTCTACCATCGGAGATATTGTTTCTTCTGCCATTACGCTACCTTCTTTCTAAATTTACTTAGTATACCACCTTTTGCAAATCTTGGTATCTTAAAATCTGGGTTGATTTTTGTCAGATCTATAATTCTAAATTTTGATTTATCAACATTACCTGGTAAAGCATCATCTGCAATCGGACTATTGTTCATATCAACGCCTCCTCTTGAGCCTATTCTCTGTGCACGACCTGTCTGCACTCGTGATCCAAAAAATTCATCAGATGTAAAATAACCATCCCCAAAATTCTTCTTTAGTATATTTGTTAATGGATCTCCAGCAGAAGCGTTATAGGTTGTAGATTTAGCATGGTTTACACCAGAGTTTCTAGGGTAAGTATAATCTCTTAGTTTAGGAAATACGACATACCTCTTTCCGTCTTTAATAGCTTGTTTGACAATAGAATTAACTGCTAACTCAATCGCTTGATTTGTATTTTGATAAGATGGATTCATTCCAAGTGTTTTTGATCTTGTAGCATGAGAAAGAAGTTTATTAAGTGATCGTACTACTTCAGTTGGTAGTTTATCAGCATACTGATTAACAATATCTGATATTGCACCTCTTCGTTCATAAGGTCGTAACTCTATTTTTACTCTATCAAGTTCGTCTTTTTTATTCTTTATGACATTTGAAAGTGCAGCTTCTTCTTTTCTTAACGCATCAAACTCTTCTTGTTTTGCTAATCTAAGCAATAACGGATTTCTAGTGCGACTAAAAGCATCAAAAGACTTTGCAAAACTTGCATTTCTAACGGTAGCTTCTTTTTGTTGAGGAGTTCCAAAATTCTTATAATCAAGTTTTAACTCTCCTTCTATAACATCAAATTCCATTCCCATCACTTTTCTTTTTGTAGGAATATATTCTACATCAACTATATTTCTAAGTCCTTGTACACTGCCTCCTTTAGAAGTGTTAGCGATTATTGTATTATTACCAGTGTTTTCTGGAATAGGTATGCTATTATATTTTTGTAAATGTTCATCAACTGTTTGTTCTACAATTTTTTTAACTATCTTTGCACCTTTGCCTGATGGTACTACATCATCTATATTACCAGTTCCAGCTGATTTAAATTCTATTTCTGCATCAGTTAAAAAATCTTCATATACCTTTTTCGCTTCGTCATTAAACACAGGACTTGATTCTAAACTTTCTGCTCTAGCTCTTGTTTCTATATCCTTGAGTCTTGCCTTATATTCTTGTATGTTTTGCTTTCCTACATTTTTAATAAACTCTTCGTTTGTAAGTATGTTCATTGTAATACGGTCTTTTAAAACTTTTTGCTCTAAAACCTGTCCATAATTTTTTAAGGCATCTTTAAAAAACTTTTGAGTGTTTCCTCTTTTCATAAAATACATTGGATCATCTAACAATTTTGCCGCAATATAATCTCCGTATTCGATACCAATGCCTAGTTTTGTAAACATATCAAGTCTATGTTTTTTACCACTTAACCTCTCACTAAAAAATTCCTCTCGCTCTGCAAGGTTGTTGTATACTTTAAAACTATTAGGATCTACCTTTTTTGATTTCACTAAGTTTTCAAGTGTTTTAAAATGGTCGTGAATCATATCTACGTCTCGAATTTTGTCGTATTGTCCAGAGTCCAAAAAAGTAACAAAAGGGTTTTGTGTTACGGCATCTCCAGAAACTATCATTCCATCGTCAGCTGCTCTAGCAGTAAATAAATCATTCATATTTCTAGGCGTTGTTGAGCGACTAGTCTTAGGAGGTGTATTACCAGTATAAAATTTTAAAACTCTCTCAAGAGTAAAGTTTCTGTCTCTACCACTGCTTCCAATAAATCTAGCAATCGACAAAGGTAGTCTCATACCACTATCTTCCATTCCCTCTGGTGTTTCAAAAAAAGGATCATTAGGTGATTTTGGAAGTTCTACTCCTTGTTCCATTCTCGTTCCATATTTGTTATTATGGAATACCTCAATTCCGCTAATCATACCTTCACCTATAGTTTCTCCAGGTGCTCTAGGTTCAGTATTTGTTATAAGAGCGGTATCATCAACATTATCAAACCAGTTTTGTAAGTAGGCTTCATTGTTTTTAAAGTTATCAAACACAGTTGTGTTTTGAATTAAATCTTCGTCTAACTTAAAGCCTGCTCTTTTTACTTTGGTAAGGTTACTATCTAAAAGTATTTTGTTTGTTTGAAGATCGGCTATCTCTGTAGTTATTTGTTCTGATTTTTTTCTAAGCTCTTCTTTTATCTCTTTAAATCTTACTAACTTGCCACCTTTTTGTTTATCTACTTTTAATATTTGTTGAACATCAACTAGCTCTTCATTTAAAACAATATCTTTTGTTGCCAACTGCTTTCTTAAACGGGCAACTGCCTCACTTAATGCTACTTGTTTAACTGTGTCATTAGATGGTGTCCTTTGAATTTCATTTTGTAATTCGGTTATTTTAGCATTTATATTAGCTATTTCTTCTGGTGTCCTTAATTGATTTTCTTTAAATCTAGCACTATTAAACTGTAACTCATTTATAAAACGAGAGGGTTCTAAATTACTGCCCGTTGGACTTCCAAATGTATCTATAAGTCTGCCATGCCCATCATATGCTTTAGTTTTACTGTAACTGTGGTCAGTATAAGTGTTCTTTAATTTATTAAGATTATCTGTATCTCCAGCATCTTTTAAAAAAGTTTCAAGTTCACCGAGAGCTTCTTTTACCTCAGGCGGATCATCATTGTCTGCTTTTAAAATATCTTTGCCTACTAATTGTTCTCCTCTTTCACCACGACCAAACATAATATGAACATTGTCTGTAGCAATAGTGCCATCTGTTCCGTCTACATTTCTATTACCAGCACCTGGATCAATTCTTTGTGCACTTACATTAGTCATGGCATTGACAGTTCTAGACTCTAATTCTTGTTTTTCTTTGATAAGTGCTGACAATCTATCTTTTTCTGCTTGTGTCACTGCGTTTGTCTTCAATGATTCTAAAGCAATAATGTCTGCTCTAATTTGAGCAACATCTGATTGTTTGTATGTTATTGCTGTTACCTCTGGTGTAAACTGCGAGGCTATATTATATAACTTTGCTTTACCAGATTCTTTACTAAATACCTCGTCTGGGTTTAACTCAAGGTAACGAATGAGTCCAACCTCTCTTGCTTCTTTATATAATCTATTGTTCTTTTTACCTGGTAATGTTTCGAACTTTTGTAAAATCGTGGCACCTGTAGGATTATCAGCAAAGTTAATACCTGTGGTTACCTCTTCTGTTCTGTTATATATTTTTTTACCTTGTGCATCTAATTTTGGTTGAAAACCTTTTTTACCTTTCCTTGTAATAATACTTTCCATTATAGGTTGACCTATTCCTTTTAGCTCTGTTCTAGAAAGTTGACTGTCACCTGTGCCTATTTTTTCTATTTCATTTAATAAATTGGAGAATATCTCTCCATCTTTACTTAAAACAGAACCTAACTTAACGTCATCTCCTCGTCTTAAGAAAGCATCATCGTCCATGAGTTTTGCTTGTTTCGGCATAGGTGTCGGTGTGACTGCTCCACTTCCGTCATCTGCTCTTGTCATCAGTAGTTGTTCACCTGTCCCCATAGGAACTTTGCCTGCGCCTGCACCAGCTAATGCAAGTTGTTGATCTCCTAAACTGCCGATCCCACCCTCTGGTGGGTTTTTTAATCTCGCTGCTAATCTTGCTGAGGCTATCGCTTTAGCTAACAACGCACCAGGAGCCAAGGCTCGACCTGCACTTTCCAAGTTCTCGTCTTTACCAAAGTTCTCAAAAGAAAATTCTGGGAACTCTTCGCCCATGAATCTCTTTGCAAGTGCCTCAGAACCTATCGTATCAATTAAACTTTGTATGCCTTCAGGCGTTTGACCATAACGAACATCATAGTACAAACCAAGTAGGTCTGCTGGCAGACCCAAAATGTCTGCTGTTTCACCGACCAGTAACCCTCTACCAAGTCTGGCAAAATCATCAAATGTTTTATCTAGACCTTGTGGTTTTGGACCGCCTGGAAAATAAGGTTCTGCCATTAAGTAATCCTTGTTGTTCTCTTCTTTTCTGGTAGCATAATATCTGAGAAACGGTTTGTCACGGTAAATCCGCCCGCCTTTTTCTTAAATAAATCCAGTTGTTTTACTTTTGGTTTTATCTTTTTCCTTGGCGAATATTCTGTAGGCTTTCGCTTATAGTAATATTTTCCAGGCGTTGGTTGTCCACGCTTCTCTAATTCTCTATAGGTTCTTCTTCTATCTGCTTCATCTGATGACATTAAAATACTCCTTTAAAAGTTCCACCACGGTTTCTCATTACACCACCCATGTTCATTTTTTTGTTGCGTTGATTAAACAATAATTTTTCTTGTATTTGAATTACTCCGTCTTCTTTACTCGAACCAGGCATTTTTATATTTTTCAGAGATTTTGTTTTTTTCTTTTTCTTCTCTGCAACCATAGCATCGTGTCTGTCAATATATCTTTGTAATTTATTATTAGCTTCGTCCTTAAGTATGGGATCTCTAGTTCTTCTAAAGTATTTCTGCATATCAACAGCTTCTTGTCTAGTGTAGTGTCTGCCTCCATACACGATTTTTTTATCGTCTGTTGTGCCTGCCTTTTGTCCAAGAAACGGCTTACTTCTTAAAGCCATTTCTCTTAAATCATACATGCTCCTTTTTTTCGTCATTAATACACTCCTTTAAAAGTTCCGCCACGACCTCGCATGACACCGCCCATGTTCATATTTCTGATCTTGCGTATACCCTTCAGTCCTTTTTTTAGTATCTCTCTTTTCTGTGGCTTCGAAAGACTCTTATCTCTATTTATACGATCAATAGTGTGCATAAGTCTAGCACCTAACTGTGACTGCTTATTCATAGTGCCTCCGTTGCTTTTTTTAAGTTTATCTTTTCTTATCAACAGCTGTTGTTGAATCTTTGTGATAGCATCATCCATCGCTCTACCCGTAGGCATTACAATTCTTTTTGGTTCTTTAAGTTTTGGTCTACCAAGTTCAGAAGATCTAATAGGAGAACGGACTTTTATTGGTTTATTCTTAGCTCCTGGTGGTCTACCCCTTTTCTTTGGTGGAGGAGGCGGACCTTGTTTTGGTTTAGGCTTTTCTGGTTCAACTTTTTTAGCAATTACTTTTTTACTTTTTTTCTTTGGGTTTTTCGCTATGTATTCCTTCATAACTTTATCAAAGCCAAACGGATCATATTTAACTTTTTCACGAACATTTCTTGGTTTTCTATCTGACATTAGAATGTTCCTTTAAAAGTTCCGCCACGATTTTTCATAACACCACCCATGTTCATCTTTTTAGTAATATCACCTTTAGGAGTCCTTTTGGCTCTTTTTCCAGTTAACGCTCCCATTTTAGGACCAGAAGATTTTTTCTTTGGTTTGTCTATAGGACTTGATCCTAACTTATCTAAATTAAATCCTTTGCCTATAAACTTGTTTTCAAATTCTTTCTTGAGCTTACCAGATTTAGTAAATCTATTTGCATATTCTTTTTCATAGGCTTTTATTTTTGCCTGCACCTCTCTTTTTTCTTTTGCTGTCTTTGCATTTTGTTGCTCCATCTTTAAAAAGACTATTTTTCCTAAGTCGCCTAATAGCATTAGTAATACTCCCTTCGTGATCGAGGATACCAATCTTCCCCTTCGTCTTCTCCGTCCAGTGCGATAAACCCACCTTGTCTAAATCTCATAACTGCCATTGTCATACTATCACAATAGTCATCATGGTCGCCATTTGGAAAAGATGCAACCTCTTCTATTACATCCTCTGCAAACTTCTCTCCACTAGGATACCACACTTTTCCAGATTCGAAAATAGGAGAAACAATGTGCATCCTTGTCGTTTTGTCTAAGTTACCCCCTTTGCGTCTGCCTGGACTAAAGGTTAAAACTGGTAAGTTCATCATTCTCAGTTCGTCTGCCAAGGGTTGACCACTGGCTTTTGCCTCGATAAGCATCATATCTGGATCCCAATATTCGTTTTCTTCTATCGCAATCTCCTTTAACTCTGGAAAACTCCAGCGCCCTTTCTTGGCATCAAGCATAATTAAATGCTGTTGTCCGTTCTTTTTTGGTTCAAACACACCCCAAGTTGTAATCGCAGAATAGTCTGCTGTCTCTTTTTTAGAGTATGCCGTATCATAGGACTGCAAAATATAATCTAACTTAGGCACTTCTTTCTCTTCCCACGGAGTCCACCACTCCCTTTTGATCATGGCAGTTTCTTCAGATGTAGGATTTTGTTGCCACTGGGCGTTCCATTTCATAGGTGACAATGACGCTTTGACTTTTAACAACTCGTCCTTGTTCCAAAACTCGGGCCACAAGATCTTATCATTCGGTAGAATCGCTGGGAACTCTACAATATCCCATTGGTCAGACATAGTATCCTTTGCCATAGCCTGGACTAATCTGCCCGTGAGGTCTTTCTTTGACCATCTTGTTTGCACAATGATGATGGTTCCCCCAGGTTGTAATCTCTGTCTCGGACCCGATGTGTACCACTCGTAGGTATTATCATAAGCAACCGAGGACAGTGCATCTTGCTCCGAGTGTGGGTCATCAATAATCAATAAGTCTGCACCACGACCCGTCATCGCCGCACCAACGCCTGCGGCAAAGTATTCACCACCAGCACTTGTCTCCCAACGACCCGCTGCTTGACTGTCTTGTTTCAAATCGGTTTCTGGAAAAATTTCCGTGTACACTGGATCGGCAATCAAGTCTCTGACCTTACGACCAAACCTCACGGCAAGTTCTGTATTCATCGTGGCTTGGATGATCTTGAGTTTTGGATTACGTCCCAAGAACCACGAGGGCATGAGATAAGATGCCATCTCTGACTTCGAGTGTCTGGGTGGCATGTTTACAATCAGTCTCTTAAGTTTGCCTTGTGCGATTAGCTCCAGTTTTTCTGCAATGATTTTATGATGTCGCCCAACGATAAAACCTTCATATACATGTTGGGCATAATCTAAAAAATTTTCTTGTGCTTTTTCACGAGTGTCCAGTTTGTTTTTCTGTTGCTCTAACAGAAATACTTCTTGTAACACCTCTTTAGGTAATGCGTCTAATGTCATAACCAAACGATAATATATTTGAATGAATTTATCAACCAAGCATATATACAGTCTGCAAGTAACACCGTTGTGTCAATTTAGGGGGTGGGGGTAATTATGTTACAAACTTATCTTACTTTTGTTGTCAGTAACCCCAATGGCAAAATGATGCAAGTTCGCAAAGAACTTACCGATAGAAGTAAGTTCTTTTACTGCAAACTTGCATCATTTTAGGGGTCTTTTTTATGGGGTTGCAGTCGACTGCAACCCCACACAGAGCCTAATTGTCCTCCTTTTCTGCTTTGTGGCTCTCTAATCCATTGAAGTCCTCTAGCGACATATCTAGCCACATCTCAACCACATCTTTCCCTTTTACTTTGGTTGACCAGTTGCCTTCAATGTACTCTGATGGAACGATCAGTTTACATCTGACCTCTACATCGTTATGAGGCATATGAAACACGATTGGAATTAATATCTCCTTACTGATCGCTTTTACAAACGATGGGTTCAGTGAACGATTGAGATCTTTTCTGATGGCTTTGTTATTTAACATAGTCATCTGAATTGGATTTATATATTTTATTTCTTTTGACATTTTATTTCCTTTCGTTTATATACTAAATTATGGGACATTCTAAGATCATAGTCAATACTTTTTTCAATTATTTTTAAATTATTTTTCCGAGAAATTGTGCCTCGTGCAGCAGCGTCGTGCGTGGATCCAGGCAGCAGCGAAGCCACAAACCGAAGGTTCGCAAGGCGAACATTCCACTCTGTTCCTTCGGAACTCATACGTTCCATTACCTTCGGTTTGTCAATCATTTTTTTTGGAGTTGCAATTCACGAAACGTGAAATAAACATTTCACGAAACGTGAACTATTTTTATTGAGTTATGGGAATAATTGGGATATATTAGAAGGACATAATTTTAAAATGAAAGGAAGGTAAATTATGGGTTTAGATATGTATCTAAGAGGTTCACATTATAATAGTGAACATTCACACAAAGGCGATATTAAAAGACCAATGTTGGAGAATAAATATAATATCTCAGAGTATAATGTTGAGTTTGCGTATTGGAGAAAACATCCCGATTTACATGGTTACATTGTAAAGGAGTTTGCAAAAGGTGTAGATAATTGCCAAGATATCGAATTAAATGAAAGCGATATTGATAAGATAATAATGGCAATCCGAGACGATAAACTATTAAAAGATCATTCAGGCTTTTTCTTTGGTAATTCAAAACAAAATCAATATTACACATCAGAAGAAAAAACTTATGCGATAAATTGTTTTGAAAAAGCAAAACAGTTTTTAATAGATGGCAAGAAAATGTGGGAAGATGAAAAACTTTTTATAAATCCACGAGAGGTGCATTATCGTGCTAGTTGGTAGCTTCAAAACCTACCGAAAGAAAGGGAGCTTCGGCTCTCTTTTTTTTGGACTAATTTTTTTTGCCTGGTTGCAGCAGCTTCCTCGACCCAAAACGCAAAGGTTCGCAAGGCGACCACTCCGTTACCTTTGCGTTGTCCGTGTCTTTTTTGGAGTTGCAAGGACTGGGAAAATGTGGGATAATAAATTAGGCTCTTGGAACTGCCTTCCTTTTTCCAATCCTATCTGTTTGACATAGTGTGTGATTTTTTAACCAAAATTTTTTAAGGAGAAAACTATGTACGAACCGAAATATTCAATCGATAATTGTCCTCAATGCCACGAAGAAAAAGAAGCATATCTTGAGAAAGATGCTATGGGCATTTGTTTAGGTTACACTTGTGACGACTGCCGTGATAAATTTTTAAGTAAGTTTAGTCCACACATCTTCAAAGGAGATTACAGTCGTAGAGCAGAAGAGTACGGAGAAAGAATCGAACCTTATGATGATTATTAACTACCGCACCCCACGACCGAAGGTCGTGGGGTATTTTTTTGCCTGGAGGCGGAGGCGGCTTCCAGGCTCTGGGGATCTTGGAACGCAAAGTTGCAGAAGTTCGCAAAGCGACCACTCCGTTACTTCTGCAAGAATCCCTTTTTTTCTTCAGCCACGCAGCACCTTCTGCCTGGTTGCAGCCTCCCCCTTCGAGGTGCAAAGTTGCAGAAGTTCGCAAAGCGACCACTCCGTTACTTCTGCAACAAGGTTCGAATTTTTTGATTCGCAGATGCAAGGCACTCCGTCAAACTTCCACGCACCAGGAATCCTTCAGCCTCCGTGGACAGAATGAAGGTGCAGAGGTCGTGGGACGCACAAAACTTGCAGACCGAACCACCTTCAAACAAATATAAAAGCGAGGTTGAGGGATGCCGAACCAAGAAAAAAGAAACATAATTGTTAGCTTGTATCCTTAAATGTGTTGATATTTGGGACAATTCAATCTTAAATTTGTTTCCTTTTGTTGGTGATTTTAATTCAATAAATAATGGGAACTTTTCATTAATTATTATAACGTCAGTAAAACCACTATTAAATTTATTTTCTATTTTTTGAATAAAAGTATTTGGAGATAATTGTTTTTTTATATTCAAAAAAAATTGTTTTTCTTTCATTATAACTTGACCTACATGGGATAATATGAGATAAATAATTAAGGCATAATTTAATTTTAACAGAAGGGATTTTAAAATGGAATTAGATTTAATAAAAGAATTTGAAGTTTACCAAAACCAAAGATGGTTTTTTGTAGGCTTTTATATTTTAGAAAGTGTTATTGAAGAACAAGAAGAAACAACACAATATGTAAGGGGGATAAAATGACAATAGATTATATTGTTATCGCTAAAGAATGGCGAGATAAAATTAATGGAAATAGTTATTTTTCTGCACGAATTGAAAACACAGTAGAAAATAAAGTTTATGCGTTGCCGTATCAATATGGGTACGGCGATCAATACAAACATGAAGCAATTAAAAGATTACAAGAAGAAGGCGAGATTGTTTTAAATTATCGTTGTGTCTCAGACTTACCAATTAAATTTATTAAAATTCCAAATTGCAAAAAAAGAGATACAGTTGAATATGGAAAATTTTCAATAAAAGATAGTTACAAAAATTTAAAGGAGTTGTTGTAAAATGAAAGCATATTTAATTGATCCAATAAAAAGAATAGTTTCCGTTGTAGATTACAACGGAGACTATAAGAAAATAAATAAATTTATAGACGCAGAAATTTTTACCGCAGTTTATCCCTTGAAAAATGAAGACACTTTATATGTTGATGACATGGGGTTGATGAAGCAGACAAATCATGCTTTTGACTTTAGATATGAAAACGGACATACGCAGACTTTATTCGGTAAAACTTTAGTGCTTGGAGCAAATGACGAGGGCGAAAGTGTTGACGTAAAATCCACAATCGCAGAGATCACACAAAGAATTACTTGGTGTGGTAAAGTTTTAATTATGCAAAGTGCAGAGGGTTTTGAAGTTATGCCAATATCATCAGATGTGCAAGAGGCAAAAATTCATGTGTTGAAAGAAAAAGTTAATGAAAAAATAGATGAAATATTTCATGGGGGTAAGAATGACTAGACTTACAAAGTTAGTTGAAAGAGTTGGGGAAGATTTAGATTTCTTCCTCAATGACAAGAGCATGACAAACGACCAAGCCTTTAAAGAGATAGGTGCAAAACTTTATGAAATTGATGGACTTACTTGGAAGGGTGGATTTGTTGTTAAGATCGCAGAGCAATTAATATTAGAAAACATAGAGGAAGAAAATATATGCCAATGACAATTAAAGAATGGAAAAAAGCAGAAGTTAAAGGCTTTGATGTTTTTCTTGAAACTGGAGTTTGTATTAGAGGTTTTAAGAAGTGGGACAAAAAAGCTAGAAACGAAGCAATTAAAAAATTTATTGAAATTTTAAAGAATGATCAAGTTGATTTTGATTACCATGAGAATAGAACAGATGATATGTAATACTCAAAGTTAGGCATGGCTGCCGTGCCTAATCTTGAATATTGCAACAACAGAATGAAAGGAGATGTTATGCAAATATCAAAACTAGAATTAAAAAATATTTCTTATTATAAACAAGGAAGTCAAGAAACTCCTTGTTATAATGCAACAGTATATGTCAACGGCAAGAAAGCAGTTGAAGTGTCAAATGATGGACATGGTGGATCTGATAGACAATTCGCCTATCCACAATTCATGGAAGAATGGGATAGTGACATGAGAAATTTGTTACAAACTCTTGATGAATATTGTGTCAAAACATTTGGTACTGAAAAGTATGAATGGGGAGAAGTAGATATTGATCTTGAGCATTGGTGTCAAGACAGACTTTATGATCATCTTGAGAAAAAGAAACTTAAGACCGATATGAGAACTAAATTTATTTGTGTGGATATAGAAAAAAATGAGCTTTATGCCTATGCAAAAAAAGGTCATTCAGATGTAGCATTTCAAAACCATATGGAAAAAAATCATCCCAACGATACTTGCTTAAACTTTTTAGAATTTGATTTGGCATTTAAATTTTATAGAAGTGGAGATGTGTAATGGGTAGATATTACAACGGAGATATTGAAGGTAAGTTTTGGTTCGCAGTTCAATCAAGTAATGATGCAGATTTCTTTGGTCAACAAGGACAAGCAAGGTTTTTAGATTATTACTTTGAAACAAAAGATTTACCGAAAATAGAGGAAGGTATTAAAAAGTGCAAAGATTATCTAGGTTCGCTTTTAGAAGCACTTGATGAATTTTTTGAAGAAAATAACGGATACAATAACGAGATGTTAGTTAATCATTTAAATAGTCTTTACACTTGTGAAGGTTTACCATCAGAAAAGTTTACCGAACAAGGGGTAAGACATTATTTAGAGTGGTATGCAAGACTTGAATTAGGTAATCAAATTTTAGCTTGTGTTAAAGAAAAAGGTCAATGTAATTTTGAGGCAGAGTTATAAAGGAGGAAAAAATAATGGCTAGAAAATATAAGAAGAAAATACCAAACATAAGACATAATGGTATAATAAATGTTTGGAACTATGTATCCTTTGAAGAATATCCAAACGAATATGGTAAAAGAATATACATAGATGTATCTAGACTTGCAGATGATAGTTTGCACGAAATACAAAGTAACAAAAAATATAAAAACTTTAATGTTGAACTTTGTGGTGTAGATAGGTGGGAGTGGTAAATGCTCAAACATCTTGATTTATGTAGTGGTATTGGTGGCTTTGCCGTAGGTTTTTCTATGGCAAAGTTATCAGAGCCAATCGCTTTTTGCGACACAGACAAGTTTTGTCAGAAAGTTCTTGCCAAAAACTTTCCTAATATTCCAATCTATGATGATGTAAAGGAGATCGCAGATGACCCAACCAGATTTATTTCAGAAAGACCAGATATCCTCACAGGTGGATATCCATGTCAAGCCTTCAGTACAAGTGGCAAAAGGCTCGGCACGGAAGATCCTAGATACATCTTTCCGTACTTGCATAAAATTATTGAACAAGTCAGACCCACTTATTGCGTTTTCGAAAATGTTTATGGACACCTCTCATTGGGACTTGACGAGGTACTCTTTGCAATGGAAAGCCTCAACTACCATACGAGGACATTTGTACTTTCGTCTAGTTCAATCGGAGCAAGACATAAACGAGAAAGATTATGGATCATCTGTAGAAACTTGGGCGACCCCCACGACTATGGATTCCCTACCACCGAGAAGTGCAGAGGCAACGAAGAAGATGCAAGAGGGACACAGAAAGGGTCGGAAAAGACCGAGCAATCTGAGAGAGCAAGTCGATCCGAAGACAATGGAGATGTATCCAACACCGACAACAAAGGGTTTCGGTCATGCCTCGGAAGGTCAGACAATGATGTTCAGAAGGAAAGTGGAGAACGGAGAACTGACGGAAGCAGAAGCTCAAGCCATGATGAACGGAGTAACTCTTCGACCACCAAGAATGGAAGAGTGGAATTATCCAACACCGACATCAAGTCTGAAGAAACACAGTTACAACGGCAACAAGGACTTTTGGGAGAACCGAGTGCAGAAGGGAAGACAGATAGACTTGGGAATGAAGATGTACCAAACGGAAGGAGACGGAAGGTTGAACTGCGATTGGACGGAGTGGTTGATGGGGTATCCTATTGGATGGACGAACCTAGAGGAGTCCCAAGAATAATTGTTGATCAAAAAGATAGAGCAAATAGGTTGAAAGCGTTGGGTAACGCTATCGTACCACAAAATGCAAAGTTAATTGGATTAGCAATAAAAAAAGAACTAGGCTTGACTTGAGTATATATTTTAAATTATCCTTGAATTGCACGGAGCAATATCGGGAATTGCTATTTGCCCAGGTTGGAGAGAGCTTTTACTTTCCCCTTTCTCTCTTCAACCACCTTGAAGTCTCCGTCAATGAACGCAGAGGGGTAGTTTTTACGAAGTTCAGAAAGTCTAGCAACAATTTCATCACGAGAAAGTTTATCTAAATTATGTGTAACATGAGTTTCTCTTTTATCAATAGCAAGACCACCAAGTGCAGACCTATACTTTTCTGCATTAACGGCTGCCGAGAACTGCCCAGATTCTTCTGCGCCTTTCGACAGATCTGCAAACCTTTTGAGTTGACCCATAAGAGTTACACCATATTTTCTTTCTCTAGCTTCACGAAGTTCTTTAATATATTCAGTTACCAGAGGAAAATCTCTACCATTAAGAAGCAGACTCGCAGTCTTACGAGCTTGACCTTCGGAGTAACCAGATTTTCTAGCACACTCGGAGTTAGAGTATGTTCCTTCGACAATATATTTACAAAAAGTTTTCTGACGATTAGTAAGTGCCATGAAGCCATAGTAGAGTTTCTACCATATTTTTGCAAGAGCAAAGCCAAAAATATGACGCGGTCGGCTTTAAACTGTAGAAAGTGTAACCAAAGTGTAGAAAAGACATCTAGTGTCACCAAGGGTTACAGAGTGTTTTCTACGTTTCTACACTTTCTACACCTATTTTTAAAAAATTTTATTAAACAAAAAAATATGACAGAAACACTATGTATGAATTAATATTAACAAAAGGAGATAATCATGGAACGTGATCAAACAATACTAACAGAAGATGGTTCATCAGAAGAGCCAAAGAAAGTTTTTATGTGTGAGAGATGTAAGATTGCACTTAAACGAATAGAACTGAAAGGATTATATCAATGTCCAATGTGTTTTACAGTAACGGAACAAGAATGAGATTTGAAGACAAATTAAAGTGTTCCAAGTGCCAAGCTGCAATGCGAAAGATCGGAGTAAAATTCGAGAACTTGGAGGTAGTCGAGGTTCACAAGTGCATGGCTTGTGGTAAAAGAAGAACAAAAGTGGCGAAGGACTTAGCCATTAGATCAAGTCCGATATTGGAGGAAAAAGATGTTTAAAGCAGTAGCATTAATATGTAGTGTGTGGATTGCAGATGGGAGAGCAAAGCAAGAATGTTTTACCCATATGTTTGATTGGGAGTTTCAGACAAGAAAGGAATGTCAGTTAAGACTTCTTCGTTATCGAGCCAAGGAACAACCTGCATACCATAATATTATCTTAGATGAGTGCATAAAAAAGAGCTAGAAACCTGAAAAAATAAAATAAAAAAGAATTCCTAGCTCTCCCCTTTTCGCAACTACATAGTAAGGAAGTAAACTATGCAAACATAGTAAGGAAATAAACTATGCAATTATTAAACTATCAGATAAAAAATATTGTGTCAAATAAATAAATATAAATTTTTATGGTATCCTCTCTTGACTTATGCTATCCCATGTATTACTTATATATAAGTACAACTAACTATTTATAGGAGATATTATGGGAGGTACGAAAAGGCTCTGGGAAGAAGGTATCGAAGAGGAAGTCGGAGATTACGTTGACGGCATCATTCCCAGAAGCAAAGTAAGTGAAGATGCCGAGGAGGTCTATGATCTTGATGATGAAGATGTAGGTTTCAAATCTTTAAATGTCCGTGTTTCGGTATACAAGCAGATAAAAAGAATAGCCAAGCAAGATAATAGAACTATTGCAGCTACAGTTGCTTTGATGGTTCGAGATACTTTAAAAAGTAGAACTATTATATGTGGCGATAATTGTGGGTGTCCCGAGCCATGTGAAGAACAATTAGATAGGCTAGAAGAACAAAATAGAATTTTTGGAGGAAAATAAATGCCGAATAATAGAATATATTCAACGACAGATTACGATCAATTTACCTATATCGTGGGTAATAGAGAAGTAGTTAATAAGCATGTTAGAGAATTATCTAACGAAATAGAAACGAAAGATTTAGCAATACCTATAATTGTTAATGAGAAGATGGAAGTATGTGATGGTCAACATAGACTAGAAGCATATAAGGTATTGGGATTACCCGTGCAGTATATTATAAAAGAGGGTCTTAAGTTAAACGATATACGAAAATTAAATTCAGTAAATCGAAAGTGGACTATGCAAGAGTACATGATGAGCCATGTAAAACTCGGAGCAAAAGAGTATGAGACGATGGAATGGTTTACCAGAACGTATGGTTTTTCTATAACGGATTCAATAGCCATGTTGAATGGTAAGGGTTATCGTAGCCAACAAGACCTGGAAGATTTCAAGCTAGGAAATTTTGTTGTCCATGATTTGGAACATGCAAAAAATACGGCTTCTGCGATTATTAAAGTGGGAGAATATTTTGAGCATTTTAGAAAGAAATCTTTTGTCAATGCAATGATATCAGTGATGAGAGATCCAGATTTTGTGTGGAGTATCTTCGAGAATAAGTTAAGACATTTCTCCTCGAAGCTAAAAAACCAAGGCAGTCGTAATGATTTTATAATTAATATAGAAAAATTATATAACCATAATACGGGAGCCGATAGGAAGATCCGATTAAAAACGTATCGTGAGTCTCGCTAATGGCTCAATCTCATATGAAATTATCTCAAAAAGAGATTAAGTTATGTATCAAAAGCACCAAATTATTTTTAGAAAAATTTGATGCCGAGAACGATTTAGACTATTACCCTTATAATTCTGAGGTAGCGACAGAAAGAAGGCACATGATTGCCTTTATAGGTAAGCTGCAAAATGAATTGAGGGTAAGAGAGATGCGACCACACAAGGTCACAACATGAGTGTAGACTTTCTTTACAAAACCAAACCTTACAAGCACCAAGAAGATGCTCTCCATAAAAGTTATGACAAAGAAAACTTTGCATACTTTATGGAGATGGGGTGTGGTAAGTCAAAGGTATTAATTGATAATATTGCTTGGCTTTATTGGAATAGTAAAATAGATACTGCGATTGTTGTAGCACCGAAAGGTGTGTATACAAATTGGAAGAACAACGAAATACCAGCACATTTAGCAGATTGCATAACTCCAAAGGTATATATATGGAAGTCTACTCTTAACAGACGAGAACAAGCAGACTTAAAAAGCTCCGTGGGCGGTGAAGCAAGAAGACATTTGCGAATACTACTCGTCAATGTTGAGGCTTTTGCTTCAAAGAAAGTGTTTCAGTTTTTGGAGATGTTTACACACAGAAGTAAATTTTTACTTGCCGTTGATGAATCCACCACGATCAAGAACATCAAGGCGAAGAGAACCAAGGCTTTGGTAAAGTTTGGAGAGGGAGCAAAGTACAAAAGAATACTGACAGGCGCTCCGATAACCAAGTCGCCACTCGATTTATATTCACAGTTCTTATTTATGTCCCCAAAAATTTTGGGGTTTGAATCCTATTGGTCGTTTCAAGGACGATATGCCGTGATCGTGAATAGGAAGATGGGATCACATCAGTTTAACCAGGTTGTAGGATACAAGAACTTAGAGGAACTGAAGAAGAAAGTTGAGCCACATTCGTTCCGAGTTACGAAAGATGAAGCATTGGATTTACCTCCGAAGATATACACAACCAGGCAAGTTGATCTGACAATGGAGCAAGAGAGATACTATCAAAGTATTAAGAAGACATCAGTAGCACTCTTAGAAAGTGGGGAGATGGTTACAACTCCAGAAGTTATGACACGGCTTTTGAGATTACAACAGTTATTATGCGGCTATCTGATCACAGATGATGGCGAAACAAAAGAGATAGAGAACAATAGGTTAGACGTATTACTTGAAGTTGTAGAAGAGATGGAAGGTAAAGTTATTATATGGTCGAGGTTCAGACATGACATCTTAAAAATACAAAGCAAGTTAGCACAAATCTATGGTGCGGGTTCCGTGGTCACTTATTTTGGCGACACGAATATGACAGATAGAGACAATGCTATTGCGAGGTTTCAAGATTCGGCTGATCCCACGAGGTTCTTTGTAAGTAATCCACAGACAGGTGGTATGGGTTTGACACTTCATGCCGCGAAGAATGTGATTTATTATTCAAATGATTTTAATTTGGAGTCTCGTGTTCAATCAGAAGATAGGGCACACAGAGTAGGGCAACAGAATAAAGTGTTATATGTTGACCTGGTATCTCCGAATACTGTTGATGTTCACATTGTAAAAACATTAGTGAGCAAAAACAAATTAGCAAACATAACACTAGGAGAAAGGGTATTAGAATGGTTAAAGGTGTAAGAGCCGAGAAGATAGTAGGTAATGCAGGTGAGAGCTTAACAGTATTTAAGTTGTCAATGATGGGTTACGCGGCATCTTTAATAAAACAAGATGGTGTTGATATAGCCGTGGTTGGTGGAGAAGGATTAATAGTAGCACAAAGAGTGGAAGTTAAGACAGTCCTGCAAAGTGATGAAGGTAAATATTATTTTGGTATATCAAAAGGTAAAGACAGAAGATGTTACACTAGAAAAGATTGTGATATTATAGCGCTGGCAGCACTGGATATAGAATCCGTGTTGTTCTTTCCAGTGGAATCATTCACAAGCAATAGATCACTGAGTTTGACAAAGAATGATTTTCGCAATCCATCAGATGGAAAAGAAGGATCTCATTTCCAGATGGCATTAGAATATAGCCAAAACATAATGGGCGAACTATTATATAAGAAAAAATAAGATTTTATGGTTGACATTCAAAATATTTTTATGGTAAAAAAAACTGAACATAACAATAACAACAAAATACTTATGTTGAGATTCTTATGTCTTGTTAAGATAAGTCGAGTTGGGGTGGTTTCCTTTCTTAAATTTTGCCTTAAAAATTTAATCATTACCACCCCGATGAGATAAGGAGATTAAAATGGATACAGATAAGTGGAAGTCGATTGCAGTGCCAATAACAACTTGGGAGAAACTAAACAAGATGGCTAAAGAAAACTTTAGAACTGTTGGTGCAACGATTACATATTTAACTGAGAAAGAATACGAGTCTTTAAAAGCGGAAACTACTGTTAGAGTTCCAAAAAAAAGACTTGTTGACGAGAAGGTATAATACTTTAAACTATACCTTCGATTAACCGCTGAAGAGCATAAACTTTAACGTAGAAGGAGAGAAAGATGAGTGATGTGTATTCACTATTCGAGCAAGAGGCAGCTGACCCTCAAGCATTTAATAAAGTCAGAGAAGGCGACACTAAAGATCTGTCGTCACTAATCCGTAGATCCGTAGACTTGGATCAACAGATTAAAGATACCGAAGCACAACTTAAAGACTTAAAAGACAAGAAGAGAGCAGTAGACGAGGAAGACATTCCTTCGATAATGCAGACTATGGGTGTTGAAAGTCTACAAGTTGATGGCAACAAAGTTACAGTTGATAAGTTTGTTTCTGCGAGGATACCCGAAACAAAGAAGCAAGAGGCGTTCCAATACCTAAGAGATATTGGAGAAGGCGATCTTATCAAGAACGAAGTTGTTGTTAGCTTCAGTATGGGTCAAGATAATCAAGCTGGTGTTGTGGTTGCAGATTTAGAGAGCAAAGGCTTTGCACCACAAAAGAAACAGCATGTGCATCCAATGACTTTAAAAACCTGGGTAAAGAATAGAATTGAAAGTGGTAAAGAAATAGACTTTGATCTATTTGGTGTATACCAGGGCAACCGTGCTAAGATAAAAGGAGGTCAGTAATGAACCAGATTGCACAGAAAAAGACCACACAAGTGGTGGTATCGGAGTTAGATAAAATGCTAGAAGCAGACTCTGGTGCTGGTCTTGAGAACATCACAACGGAAGATATGCAGATACCTTTTATTAGGATTATCCAAGCATTATCTCCACAGTTACAGAAGGATGATCCTCTGTATATTAAAGGCGCTGAGCAAGGCGACATCTTCAATACCGTTACACAAGAAGTGTATAAGGCAGATGAGGGTGTTCTTGTTGTTCCTTGTTTCTTCGAGAAGAAGTTCTTGGAGTTTATGTTAAGATCATCTGGTGGTGGGTTTGTAAAAGAACTCGCGGCAGATGATAAAGACATAGCCATGACAACTCGTGATGGTAGTATTGAAATGTTACCAAACGGAAATGAGTTAGTCCGAGCACACCAGCATTTAGTCATTGCACAATCTGCTGATGGAACAGTTGCACCGAGTGTTCTTGATATGAAAAAGACACAGTTGAAAGTGTCTCGTAGATGGAATACATTAAAGAATAGCATAAGATTACCTTCTGGTAATGCTATGCCGATTTACGGAACGGCTTGGAATATAACTACAATCCCTGAGAAGAATGATCAAGGTTCGTGGTACAATTACAAGTTGGATCGTGTAAACGAACTTACACCAGAGATAGAGAAGATGATGCTAGAAGCTCGTACTATGTATCAAAGTGTAAGCAAGGGGGAAGTTAAAATGGCTGCTGCGTCTGCTGATGAGATGTCATCAACAGAGGAGAACGAAGTACCGTTTTAAATATCGTGAGCCGTACATGTTTAATCCTCCACTTGTACGGCTCTTTTATTTTTGGAGTGAAGAGTGAATTTAACAGAAGAATTATTACTTGCGTTTGAAGGTTTTAGTGGTGCACATGGTCAGACGGAAGTTTCCAACCAAAGAATGAATGGCAAACAAAAAGCCAAATCATTTGTTGTAAGACAACCACTAACATTAGAATTATTACAAGGACATATTGATGGCAAGAAAGGTGTTGGTGCAATACCTATCAACGAACATAACAAATGTAAGTTTGGTGCTCTCGATATAGATGAATATCCACTAGACCATAATGCTTTGGTTGATAAGCTAGAAGAATTAAAAGTTCCGTGTATCGTGTGCCGTAGTAAAAGTGGGGGTGCACATATATTCTTTTTCTTTACAAAGTGGATGGAAGCGGCAGACTTCAGAGACAAAGCTGCCGAGATAGCTGCAGCTCTTGGACATGGACGTTGTGAGATATTTCCAAAACAAGAGCAAGTATTGGTAGAGCGAGGAGATGTGGGCAACTTCATCAATCTACCATACTTTGATGCAGAGAAAACTTTGAGGTATGCCATTATTAAAGTTGGCAAGACTTATGTCGAAGCTAGTTTAAAAGAATTTATCCAACATTTGGGAGCAGTAAAATGTGATCCGAATAAATTTATGCAGTTATCCGTGGGTGGTAAACCAAATCTATTTCCAGGTTTTGTTCCGTGTCTTCGTGCACTTCTTAGTGTAGGTATTCACGAGGGTGGCAGAAAAAAAACTGCTTTTCAGTTGGGTGTGTTTTTAAAAAGATCTGCACCCAATGATTGGAAGGCACAGTTAGAGCAGTTAAATGTAAAACATTTTAGTCCACCTTTACCTGCGACAGAGATCGTTTCAATACAAAACTCTTTAGATAAGAAAGAGTATCAATACACATGTAAAGAGGAACCTATGTCCTCACATTGCAATCAAGGTGTGTGTCGAGGACTTAAACATGGTATCGGAACAACATCCATGCCTGCGATCAGTGGTTTGTCTGTTATATTATCAGAGCCTCGTTTATGGTTCTTGGATATAGATGGCAGACGATTAGAACTTACGACAGAAGAACTACAAGCTCCGAGACTATTTCAAAGAGCATGTATGGAGCAGTTAAACTTCATGCCACCGAAGATGAAGGACGGAGATTGGGAGGTACAAGTCAATGGTCTTCTTGAGAACTGTAATGAGATAGCCGTGCCACAAGAGTTAACATATAAGGGACAGTTTTTATCTTATCTTGAACTCTTTTGTACGGGCAGAGTACAAGCACAGAGTTTTGAGGAAGTTGTTCTTGGAAAACCTTTTACAGACGCAGAAGAATCAAGAACTTATTTTAAGATAGATTCTTTGATGGAGTTTCTACGGAACAGAAAGTTTGATAACTATACCAGAGCACAAGTTCAAGAGAGACTTAAAGAAGTAAATAACGGAGATAGCTCCGTAGTTAAAAAGTTTCAAACATCACAAGGTAAATGGAAGTCCGTTAGAGTTTGGTGGATACCAGAGTTTGGAGCAGAAGTAGAAATAAAACCAATAACAATAGAAACAGATGAGGTTCCGTTTTGACAGAGACAACAATATTCGGTCCACCTGGCACAGGCAAGACCACAACATTAATTGATATAGTAAAGGATGAAATATCCACAGGTGTAGATCCTAAGAAGATAGGCTTTATGTCTTTTAGTAAAAAGGCAGCAGAAGAGGCGAGAACAAGATCAGCGACATCTTTGAAGATAGACTACAAAGATATGTTGTTTTTTAGAACACTACACTCTCTTGCTTTTACTTGGCTTGGATTGAGCACGGCAGAAGTTATGTCTGGTCGTGATTATAATGAGTTAGGTAAATTAGTTGGTTTGGATTTTAGAACAACACAAACAATTAATATGGAAGAGGGACCTTTGTTTTCTATCGGTGCTGGTGGGGACAAGTACATGTCTTTAATTCAATTTGCTCGTGTCAAGCAAGTTGATCTGCAAGAGGAGTTTCACAAAGGAATCTGGAGTAATGACATGAGTTGGCAACAGTTAACAGTGTTAGACAAAGCTTTTAAAGACTTCAAAGAGAGAAGAGGCAAAATAGACTTTATCGACATGATAGAAAGATTTATCAAGGAAGGCACATCACCGAAGTTTGAATTATTAATTATAGACGAAGCACAAGACTTAGCACCAATACAGTGGAAGATGGTTAAGGAGGTTCTCGTTCCTAATTCAGAAGAAGTCTACTATGCTGGAGATGATGACCAGGCGATATATTCTTGGATGGGTGTAGATGTAAAACATTTTTTAAATGCAAGTGAACAAAAAGTATTACTTGAAGACTCTCACAGAGTCCCAAATCACATTCACGCATGGGCACAAAACATCACAGATAAAATAGAAATAAGAGAAAAGAAAGAATGGAAACCAACAGATGAAAAAGGAATGGTTACATGGCACAATGATATCCTTGATGTGGATATGCGAGAGGGCGAATGGTTGATACTTACAAGAACAAACTACATAGCGAACCAGGTTTGTAATAAACTTAGAGAAGAAGGTTACATATTCTGGCGAGAGGGAGAGGGTTGGTCTGTATCTTTAAATGTATTGTTAGCGATAGAGGTATGGATATCTTTACAAAGAGGTAAAGCAGTAGAGCCAAAATTGTTAAAAGTCTTTGCCAAGTTTATAGACCCCTCTTTGATAAAGAGAGCTGGTAGAAAAGCTATGGGTAATCTTGTTGAAGATTTAGAATATAATTTAGAACATTTGAAAACTTTATGTGGATTTGAGGCTAATCATTTTATGGGTTGGCAAAAGGTTCTGAAGCTATCGGAACAAGTTGTTGCATACATAGTCTCCACTAGAAGACGTGGAGAGAAAATTTTGTCGGAAGATCCTAGGATTCGTGTATCGACAATACACAGAGCAAAAGGTGGAGAAGCAGATAATGTAGCATTACTTATGGATTCGACAAAGGCATGTGTCGAGAGTGAAGATCAAGATGCCGAGAGAAGAGTATGGTATGTTGGCATGACAAGAGCAAAGAAAGAATTACATATAATAGAAAAATCAGGAAGGTATGGGTTTGATTTATGAGAAGAGATAAAGCATTAAAAAAAGCAGAAGGTTTAGTTAGCACCGAAAGGGCAGAAGTGTACGGAGATGCTAGACTTAATCATCAAAGGATTGCTACAATGTGGAGTGTATTGTTTGGAGTAAAAGTTACAGTGCCTATGGTATATTTAGCTATGGTCGCTGTTAAAATGTCTAGACTTATGAACACACCAGACCATGAAGATTCATGGGTGGATATTTGTGGATATGGTGCGTTAGGAGCAGAGGAAAAAAATGACAAGTGATCAATACCATCTACTTGAACAAGATATAAAAGATGTAGCATGGGGTAATGTGGATTCTGATTGGACTCCACCAGAAACAATACCAGATCTATCGCAGTACGATACGATAGCCATAGACTTGGAGACAAGAGATGAGAATCTTCTAAAGTTAGGGCCTGGCTGGTGCAGAAAAGACGGACATATTATAGGTATAGCAGTTGCAGCTGGAGATAGCTCTTGGTATTTTCCAGTGGCACACACAGTTGGTAACATGCCGAAAAGAGTTATATATCAATGGCTTACAGACTTATGTAAAGATACAACTAAAACTTTTGTGTTCCACAATGCGTTGTACGATCTTGGTTGGCTTCGAGCAGAGGGCATAGAAGTCAAGGGTAAGATCAGAGATACGATGGTGGCTGCACCATTACTCAATGAGAACAGAAGATATTATAATCTTAACTCTCTTGCTGGAGATTATCTTGGTACATACAAAGATGAGAAGATGCTCAAGAGCGCTGCCGAAGAGTTTGGTGTAGATCCGAAGTCTGGCATGTGGAGACTACCACCTCGTTATGTTGGTGCATATGCAGAACATGATGCTTCAATAACTTTGAGATTATGGAATGAGCTCCGAAAACAAATAACAAAAGAGGAGTGCAGTAACGTATTTGATTTAGAAACCAGACTTACACCCTTGCTTCTTGATATGAAAACAAAAGGTGTACGAGTTGATCTTGTAAAAGCAGAGCAAGTTAAAAAAGAATTGATAACTTTAGAAAAGAAACTACTTGATGAGATAGCCGCGGAAACAAAGGTTGCGTTGGAACCGTGGGTCGCCACATCTGTAGCAAAGGTCTTTGACGCGGTAGGACTTTCGTATTCTCGCACAGAGAAGTCCAGGGCCCCCGCCTTTACAAAACAGTTTCTTGCAAATCACAGCCATCCGATTGCGAAAAAAATTATAAAGATAAGGGAGGTCAATAAAGCCAATACGACTTTTATCGATACAATTCTTGAACACTCTCATAAGGGTCGTATACATTGTGACTTTCATCCTTTACGTTCTGACGGTGGAGGCACTGTTACTGGTAGGTTTAGCTCAAGCAATCCTAATTTGCAACAAATACCTGCAAGAGATCCGTATATTAAAAAAATAATTAGAGGTTTGTTTATTCCAGAGGCAGATTGTGAATGGGGGTCATTTGATTATGCCTCACAAGAACCAAGATGGCTTGTGCATTATTGTGCGACACTAACAGGCATAGACAGACATCCACAGATAGATGATGTTGTAGCATTGTATAAAAAGGGACAAGCTGACTTTCATCAGATCGTTGCAGATATTGCTGGTATACCTAGAAAACAAGCCAAGACAGTTAATCTTGGTTTGATGTATGGTATGGGTAAAGGTAAGTTGGCAAACATACTTGATCTATCAATGGAGGAAGCAACGACTCTGTTGGATAAATA
>MDTE01173761.1_pt1 | contig 34715 bp, 26 predicted proteins | sample 811231 | NCBI WGS metagenome assembly MDTE01 (sample SAMN05326651, study PRJNA326480) | marine metagenome | isolation source: seawater | place: Indian Ocean: Red Sea | collected 2010
CGATCTCATCGATCAATTCATCTGGCACAGCCGCAAATGCTTGGTCCCTCTTGCCTAGCATGAAAAGGTCCTGTATCTCCTGAGCAGCTTCGCCAAATCCCATTCTTTCAACGTGGTCCTTATGAACATTGAACGACCTGGCACCCATACCACCAACATAAAAACCAACATTCTGTTTGACTATTGCGCGCGCAGCATCAACATCATCGTTTATCACAACGGTTACCGCAGCCGCTATCTCGAAGTCTTCCGATTTGATTCTCATGGCGTCGGGGTACATCTCATGCATTCGATTCGGCGATAGAAACATAGGGATCCATCCATCACAGAGTTCAGCTGCTAGAGCAACATTCTTAGGACCTTCCGCACCGAGGAATACAGGAATACGATCGCGCAGTGGATGCTGCATTAGCTTCAGCGGCTTGCAAAGCCGCATACCACCTTCTAGTGGCAGTTGATAGTGCTTTCCGTCAAAACTCACGGGCTCTTCCCGAGCAATGATCTTACGGAATATCTGCATCCATTCTCTCGTACGAGAAAGTGGTTTTGGATAAGGCTGTCCATACCAACCCTCGACCACCTGTGGACCAGAAACGCCAATACCCAGTTTCAGGCGACCGTTCGACAGGTAATCCAGCGCAACAGCATGCATCGCCGCGCTGGCTGGCGTTCGACCAGAAATTTGCATAATGGATGTGCCAAGATTAATACAAGAAGTATGGGCACCAACCCAAGACAACGGGGTAAAACAATCCATTCCGTAAATCTCAGGGCACCAAATAGTGTCGTAACCAAGATTCTCTGCCTCCTTGGCAAATGCGATTACCTTCTCTCCCCCGGGCGCGCCTATTGGACCAATCGTAACTCCCAGCTTCATTACTTCTCCTATCTGTAAGTAACTAAAGTTAAATCAGTGATTCCACCATGGCCGGTCACTGAATGATCGCAGGTCCATCTCAAAAGTCCATGTTGACCGATGTTGTTGCGCCAAGTGGACGTAGGTATCCGCAATCTTATCCGGCAGCATCAACCCGCTCGCCTTGCCGCGCGTCTCACGAATCTCCTGATATTTTTCCTGACCAAGCATTTTTCCATAGGTATCCGGCGCATCTACTGCTCCATCAATCAAAATATGTGCGATGTGAATGCCCTTCGCTGAAAACTCCGCATTAAGTGCCTGACATAACATCCGACGCCCGCCCATCGCTGCCGCGTGAGAATGCTGACCCGCATTACCACGCACTGCGGCCGTCGCGGAAGTGACCAAAATAGTCCCCTTACCTCTTGCTTCCATCAGTGGGCAAACCGTTCGCGCCAGCCGGAACAAACCAAAGGTCGCCATCCGCCAACCCATCTCAAAGGCTTTATAACTAGTGTCTTTCAGATGTCGAGTGCCTATCTGTGCACCAAGGTTGTATAGCACTACTTCAACAGGGCCTATATCAGCCTCAACTGCAGCCAATCGATCCTCGATACTATTATCCTCGACAGCATTTAATAGGAATCCTGACGCTGAATTTCCATCCGATTCGATTTTCCCTACAATCTCATCCAAACCTTGCTGATCAGTACGGCGGCACAGTACCGCATGATAACCCTCTTGGGCAAAACGCCGACCAACCGTACCCCCGATGCCGCGACCAGCTCCGAGCACAAAACAAACCGGATTCATAATACTTCCCTTTTGGACCGAAACCATATCACGAGTTGCACTTGCGATCTTTACGGCTGGAACCGTCCAAGGTTAGAGGTTAATGTTGAGCTAACAAAAAATAGTTGGATCTAAGGATAATGCAAACCTCAATAGGTATCGGAAGTGCCTACTACAATGGACAAGATTGGCAAGAGACCGTCGATTTCACCCAAGAGGCCGAGAAACTTGGCGTAAATCATGTCTGGTCTGCGGAAGCTTGGGGAATGGACGCTGTAGTACCTCTCGCGTACCTCGCCGCTAAAACTGACAAAATAAAACTTGGGACCGGAATCATGCAAATCACCTCTCGCGCCCCATCCATGACCGCGATGACCTGCCAAAGCATGCGAACCGTCTCCGACAACCGGTTCATCCTCGGACTCGGCGTCAGTGGCCCTCAGGTTGTCGAAGGGCTGCACGGTGCTGCCTTTGCACATCCCTTAGCAAGACTACGGGAGTGTTTGGAGATTATTAAACTAGGACTAAACGGAGAGCGTATCAGCTATCAGGGGAAACATTACGAATTGCCACGCCGAGAGGGCGAAGGAAAGGCTATTAGGTTGTCGCAACCACCCTGCCCCGATCTACCTATTTACCTTGCAACACTTGGCCCCAAATCACTTGAGCTAACGGGAGAGGTAGCTAATGGATGGCTTGGTACTTCCTTTATACCGGAGCACGCCGATGTCTTTTTCGATCACATTAAGAAGGGCTTGGACAAGGCTGGCCGAAGCTGGGCCGATATAGACATTCAAGTCGGCAGTGGCTTCGAAGTCGGCGACGACGTCGAACGTATGATAGAAGCAAGAAAACCAGGGATGGCATTTCAGTTGGGCGGAATGGGGTCAGCGAACACTAACTTTTACAACGACGCTTTCAGGCGAGCAGGTTATGTCGATGAAGCAATAGAAGTTCAGAGATTATGGGTCGATCGCAAACGTGATGAAGCCGCAAAGCGCATCCCCGATGAAATGATTTTGAAGACCAACATCATCGGTACCCCCAAGATGATTCGCGAAAGGTTGGATGCATTTAAGAAGGTTGGCGTCACTACGCTTCGATTAGGCACCGGCGGCAACGATCATACATCCCGCATAGACAAACTAGCTGAAGCTCTCGATATCATCAACGGCTAGATGCCCAAGAGACATCAGGCGTATGCAATTACACTCTTACCCTCAAATAGATCAGAAAGAACATGCTTAAGTAAAACTTACACCTAGCCCATTGTTCGCTGAGACCACAATCACACCAGAAAAATGATCCAACAGACGAACTACGACGGTCTAACCTGCGTGCCTATCAGGCTTATTAGGGATAAGTAGGCGAGGCTATTCAAGCACGCTAACTTTAGTCAACAATCCTTAGCTGATCATCAACACAAGGCGCTCAATTTGTTGCCTCATACCTGCGCGTCGCATCTGCAATAGCGTCTCTCTAGGATCACGCATTCCCATACCCGCTCCTATCCAAGTCTTAAGAAGTCAGCTGGGAGCCTAGCAACGCACTAGCGGTAAGGCGTCCAGTAATTCTGCTTATCAGACTTAAACTTGTAGCGACGACGAGGATGAGGCAGTGGATCTTGGGCGCGCAGCGTCCAGCCTAGCAATGCGGCAAGCATACCCGAACGAATATCTGAGTAATCAGGATTATCAAACAAATTGACCAGTTCAACAGGATCATCAGCGAGGTTATAGAGCTGCCCTCGCTCCTGCATATCAAAGATCAACTTCCAGTCACCCTTCCTGATCGCGCGCATGGTTCCACTTTGCGACCAGCCATTTAACTCGTCGAAACCAATCCCATCCGATAAACCATCTTCGTAAGGATCAAAATCATCATCTGCGTCATAGTGCAGCCCGCCAAACCCATGCTCAACGTATGCACTATCAAATTCAAATTCAGGATATTTCTTCCCGGTCAATAATGGCCACAGACTGCGTCCCTGAACGCCACGCGGAATGTCTGTGCCTATCGCCTCACATAAAGTCGGCATGACGTCGGCGGTTGTGATGTGAGCCGAGTGTGGTATCTCTGAACCTATAATTTGAGGCCCAAGCGCGAAAAACGGAATGCGAACGAGAACCTCAGGTAGCTCAGCCCCCTTTCGCATCAGTCCGTACTCCCCCACATAATCCCCATGATCCGAAAGAAAGATTACGATGGTATTTTCTCGTAGGTCGTTGGTGTCCAGATAATCGAATAGTCTTTTTATCTGATCATCAATCAGTCGCAGCATGCCAAAGTAGTTAGATCTCGCTTGAATAAGTTGTTGTCCGTAGTCAGTAAATGCTGTCTCCCCAATATGCCGCAACCACTGATACTTAAACCCCTTGGCATCAAGAGCAGACTCGTCTGAAAGGGTTGGCGGGAGTGATTCTATTGGAAACATTGAGAAATAGGGCTCGGGCACCTGGTAAGGATTATGCGGTTCGGGAAACGACAACCACAAAAAAAACGGATCTGGCTCATCTCGCACCTTGTCAATCCAGTTGGTGGCAGCCGATACTGCGCGATAGGGGCATTGGACCTCTAGCCCGTAAGGGGCAGGCTTTTCGGCCACACGCATTCGAAGCCCTGCGAGATATTCATCAAATGCAAGTTCGTCCTTTGTCCTCTCATCGCCAAACCCACCGTGATGTGCCATAGTGAAACAGTAGTCCATCTGCTCCGCCCCTACATGTGAATGATTTTTTCCGCAGAGCGCCGTTCGGTATCCCTGCTCGCGCATAACCTCGTAAAGATCTATCTCAAAAAATGCATCATCCTTGTTGTGGTTTGTCCGCGCTCGCGTTGCACTGGGATACCTACCGGTCAACATGCTCACGCGCGCCGGAAGACATGCAGGCATAGTTGTGTAGGCTCGACTAAACCAGACTCCTTGAACTGCAAGGCTGTCCAAAAAAGGCGTGGTATCCAGTGGAAATCCTTCACGTACAGACACATCAGCTCGCTGCTGATCCGTCATAATTATTATGATATTCGGTTTCGTCATATCAAGCCTAGGCGCATGGACTTATTGGCGGTAAAGGTAGGAGTCGAACCTACCAGCCACTTTAACAGCAGCTCAACGGCTTTGAAGGCCGCGCGCCCCACCGGGGACGACGCTCTACCGCCGACAATACTATCGAAATTGAGTTCAGGGTCCTAGTTCTGCTATAACCTCTGACTTAGCCTAGCAGGTTGCTGCTCTCGACCCTTCAGACATAGATAAAGGATTCTTTCCGCTCTGACCGCGCTCAAGACGCACCACCGCTAACCGGACAGGCACCGATAGCGCCGTGCTCCGCGGCCTCTTCAGCCTAGTTAACCTAACTCACCGTACCCTCGGCATTCTGCGAGGTCGTTTTTCTGCTTTGCTTCAGCTAGCGTCTCAAAGACAGACGCAATCTCTTTCTGAACCGATAATGAATGGAGCCTGATAGTCACTCCAGCATTAACCCATCTCTCTTTACTGTACCAATGCAGGCAGCACTGGTATAACCATGCTCTCGCAACGCTTGGACGCACTTTTCAGCAAGTCTAGCGGGTATCGAAGCCAACAGTCCTCCTGAGGTCTGAGGGTCAAAAAGCAGTTCGAATTTTATGTGCTCGAAATCAGGCACAAAGAAGGCTGACTCTCTGTTTCCCTGATGCAAGGTACTCCTAATACCCATTCCCTGGATTGTATCTACACTGCCTTCTAACACTGGAAGATCATCCAGCTTGAGTGAAGCACCAAGTCCGCAGGCAGCCGTCATTTCTAGCAAATGTCCTGCAAGACCGAATCCGGTTACGTCTGTACAAGCTGTCACCTGATGTTCTTGCAGTATATTGAGCGCTGACATATTCGACTGTTTCATGGAGGCTAGTGCCCAATTGATCCACGTACCTCGTGCCTTATGCTGCATGTCTGCAGCAAATAAAGTGCCTGTGCCCAAAGGCTTCGTCAAGATTAACGCCTCACCTTTTTGCATACCAGACTTCCTTAGAATCTGAGCCGGATCAATAATGCCATTGACCGAGAACCCAATAGAGAGCTCTGCCCCTTCGGTTGTATGCCCGCCAACCAATTGAACGTTATCCGCATCCAGTTGATGCTTAGCACCCGAAAGCAATTGTTGCAGGATCGATTTGACTATTGTTCGTTTACCATAAGGAACCGTCACCATGGCCAACGCCGTAACAGGGGTACCACCCATCGCATAGATATCACTTAATGCGTGCGTTACACCTACCTGAGCAAACTCATAGGGGTCGTCTACAAAGCTCTTGAAGTAATCAATGGTATGCAACATGCGTTTACCCACTGGCACCGTATACTCAGCGGCATCATCACGTACTTCCAAACCTAGCTCCGTCAATACTTCCGACAGTAGCTCTGCACTTACCTTTGAGCCGCAACCACCACATTGCATTTGGTCGTCAAATTCAGCAAGCAGTCCTGTCTTCGGTTCTCGCGTCATCACGGGAAGATCGTTAAATTGGCGCATAAAGCGACGATCAATCCAATCTTTCCATAGCCAAATCCAAGCGCCAGCAAGACTTTGATTATTGCGCGACGCAACAGCGTTTTTACCCCCGGTAGAAATTAAAGAAAGGAATTCACGCTGTGGACGATAATCAAGTGGAGGCCTTCCCCCCAATAGACGCCGGATGTTCCTCTCCAGTGGAGGCCCTTGTCTAACGGCAAAAACTCCGGCTTTGGGGCGAGGACTTGACGTCATGTGGGCAACGTCACCAGCAGCAAATACATTAGGAAAGTTTTCGCTCTGTAATGTACGACCCACTTTGATAAAACCATCATCAGTAAGAGACAGCCCGGTATCTTGCAACCAGGCTTGAGACATCGAGCTGGTAATCCAAAAGATCGCATCAAAATGAATTGACTCTCCCGCAGAAGACGTTACGGTCCGATCGTCGACATAAGCGACACGAAAGTTTTCATGCAGATGAATACCAGCATTCTCGAACGTACGCCGAAAAACTGATTTCACACCCGCATTGTGCGCGGGCAAAACACCACTGTCGTCGGCAATAAGGTGAAAAGAAACCGGGTGTGTCTGATAGGCGGACGACTGGCGCAATCGATGATGTACCGCAAGACATAGTTCTACCCCCCCTGCACCCGCTCCTACGAAACCTACATTGGAGACTTCTCCTTTCGAGACACTTTCCAGAAAAACCTGCCAATGACCAAGGAATTCATTGATTGGCTTAACCGGTATTACGTTTTCTACAGCACCAGGAACATCAAGCGAAGGAGTAATGCCTACATCAATAGAGAGTATGTCGTAACGAAGGTCTGGTCTTGAATCTAGTTGAATTGATTGACCAAGAGGATCAACACCTTCAACTCTCGCCTCAATAAACCTAGCGCCAGCAAACCGACAAAGAGGAACCAGATCAATGTGTATGTCGTCTTCTCCATAGTGCCCAGCGACCAGTCCAGGCAGCATGCCTGAATATGCGGTTCGCGCAAAAGGACTAACCAACGTCACTTGCAACCCAGGCACAGGATTCATTCCCAGCTTGCGCAGTACGATCACATGGCTATGACCTCCACCAACCAGCACCAGATCTCTTGCGATGGGCTCTAGACTTTTCACTCGACCTCAGGAGATGCGGACATGTGGGACCTCATGAACTCAGATAATTCAATTATTGCAGTTCTCGCCTCTGATACACGACTAATAAGATGTTCGGCGGTCATTTTCAGGAGATAACCACCACCGTGCAGACATAAGTGCACCTGATCACCGGACAAATCACCATAGGAAATCAATTCGCTCGGCACGCTGTTAGCTTCTTCGGAAGAAACCTCAACCTCGTCTGGCAAGCGAGCCTCGAAGCGAGCTACGGCCCGGATATCACCTCGGAACTTTTTTGGATCTTCAGTAAAACAGTTTTCCAGTAGCCGTTTGAGGGTGTAACGCATCACCAAAATCAAGGACTGTGCCCTAATACTCATAAATCAATGCTAAATTTTCAAACGACACCATGATACTACTCGCAGGCACCTCATCTCATCTTCCTACCAGTTATAATCCCTCGCATGCCCAATCTAGACCGTCAGCAGCAAGACCTCGCTTGGTGCCTAAATAGCTCGCCGTTGATTATATATGGCGAAGCAGATTTTATCTGGCCCAGCGATAGCTGGTTTAGGTCGCTCTCGAGTGTAATCAACACTGCCGACCTACCTACCCCAAGACATCCTCACCGGTTTAGGCTGGGACAGCATTTCGAGCGACTGCTAGCATATTGGCTTGATCAGCAAAAGGATTTTGATCTTTTGGCCTCTAATCTTCAGGTCAACACTCACAGCCGTACGGTGGGTGAATTCGACTTTCTAATCACCCATGAGGGCATCACTCAACATTGGGAAGCTGCTGTGAAATTCTATTTAGTAAAAGGTGATCCCTTTGACCCTTATAACTGGTACGGTCCCAACCCAGCGGATTGTCTGGGTAGTAAATATGCTCATTTGGTTGACCATCAGCTAGGACTCAGTCGCGATCCAGACGCGGTTCGTCTACTGGACGAAATGGATATCAGCGTCACCAGCATCTTGTGCTTCATGAAAGGGCGTCTCTTTTATCCTTACCATCACTTCATCGACAATAATTTCCAATATCCCCCGGAAGTCAATCCTGATCACGAACGAGGCTGGTGGTTAACAACCAATGGGTTTGCATCAACATTCGATGACTTGCACAGCTATGCACTCCTTGAGAAGACCTATTGGCTTGCTCCATTAAAACAAGAACTTAAAGGCGAATCGGCACATCAAATGAACATAAGGTTAACCTCTCCTGAAGTACAGCCGGCCAGCCTTATCGCGGTACTGGATGACTCTGGAATCGAAGTATCCCGAGGATTCGTGATAAGTGATCGCTGGCTCGCACTTATTGAAGAAAATGCAAGCCAACAAGACTAGATAGGATTTCCGTCGTCATCGACCGTAACATCTTGGAACTGTAATTCATGCAGGGTGTAATAGAGCCCCTTGATCGCCAACAACTCGGCGTGTGTACCCAGCTCGCGTACCACACCGTGATGCAAGACCAACACCTTGTCGGCTTCTTGAATAGTCTGCAACCGATGTGCAATCAGAATTGATGTCCGCCCCTGCATCAATTTGTGCAGTCCGTCCTGGATCAGGAGTTCTGTTTCAGTGTCAATGCTAGCTGTGGCTTCATCCAGAATCAGAATTTCCGGATCTGCCGCCAGCACCCGGGCAAAAGCTAGAAGCTGCCGCTGCCCTTGAGACAAGTTAGCGCCGCGTTCAACCAATGGCGTATCGTATCCCATGGACAACTCATCAATAAACGGATGAGCATTTACGATTTTTGCAGCCTCAATGCCTCTCTCACGGGAAATATTAGGATTTCCCAGAATAATATTGTCGAGAATACTGCCTGAGAAAATATGAAAATCCTGAAGCACAACGCCGATTCTAGTACGTACATCATGACTACGAAGGTCATTTAAATCGATACCGTCCAAAAAGATCATGTTTCGCGGAAAGTCATAAAAGCGTCCCAACAACCTGATCATGGTGCTTTTCCCAGAACCAGTAGGACCTACAATCGCCAACTTTTCGCCAGGCTCAATAACAACGCTTAAATCATCCAGTATTGGCGCATCTTCCGTATACCCAAAGCTAAGATGCCGGAACTCGATCTTTCCTTGAAGGCGCGGTGGCAACTGTACGGGTTTTTCAGGTTCATGAATCTGCTCATCCCAATCTAGGGCCTGGAAAATCCGCTCACCGCTAGCCATGGCACGAAACAGGACATTAAGCTGCTAACCCAGAGTCACCACCGGTGTAAATAGCATATTCATGAAGCGGGTAAAGAGAATAACACCCCCTAGCGTCATTTCGTCTTGAACTACCTCGCCACCGCCATACCATATTATGATGCCGAGTCCTATGGACGCTAATGAATCATTGAATGCCGAGTAGACTGTATTAAGGTTGATCGAGCGAAATTCAAAACGACGATTATTTTTATTGATGTTTGTGTAGGTTTCCAGGTTTTTCTCTTCACGCAGACTAAGCTGCACTACCTGTATACCAGCGAGATTTTCCTGTAGGTTTTGATTGAGCGCTGAGACACTATTGCGTACCAAGCGAAATACTTCCCGCGAAGCTTCACGAAAAAAGTATGTAGCAACACCTACAACAGGCACCAGCATTAGCAACACCAATGTAAGCTTTACACTGGTGGAGAACATGATAATGAGTGCAACGAAAAATGGAACGAACTCTCCTACAAGACTACCCATACCCCTAAGCATTTCATAAAGCGCTTCGACATCGTTGGTGATGCGCGTCATAACACGTCCAACAGCTACCTTGTCGTAAAACGAACTGGGGCGGGTTTCCATATGTGTAAACAGATCCTGGCGCAAATCGCGCAGCGCCTTAACGATCGACCCAATAAGAGTCATTCGATGCGCATGACCAGCTACCGTAAACAGAATCATTACTATAAAGAATATCAACCCAGCCGCGAAGATCGGATCGATACCTAACTGGCGCTCAACCCATTGAGTTATTTCAATCATATACAGATCCGGCATGGGACTATCCGTATCCCCAACAATGATGTAGTCCACCAAAACTCGGGAGATCATAATTTCCATGATCACTGTAAAGTAGCTGGCGATCAGTATCAGTATGACGCTCACGAACAGAACCAACCGATAGGGATTCAACCAATACATGATGCGACCAAAGAGATGTAGGTTTAGTACTGCGCCGGACAACTCAGAATCGAATGATGAATAATCTCGCTTTGGCCTACCTTCTAACTTTTGCTTGCTCACGCGATAACTGCCCGTCGAGAATTACCTAAGGTTTGCGCACGTTCAAGTTCAGCATAGATTCCATTTAAGCGTAGCAATTGCTCGTGGGTACCTATCTCTACCACCTCTCCTTCGTGAAGCACAACTATACGATCAGCATGGCGAAGGGTAGAGACTCGATGCGATACCAATATGGTTGTTTTGTCCTGACGCATATCCTTTAACCTGGAAAGGATATGCTCTTCAGTTTCAGTGTCCACGCTGCTAAAACAATCATCAAGAATCAATACGGGTGCATTACGAATAAGTCCTCGAGCCAGCGTGGCGCGCTGTTTCTCACCACCTGATAGGGTTACGCCTCGTTCTCCTACCACCGTCTCCATTTGCGCTGGAAACTGTTCAATGGAATTGCGAAGCGCCGCCGAGTCGGCGGAATCCCAGACCAGGTCCAGATGTCGACTTGGGTCGTCATAACTGATGTTGTGCTTAAGAGGCTCACCAAACAAAAATGGATCCTGTAGTACTTGAGCTACCTGGCCACGTAACTGAAACAGTGGGTAATCCTTCACATCGCATCCATCAAGAAAAAGTTGTCCTGACGGTGTATCCACCATTCGAGTGAACTGTCTAAGCAAGGTCGATTTTCCTGCACCAACACGACCCACAATCGCAATAGATTCGCCTGCGTCAATGTGTAGATTGATATTGCTTAGTGCTGGCTTGTTGGCTCCTGGATAGGTAAAACTAAGATTCTTTAGATCAAACGCACCACTTATCTCCGCAGGTGCATCCGGTGACGGTGCATTCGTAATCTCTGGTTGTGAATCAAATATCTCTAGCAACCGACCCGCAGAAACTGCCGCACGCTGCACGGTGGTAATAAACCAGCCGGCCATTCGAATTGGCTGTAGTAGCATGTTTAGGCAGGTAAAAAAGAACACCAGATCACCCACTGAGATCTCACCCTCAAGCACCAGATGACCGCCATACACCAAAATACCGAGTTGGGCGAGCGACGCAAAGAATGGCGTCCATGCAGTCATTAGCGAACTGATGCGAGACTGATCATAGAAGGCATTGGCGTAAGCATCGTTGGTCACGCTGAAGCGTTTTATTTCATTATATTCCTGAGCCTGCGCCTGTATTGTTCTGATTCCGGAAAGGTTCTCCTGTGTGTGCTGCGACAACGCTGAGAGCCTCCCTTGAACTGCGCGAGAGGTCCGTGCCATTGCCCCTGACATTAGGTAACCATATATGAATATAAGCGGCAACAAAGGCAGAATTAGCAACGTTAAGGACGGCGACTTCATCAGCATCGCAGTTAATCCAAATAGCGGTGCGTAAATCATGATGACCACATGCACCAAACCATGAGAAATCAAACGTTCTATCAGATGAATATCCTGTATAGCCCGAGTCATAATGTCACCAACACCAATACGCGAGAAAAACTGACTTCCCTGGAATTGCACACTGGAATAAACAAGTTGCCGTAAATCGAAAGCGACGGACATACCTGCGCGGCGAATGGCGCGACGGGCATGCACCACAAAGAAGAATCGCATCAACACGCAGAAAATAATTGCAAATGCGATTTCGCGCAAACTGTAAGTTATAGCAGGTTCGTTGGTATTCAACAGCCCATTAATAGCATCAACACCCTCCGCTACCATGTAGTAGCCACCGACCTCAAAGAAACGCGCGATAAAGAAAGTCGCAAACCCGCTGCCGATGACCCACTTGTATGGTGAAACGAGAGGGAACAAGCGCAATAACGATTTCAAGAGTTATAATCCAAGTTACAACGTTGACTTAGGCGATTTCGCTGCTGTACAACTATCCAGCCCCGAAGAAGCCATTGTCTCATAAAAAGATGTGGAACGCTGATTAGCTCCCTCTGCTAAAAGTGTTATACAAGCAAGCTTCATCTATACCACTGCAATAAGAGTTCGAGTCGCGGCACTGCTAAGTTGTATCTCTACATAAAGCTACAAATGCTTACTAATGACTATTTCGCTAGGGCATCGCCGATCGCGTTAATTATGCTATCCATTTCCGCCTCGGTAGTCACAAAAGGCAGACCTAACTGCAATGTATCGCCGCCGTATCGCACATAAAACCCTCGCTCCCAACAAGTGAGTGCTACTTCCATCGGCCTTCTCATCGGTTCTCCTGGATATGCCTCAAGCGTAATTCCTGCCGCAAAACCATAGTTACGAATATCAGTAACGTGTGGGGTACCTTTAAGTTCATGCACCTTACTCTCAAATACAGGAGATAATTGTTTCACCCTGTCTACTAGACAATCTTTCTCGAGAATATCTAGTGACGCCATAGCAGCTGCGCATGCCACCGGGTGACTGGAATACGTATAGCCGTGAGGCAATTCAATATTGTACTCGACACCACCAGTATCCATAAACGCCTCATAAATCTTTCCTTTAACGATAACTGCCCCCAATGGAATCGCGCCATTTGTAATCTGTTTGGCAACATTCAGCATATCTGGAACCACCCCGAAGGCCGTCGCCGCAAACCAATCTCCTATTCGACCAAACGCAGTAATTACCTCGTCAAAAATCAACAAAACATCGTATTTATCGCAAATTTCTCTCATTCGGGTCAGATATCCAGCTGGAGGAACAATGACGCCTGCAGAACCAGCGATTGGTTCTACAATTACTGCAGCAACATTACTTGCGTCATGCAATATGATGATGTCTTCCAACTCGTCAGCTAGTTCAAGGCCCGACTGAGGTAACCCACGTGTAAATTCATTGCCAGGCATCATCGTATGCTTTAGATGATCTGAATCAATACCCTGCCCCCATAGTTTCTTGTTAACCGGAATGCCACCAAAACTAATCGCACCCCAACTGGCACCGTGGTAACCCTTAACTCGGCCAATTATTTTAGTCTTCGACGGCTGACCAACTTGACGCCAATAGGCACGAGAAATTTTTGTCGCGGTATCTGTGCACTCCGAACCTGAATTCGTGAAAAACACCCGGTCCAGAGAATCAGGGGCGAGCTCAGCAATACGCTCTGCTAATTCAAATGCCAGCGGATGGCCAAATTGAAAAGCGGGGGAATAGTCGAGTTTTTCCAACTGGGCAGCAACAGCATCCCTGATTTCCAGACGATTATGACCAGCACCTGTGGTCCACAAACCCGATAGACCATCGAAAACACGACGGCTATCCTCAGTCACATAGTAAGCGCCATCTGCTGCGGCAATCATTCGTGGATTCGCCTTGAACTGCCGATTTGCAGTATAGGGCATCCAAAATGAGTCCAAATTAGACTTGCTCACGGTTTTCTCCTAGCAGCTATAGCGCTGTGCCCATTATCAACTTTAATCCAAATTCTAACTCACCTAGCAATTTCGCAGAAACTTAAGTTTGCAGCTAATCGCACATAAGAGGTGAGGCTGCCTCGCAGCGCCAAATTCTTCCTAGCATTATTTCTAGCCACCATTGCAACAGTAGTGACTTCAACGTGTAAGCTCCACATACCTGAAGTCATAGGCATGACATTAGGGTAACCTGCAATTGCTTCAATACTACCTTAAGAATAAATATGATAAGAAGCGTAGCCAAAACGATCAACGCGCCTCAACCACCTCGTCTTTAAACCGGTGCGTTCTTTTCCATTCTCCAACAAGACTTTTCTGGCGCGAACTCACTCGCCCAGCATCAAGGAATTTAACACGAGATGTCTCTCTACTCGCTCCAGCATTTCTTAGACTGAGACAAAATTACCCCGCGAATGTCCTGGGTAGCGGCTCTAAATCTGCAAGATTCTGACCGAGGGAGTCAGATATTTTTTTGCAAGACCTGACCCTTAATTTCCATTAAAGCTTCATTTTACGAGAACATAGATTAACAATATCTTGTGTTTGAAAAAGTCCTTTGGCACACTATGTAGCCCCAGTCTGAATATTGATCTAAACCTTAGAAGTAACTTCAAGTCTTCAGGACGGTTTAAGGGAAAGAATAAAGCAATAAAAACAAGCACCAACGGCAGGAGAAATATGGACTCAACGGCCCAAAAACCCGATTTAAAAGCAATCCCGGCAAACGTCAGCGAAATCAAGCTGCAAGAGACCTCCTTGGATATATGGGAAAGCAAATACTGTCTGAAAACCAAAAAAGGAGATTGGGTCGACGAGAATATTGATGACACCTATAAACGGGTGGCAACCGCACTCAGCGAGGTCGAAGACAAAGAAATAAGAGAGGAGTGGCAAGAGAGGTTTCTTTGGGCCCTGCGCCAGGGCGTTATTCCTGCGGGCCGAATCATTTCAAATGCTGGTGCCCAGGAGCATAAGCCAGCAACTTCAACCATTAACTGCACGGTGTCTGGCACCATCAGGGATTCAATGGAAGATATCCTCAACAAGAACGTGGAGGCTGGCCTTACGCTAAAAGCAGGATGTGGTATTGGGTATGAATTCTCCACATTGAGACCAAAGGGAGCCTATGTATCTGGAGCTGGAGCCTATACTTCTGGCCCACTGTCGTTTATGGATATTTATGACAAAACATGCTTTACAGTGTCATCGGCAGGTGGCCGACGTGGAGCACAAATGGCGACTTTCGAGGTCGGACATCCTGACGTCATGGAGTTCATTCGAGCAAAACGAGAAGATGGCCGTCTCAGACAATTCAATCTGTCTCTTCTGATCACACGAGAGTTTATGGAGGCCGTAAGAGAAGATGGTAACTGGCCACTTAGCTTCCCTATTACACCTGCCGAGCATGAATCCGACGAAATCGATCTATCGGACGAAAAAACTATTCTGTGGCGCGACTTTCCGGCGAAAGAACGCTACGTCAGGAATGAAGAGGGACTTGTAGCCTGCAAAATCACCAAAGTCATTCGGGCGCGCAGACTCTGGGACATGATAATGTCTTCAACCTATGACTTTGCTGAACCAGGGTTCATTCTTATCGACAAAGTGAATGAGATGAACAACAACTGGTTCTGCGAAAACGTACGCGCGACTAATCCCTGTGGTGAGCAGCCATTACCTCCATACGGTAGCTGCCTACTAGGCTCTATAAATCTGTGTCGTTATGTTGATAAGCCATTTAGCGCTGAAGCAAACTTTAACTGGGAGGATTTTCGAAAGGCCGTAGCAATATTCACCCGTATGCTCGACAACGTCGTAGAGATCAATGGATTACCCTTACCTGAGCAACAGCAGGAGATTATGCGTAAGCGCCGGCACGGCATGGGCTATCTGGGACTAGGATCTACTATTACCATGATGGGCATGAGCTACGGGGATACTGATTCTGTGGCGTTTACCGAGCGTGTTACCAAAGAACTGGCAATTGTCGGCTGGCAAACTGGCCTTGAGCTAGCTAAAGAAAAAGGGCCTGCCGCTATTATGGAGGAGGATTTTGAGGTCACTGGTGAAATGTTACGTTTACGACCGGAGATGGTCGAAGACGGATATGGTGCAGGCGATAAGATCAAAGGTAAGGTTCTTCATGCTAAATACTCCCGTTATATGCAACGCGTAGCAGAGGAAAACCCGGAACTAATTGATCAGTTGACAGAAATAGGCTCCCGATTTACACACCACAGTTCAATAGCTCCTACTGGTACAATCAGTCTTTCTCTGGCTAATAATGCTAGCAACGGAATTGAACCCAGCTTTGCGCATCACTACTCACGAAACGTAATTCGAGAAGGTAAGAAGAGTAAAGAGAAAGTCGATGTCTACTCATTCGAGCTGCTGGCTTACAGATCAATGGTCAATCCTGATGCAAAGCCCTACTCAGATAATGCTGAAGAAAAACTACCAAACTATTTTGTTACCGCTGATGACATAACACCAATTCAGCATGTAGATATCCAGGCAGCCGCACAAAAGTGGATAGATTCATCAATATCTAAAACGGCTAATGTCCCCACGGACTACCCTTTCGAGGATTTCAAAGACATATACCTTTACGCCTTTGATCAGGGACTAAAGGGCTGTACTACGTTTCGTTTTAATCCTGAAGCCTTCCAAGGCGTCCTAGTTAAAGAAGAAGACCTGAAAAATACGACTTATCAGTTTACGCTGGACGACGGTGAAGTCATTGAGGTTGCAGGGAATGAAGAGATTGAATACGACGGCGAATTGCATTCAGCGGCCAACCTCTTTGATGCTATGAAAGAAGGTTACTATGGAAAATTTTAGACTGTAGAACCTGGACGCAAAAGACGCGGTAAATAAACCTAGATTAATAGGAAGTAACAATATAAATGGCAATCAAGATAGAAAAGAACATCGTTGGTTATAGCATTAAAAAGGAGATGGAAGAACTAGAACAAGTGCCTACACTACCAGCTAAAGAAATGATGCACGAGGAAATCGAGCGGCCGGAAGAGCTTTGCGGCTATACCTACAAAATCAAAACCCCCCTCACCGATCATGCCATGTACATCACCATAAACGACATCATATTGAATGAAGGGAACGAACATGAGCAGGAGTATCCTTTTGAGATCTTCATCAATTCAAAAAATATGGAGCAATTTCAATGGATACTAGCACTTACTCGAGTTATCAGTGCAGTATTTCGCAAAGGTGGTGACGCCACTTTTCTCGCTGAAGAATTAAAGCAGGTATTTGATCCTCAGGGTGGATACTTTAAGCGCGGCGGGAAGTTCATGCCCAGTTTAGTCGCGGAGATTGGTGAAGTACTGGAAACTCATATGCGCAGAATTGGTCTAATTGAAGACGAAGAATTAAGCGAGGCGCACAAGGTACTAATCGCCGAAAAACGTGCTGCGTTGGCAGAAGGCAGTAATAGCAAGGCCCTCAAAGAAGATACGGGATTCCCGCCGGGCGCCCAACTCTGCATGAAATGCAGTACTAAGGCCATGGTAATGAAAGATGGTTGTATGACCTGCCTCAACTGCGGCGAATCAAAGTGTGGTTAACTATGCTAGCGAGCTACGTGGTATCGCTTCCTAGATGAGAACCTATTTAGATCAGCTAAAGTACATCCTGGAGCATGGCGTGACTCGCTCTGACCGAACCGGGGTAGGTACAATATCGATGTTTGGTTTACACGCGCGCTACAACATGCGAGATGGCTTCCCCGCTGTAACAACGAAGAAACTCGCATGGAAAGTCACCGTTTCTGAACTCATGTGGTTCATATCGGGTTCGAATAATATCAACGATCTGAAAACGATTTATCGACACAACAAAATCTGGGACGCAAACCACGTTGATTACCTAAGTAGACTCGGACTCGATACAAATAATGGAGATATGGGACGAGTCTATGGTGCGCAATGGCGGCGTTGGCGGGATCCAAATGGAAATGAAATCGATCAATTGAGCGATGCCATTGACCTCATTCGTCACAATCCGGACTCAAGAAGAATAATCGTTAATGCGTGGAACCCCGGCGAAGCCTTGCCACACCAGGTTGCCTTGCCCCCATGCCATGCATTCTTTCAATTTTATATCGCTGACGGCAAGCTATCTCTGCAGATGTACCAACGCTCAGCCGACATGTTTCTTGGGGTGCCGTTCAATATCGCATCATATTGTCTACTACTACATATGGTAGCGAAAATTACAGATCTGGAACCCTTCGAGTTTATTCATACATTGGGAGATGCTCATATCTATCTAGATGCTGTAGATCAGGCAAGAGAGCAATTATCCAGGGAACCCTACCCGCTACCAACCCTTCAGATTGAAGATAGAGGTCAGACCAGTATTGATGATTTCGTGATGCACGATTTCACTCTGAACGACTACCAATGCCACGAATCCATAAAAGCAAAAATGGCGGTGTAATCAACCAAACGTCATATAGCAAAAAAATGCCGGGAAGAATTCCTATAAATCAAGTAGTCTAACCGAACTCATAACAAACTGACTTTTCTTCTTATCGCGACGATTGTTGGAGGCATTTGCGGATTCAGTACGATTCTTAAACTGAAAGACATCGAGCATAGGGTAGCAAAGTATAAACGTCGCCGAGAATCAGCTCCAACTGAGGCTAAACAACAAGATGCTCCAACGCATTTACTTCCTCAACCCAGCCCTACAACTCAATAATCTGCTCAATTGTGTTTATGATTTCCAGACTCGTAGGCGGCTTTTTGTTCAGCAGTCGCTTGTTTCTGATATTTATCCTTCCAGTCGACATAAGGCATACCGTAGATAATTTCACGCGCCTCTTCATAATCAAGATCAATTCCATTATCCTCAGCCGCCGCCCTATACCACTTACTAAGGCAATTTCGACAAAACCCAGCGAGATTCATCAAGTCGATATTCTGTACATCATTATTTTCATCAAGATGTTGCACTAGACGGCGAAATGTAGCTGCTTCCAGCTCTATTCGACTACTATTATCCATGGCTTTCCTCCTCAACGTTGAATATATGATCTATACAATAGCGCATCGCAAAACCTCGTTACAAACTAGGAAATCGACAGTTGGATTTTAAACGCGGACAAAAGTGGATCAGTAACGCTGAACCTGAATTAGGTATGGGCGAAGTTACGCGGCTTGAAGACAGGCTGGTTTCGCTATTCTATGATTTGGCCGGGGAAGAACGAACCTACTCTCGAACTCAAGCTCCGCTGACACGGGTTCGATTCAGTACTGGCGACGAGATATCTACCAAGGATAACGTCGTAATGAAAGTGACCTCTGTCGTCGAAAGCGAGGGGTTATGCGTCTACCACTGCAACCTCAACGGAACGAATACCGCTGTTATAGAAACCGAGCTCGATCCCAACGTTCGATTTAGCAAGAGTGAAGATCGATTGTTCACCCACCAATTGGACGACAATGACTGGTTCAATCTTAGATACCACACGCTCAACTATGCTGCTCAACTAGCTAGAGCAAAATCGCGAGGCCTATATGGACCAAGAGTATCTTTAATACCACACCAGCTATACATTGCCAATGAGGTCGCACAGCGGTTCGCACCAAGAGTACTGTTAGCCGACGAAGTCGGTCTTGGAAAGACCATCGAAGCCGGACTCATTATTCATCAACAGTTACAAACAGGAAGAGCGCAAAGGATCCTGCTAATAGTTCCTCATGCATTGACGTTTCAGTGGTTCGTCGAAATGATACGGCGTTTCAATCTACAGTTTACTGTCCTAAATGAAGAAAGATGTATGCAGATCGAGCAGGACAACGCACCCGGTCTTAACGATGGATTCCAGGACGACGATATCAACCTAACCAATCCTTTTGACGCCCAGCAGCTCATGCTTTGCTCACTGAATCTTTTTTCTGAAAACAAAGTCCGCCTTGCGCAGCTCATAGACACCGACTGGGATCTGGTGGTAATTGATGAAGCACATCACCTGAGATGGACACCCGAGGGTTCAAGTCATGAATATGATATCGTGGAAAATATATCACTGAAATCAAAGGGACTTTTGCTGCTCACAGCCACCCCCGAACAATTAGGCAGAGCAGGCCACTTTGCTCGACTTCGACTGCTAGATCCACACAGATTCCACGATTACGAAGCCTTTCTAAATGAAGACCTAAAGTTAGAAAGTGTTGCAGAAAATGTACGTTTATTGCTCGAAGGCGACCAAAAGGTAATCACAGCAGTGAAAAATACATTCGACGCCGAGGATAAATCAGAACAAGAGCTTGTCCAAAGTCTCCTCGATCAGCATGGTACGGGACGGGTTCTATTTAGGAATGTGCGCTCATCCGTCCAAGGGTTCCCGCAAAGAATACTGACGTCGTATCCTCTGACTGCACCTCCAGGCTTTGTGCAGGCAGACGAATTTTATCCCGAGATTATAAGCAAACAATGGATCGACAAAGACACCCGAGTTTCTTGGCTGATCAGCCGACTGGAAGACAGTGAAGAAAAACACCTTGTAATCTGCGCTCACAAGGAAGTCGCAATTGCGCTATACAAAAAGATTAAAGATGCCACAGCAATTCGTTCTACTGTCTTTCACGAAGACATGAACCTAGTCGCGAGAGACCGATCCGCAAATTATTTTTCTGAGACCTTTCAAGGGGCTCAGGTAATGATTTGTTCTGAAATCGGTAGTGAAGGCAGGAATTTTCAGTTCGCGAGTCATCTAGTGCTTTTTGACTTGCCACTGGGACCAGACCTTTTGGAGCAAAGAATTGGGAGGTTAGACCGTATCGGCCAGAAAAACGATGTGACGATTCATGTGCCGTACCTAACAGGTACTGCTATGGAGAAATTATTCCGGTGGTTCAATGAAGGAATGGACTTATTTGCCATTCCGAATCCAGTTGCTCAGGTCCTTTATGACGAAAAATTTAATCAATTGCTGCAAACGGATCTGGAACCGTTTATTGCGGAAACTAAACTGGAAAACAAACGTCGTAATGAAATGCTGAATAAGGGCCGAGATAGGCTGCTTGAACTCAATTCACACCGGCCAGATGTTTCTGCGCCGCTAGTTGCGGATATATTGGACAACGCCGGCGGCGGCGCTCTCGAAGAGTATATGGAGGCGTCATTTAATCTATTTGGTCTCGAGTCTGAACCTCTCGGTGATCACGTTCACATTGTAAAGCCGACAGAGAGCATGGAGCGCAATTTCTCGGTAAGCATGGAAACCATGGATCATTTCCACTATCCAGAGCTCCCAGAAGATGGCATCCGTTTTACCTACGATCGACAAACGGCGCTAGCTCGAGAAGATGTAAGTTTCTTCACCTGGGAGAACCCTATTGTCCAACAGGCTATGGATGCAGTTATTTGTGACGTAATAGGAAATAGCACCGCGATTGCCATCAAGCATCCAAAAATAAAGTCAGGAACAATTCTCTTAGAAACACTTCACGTAGTTGACTGCGTGGCACCTTCCATACTGCAGGTAGACCGCTATCTTCCGCCGTCAGTGATTCGAAGCGTTATCACGCCAACGTTATCAAACTTCAGTTCACAATTAGCTTTCCAAAGTTTCAATGATGCAATCCTCGAAATTCCCCCGGAAACACTAAGCAAAATAATCGACGGTCAGTTGAATCGAATCAAGGAGATGCTAAACAAAGCTCAGGACGAAGCCCATGAGTACCTGACTGATTGTAAAACCTTAGCCGCCGTTCAGACTAAACAAGCTCTCGATACGGAAATTGAACGTCTAGAGTACCTCATGAGCGTGAACCCTAACGTACGTGAAGAAGAGCTGGACTATCTGCGCATGACTCAGGATCTTCTACTGGAATCAATCAGCATTGCAGATATGCGCCTAGACTCAATTCGAGTCATCATTATCGCCTAAGAATTGACGTCAGAATGGATTCACCATCCGCTTCTAGTAGAATAAGTTGCTTTCGCGTCATTTAGGGAGAATAAAATGAGTGCCATGGTGATTGTCGGCGGCGGCCAAGCCGCAGGGCAGAATGCAGCCAGTCTGAGACAGGAAGGTTATGATGGCGAAATCATTATTATCGGAGACGATACCCAGATCCCCTACCAACGACCATCCTTGTCAAAACAGTATCTATCGGGGGCGCATGGCCTTGAACGCATCTATCTCAGACCAGAAACATTCTATAAAGAACAAAATATAGGGTTGCATTTGGGTGTCACAGTTACAGAGATACACCCGGACGAGCATACTGTCACCACTTCAACGGGCGATTCCATTGGCTATGAAAAACTATTGTTAGCAACTGGAAGTCGGCCAAGAATTCTCAATGCTCCAGGTAGCAACCTTCCAGGTATACACTACCTACGAAGCGTTGAACATGTCGACAACATCCAGTCGGAAATCCCCCAGGCAGATAATGTCTGTATCATTGGCGGCGGTTATATTGGCCTTGAGGTTGCGTCCGTTGCTGTTTCTGCCGGACACGACGTCACAGTGCTCGAAATGGAAGACCGCATCTTGCAGCGAGTGACCACGCTGGAGATGAGCGCATTCTACGAGGAACTACATAGGTCCCATGGGGTTAATATTCTGACGAGCACGGCTGTAAGCGGGTTTACTGGTCAATCAAGAGTCGAGAACGTATTGTGTGGCGATCTTAGCATTCCTGCAGACATTATAATTGTAGGAATCGGTATCATTCCAAATATTGAGCTTGCTGAAACCGCAGGGCTCGCATGCGACAACGGAATCGTAGTCGATGAATACTGCCGCACCTCAGATCCTGATATATTCGCAGCGGGAGACAATACAAATCATCCGAATCCCATACTAAATCGTCGATTGCGTCTGGAGTCTGTTCCCAATGCTATGGAACAGGCGCGCGTCGCGGCAGCGAACATGCTTGGTGGAAATAAAACCTACGAATCGATCCCCTGGTTCTGGTCTGATCAATACGACTTGAAATTGCAGATGGTGGGCTTTTCCGCTGACGGCGAGACTGAGGTTACACGCGGGGATAAAGCCACGAATCAGTTCGCTGTATTCTACCTGCACAAAAATACTGTGGTGGCTGTCGATGCGGTCAACAGTCCACGGGAATTTATGGTTTGTAAGCAACTCTATGGGAAATATGTAGACCCAGAGAAACTAAAAGACCTTGATGTGGATCTAAAAACACTAATCTAGCACATACTCATCTTGTTATTGGTCAATAGCGACCTATATCATATAAACATCATAGAGTGGAGAACCTAATGCCGCATGTAAAATTCATTGAACATGATAGAACCGAGCACGTTATTGATGCGACGAACGGTGACTCCATAATGATAACTGCAATAAATAACCTAGTCCCGGGTATTGATGCAGACTGCGGAGGTGAATGTTCCTGTGCAACCTGTCATATCATAGTTGACGACGCTTGGATCGGTAAAGTTAGTGAACTAAGCGATGACGAGGATTCAATGCTTGATCTGAACCCAGACAGACAACCAAATTCCCGCCTAAGCTGCCAAATAGAAATGACGGCTGACCTCGATGGCATTGTGGTGAACCTGCCAGAATTTCAATATTGACGTTCATGGAGTTCATACTGGCGACTTCTACTATCCTCTTACTATTGCGCATAAACGACCATACGGACTCAACGGCTCTCAGCCAATTGCTGCAGTCAGAATCTGAAGCCAGGCAAGACCTATCTAAAATAGACAACCTTGTAAGACGAGAATCACGTGATATCGCAGCCTTGTAAGAAGTCGATAAGAGTTCCTTCTGGAAGGATTTATTCGATCATAGCGAGTTCATCGTGAGCCACGACCGAGCATTGACACTACTGCGCCAGTTCTCACCAAATCAATATACAACTGGATTACGAAACAGCATTCGTATTAAATTTTGTGCTGAAATACTAATTGACGTTTATTCTTTCTTCTGCGTCAGTAACGACTTGCTAAGGTTGCGTCATCTTATTAACAATGTGCAGCTATAAATGAAGATCGCGACGTTTCTCATTGACAACGACGCAGAGTCACTAAGTTTTTCATCTTCAGATTTGGATCCATTACGCATTGCTTTACCAACTGTAAAGATTGAATACTACGAAACAGAAACCTCGTTCCTGGAAGATGGTTCCGATGCGGACATTGTCCTTACCTGGCACTTTGAGGCGTCATGGTACGACCGTTTTCCACAACTCAAAACCATCTACACACCAGCCGCCGGACGTGACTGGGTAGCCCTTGCACCCAAGGAAAACATAGACGTCGTATACGGAACCTTTCACGGGCCCATATTGGCCGAATCACTGTTAGGAGCTCTGTTATTCATGAATCATCGCATGCCAGCAATGATTCGAAATCACCGTGATCACGCTTGGGATCGCAATTTACAAACCGGTACACGATTGCTCGGTGAACAGACGGTTTTGATAATCGGACTTGGTCATATAGGTAGCTATTGCGCCACCATCCTCACACCCCTTGTACGACAAGTAGTTGGTGTGCGGCGGACTTCCGCGGATGCAAACACTTTTACTGTTGATGATTTGCCACAACTACTACCCGAAGCGGATCACGTAGTCATGCTCCTTCCAGGGGACACGGAAACAGATCGGTTTATGAATACCGAACGTCTGTCACTGATGAAACAAGGTAGCTATATTTATAATTTTGGCAGAGGAAACTCGCTTATAGCTCAAGATTTACTACGAGTAATTGCACATCTGGGGGGAGCGTTTTTGGACGTCACAGAGGAAGAACCACTACCGCCTACTTCGCCGCTTTGGGAGCATGAGAAAATATTTATTACGCCACACTCTTCCTGCATGTATGCGGATTACACGAGTCGATATCTGGATGAGGTCATTCAACATCTAACCACAAAATAAGCGGACTAGTTAGAGGCTTGAACGATAAACCCAATCCCTTCAAATTGAATCGACCATTAACCACCATTCACTCAACCAACTTCTATTAAGACGGTTCCTGCAAGGACTTGTGTATTCGAACCACTATCGTACTCGTGTTGCACAACATTCTGCTCAATAACCTAAATAAAAATACTGCCACCCGCACGCAATACAGTAGGTTCTGAGAGGGTATCACTTTTCAGCATCATAACTCCTGCAACATCAGAGACGCTCGCCTGACAAGTTTTCATCGTGATATTCACGTGGAAACAAGTAATCCAATAATAGGTGACAACAATGTCATAAACCTCGCCGTGACCAATGGTTTTTCCCGTATCAGCCTACGCAACTTGGTCAGCACATCCATCCTTAAATTAGACTTTAAGCATCAACAAGGTCCATTCCAATAGTTATTCAATGAGTTAGTGACCACAGTAAACTTAGATAACAGTCACCAAAATAATTTGCAAACCGGCAACTCTTATCAAGTCCTGTGATTGCGGTTATTTTCAATATCTTCCTTCATGTCACCAAGGCTATTGATAAATTTCGATTTCTTTCTCCTTAATAGTGTGATGAATGGCGCTAGTACAAGCCCGACTATGATCATCGATCCAACAAAAATAAAAGAAAGGATAAAAAACGTCGTGACTATTTCTGTATCAACATCAAAAAAATAGACGGCTACGAATACAAAACTCGCAGCAAATAGAGTCCCGGATAGGAAACTACGAAACAGAGGATCCTTAAACAGTCGTTTCACTTATTTACTTGATCTTGAGCATTTCGGCATCGAATATCAACAGGGAGCTGGGGAACTGTTGGTGCACCCACGATCGCCGTAGCCAAGATTTTGGTGAAGATAGAAGCGATATTTTGTATCAACTGGCTACATTTCCATTTAGACTGAAGGTCACGCAAATTCCTCGGCTTACAAAGCTATCGAAAGTCACCTCACTGATAAACTTCCACGTGCAGTGAACTGATACTCGAATAGACTCTATAGATCTGGGGCCTTTACTAAGTGCAACTACCTCATACTGTAATCCAGACACACTGGTAATCACACCTTTACTATTTTTAGCAAGAAATGGTCCCGTCACCTGAAGGTATTTCTAAGGTAGCACATCCGTAGCCGCCTTGGTCACCTCAAACTTTGTATCTTCAGGCTTTTTAATTTCTTTAACCAATTTCTCACGCTCCATTGCGTACATTTTATGCGGAGTTCCTCTCAGAGCATCCGTTAGATGCCTTAATCAAAACCTTGAATTTAACCTCTATATTTTCCATTTTCTTTAGAACAGCCTTGACAGGATGTCCAACAAAATAACCGCTATCCTTTTTCATCTCGGCGTCAGTTTCAGTATTTTCCTTTGCTAAAACCGAATCCGCCATGATTGGCCTTAGTAAGGAATTGATAAATAAATAGTTTATTATTACATTGGACTGGAGAAGAATAAGCAGTCAATTATCGCACACTCACAGTGCAACAAGTCAGCACTAGGCTATAGACTAGATGGAACTTCTTGATTCATTTGGGGCCATAAAACTAAACTAGAATTAGACCCTTAGGGGTGTCGCGTATTAGGATCCCATTTATGAAAATGTTACTAGCTGCATTTACTAGCATGTGCGTGATGCTGGCGTCGGTCAAGGCATTGGGAAGTGCAGCAGAAGGAATTGTAAAACCACTTGAACCAATGTCCGTGCACGAATACACCACGCGGGAAATCGTCGATCAGCTAGATGAGAAACACTATGTAAAGGCTACGATGAACGATACCCTTTCAGAGAAGGTCTTCGACAAGTACCTTGAAAACCTGGATCCTCAAAAACACTACCTGATTCAGAGCGATATTGATTCATTCGAGGTGTACCGACATAAAATTGACGACGCACTAATTAGAGGCGACCTAGAACCCGCATTCTTAATTTGGAATGTATACCAAAAGCGACTAACGTCCCGTTTCGAAAAAGTAATCGCTTTTCTGGAAGAAGGTATTGATAATCTTGATTTCACAAAGCACGAAGAACTACTCCTCGACCGCCGAGACCATCCTTGGGCCAGCACCGAAGAAGAATTAGATGCTTCCTGGCGAAAACGAATTAAGGAGGAGGTACTGAATTTAAAACTTACGGGGAAGGAACCTGATAAAATTCAAGAGCTATTGCTAAAACGCTATAAGAACAGATTAGGACTGACGCGACAAACAAAAAGTGAGGAAGTCTATCAGCTCTACATCAACTCATTTACAGAAACATACGACCCTCATACTCAGTATTACTCGCCTCGGAGTACTGAGAATTTTAATATCAGCATGAGTCTTTCTCTGGAAGGGATTGGCGCAGTGCTGCAACAAGAGGAAGAGTTCACAAAGGTTGTCAGCCTGGTTCCTGCGGGTCCCGCAGATAAATCGAAGATGCTTAAGCCTAATGACAAAATTATTGGCGTTGGTCAGGAACAGAATGAAATAGTCGATGTAATCGGCTGGCGACTCGGCGATGTTGTTCAGCTGATTCGTGGAAAGAAAAACACGATGGTGTGGCTCGATATTATTCCCGCCGGATTGGAGGTTTCTGAGTCAAAGGTAATTCAAATTACTCGCAACACCGTCAAACTCGAAGAACAGGCGGCCAAATCAGAAGTAATTGAACTGGAACAGCTCGGTCAAACTCATCAGATTGGTGTCATCACCGTACCAGCATTCTATGCAGACTTTAAAGCTTTCCAGGCTGGCGATAGGAACTATCGCAGTACGACACGTGATGTTAGAAAGTTGCTGCAAGATCTAAAAAAGGAAGATGTTTCAGGAGTCATCATTGACCTGCGCAACAATGGTGGGGGCTCATTGACTGAAGCGAAACAAATGACTGGGCTGTTCATTGAGCAAGGCCCAATTGTACAGATTCGCTATAAGAGTAATCGGGTAGAGCTACTTACCGATAAGAATCCGGATACAGTTTACGACGGTCCCCTAGTAGTAATGGTCAACAGGCTCAGCGCGTCAGCCTCTGAAATTTTCGCAGGTGCAATTCAAGATTATCAACGAGGAATCATCATAGGTAGCAGAACCTTCGGTAAAGGTACAGTTCAGACAATAGTACCCCTGAGTCGGGGTCAGCTGAAGCTAACCCAAATGAAGTTCTACCGAATTTCAGGTGAAAGTAACCAACACAAAGGAATCATTCCTGACATTCTCTATCCTGCCAATTTCGATCCAGAAACTATTGGCGAAAGCTCACTGGATGATCCTTTACCGTGGGATACGATCCGTGCGACCATGTATCGGAAAATGGCACTTACAGGCCACCTAGTCCCAGATTTGCGTAACCTTCATGAGGCACGAATAAAGAGTGACCCGGAATTCATCTACGCCCAGGAACTAATCGCATATCAACAGCAACTGGCAGACGCCGAAATCCTTAGTCTTAACGAGCAGAAGCGCATTGAAGAAAAGGACAAAACCGAACGATTCTTGCTCACATTGGAAAACAAAAAGCGAACAGCTCAGGGTTTAAAAACAATCATGTCATTGAATGAACTCGATGAAAATCATCAATCAGTTGGCGAAGCATCGCCTCACATATTCTCGGAAGATGAACTACTAAGGAACGATAATCCGAACCATTACACCGTGCAAGAAGGTGACACGTTGTGGGATATCGCGGGAATGTTCCTTACTGATTCATTAATGTGGCCAGAAATCTGGCACATCAATCCCCATATTGAAAAACCCCATCTTATCTATCCTGGTAACGAGCTCGTAATAAATTATATCGATAGTCAGTCTGAGCTGTCTCTGCACAGGGAAGATAAATCTAATGAAGCAGAAGACTCAATCAAAAACAAAAAATCTGCTACTACTATCGTAGCAGACAACGTTATAGCGCCGACAGAAAAGAACGCCAGTGAACAGGAAGCTAACGAAATCTATACACCGGATGCTTTTGTTTCCGAGTCTGGAAACATTCTGCTTGATCTCATCACGCTGCAGAAGATATCAGCTTCCGAACATCACAAAGCAACCGCAAACGATACTTATAGGGCGGACTCGTTAGCGCTGACCCCCCATTAGGGTTAACAACTCGTCAGTTTTCGATCGCATCAACGCTTCATCGCCGCGGCTTTCCACGTTGAGGCGTACCAGTGGTTCCGTATTGGAAATCCTTACGTTAAATCGCCAGTTATTAAAGGTCACGCTCAGACCATCCGTATAATCAACTTCTATCGCACCGTCAGCGTAATGGGCCTCTATCGAATCAATAACCCCGTCTGGATCATCAATGCGTCTATTAATTTCGCCGCTTGCAGGGTAGAGTCTCATCCGCTCATCAACCAGTTCCGCTAGAGATTTACCTTTGCTGCTCATAAGGCCAATGACCAACAACCATGGCACCATGCCGCTGTCACAGTATGAGAAGTCGCGAAAATAGTGATGCGAGCTCATTTCACCGCCATATATTGAACCTTCATTACGCATTCGCTCCTTAATAAAGGCATGCCCTGTCTTACTTTGGATCGCCCTACCTCCGTGTGCACTAACAATATCAATCGTATTCCAGGTCAAACGTGGATCATGCACCACACTATTATTTGGGTTATGTTCAAGAAACGATTGGGCAAGTAAACCAACAATATAGTAACCCTCCAAAAACCTTCCCGATGCGTCAAAAAAGAAACAGCGATCAAAATCGCCATCCCATGCCACCCCCAAATCAGCATTACTGGTTCTAATGGCATTAATGGTTGGTTCTCGGTTTTCCTGCAAAAGAGGATTAGGCACCCCATTTGGGAAATTTCCATTTGCCTCATGATGAACCTTGACGAATTCACAAGGAAGGAACGGCTCGAGTTTGTCAATGATAGCGCCAGCGCCTCCGTTACCTGAATTTACAACAATTTTCAGTTCCCGCAGTTGATCTAAATCAACAGATCGTAATAGCCGTGTTATGTATAGATCGCGGTGAATTAGGGGTTGAAGCCTTCCTTTTCGTGCAGCGACGGAAAAATCGTTCGCGATAACTTTTTGTTCAATTTCATCGAGGCCCGTATCACCACTAATGGGCCTTGCGCCTTCGCGCACCAGTTTCATACCGTTGTAATCCTTTGGATTGTGGCTTGCCGTAACCATAATTCCACCATCCATTTCAAAGTGTGCAGTTGCAAAGTAAATCTCCTCCGTGCCGCACACACCAATATGATATACGTTCGTGCCGGCGTCTAATAAGCCTTCTATCAACGCATCACAAATCGCAGGACTTGACAAACGAATATCATGACCAACGACCACTTTGTTACATTCGATAAACTCTGCATAAGCTCTGCCAACTCGATAGGCGATGTCTTCATTTAGTTCATCTGGTATTCGACCACGCAGATCGTAGGCTTTAAAACAGGCAAGACTTGTCACATTGAGTCCTTCTAAAAACGAATGATTTTACATGCTACATTACATATTTAAGTCATTCTAAACCTACGTAGATTGGTACCGAGTTCCACATCAGTTTTAAGAGTGACTAGTTGTTTGCAACGAATTGCTAGTTGCTCGCTTTGATACATCTTGTCTAAGACTTTGTCCCCTCCTCGTTCTGACAGAATACGATCAAGACTACCGTATTGGCCTAGTAGCTTTACTGCCGTTTTAGGACCGATACCTGGCACACCCTTGATATTATTTGAACCATCTCCCACCAATGCCCAATAATCAGTCAATTGTCCAATACCAACGCCATAGCGCCTTTCTACGTCACTCTGTTCAAGGAATTGATGGGAGAAGTGATCGGCAACCCTAATATGCGCAGAAAGTAGCTGTAGATACATCTTGTCAGATGAAAGAATGATCGCCTGATTATTTGTGTTTGCCACAACCGATGCAAATGTCGCAATCACGTCGTCCGCTTCATAGCTATCCAAAGCAAAAGAGTTGATACCAATCTCTTTGAATCCGGCAACAAACTCATCCACTCCATCCAGCAGAACTTCCGGAGTCGGCAACCTGTTTGCCTTGTAATTCTTGTAAAGCAGGTGCCGCCAAGTCCTATCATGCTTTTCAAATACCATGACGACATGGGTCGGTTCGTGTTCACGCAACGCTCGTTGAGCTGATCGTTTCGAGGCTATTACAACAGACTCAAGACCCGAGCCTGACCGTGCTTCGAAAATCCTTCGTATCAGATTAAAAGCATCAATCAGCAATAACTTCATACTTAAAATCCAATCGCCGCACCTTCTCCACGAGGGTCTTTTATCCCACACATCACTTCATCAATATACAGAATCGAATTCGCATCTCCTATTTCTCTAGTGGACTGGACAATATGCGCATGTCCCATCTCATTCAGCTTCATCCTAGTATCAGGAGATATCGCAAATGCATCGTGAAGAATCCTGTCCGGAGACCATTGGTGATGAAATCGGGGCAACGACACCGCATCGTCGATATCCATTTCATGATCAATAACATTCACAATAACCTGCAATGTGGTGGTAATAATTGTCGATCCACCTGGTGAACCTGTAATCAAGAACGGCTTACCATTCTTGGTAAGGATGGTTGGAGACATTGAACTCAGCATCCGTTTTCCTGGTTGTATCGCGTTCGCTTCTCGACCGATAAGCTGAAATTGATTTGGTGTATTATGTTTGATTGAGAAGTCATTCATTTCATTATTTAGAAGAATTCCTGTCCCCGGCACGACAATCTTGCTGCCGTATGCACTGTTGAGTGTCGTCGTGAAGGAAACCATCATCCCCTGGTGATCCATTACGGAAAAGTGTGTTGTTTCAGGACTCTCCTGGACCCAACGTCCCGCATCAATGTCGATACTGGCAGATGCCTTATCCGGAACAAAATCTGCGAAGCGCTCGCGCGCATACTGCTTGTCTATCAGCATCTCAATCGGTACTTCATAGTAATCAGGATCCCCGAGGTACTCAGCGCGATCTGAATATGCGCGACGCTCGGCTTCCACCATATGGTGAATTACCGCTGCACTGCCGTATCCCATAGAACCCAGATCATAAGGCTCTAACATATTCAGAATCTGAATGACTAACACACCACCTGAACTGGGGGGCCCCATCCCCCAAATCTCATACCCTCGATAAGAGCCTTGTACTGGATCACGCCAGACTGAACGATAATTTACCAGATCTTTATCTGTAATATTGCCATCCCCTCGGCTCATTTCCGCAGTAATCAGAGCCGCCACTGGTCCTTCGTAAAACCCAGCGCGACCCTCTAACATTATTCGTAGCAGCGTCTTCGCTAGATCGGGCTGCTTCCATGTGTCCCCCGCGGAATAAGGTTTACCTTCGTTGGAAAACTTAGCAATAGAGGCTGGATACGCCTTCATCTTGTCCAGTACTGACCTAAATTGGCGCGCCAAATCATAGGTTAACGGGAATCCTCTGCGTGCGAGGTTTATAGCTGGTTGTATCACCTTGCGGCGATTGAAGGTCCCATGTGTCTCAAGCAACATCAGCAATCCATCAACCGACCCAGGCACCCCAACTGCCTTGTGAGACCTAGTTGATAAACCCTTAACAACATCGCCTTCACTGTCGAGATACATATCACGGAATGCGTTCAACGGAGCTCTTTCTCGATGGTCCAGTGTCACGACTTCGCCACTAGTTAACCGGACGACAACAAACCCTCCCCCACCGATGTTGCCTGCCGATGGATATGTCACCGCAAGAGCAAAGGCTGTTGCAACAGCAGCATCTACCGCATTACCGCCTTTCCGCATAACATTAATGCCAATCTCAGATGCCAACGCTGAACGAGATGTGACCATACCTTTTTTTCCATAGACAGCCTCAGGGCTTACCGCAAGAAGCTGGCAAGGCAATAGTAGTAGTGCCAGAAATGATAATTTCATGTCATTCCCTCAATGTTATTGTCCACATTGTGCGCTGGATAAGCGTTTATGCCAACAGAGTGACCCAGCCTTTCATTCGTGTCATCATTACAATCGGTAATACTTTTACCAAGTCTAATCTGCACCGAGCAAAGGAGCCGCCCTAAGTGGAATACAACAACATTACCTATGAAACCGATGAGCGCGTTGCCATCATCACATTAAATCGACCGGAAAAACTTAATCCCCTGAGTCATGCTTTACGCGGTGAAATTTACGACGCGATGAAGGAAGCAGAATACGATCAGGAAATAGGCGTTATTATCCTTAAAGCAAATGGCCGAGCTTTTTCAGCCGGTTACGATCTGGCACCCCAACCAGAGGAGAGTGAATACGTCAGTCACCGTTCGGGAATGCCAGATACAGGATCCACGCATCCACAACACTACGACTGGTCCCGTCACGCATTGATGGGACATTGGATGATTTGGGAACTTGCAAAACCAGTAATTGCACAAATTCAAGGATACTGTCTCGCAGGTGGCACAGAACTCACCAGCATGTGCGACATGCGCATCGTCGCAAGGGATGCAAGAATTGGTTACCCACCAGTACGCGCAATGGGGACCATGGACATGATGTGGGCGCCATGGTATCTGCCGATGGCTAAAGCCCACGAATTTGCCTATACAGGCGACTGGTTCTCCGGTGAACAGATGGCCACCTATGGCTGGGCAAATTACGCTGTGGATGCCGAAGATTTGAACGAATTCACAATGAAGTTTGCCAGGCGCCTAGGGCACATAGACAACGATCAATTGAATTACAACAAACGTGCTGTCAAACGACAGTATGAGATCATGGGTATTCGTACCGCGCTCATGGTGGGTACCGATGTCGAGGCCATGTCGAAACATCGACCTGCCGCCGGCGAATTTCGTCGTCACGTAGAAAGGGACGGTCTAAAGGCCGCACTAGAGTGGCGTGACGGCCCCTTCAACGATTTCCGTGGTGAACGTGACAGCGCCCCGAAAGAAAGAGCGCTCGCAAGCAAAGAAGGTGCAGAAGGCGACACAGGACCAGGCAAGAGCGGATACAGTTCAGATTAAGAGCACCTGTGGAATATTTCAGCGAAGACGATGCGGAATACTATCAGTACCTCTACGACCTCCAGGGTTACCTGGTCATCAAAGATGTATTGAACAAGCAGCAAGTCGCTGAAATAAATACCCTTGTCGACGAGAAGATCCCGCCGTTACCCGACAATTGGGAAGAAGTTGCCGCAGAGAAACACGCGTACAGCATCTACAGATTTGGTATGGCGGGTGGCTCATACCCATCAGGTCCGGGTTTTCTGGACTGGGGACAACCCCTTGTCGACCTGATCGATCATCCCCTCATCATGGATATCATGCAGATGCAGCTGGGAGACGCCTTCCGACTTGATCGCATTTTCGGCATGCGAATGCAAAAGGGAATGCCCAATGGTAAATTGCACTCCGACTATGGCGCATCGGAGCCCTTCACCTACGCCGAACGCGGCAAATATTATCAACAACCCAGTTTTCAAGCACTTCACGGGTTCGGCGTGGCAGCACTTAATCTGACCGATAGTGGATCGGACACCGGTGGACTAAGGGTGATTCCCGGTAGCCACAACAGTCACTTTAGATTGCCGAATAGAATCCGAGAAGAAAAAAACACAGAAATGGTCATCTGTCCCGACGCGCCGGCAGGCAGCATGGTGTTTTTCAGTGAAGCGACAACCCACGGGACAGGCGCATGGACAGCGGACCACGAACGACGTTCACTACTCTACAAATACTGTGCATCACAGCTAACCTGGTCCAGAACCCGAGTAACAGCACCCACCAGGGCCACGCTTACTAGCCGACAACAACTACTGTTAGAGGAGCCTGCCGGCGCCAAGTGGTTCTTCCCATCCTTGTTCGAAGACTAAGATGCGCCTTTGCTGATGCGACTTTGCCAAAGGCAAAACGCATCATGTGTCCCAGCTTAAATCCGCAGGAATTAAATAAAAAGACATCTACTTAACAACCACCGCTTCAAAAAACATCTATTTGATAACCACGGA
>MDTE01071973.1_pt1 | contig 34710 bp, 23 predicted proteins | sample 811231 | NCBI WGS metagenome assembly MDTE01 (sample SAMN05326651, study PRJNA326480) | marine metagenome | isolation source: seawater | place: Indian Ocean: Red Sea | collected 2010
CGCGTCGGTGTCGCGTCATGCGCGCGGTGCCGACGCCCGCGCGGCGAACGATTCCCGCGCCTCGCGCGCGCGTTCCCGCGTCGCGTCGCGTTCCCCGTTCGCGAATCGTTCGCGTTCGCACGTCGACGGAGGATGGTGACGAATCGACTCGAGACGTCGTCGAACGCGCGCGCCGGGCGACGACGCGCGCGCCGAGAAGACGCGCCGAATCCACCGATGCGGTCGCGACGTTCATGACGCGACGATTCGGTCTCAAGGGCGGACTCGCCTGGCTCGGCGTGCTCACGTTCGGCGTCGTGAGCGAACAGGTGAAGACGCGGCGGGAGACGCGAGACGCCGTCGTGAACACGCGGGACGTGGACGCGAGCGAACGGACGAGCGTGGACGTCGGGGACACGGGAGTGTCGTACACGGAGATGACGATCGGGGGTGGGGAGCTCGTGCGCGAGGGGTACCTGGTCGCGGCCAAGGTGAAGGCGACGGGACGCGAGAGCGGGAAGACGATTTTCGACACCAAGGCGACGGGACGGGAAATCGTGTGGTCGTACGGTGGACGACTCGGACCGCCTCTGTGCGTGGGATTGGAGATTGGTGCGCGGGGGATGCGTCAGGGTGGACGCAGACTCGTTCGCGTGCCGGCGAGACTGGCGCTCGGCGTCGCGGACGAGGACGTGGAATTCGACGTCGCGTTGACGCGCGTCTCCGTGCCGCCGAGTTAATACGGATACCGTCTCGTCACATTATTAAATCAAGTCAAGTCACACGAAATCAAATAAATCAAATCAAATCAGATCCGATCGATGGATTCACACGTCGTTATTCGCGCCCGAACCCGTCCCTTTCGCCACCAACGCCTCGCCCTCGAACGCTAACCCGGCGTACCCGTTTTCCATAAACGCGCGAATGTTCGCGTGCGAATCCCCATCCGGCGTCCGCAGCACGTCCTCGTAGTGTTCACAGAACAAACGCAACGCCGCGTCTTCGCTCAAACCACGCATTTTCGCGAAATAAAACGTTTTACACGATCCATTATTCGTCCCCGCCGCGTTTCGCGTCTCTCGCGGCGAGTCGATCCCCGACGCGTACGCCGTGGGCTCGAAATCGAAACATTCGTCCACCTTGGCCATCACCTCGTTGAACGCGACCCCGGTCAGGCCGAACTCTTGTTCGGCGAGTTCACACAGACTCGCGATCACCGTCTCCGCCTCCGTGTCGCCGCTCGTCGCCGCGATTTTCGCGCGCATGGTTCGTCGCAGGGCATCGTCATCGGACGATGATGCCGACGATGTGACCCCGCGCGCGCGTCTCGACGCGCGTTTGGAGCCACGACGCGTCGACACATCAAACCTCGCGACGCGTCCGACGCATACAACGGCGCGCATCGCTCGCGCGTCGATGAATGACGCGCATCGTGATGACGATGTCGATCCGCACTCGGGGACGCATCGGCATCATGATCGCGCGCACCGTCTCGACGCGCGCGCGCGAACGCGTCCACCGTCGCCCCCATCGCGCGCGCGCGACCGCACCGCGCGTGCCCAGTCGCCCCATCACCGCCAAGGCGAACGCGGGCGACGAGGAGGAGACGAATGATGAATTCGCCGTTCGACCCGCGTGGGAGAGCGAACGAAACGCGGCGAATCGACGACCGATATGGGAGACGGACATCGACGCCGAGTACGCGCGAGTGGAGAAGATGAAGAGAGATCGCGAGGCGAAGCGGGCGGCGGCGAACGCGGGGGCGGGGTTAGGGTTCGGGAGAGCGAAGATGTTGGACGACTTGAACGTCGATCTCTCGGCGTCGTTGCGAAGACGCGGGGACGAGGAGGACGAGGACGAGGAGGAGGAGGAGGAGGAGGAAGACGAGGAGGACGAAGAGGAGGAGGACGGTGAAGATAAATTATTGGGCGATGGAAGTCTGACGTCGCCCGCGGACCCGATGTTGCGGTACGTGGATAAGGACGGACGCGTCAAGGGCGAGCCGACGGCGTTGGATTTGGCGACGACGAAAAAGGGCGATAGCAAGTATAATCTCCGTGGGTGGAATTACGCGCCGACGCGGGCGGAGAAAGGGCGGTGGCAGAGAGAGTGGGAGAAGGCGGAGCGCGCCAAGGCGATGCGCACGCCTGGGTATCGACCGGAGAGTTCGTTATCGATCAAGTCGAAGATTAAGGATCAAACCTTTGCGCCGGTCAAGGCGTTCGCGGATCTGACGGATGAAGAGAAAGCGGCGCGCCGCGCGGCGGATCAGGCGAAATACGCGAAAATCAAGGAGGATTTATTTCTCACGACGGCCGGAATGGCGGGCTCGGGCGCGGTGGCCGCGTTCGCCGTGGGAGGAACCAACATGGGATACTCGTGGCTTTTGGGCGCGGCGGGCGCCATCGCCTACGTGCGTCTTCTCAGCGGCAAGGCGGAATCGGCCAACGTCCAAGGCGGTCCACCGTCCATCCTAGTTCCCGTCATTCTCTTCATGGCGCTCAATCGATGGAACGCTCTCGCCTCACAAGACGTCGGCGTGACGCTCAGTCCCATTCCCATGCTCCTCGCCTTTTTCACGTACAAGCCCGCGAGCGTGCTCCAAGCCTTCAAAGACGTCCTCGAGAACTCCGAGGACGAGGAAGAGACCGCGTGATTCATAATATTCGCGTTTCGTCTCTCATACCCCCCGCCCGCGCTCATACGCGACGAATGTAATAATAGGCGGACGCCGCCGAAAGGCACCCACCGCGCCCCTCCCACCCATCCACACACGTCGCCTCGACTCTCGCGCAGCCGCGTCTCGCGCCCGCGCGCGCGCGAAGGCGAGACCATGGCGACCGACACCCCTTGGCTCCGTCGCGAGCTTCGCGCGGTGTCGCACATCGTCCCACCGGTCGTCGCCCAATTCGGTTCCCAACAGTTGATGGTGGCGACGCAGCTCGTCTATTGCGGACGGCTGTCACGCGACGCGCTGACGTCGATGACGGTGGCGACGACGATGTGGAACATCTTATGGATGGCCATCACGGGCGCGGGCGGGACGATGGATTGTTTGGGCACGCAGGCGCACGGGTCGGGCGACGCAAGGGCGGTGAAGAGTTGGGCCCTGCTGACGACGGCTTTTTTACTGCTGTGCTGTTTGCCGGCGACGGCGGTGATGGCGGCGGCGAAACCGATCAGTGAGGCGATATTTCACGCGGATAAAGATAAGAGCTCGGGGATACGGGATTGTGCTTTGGTGTTGGCGGTGAGTTTCTATCCGCTCGCGTTTACGCTGGGATTACAAAAGTACTTGGCGTGTCGGCGAAAAGTGTGGGCAGTGGGGGTGACGTCGATGGTGACGTTGGCGGTGACGGTGGGATTTCTCGAGGCGTTCGTGACGAGATCGAATGGAGGCATAGTTGCGTCGTGTTGGGCCATGGTGGCGGCGCGGGCGGTGAATTTGTTTGCGCTCGTCGCGTGGATAGCCGTCGACGAGCAGTGGTTGTCGACGAGTCGACGAGCCTTCGTCGAGTACGTCGAGGCGTATCGATCCGTCACTCGGGACATGGTCATCAGGGTCGTGCATCTGTCGATTAGCGGAATCATCATGGTGTTCGGTGAGGCGTTCGCTTTTGAGTTGACGGTGATTCTCGCCTCGGGACTCGGCGAAGTCTCGCTCGGCGCGCACATGATCGCGCTTCAAATCGCAACCATCACCTTTATGACCGGTCCCATGGCGTTCGGAACCGCGGCATCGATTCGTGTCGGTAATCTCTTGGGACAGTCCGACCCGGGAGGCGCCAAACGCGCTGGTTGGCTCATCGTCGGCATATCGGTTTCCTTCATGGCGTTGTGCGCCGTAACGATTCTCGTCGGCATGAAATCCATCGCCGACCTGTTCACTCGCGGCGACGCCGACATCGTGCACGCGCTCACGCGCATCGCGCCATTCATCGCCCTTTTCCAAGTCTTCGACGGTTTGCTCGGATGCTGCAACGGCGTGCTTCGCGCGTGCGGGAAACAGGCGCTCATCGCGAAATCAAACGTCGTCTCGCTCTGGTTCTTCGGCATAGGCTCCGCGGTGTTATTCACCGAAGTGGGCGGCGTCGGCGTGCGCGGCTTGTGGTGGGGACTCGCCATCGGCGTCTGTTGCGCCGGCTCGTTCCTGGCGTTTCACTGCGCGCGCATCGATTGGGTTCTCGAGGCGCGTCTCGCCGAATCCGCCGCGACGAACATCGAACGCGCGTCGTCGACGCGCGTCGACGAGTCCATCAAATCGTCACCGACCGAAGACGACGAAGAGACGGCGCGGTAAAAGACAAGAAAACCGTGGGCACGCATTCATTCATTCATTCATTCATTCATTCATTCATTATTCTATTGTAATACAAACCGACCGCGCGCGCGACTCACTCGTCAAACGGCGGCAATCCATTGCTCGCCAAAAACCCCACAAACAACGCCGTCAACACCCCCGCGCTTCGCATCACGAGATTAATCGTCGGCGTCCAAATATCCCGCTCTTCGCTCGCCAACTCTCGCGCCGTCGTCTCCACGGGTTCGGTGACGAACCCCTTGTAATACCCCGCCCCTCGCGTCGTCGTCGTCGCCTCGCCGTCATCCGCCTCCTCGCTCGACGCGCGCGCGACGCCGACGCGCCTCCTCGTCGTCGCCCTCGAACGCGTCCACCTCGAACGCGCGACGCATCGCGTCACCCTCGCGCGCGCGAGCGTCATGATGTGACGTCATTTCCCGACACGATGCGCGAGAACGACGACGACGACCTCCCGCGCGTGCGCGTGGACATCACGCGCGACGTCATCGACGAACGCGAGCGCATAGACTTTTGTCGCGATTCCGCCGCGGGCGCGATCGCCGTGTTCCTGGGGACGACGAGGGACACGTATAACGGCGCGCGCGTGCACAATCTCGCCTACGAGTGTTACGAGCCGATGGCGACGCGCGAGCTTCGAGCCATCTGCGATGAACTCGTGGAAAAGTACCGAGGGGACGGGGATGAAACGTCGGTCGGATCGAGCGGACGGGGTGGTCGAGGGATACGCGCGGTGGACGTCGTGCATCGAGTGGGAGACGTCGGCGTGGGCGAGACGTCGACGTGCGTCGTCGTGAGCGCGAGTCATCGACGAGACGCGTGCGATGCGGCGAGCGAGGCGATCGAGTTATTAAAGGCGCGAGTGCCGATTTGGAAGAAGGAGTCGTTCGTGGAGGGGGAGAGCGGGGAGGTGGGAGCGGTGTGGAAGGAGAACGGGTTGGGGGCGTTCGCCGCGAAAAAGTGAAAAAGTGAAAAAAGCGAACTTTCATTCATTACGAAACCGCGCCGCACTCGTTGGCGGGCGGCGCGCGAACGCGATGGTGACCGGACTCGCGCGTGTCGTCGTCGTCGCGTCGTCGTCGCGCGGACGCGGTGCGCGCGGTGGACGCGGCGGCGGGCGAGGACGAGGACGCGGCCGGGGACGGGGACGCGAGGGAAGGCGGGGACGCGATTCGGCGGACGCGCGACCGGTTCGCGAGACGGTGCGAACGCGCGAGTCGTCGCGCGCGACGGACTCGTTCGCGGGCGTCGACGAGGTGGTCGTCGAACGGAATCTGCGCGCGGTGTCGGACGTGGCGAGGACGCTCAGGAGACACGGCGAGGCGAGTCGGTTGAGCGCCGCGGCGGGCGCGAGGTACGAGGGGGATGGATTTCGACTCGTGCGGTGCATGCCGCACCTGAAACGACGCGAGGCTGACGCTGCGGTGAGTGCCGGTCGAGTCTTGGTCAACGGTGAGCTCGTACGACCGTCGCAGAGGGTGCGAGGAGGCGACGTGGTGACGCTCGACGGAAGGGTGATGAATTGGGAACCGTACGCGGTGGCGGTGGAGGCGGAACTGAGCGACGACGCCGCGGGGGCGACGAGTAGGTTTGTGTATTTGGCGTATAATAAACCGCGAGGCGTCGTGTGTACGATGGAGCCGGGACAGCGAACGTCTCTGCATTACGTCCTCGAACGCGAGAGGAAACGGCTCAACAATGTGAGAGTCTTTCCGGTGGGACGACTCGATAAAGATTCGAGCGGGTTAGTCTTGCTCACCAACGATGGTCGCGTCTCGGACGCACTTCTCGATCCCAGTCGCAAGGCTGAGAAGGAATACGACGTCGACGTCGATCGCGAGGTGAACGAGGACGACGCGCGGCGTCTCGCCGAGGGCGTCGTCATCACCACGACGCAACAGCGAGGCATGGAAGAGACGACCGCGGCGACGCAGCCGTGTCGAGTGACGAAGATCGGGGAGCGTTCGTTACGATTCGTGCTCAAAGAGGGTAGGAATAGGCAGATTCGTAAGATGTGCGAGGCGCTGACGTACGACGTGCGCGTACTGCATCGGACGCGTATTGACGAGTTACGCTTGGGAGAACTCGAGCGCGGCGGCTTACGCCCTTTGGACGAGGACGAGCTTCGAGCGCTCTCGGCGCGCGTGCGCGCGCGGTCAGAGGCGTCCAAGGAGAATAAGTCGAGCGAGAGTCGACGGAGGCGACAGGCGATAGACGCAAATCCCGACGGTTGGGGCGCGAAAATCTTCGAGCGGAAACGCAAGTAGTGACGCACAGCATTTTTATCCATCTAGAAGAATCCTTAAATCACCTATACCGCTATTCTACGATCGCTCGTTCACACGGCGAAAAACTTCCCACGTCCGCCCCGTCCGTCGGCGCCGTGTTTGATGAAGGTGCCGTTCGCGTTCGGCGCGCGCTCCTTATTCGGAGACGCCTTGAGAAAGGAACCCGCCGGACGACGACGTTTACGCGCGGCGCGCTCGTCCACATCGTTCAAAATATTCGCCAACAACCCATCGTCACCGTCGTCCTCATCGCTCAGGAGGCTCATGACTTCCTTCTCGGTCGCCTTTGTCTTGTTCGTCGACGGCGGCGCCAACTTTTTCATCAACGGATCGTCGCCGCGACGAAGAGGGTTCCTCTTCTCGCGCGAATTCTTCCTCACCGGCGCCGCGCGCGCCGCGGATTGATGCTCAAACTCGGACGGGTCGTCCACCCCCCACGCGAACTTACTGCTCGCGCGTCCACCGATCGGGAACGCCCCCTCCGTCGGCGCTTTGTTCGTCTCCGTCTTTTCCTTCTCCCTCCGCGCGTCCGACGTCCCCGCGACGCTCCCCGACGTCGCTCGGTACGCCTCCACCTTGGTCTCGAGCGATTTCACCTCTCTCTCCTTCTCTCGCATCCGTCGCACGAGCTCGTCGTATTGCTCTTGCTGCGACGAAATTTGCGTATTCTTGGCGCACAGATTGCGCACGAGCGTCGTCATCGCCATTCTCGGATCGCTTCGTTCCAATCGTCGCATCATCTCCTTTTCCCCCAGCGACGACGAATTCGCCGCCACCTCGCGCTCGAGTCTCTCTCTGTCTTCAAACTTGGCCACCGTCTTGGCCAAGTCCGCGTTCTTCTCGCGCAGTTTCCTCGTCTCGACGTCGCCGCGGCGCACCTTGGCGGCGAGCGTCTGCGCGGAGAGATTCAACGCCCTCAACTCATTCTCCTTCTGTCTCAACTCCTGTTCCACCTCCTCGTTCGCCGACGCGTGCGCACGCGCCTCCTGTAACTCTCTCTTCAACGTCGCCATTTCGTCCAACGCTTCGCCTAAACGCTCTCGATCCGCGCGCGCGCGTCTCGCGGTTTCGGCGCGCTCCGCGTCGCCGCCCCCCCCTCCCGGCGTCCCGTTCGATTTCCTCCTCGTCGACGACGACGCCCCGACGCCTCCGAGCTCGCGCGGACTCATCACCAACTCATCCACCTCATCCTCTCGAGGCACGTCGAGGTACACGGTGACGCACTCGCCGTACGAAAAGTCCTTTTTACACGTCGGGCACGGCGCCGTCGGCTCGGCGTCGTCTCCCCGCCGCGCGCGTCTCTCCCTCACCTCTCGCGATTTCAAGTCGTACCACTTGGAAATACATCGCACGTGAAACACGTGTCCACACTCCGGCAACGCCTGCGCGACGTAGACGCGTTCGTCGTCGTCAGTCATCGAACGTCGTCGTCGGTCGGCGTCGGCGCGCGGCGGCGTCTCGTCGCCGGCCGTCGTCGCGCGTCATCCATCGTCCCGTCTCTCCTCCCGCGAACGCGAACGCACCAGACTCTTGCCTCGACACAGTTCGAGACACACCGCGCATCGAGACATCGTTCCGTCTCTCCCGCGCGCGATCGTTCCCACGCGTCGACGTCGAGGTGACGACCGTTTTAAATCACACAGATGACGATCGATTCGTCACCGGTTCGCGGCGACGCGCGGAGGATGACGACGAGGACGAGGACGAGGAGGACGCGATGGACGAGACGCGCGTTCTCCGTCGGCGCGTCTCCGTCGGCGGCGCGTCCGCGCGTGACGACACAGTCGTCGACGGTGACGCGTCAGTCGGTGACTGACGATGACGACGATGACGACGACGACGACGACGATGACGACGACGATGACGACGCGCGCGCGAAAGGTGACGCGCGCGAACGCGTGCCATCGCGCGCCCGACGCCTCGGCGTCCACCGACGACGCGACGCGACGACGCGCGCTCGCGATGATGATGACGTCTTCGCTCATCGCGGTGACGTCGGAGCGCGAGGCGCGCGCGTACGGCACGGGCGGGTGGAGAGATTGTCAACCGGTGTGTGATTCACTCAAAAACGGACGGGAGGACCAGTTGAGGTTACAGCGAGAGATGATGGCGTCGATGGGCGAGGACGCGCGCGAGAGCGCCGACGCCGCCGACGCGAAGAGGGACGCCGTCGAGGCGAACGGGGGACGCATTCCGCGTAAAAAGAAAAAGTAGCGTTTGGATGAGAGAGCGAACGCGTCCGTGCGATCTATGCGCGAGGGTGGATCGCGGAGGGGTGGAGTGCGCGCGATTCTAGTGTGAGTATTGTTTTACAACTCGTAATCGTAGCCGACGCGACGCTAGACGAGGACGGCGACCACGGGGCCATCGGTGACGCGGTGTGACGACGCCGGTTTTAAACGAACGATTCGATCGCGAAGGACGCGGTGCGGAACGCCGACGGCGTCGGTGCCCGCGCGCGCGATCTCGGATTCGGCGAGAATTCTGAGCGCGCGCGTGACGCATCGCGAGAGGACGATGGACACCTCCTTCCCACCCTCGATGGCGTATTTTCCTTCGAATTCCACCTCATCCACGAGTCTCTCGAGGACATCGTCGTCCCACTCCAATCGCCCGAGCTCGCGTCGGTGTTTTTTGATGCGTCCGCGCTCGACGAGTTGCGAGTGGACGATGGATTTCACCGCCGCGCGATCGAGCGGCACGAACGGCACGAACATGTCGATCGCGCCCACCACTTTCAGCGTGTCCTCGCGGTCCTCACACCCGTCCTTTGTCCATTTCTCGAATAACCCGTCTTTGAGTTTGCGTTGCAACGCCACAAGGGCGTCGCCGCCGACGCGACGTCCGTTCGCCGCCGACGCGTCGTGCACGTCCATGAATCCCATGTTGGCCTCGAGAACGAATATCGATCTCGCGAACGTCACGTTTCGATCGAACGGGTTCCCCTCGCCGCCCGCGCTTCCGTGCTCGAGCATCTGTTTCAACATGCCTCGCGCTGGACAACCCAATTTATCATATTCTTCGACCACCAAGACGGATTCCGGAAAGCGTTCCACATGTCTGGTCACCGCGTCTCTCAACATTCTCGCCTGCGCCTCGCGCTCGCGAACGACGTAATCCGTGCCGAAAATCACCTTATAGCCCGGACACCCTCGTCCCGGACACGCGTACCGTCCCGCATCCTCTCCGGAACCGCGCGTCGTCGCGTTGTACGCCGCGCGCGCCAAAATTCTATGAAACGTCGACTTCCCCGTCCCCGGACTCCCGTGCATCGACATCACCAGCGGTTTCCGCAATCGTTCGCTCGGCGTCTCCACGTGATCACACAGCGCGTCTAAGACGAGCTCCACGCCCGTGGGTTGGCCCATGAGTTCCTCCGTCGTCGCCGCTCTCGCGCGTTCGCATAAATCCTCCTCGCAAAAGAATCCATTCAATCCGCACCGCGTCCGTCCCGTCGTCACCCTTTTCGCGAGTTCGACCGCGCGTGCGAACGCACCGACGGCGTTGGACGATACCGCGCGCGCACCGGCGTCGAGCGCCGCGCCCATCGTCGCCGCGTGCGTCGCATCGACGAGATGTGACACGCACGCGATCGCGATCGTCACCACCATCAGACGCATCGCGCGTCGTCCTCCACCGTCCGCGCGCGCGACGACGTCCGATGATTCGCGTCCCATCGTCTCGTCGCCTCCTCGGCCGCGCGCGACGCCGCCTCGGTCGCGCGCGCGGCGTAATGTGGAATTCGCGCATTCATCATTCGGAAAAAGTGCGGCGGCGGCGCCACTTCGCCCCGCGTTCCCGCGCCGCACACGTCGCGGGCGCGCGCGTCGCGGGCGCTGAGGCGAGACCTCGCGTTGACATGTCGCTCTTCGCCCCGTTTCGCGCGCTCGGACTCGTGTCGTCGCCCTCGGGCGTCCCGTTCGTCGTCAAGCGTCGAGGGACCGAGTCGTGGGTCACCGTCGCGTGCGAGGACTCGTTCGCGGTGTACGACTGTCGAAAGCTCACGCTGACGTTTCACGGGGCGAGGTTTAACGGTATTCACGTCGCCGCGCTGGCGGTGCGGAAAGATTGGACGTTTTGCGCCGTGGGGAGGGAGGTGCGGTGCGCGCGGCGGTTGCGAGAGACGTGCGCGCTGTCGGGACCGACGGGACACGACCGAGAGATTGCGGTGTTACACGCGTTCGGGCATCACTTGGTGAGCATAGATGTGGGCGGTGACGTGCGCGCGTGGGACGTGGACGATGACGCGATGCGGGCGCGTGAAGAGACGTTTCGAGCGAAGAAGCGCGGCGGCGACGCGCGGGAAGAGAGCGAGAGCGAGAGCGAGAGCGAGAGCGAGTTGGACGCGCGACGCATGGAGTTTCCGCGAGGGTTCGAGGCGACGACGGTGTGTCATCCGGACGGTCTCGTCGATAAGCTCCTGTTCGGGTCGAAAGACGGACGATTGGCGCTCGTAAACGTGCGCGCGGGGAAACTCGTGCACGAGTTCGCGGGGTGGGGCTCCGAGGTGGCGGTTTTGGAAAATTCACCCGCCTCAGACGTTGTGGCGGTGGGATTGGAGGATGGACGCGTGTTGTTGGTGGACGTGCGCGTGGACGAGGTGTTGTTCACGCTCACGCCGGAGAAAGGTATCGCGGTGACGGCGTTGGCGTTCAGAACGGATGATCAGGACGACGTGTTGTGCATCGGCGACGTGTCGGGACGCGTCACGGTGTGGGATTTGGAGAAGCGATCGCTTCGGTCGCTCATCTTGCGATGCCACGAAGGTCCGGTCGCCGCGCTGCACTTTCTGGATGGACAACCGGTGATGTTATCGAGCGGGCACGACAACACGCTCAAGGAGTGGATTTTCGATCGAGACGACGGCGAGGCGCGTCTGTTGCGTTTCCGTGCGGGTCACTCCAAGCCCCCGACGAACGTGTCGTTTTACGGCCAAGGAAAGAAACTGTTGGCGTCGGGTCACGATCGGACACTTCGATTTTTCCACGCGTTTCGAGACCAGCAAAACATAGAGATGAGCCAAAAGAATACGAGCAAGCGCGCGAAGAAGATGGGCATCGCCGAGGAGGCGTTGAAACTGCCTCCGGTGACGCGCATCGCGTGGGGAGAGCTTCGCGAGCGTGATTGGGCGAACGTCATCACCGCGCACGAGGGTACGAACAAAGCGTACACGTGGCGAATCTCCAAAGGGTCCATCGGTGAACACATTCTTCAGTGTCCCAAGGGGGACGGGAAGTTTGAAGTCAAGGCGGTGTGCATCAGCGCGTGCGGGAACTTTGGGTACCTCGGTGCCGCGAACGGCGCCGTGCATCGATTCAACCTGCAATCCGGTTTACACCGTGGGTCACTCGAACGTCTCGTGGACGCCGACGAGGCGGCAAAACAGAAGAAGCGCAACGGGAACCAAGGGTACAATTTTCCGGGTGGGAAACGTTCGTTTTGGGCGCTCGCGAATCAAGCCGGCGGAAACGAGGATGGGAAGATTCGTCTCAGCGCGCACGACGGCGAAGTGACGTGCATCCAAGCCGAGTGCGCGAACAGAAGTCTCGTCACCGCCGGGGTGGATGGAATCATCCGCGTGTGGAAGTTTAAAGAGATGAAGCTTCAACTCGAAATCGACGTCGGGTGCGCTGTTCGGTGCGGACACTTGCACGAAGACGGATTATTCGTCGTCGGATGCGAAGATAAAGTAGTTCGCGTGTACGACACCATCACTGGGAAACGTGTGCGCACGTACACGCCGCGAGGCGATGTTCAAGCGGCCGGTGATGTCGTGAGCGTACAATTTAGCGAACACGAGAAGTGGATCTTCATTCTCGACTCGACGGGTCTCATCACCGTGTACGACGTTCCCGCGGCGGCGATCGTGCAGCAGATGATTTTAGGCGAAGACAAAGTCACGGCGATGAGTTTTTCCCCGAGGATGGATTTTTTGGTTACCGTGCACGAGGGTAAACTTGGTTTGTATCTGTGGGCGAATAGGACGATGTTTCGATCAGACGCCGAGGTCGCGTACGGGCGCAAGGTTTCCGTGTCACTTCCGAACAAACCGGCGGAATCGGAGACAGCGACCGCCGTCACGCGCGCGGCGAATGATCGAGACTACGAAGACGAGGACGAAGACGACGAGGGCGTGTACGTGCACCCGCGAGAGGGCGACGAGGAGGATGAGCTCAACGTCAGGGAATTGGAGGAATACTTTGAAGCCTTGGCGACCGGTCCGAAACAAATCGAGCCGGGCATGATCACCATGTCAAACGTGCCGAAGACGCAGATCGAGACGCTCCTCAACCTGGAGACGGTGAAGGAAAACAGCAAGGAGGATGAAAAAGAAAAGGAACCCGAATTGGCGCCCTTCTTTTTACCCACCGTCGCGGCGAGCGACGACGTTCGTCGCTCCGTCTTCGATCCCTCGCGAGAGTCTCTGGTGAACGCCGACGGTGACTCGAAAAAGTCACAGACCGAGCCGAAGAGTCGCATCTTGCGCGCGGGGTCCGACCTCGCCGGCGTCGCGTCGACGCCGTTGATTTCGTTGCTCAAAAAAGGCGAAACGGAGGATGATTACGCCGCGGCGCTCGAATTCCTCAAGGATGCGTCACCGGGCACGGTTGATTTCGAACTCCGTTCGCTCGGACCGTGGGACCACAAGTTTATGAGCGAAGAAGACGTGAAAAACCTGTCGAGCGGGATTAAATTTTTCACGAAAGCCATCGAGAGCGGCTTGTACTACGAACTGGTCAACGCGCACCTGTCCATCTTTTTGGAGGCGCACACCACCGCCATCATGGAATCCGAGGACCTGGTGCGCGAGTGTCACGCCCTTCGCGCCGCCGCGCACAAGACGTACACGAGAATAGACGATCTCTTCAACGAAGTACAGTGCGCGTTGTCGTTTCACTCGGGACAGTTTGGCACGTGACGCGCCACCGCGGCACCGATCGAATCGTAGCTCACCGATCGCACAGTAGCATCCACGATGTGAGTAATACATCTCTCTTTCGTCACCATCGACGACTCCATCGCGCCGTCGACGCCCGACTCGTCGACTCGTCTTCGAGCGCCGTCGTCGTCCCGCGCCGTCCCCACTCCTCGCCCCCCGTTCGCATGTCCGCCTTCGCCCCGATCCCCGGATACGCCACCACGCGTCGCACCGTCGTCCAGGGCACCGGCGCCGAGGTCGCCAAGGGAGACACCGTCACCGTGCACGCCAAGGGAACCGTCGCGGAGACGAGCAAAGTGTTTTGGTCCACCAAGGATCCGGGACAAAAACCCTTCACCTACGACGCCGGCGTCGGCGCCGTCATCACCGGTGCGTCCAAATCGAGTGTGTCACCGCGAGTCGCGTCGACTGACACCGACGCGCGCGTCTTCGCGTTCGCGTTCCTCGCAGGTTGGGATCAAGGCTGTCTCGGCGCCCGAGTGGGCGAAATCATCGAATTGAACATTCCCGCGCACGAGGGGTACGGCGCCGGTGGATTTCCGGCGTGGGGGATTCCTCCGAACGGCACGCTGTTGTTCGAGATCGAAGTGCTCGCCGTGCGCGGGAAATAGACGCGCGGCGCGTGTGATGAACTAATCTCGTCTCGTCATCGTGATCCCTCACTGCGCGACGCCTCGCGCGACCGAACGCCCGCGCGATGCGCGCGTGATTCATACGCATCGCGACGCGCACCCTCCGTCGTGCGTCCGCGCGTAGACGCCATGCCGCGACGTCGTCGACACGAATTCCCGACGTTTCCGTACGCATCGCCGTATGGAATCCAACGCGATCTCATGCGACGAATCTACGACGCGTGCGAACGACGAGGGACGTTCGGCGTGTTCGAATCCCCCACGGGGACGGGGAAGACGCTGAGTGTGCTCGTGGGGGCGCTGTCGTGGGTGGATGATCGACGACGAGCGAGACTTGGGGGTGAAAAGTTGGACGACGACGACGACGACGAGGCGACGACGACGACGGAGACGACGACGCGAGACGATGATGAACCGGATTGGTTGAGAGATTACGACGCGAAAAAACGTAAGACGGATGCGGATGAGGTGGAGCGTCGACGAGGGAAGATTCGTGAGGAGATGCGGGAGAGGGCGAAACGCGCGGGGACGCGCGCGGCGTTGCGAAGAGACGCCGAGGAACGGTTGAGAAGGAAAATTTTAGAGTCCAACGCGAGCGAAGGGAGGCGTGAGGTGGACGAACACGCGGCCGAGGAGAGGGAATTTCTCGCGGACGAGTACGATTCCGGTGCCGAACACGCGGCGGAGGATTTGCGAACGTTGTTGAAGGCGGACGAGGACGACAGCGACGAGGACGATTTCGCCGCCGCGGAGGAAGACGAGGCGCTTCGTCCGACGCAACAGGTGATTTTGTGTTCGAGGACGCACTCGCAGTTGACACAGGTGATCGGTGAATTGCGTAACACAACGTTCGGGGGTAAAGTCGCCGGAGCCGAAGAACAGGTGGCCGCGAGCGCCGTCGCCAGTCGCGCGCAACTGTGCGTCAATCCGGCGGTTAGAAATTTAGGATCGGCGGCGAGAATAAACGAACGGTGCCTGGAGATGAGCAAAGGGAAGACGAAACCGGGGGAGAAGATGAAAACAAAGGCGTGTCCGTTTCTGTCGAAGCGTCGAAGGGCGATGCTCGAAATCAAAGAGGCGGCGTTGGCGACACCGATGGATATCGAGGATTTAGTGCGACTCGGCGAGACGCGACGCGCGTGTCCGTATTACGCCGCGCGCTCGGCGTTACCGGAGGCTGACCTGGTGTTAATGCCTTACGCATCTCTGTTACACGCCGATACGAGAGAAATTTTAGGAATCAAGCTGGAAAACGCCGTCGTCATCTTCGACGAGGCGCACAACTTGGTGGACGCCGTGCACAGTTCGTACGGAGCGACGGTGACTCTGGAGCAGTTGCGAGACGTCGACGAAATGCTGACCGCGTACGTCGATCGCTTCAAGACTCGATTGAGTGCGAACAACCTGCGGTATCTCAAGACGCTCGCGAACATCACTCGAGCGTTCATGAAGACACTCGCGAAGGAATCCGCAGACGACTCCAAGCCGGAGAAACGTTTGACGAGTTTGAATGATTTTTTGTTTGAATGCGGACAAGACACGGTGAACATGTTCAGTCTGCGAAAATACTTGAAGGAGAGTAAAGTCGCGCACAAGATTGCGTCGTATGGGGAGCGCGTTCGCGCGCGAGACGAGGGCGTCCACGCGCGCGTGGAAACCATAGGAAACAAAACCGTCGCCGTCGTGCGAGATCCGAACGCGACGCCGCGCGTCGGTGCAGTACACGCGTTGACGTCATTGATCGATTGTTTAGCGAGCGCTGACAGCGATGGACGCATCATTTACGAGCGTGAATCATCGAGCGGTGATCCAGCCGCGCTTCGATTCATCCTCTTGGACGCCGCGAGTCGATTCAAGCGCGTCGTCGAGCAGGCGCGCTCCGTCATTCTCGTCGGGGGTACGCTCGCGCCGATCGACGAATTGGTGACTCAGCTCTGTCCCGATCTTAAATTAGCGCAAACGTCGTCGGAGAACGACGTCAATCGACGATTGATGACGTTCACGTGCGGTCACATCATTCCTCGCGACAATTTGCTCCCCGTCGCGCTCCCCGCCGGACCGACGGGGACGCCGTTTGATTTCACGCACGCCGCGCGTTCAGACGTCAAAGTGATGGACGAACTGGGTCGCGTGGTCATCAACGCGTCTCGCGTCGCACCGGGCGGCGTGTGCGTCTTCTTCCCTTCTTTCAAATACGCCGACGACGTGTACGAGAGGTGGGCGACGACGGGGACGCTCTCCTCGATGCGCGGGATAAAGGATGTGTATCGCGAACCCAGAGACGCCACCGCATTGGACAAGTGTTTGCGCGACTACGCGGCATCCGTGAAACGAGGTTTAGAGACGAACGCGCGGAACGGTGGCGCCGTGTTGCTGTGCGTCGTCGGTGGGAAACTCAGCGAAGGCATCAACTTTAAGGATGAGCTCGGACGACTCGTCGTCATGGTGGGTTTGCCGTACGCCAACGTCGGCGACGCGGAGCTCAGGGCGAGGATGGACCATCTCGATGAAGGTGTGGGAAATCAAGGACGCGGACGCGCGTATTACGAAGCGCTGTGCATGCGAGGCGTGAATCAGAGCGTCGGCAGAGCCATTCGACACGTGGGCGATTACGCGTGCATCGTGCTCTGCGATAAACGTTGGGGAACGTTTGGAAGCGCCCAGGGTCAACGCACGAAGGCGGCCAAGGGTCTTCCGGAGTGGATAGAACAGCGACTCATCGTGCCGGAGCGCAATTACGGTGAAGTGCACGCGCGAATCGCGCGATTTTTTCGCGCGAGAGACGCGCGATAGGTACTAGGTAGAATTTGAACAAATAATGTAGTACGTACATGAAACGACGCGCGCGCGAGCGATCACGCCGCGAAAATGAATACACGAAACATTCACACCGAGCGCGGTCGGCGTGATTTTTTCCAGAATTTTACTTGTCCCCTCGATCGCCCTCGCGCGGACTCTCGCTCTCGTCGTTGCCCTCTTCGTCTTCGGACTCCTTCGACCACAGCGCGATGTTGTCGCGCAAAAGTCGTAACACCGGCACCGCACTCGCGAACGAGTCTTCGCTCATTTCATCCATTTCATCACTCGCGTTATCAAACGTCTCCCTCGCGAGTTCGATCGCCTTTTCTCGGTCGCCGCGGATTTCGTAATGAAACACCGCGTAGTTGAGTCCCAAACCGAGCAACACGGGATGCGTCGACGCCAGTCCAGTCTTATCCGCCATCACCATCGCCGTCGCGCGCTCGTACGCCCTCGACGCGCGCTCGGACGCGCTCGCACGCTCGTCCCCGCTCGTCACCTCGGCGATGTATCGATTATAATCCCCCTTCATCTTCCCAAAAAACGCCTTCGACTCGGTCGAACCCGTCGCGCCCGTCGCGTCGACCGCATCCAACAATTCATCACAAATCTCCCGCAACTCTCCCTCCACGCGCTTCATGTGCTCTCGAACGATTTTCGCTTTCGCCTCGCGTCCGCGCCGTCGCTCCGCGGCCTCGATCGCCGCGAGCGTTCGCCACGCGCGCCGTCTCGGCGCCGCCGCCTTGTTAAACGCGACGGACACCGCGTCCCGCTCGACGGCGTCGAGTTCGTCCACGCCGTCCAGCGCGCACAATTTTCGAACGGCATCGACGGCATCTGCGTCACCCATCGGCTCTCGCGCGTCAGTCCACGCGTCGTCGCGCGATGCGTTCAAAAAGTCGCGAAACGTCGCGTCGACACGTCATCGCACCTTCCGCGCGTCCGGCGCGCTCGGCGAGCGCGGCTTCGAACGACAGCGCGTCGCGCACGCGCATGTCGAGCGTCGCGCGTCGTCTCCGCGCGCGAACGGGTCGAGAGATGGATTCGCGCGCGTCGAGAGATGGATTCGCGCGCGCGGCGATGAGTGTCGTTTCGCATTCGTCTTCGCGAGACACCTCGACGCGACGCGTCTCGACGCGAGGCGACGCGAACGGTGACCGCGGTCGTCGCGCGATCGCCTCGAGGGACTCCTCGACCGCGGCGCCGTTCGAGCTCGGTACCGCGCGCGCGCTCGATTCGATTGATTCATTCAACGACATTCGAATTCGAATGGATTCCACCGCGACGGCGACGACGTCGCCCCCTCGCGATCGCGAACGCGCCGATGACGCGCTCCGCGTCGCGCTCGAGGAAAACGCGCGCCTTCGCGCCGAGTGCGAGGCCTTGCGCGAGCGCCAGGCGAGACGAGAGGTTGAATTCAGACTGGAGCTTCGGCAGCTCGCGGCGCAGTGCGCGTCTCTCGCGGCGTCCGCGGCGGTGACGAGCGCGTCCGCGGCGGCGACGACGACGACGTCGGCGACCGTGTCGTCGTCTTCGGGCGTCGCGGAGGCGAACGCGGCGATCGGTGAGAGAGGCGCGTCGACGAGCGCGCCGGGGACGAGACGGGGGACGAAACCGCCGACGGCGTGGGAGGTGCCGACCGCGCGGCCGAGGGCGCGAAAGGGAACGCGCGAGAGCGCGAACGCGCGCGAGAGGGCGATGGCGATCGAGGTGGAAGACGCGGCGACGCGCGTGAGGGAGGAACGCGCGAGGGAGGCGAGACGGGGTGGTCGCGGGAGGAAGACGGAGGAGGCGTTCGCGGGCGATTTGAGCTCCTTCTTTTTCAAAACGGCAAAGCACGACGCGCCCGTGTGGCAGACGAAGAGAGAGCGGAACGAAGCGTTTGCGAGAGAAGTATTACGCGCGGCGACCGCCGCATCGAACGAACGTCTCTTAGACGACGACGACGACGACGACGACGACGCGCGTCCCGCCGTCGAGTCGGACGCCTTCGATTGGCACGCCCCCGCGCCCACCGTCGAGGACGAGACTGAGGCCGATCTCGCCGACAGTCTTCGCGACGACGACCATCTCGTCCGCGCGCTCCTTCGAGGAGGCACGGACGGCGAACGCGCCGCGGAAATACTCGCCAGTCGTCTCCGCGCCATCGGTTTCGTCGAGGATGAAACATCTCCGTGACGTCTCGCGCGCGTAATACGTACCCCGCTTCGCCATACGATACCCCTCGTTCCCCGCGTCACCGCCCCCATCGATCGATCGCATCGTCGCTTTTTTCTTTCATCCTCGTCTCTCTCACATCTCTCTCTCGCGTCTCTCTTCTCTCTCTCTCTCTCTCGCGCGTCTCTCGCGAAAAATGTCCCGAGAGACTCGAATCCTCATCGCGCCCGCACACGCGCGCGCGCAATCTCTCCGCATCGCGCGAGTCGGTCGAGCGAACGACGCGCGTTCGTCGTCGACCGCGCGAACGGTTTCCGCGTCTCTTCGAGCGCTCGAACGACTCGCGCGGGGCGTTTAACGTCGTCCCCGGAGGTTGGGATAGAATCACAATCAATCGACGATCTCGCGTCGTTCGCGCGACGCGTCGACGGTGATGACGCGCGAAGGATCGTCGTTCGACGCGAACGCGCGGTGTGAGATCCTCGAGCGGGAGTTGCGAGCGGCGCAGGCGTCGGAGCGAGCGTCGAGAGCGAGGGAGACGGCGTTGGCGTGCGAGCTCGAGGCGAGACGACGTCGACGCCGACGCGGACGTCGCGATGAGGAGGAGGAGGAGGCCGAGGAGGAGGCGGCTCGATCGGGAGATGGGTTGTCTCTGACGCCGATGACGGCGCGACGAGAGAACTCGGCGGGGACGTCGACGTCGAGGGAGGATTCCGCGTGGAGGGAACGGTGCGAGGCGGCCGAGTCGAGAGCCGCGCGCGCGACGACGGCGTTGACGGAAGTCGCCGCGAAGGGGGCGGAGGAGCGCGAGCGATCGATCGCGAACGCCGTGGATGCGGCGGTCTCGGACGCGGAGCGACGATGGCGGGCGGAGATGGAGGAATTGAGTCGATCGGCGCGCGCCGACGCGCGCGCGTTGCACTCGTCGAGAAATCGAGCGGGAGAGCTCGCGGCTGAGTTGCGAGAGACGCAATCGATGCGAGACGAGTGGCAGAAACGCGCGGAAGCGGCGATGGAGGCGAGTGAGTCCATGTCCAGCGCCGTCGATCGAATGCGGCGCGCGGTGGATGAGGCGAAATTAGAATCGACCGAGGCGCAACAATCGCATAGGAAATTGGCGACGCTTCGCGAGCAGCTCAAAGCGTCGCAAATCGCGGTCGAGATGCGAGATGCGGAGCGAGAGAAGCTGGTGAGCGAGTTGCAGATGGTGCGGGATCGCGCGCACGAGATGAACCTGCGATTATCCGAGGCGCAAGCGGAGGCGGAGCACGCGAGGGAGACGGTGTCCGTCGAGGCGGCGGAGAAGGACCGCCTGAACGGTGAGGTGGCGTATTTACGAGGCGAACTCGAGCGTTTACGCGCGACACACGAGACGGAGACGAGCGATTTCACCGATTGGCGATCGCAGACGGAGCGTCAAGAGAAGGAACTGAGCAGAGAGCTCCACGAGGCGCGAAGAGACGCCGCGCGTCACGCCTTGACGGTGCGCAAACTCGAGCAACAGATCGCCCGAGGTCCCATCGGCGTGGACGCCCGAACGTACGAGCGCAAGATTGCACAATTGGAGAACGAGTGCGCGACGAATCGCGAGACGGTGCGCGAGATCTCGTCCGAGCGTGACGCTCTGCGTCGCCGCGTCGAGGAGATGACGAGCGCTCGCGCGCGCGAAATCGCCTCGCCGAAGAAACCCTCCTCGACGCCGTCACCGTCGTCATCGTCTCGCGCGGGCGCGTCCGACCGCGCGCACCGCACGCGTCGCGTCGAAAAGCTCACCGAACTCATTCGACGGTCCATTCTCACCGACGAAGACGTCGACGAAAACGACGCCGGTCGCTCGACCGCCCTCGACGACGACGCCGACGCCGACGCCTTCGACGCCGTCGCCGAAACTGACAATCTCTTCCGCGAGACTGTCGACGATTTCTTCGAGGACGACGACGCCGAGGACGAACGTCTCGAGGCGGAACATCGTCGCGCGTACGCGCTCGCCAGGCGCTTACAATCCATAGAATCTAGAGCCGCCGCCCTCTTATCCTAGCGCGTCGACATTTCCTCATACCACGCATCCTTCCAACCGATCCTCGATCGTCTCGCGTCCCACCCCGTGCTCCCATCCCCTCGCCTTCGTCCCGCGTCCCGCGTCCCGTCCCCGGGGACGCCGCCGCCGTCCCCACACCCGCGCGCGCGCGCCCATTCGCTCGAGCGTCATGGGACGGAAGAAATCGAGCGGTGCCGCCGCGAATCCGCTCGCGGACGTCCCTCCGGACCTCATCGATCCCTCCGCGGACGTCACCACCGAATCATTCGACGACATCTGCGCGAGACATCGCGACGAGCTCGCGCGCGTGGAATCCCATGTGTCGACGTTCGGGAGCGGGAAACGCGAGCGCGAGCGCGCGATGCGCGCGGTGGGGGTGGTGAGCGATCGACACTATCGAGAGATGTCCGAGTGGGAGCGCGCGCGCGAGGAGGAGGAAGAGAAGGAGGAAGAGGAGGAGGAAGAGGAGGAGAAGGGCGGCGACGGCGGCGAAACGTTGGCGGAGGCGTTCGCGTCGGGCGCGACGCTCGAGACGACGGATGTGACGGTGCGTAAACCGTCAAAGGCGATGGCGCGAAGAGCGAAACGCATGGCGGCGGAGGCGGCGCGCGAGGCGAGGATCGAGGCGGAGAAGGCGGCGGCGGGACCGAGCGACGAGGCGGCGGAGCGCGACGTCTTGCGCGAGAGATTGGCGCCGTTGGGATTAAAAGTGAAAGAGATTCGCGCCGATGGACACTGTTTGTATCGATCGATCGACGATCAACTTTGTGCGGTGACCGGGGAGGGGCACGAGGGTGGGTACGAGGGTTTACGGGCGACGTGCGCGGAGACGATGCGAGACGACGAGACGTCGTACCGACCCTTCGTCGACGAGTGCGCCGAGGATACGCCCGAGGCGGACGCGAGGTGGGAGGCGTACGTGCGCGACGTCGAGAGTACGACGACGTGGGGAGGTCAGTTGGAGATCATGGCGCTCGCCAAGGCGTTGAAGCGTCGGATTCAAGTATTTTCAGCCACCATGCCCGTCGTCGTCATGGGCGAAGAGTTTGCAGACGCGCCGCCGCTTCGAGTGTGTTATCATCAACACGCGTTCGGGTTAGGGGAACACTACAACAGCGTAGAGTAGACGCGCGCGTGTGTGATAGAAGAAAGAATAATGTGCGTGAAGAAGACTACAAAAATGCTAATAGAGAAAGAAAACGTCGTCGGCGATTCGTAATTACTCAATTCATGTCGGCGCCGTGCGCGATGAGACCGAGTAAACCTCCGAGAACGACGACCAGAGGAGCTTGAATTAAACTCCACGTCCCCGGTGGAAGTTTAATGACGTGCGCGCAAAACGTGCATATCAATCCGATGCACACGGACGCGTTGGGGAAGGGACTGATGTCTTTCACTTTGAACGCGATGCTAAACACCGCGGCGACCACCAACCCGACGGCGCTCGCGTTCAAACCCGGCAACGCGCGTTTATACACGTCCCACTTGCGAAACTTACCCCAAAATGGTAACACGGCGAAAATTAACATCACGCCCGGACCGAACAGACCGAACCAACAGCACATGACGCCGACGATGACGTTGACGCCCGCGCGTTTCGCCGCCACGGCGCCGATGTACGCGCTCAGATTGAACAACGGCCCCGGCATGGCTTGGACGACACCGAGACCCGCGAAGAATTGTTCCTCGGTGATCCACGACGTCGCCGTCTCCGTTTTCGCGTACGCCGTGCACGCGTTCGTGACGGCGTCGCGCGCCGAGCACGTCGTATCGTATTGCACGACGTCGTTCAAGAGGAGCGGAAGGACGACTTGTCCGCCGCCGAAGATGATGGATCCCGTGCGCCAAAACGCTTCAAACCAGTGCAATTCTTTATTCGATTCATACGACGTGTTGGAGACGACGATGCCGAGGGTGATCAGGGTGACGATCCACGCCGCAATCAACGCCGCGCCCGCCCACGGTTTCAATCCCAGATGCGCGACGTCCTCGGCGTCTCGATCGGCGGCGTCCCCATCGTCGCTCCGCGCGTCCGTCTTTTCTTTCCTCTTCTTCCATCGCGCCTCCATCGCGGTGACCACACCACCGAACACGATTAAACTCGGAAACAACCACGCCGTTCGATGATAATACGCCACGACGGCGGACGTCGCGCACAACGCCTTCGTCGTCCGCGTCTTCCCACCCTGACTTCTCGCCAATCCATCCGCCGCGCTCACCACCAACCCCACCCCCGCCGCGCTCACTCCCGCGGTGAACGCTCGCAACGCTTTCGACGGATTCACCAACGCCTCCGCCGCGCCCGTCCCCGCCAAGGTCATCAAAATCAACCCCGGATACTGAAACAACCCCCCGCTCGTCAACCCCCCGAGCACCCCTCGCTGCGTCGTTCCGATCGCGAACGACATCTGCGTCGACGTCGGTCCGGGCATGCACTGCCCGAGCGCTAAGAGTTCGCTGAACACGCCTCGCGTCATCCACGCCCTTTGCCTCGGCGTCCCGGAGCGCGCGGCGTCTTCATCTTCATCGTCGTCGTCTCGCGACACGAACGTCTTATTGAACAACCCAACGTGCGCCGCGGGTCCACCGAACGCGGTCCATCCCATGAGCGCGAACGCGGTCGCGATCTCTCCCATCGTCGCGCGTCCATCGCGCGCGTCGTCCGTCGCGCGCGCATCGTCATCATGTTCATTCGCATTCGTCGTGGACGTCACCGACGACGACGGGACCGAACGCTCGACGTCCGTCTCGTCGTCGCGACGACCCATCGGTCGCGCCGTCCCGTCGTCCTCGCGTCTCCGCGCGACGCGACGACGAGTGAAGCGCGACGACGACGACGACGACGACCGACCGATGCCCTGGGGAGGGACTTCTCCACGGGTCATGACTCATACAAAGAACCATATAGAGTCACCACTCGTCAAGAGTCCCTCCCGAGGGCGTCGCGGGCATGAGGACTCTTGACGAGTGGTGACTCGACGTATCACTTCTGATGAGTCATGACCCGTGGAGAAGTGGGCCCGTCCCGTCCCTCGTAACGCTCGACGGTTTTCATAAAAGTGTCCACCGGGCCGACTCGGAGACGTCGCTCGACGACGCGCGAGGACGACGGTGGGGATGGTGAACGGTGAGAAGGACGAGGGATCGACGATGAGTCTGTACGACGCGCTCGGGGTGCGAGCGTCGGCGACGAAGACGGAGGTGCGATGATGATGTGATGACTGTAGAGAAGGAATGCGCGAGCGTTTCTGGGACGGAGAGAGCGATGAATGATTGACGCGAGCGATGACTGACTGACGCGATGGATGGTGGTCTCGTGGTAGGTGCGTCGAGCGTATCGTAATCTCATCACGCGCGCGCACCCGGATAAGGGTGGGGACGCGGCGACGTTTGCGAGAATTCAAAGGGCGTACGACGTGTTGAGCGACGACGCCAAGCGGGCGTCGTACGACGAGACGGGTACGTTTGAGAAATCGGTCGAGGAGGAATTATTGGATGAATTCGGCGGTGGAGTGTTTCGAGACAAGATGAAAGAGGAGGAGGCTCGCAAGGAATCCCTGGCCGAGGCGTTGGTGAAGACGGAAAAGGAGAAGGGATCGCACTCGGCGGGATTCGAGGCGTGGTTGCGCGCGCGAGGTCCCGACGGGAACAAGACGCTCGGCGTCGAGGATATGATTGATAGATTCGGCGTGAATAAGGGATCGTACGAGGAAGTGATGTTACCGAAAGTGCGCGCGTATCAAGCCAACGTCACGGGACCGAACGCGATCGAGATGGGATCGGAGGCGATTCCCGCGTCGTTGGAGTGGGGCGAGGTGCTCGTCAACGTGCGCGTGACGCCAATCAATCCCGCGGATATCGACGCCAAGAATCTCCTGGCTCGATCGAAATTTCCCTTCGTCGCCGGATCGGACGGTTTAGCCACCGTCGTGAAAGTCGGTGAAGGGGTGAAAAATCTCAACGAGGGCGATTGGGTGATTCCGTACGCCGCCGACATGGGCGCGTGGCGATCGCTCGCCGTGTGGAAGGAGAAGCAACTCATCAAGCTTCCGCAAGACATCCTGTCCATGGAATACGCGGCGATGATGCGCGAGATGTGCGTGGCGTATCGTTTGTTGGAAGATTTCGGTAATCTCAAGCCCGGAGACGCCGTCGTACTCAACGCGGCGACGTCCACGGTGGGTCAGTGCGTCGTGCAGTTGTGCGCCATGCTCAAATTGCGCGCCGTCGCCGTCGTTCGAGACCGAAAAGATTTCGACAAGACGTCGGATTGGTTGAAATCGTTGGGCGCGTCGGAAGTGTTAAAGGATGAAGGTTCGATCACGCACGAGCTCTCGCAGCGTAACTTGTTCGCGAAACCGAGATTGGCGTTGGACGCCGTCGGCGGCGCCTCGGCGGTGCGTCTCGCCGAGAGCCTGCAACCGGGATGTCCTCTCATCGTCTACGGCAACATGAGCGGTCGCGCCGCGACGTTTCCGTGGAGCGCCTGGACGCAATCCGCGCTCATCGTTCGCGGTTTCTCTCTTCGCCAGTGGATGATCGATAACAAGAAAAAAGTGCCGAAGATGATGGAGACGCTCGGCAAGCTCGCGCGCGCCGATAAAATCGTCATCCAGTACACCGACTACGAACTCTCGAGTGAATTCGAAGAGGCGCTCGACCACGCGCGCGAGGACGACAGGTGCACGAAAGTATTATTGCGCGTCAACGATATCGGCACGACGTACGATTCCGCGGACGCGCGCGCCGCCGCCGCGTGACGTCGACGCGCCGCCGCGCGCGACCCGTCGCGACTCGTACGCACACGCCGACGCGACGACACGGACACGACGCGTCGATACAACGATACATTTTTAAGTATGAATGCTTGAATTTCGATAATATTTCAAAATTCCTCTTTCGTGGGATCCTCACTCGCCCGCGTCGGGCGAACGCGTCGCTCGACGCGCGCGCGCGCGCGCGCGGCGCTTAGTAGAGCTCCTCCTCCATGTGCGTCTTGACGGTGCAGTCGGACGTCGGGTAGGCGACGCACGTGAGCACGAAACCGTTGCCCATTTGGTCGTCATCCAAGAAAGATTGGTCGGATTGGTCAATGGTACCAGCCTGGCGCGCGAAGACGGCGTCGATGCAGTCAGTCGAGGGTTCTCTCCACAATTTCACGAGTCACAACTCCTCACACAGTCCCCCCCCTAGGGTTCGTCCGATGACGTCAACGATCGAGTCGCGCACTTACCGTGACCTTGCCCGCGCACGAGGAGCAGGCGCCCGCGCGGCACGAGTACGGAAGGTCGATGCCGGCTTCCTGCGCGACGAGGGAAGAGACGCACACGCGTGAAAATCGTCAGTCTATGTGCCCGCGCGCGCGCGTCAACCGAACGCGCGTCCACCGGAAAGACTCTCGAGATGATGGATGGATATCGATCGCGATCGCGATCGACCCCGCGAGGGATTCGAACGCGTTCGCGCGCGCCTCGGCGACGGTTCTCCGAATCGGTGGACCGCGCGATGGATGCACACACAAAAAAAAATTCGTCTCGCGTGTCCTCGCGTCTCGAGTCCAATCTCGCGCGAGTCGGCGCGTCGCGCGTACCTCGGCCGCGTCGAGGATGTACGTGTCGTCCGCGCACTCGATGGCTTGCGCGCCCTCCGGGGTTTCCAAGGTGACGGTGTATCGCGCGAGGACGGAGCTGCGGGCGATCTTGGCGCCGGCGGTGCGGCGCGCGGCGACGCGGACCGGCGCGCGGACCGCGGTGGCGGAGGAGACGGTGAAAGCGGACATGATTCCGGGTGAGTCTGGGTGTGAGGAGGTCTTTCGATCGCGATCGATCGCGACGACGAGGGCGCGCGGGCGTGGGGAGGGGGTGGGAATTAGGGTTTTGAGTATACAGAGTATGTGTGGTATACAGTACACGTCATACGTCCGTGTGTGTGTATATAAACGTTTTTATGTATTACGGTCGTGGGAAACTACCGTGTCGTGTCGGTGTGTAGACTCTCGATGATCGATGAGAGTGTCATCGGATGGATCGCGGTCGCGGGGTGGGATGACGTGGATGACGCGCGACGGCAGAGCGAGCCCGCGCGCGCGTTCGATGACGACGACGACGACGACGAACGTGAGAGCGGTGAGAGCGGTGGGACGCGTGCACGCGGTGTCGACGTCGGTGTCGTCTCGTCGCGCGGTGGTGACGGTGATTCGACGCGCGACGGCGAACGGGGACGAGGCTGATGAGGGCGAGGCGCGCGCGAGCGCGAGCGCGAGCGCGAGCGAGGTGAAACTGGACCCGTTCGGGTTCGGGGCGCGTCGTCGAGACGAACCGGATGAGATCGTTCCGGGATTCGATACCGCGGAGGGTGGGAAGGTGGGACCGGTGGGGACGGTGGCGATCTCGGCGTTGCTCGTCGCGCTCTTCGGCGGGTCGTTTTTCTTTACGAGCGTGCCGAGAGACGCGGTGACGGAGATGGCGGCGAGAGATTTGGCGGATGATCCGAACGCGCCGACGCAATCGTTTAAGCGCGTGTGAGTGATGCGGTGGAAGCGCGTGTGCGATAGCGAAACCTACATGCGTTTTACACGTTTTAATCAATTCATTCCTTCATTCATTCTTTCGTCGTCTCGCGCGTCTCGTCTCACGCGGTGATGATTCCGAGCTTCTTTCGAACGGATGACGATTCGAAAAACGTCGCCAATTCATTCGCCAACGGATGTCGCGTCGCGCCTCGAACGGCGGCGACGACGGCGGGACCGAGACGCGCGACGTCGGCGGAGTCGACGGATTCGGCGTCGAGCGCCGCCAAAGCGCGCGCGGCGAGACGCTCTCGCATCGGTCGCAACGCGTTCGAACGCAGACTGACGTCGTCGTCGCTCTCGTCTTCATCGTTCGGGCGCTCGGCGCATTCGTCCGTCAACACGCGCTCGACATGTTCGAGGAACGCGTCTCTCGCGTCGACGTCGTCTCGCGTCGCGCGCAGGTAGGCGTCTCCCGCCGCGAACTCGAGTCGAGCCAACGCGCCGGGCGCCGCGTCGACCCGATCGTTTTCGCCTCGAGCGAACGCGTAGACGTCACCCAAAACGCGCACGAGATCATCGCGCGCGTACGTCGGAAGACTGTCGACTCGACGCGTCGCGTCGCACGCGCCGACGCACGCGAGCGCGCGAGAGACGACGTCGCCCGCGTTCGGGAGATCGAGCATGACGGTGTCGATCGTCACGCCGCCGCGCAACACTTGACACATCGCGCGCCAGTGTTCCTCTCTCGATTCACCTCGAGCGACGGCGACGTCGATCGCGGCTCGCACCGATTCGAGCGCGGCGGCGACCGCGTCGGCGGCGTTTGAGCGCAACGCGCGCGCGGCGAACGCCCACACCGTCGGTAATAACGCCTCGTACGCCGCGCGACGATCGCGAATGAGGGCGATGACGCGCGGGGCGATGAGTCGACACGCACGCGCGGCGTCCACGGTGGTCTCAAGCGACGCCTCGATCGCGCGCGTCCTCGCCTCGGCCCACGCGTCTTCGCGCAGACGTTCCGACTCGTCGTCGTCGAGAAGCGCGAACAACGCGTCGATCGCGTCGTCGTCGTCGCGCGCGAGCTCCCCGAACGCATCGCACGTCGCGGACCATGTCGCCGTCGTCCACGCGTTGACGACGGCGCCAGATGCGAGTTTCGATCGACACGCGCGCGCGACGTCGACGAGCGCGGCGAGCGGCCCGTCCCCGTCCCCGTCCCCGTCCCCGTCTCGTCGTCGTCGTCGATCGCGCGCGACGAGCACCATCAGACGCACCGCTCGCTCGACGCACTCGACGGGAACGCCGAGATCGAGATCCTCGTCCTCGTCTCCCTCGGCCACGGGTTCGCGATCGAGCGACGCCGTCAGCGCGTCGCGCGCCGCCCGGCACGACGCCTCCGCCTCGGCGGCGATCGTCGCGTCGCCGTCTCCTCTTCCTTCGTCCCCGTACGTCGTCTCGAGGACGTCCAACACCGGTTCCCACCCGTTCCCGAGAGAATCACCGAATCGGTGCAACGCCTGCGCGACGCATGACGTCACCAATCCTCTCGCGCGCGCCGTCTTGGCGTTTTCGAGCGCGGCGACGAAGGGTTTCATCGCGTCCACCTGCGTCGCCGCCGATCGCGTCGCGCGCGCCCGCATGAGCGAACGATTCGCCACCTGACGCAACGAATCCGTGGCGTGTAACACAACCTTTTCGTCCGGGTGCTTGACGCTCTCGACGAGGTGTTCGGCGACGACGGCCCAGAGTTTCGACCACACGAGACGAACGCGCGTCATGTTGGTCGCCGCCACCTCGGTGAGACGTAACAGCGCGAACACTCTACCGTTCGCGCGCGGAGCGCAGTCGTGTTCCCATAATTCGTGTCTGGATACGGTGGCGATGGCGGAGGCGTAGGCGATGATCTCGTCGGAATCGAAACGCGCGCTCGACGCGTAGACGCGTTCGACGGCTTCGGCGCCCGACGAGAGCAGCCAGTCGGTCACCGCGCGCTCGGCGTCGTTCAATCGACCGCGATCGGACGTCATCGCCGTCGACGACGAAACGTCGAGTAAATCGTTCCGTTCCTGCGTCGCGAGCGGTTCGCGAAGGAGACCGCGCGCGACGTCGTGATCGAACGATACGCCCGCGCCGAGGACGACGCGAAGATGTTCCAATCTCGCGACGATTTCCAACACGTTCACCCACGCCTGCACGCCACCGAGGTTTAGTTCGCTCGCCGCGAGCTCGAGGAGCGTGCTCAGGGCCTCTTTACACTGCGACGCGATGCCCTCTGGACGCCCGATGCCGGGAGCGGTGACGAGGAAGGCGCATATATCGTCGCGAAGCGTCGGCAATTGAAGACGCGTCGCCAGCGAGAGCACGGCGCGCGCGCCCTCGAGAGGCATCGCCGCGTGCGCGGCGTCCGGCGCGGTCTCGAATGCGCTCGATAACGCGATCAGCATAAACTTTCCCGCGGCAGCGAGCATCGGTCGAGCCAATCCGGGTTCGGACGCGCGCACGAAGAGCGCGCTCGACGCCTCCTCGTCGTCGCCCTCGCGAAGCGTTTCGATATCCTCGACGCTCTGAAACAACGCCTTGGTTCTCTTGAGCAGTTCCACCGTCGCGTCGCTCGCCTCTTTCAGCGTCGATCGGTGTCTCCACGGCGCGGCAAAGTTGAGCGCTTGGGCGAGAGAGCGTTCGGCGCGAGACGTCTTCGTCTTCATCGCCGCGTCGCTCGACGGCGCCGTCGGCTCGGCGGCGTGCATCTTAATCTCATTCGTCACCACGCGGTCGTAGATGGCGGCGACGCTCTCCCGGTCCAATTTGGTCGTCGCCTCCGCGGCGGTGACCATGAGAATGAAATCCTCTCGATTCATCTTCAGCGCGTCGTCCGTGAGCGGGTTGTGCGCGTCCGTGTTGAGCATGACGATGGCAAAGGCGAGAATGTACGCCGCCTCGGCGCATGGGTACGCGTCGTGATTGCACGCGCAAAACCTCGCGGCGAACGCCTCCATCAACCGATCGATCTTTTGCGCCTCGCCCGGAAGTTTAAACCCACCGAGGAACGATCGAAGGGCGTCGTCGATGTGCGACGACGCGAAATCGAACCCGTGGACGTACGCGCGCATCACGGCGAGCGCGTCCGCCTCGTGCGATCCGAGCAATTCACCGATCGCGCTGGGACTCAGACGACCGCCGGCAGCGCTCTTGCGCAAAAAGTTGGCGCACTCGGTGGGATCTTCCGATCGCGCCGCCTGTTGAAGCGTTCGGACGCTCGCGTCGGCGTTGAACGCCTCGGTCGCCTTCTCCACGGAAACCTTGGTTTGTTTCGCCTTCTGGAAACGTTCCGCCTCGGATTCCGCCGCTTTTTCGTCGACAGCATTCGTGATCGACTCGTCGTCTCCGTCGATGGCATCGTTCGTCTCATTTTTCGACGCCGACGCGCCGTCGACGAATGCCCGTTCGTTGACGACGGTGGCGGCCGCCGCCGCCACGGCGACGCCGCCCGAGCCTCGCGACGTCCTCTTCGTCGTCATCGCCGGTCGAAGCTCACCGTCGAACCGCGGATCGTCGTCCTCCACCGTTGACGTCTCCTCACCGTCCTCCGTCGACGCCGACCCGTCCCCGCGCGCGTGCCACGCTTGTAACGAACGTAAAATGCTAAACAAACACGTCAACACGGCGTCTCGTTCGAGCACGTCCGACACCTGCGCCGACTTCGCGAGCGCCGTGACGGTGCGCTCGTATAAATTTTCCGCGTGTAAATCGCAATCGTAATTCACGAAGAGGTCGACCAATACTTGAGAATCGCTCGCGAGACGACGGATGAGACGCAACGCCGAGACGCGCATCGCCGCGCTCGCCTCGCCGCTCTCCAACGGATGAATCGCCATGATCGGATACAGCGCCGCCACCTGTTGTTTCCACGTCGATCGCGCGCGAACGACGAGCGTGCCGTACGCCATGCGCGCGAGGGAAACCAATATACCGACGCTCTGCTCGGCCTCAGCGCCCTGAGGCACCTGAAGCAACGCGTTTCTCGCGAGCGCCATCGAGAGCGGTTGTCGCAACGAGGCGTGTAACCTCTCGAGCCACGACGTCGCTCGCGGACCCTCCATCAATTGTCGAAGAACGTCCAACGCCAACGCCTTGGAGTGCGCGAGGTAAGCATCGACGGCCACGGATCCCTCTTTCGCCGCAATCTTACACAACGTGAGCAACAACCGCTCGACGTCGCCGAGCGCCTCGGACGTCGTCGGCGTACTCGATTCGCCCGACGAGAGTCTTTCAAAATCCTTTTCCGCGCGCTTAAACGTCGCGTTGATCACCTGCGTCAACGCCGTCTTCGCCGCCCGTCGCACGGTATCGTCATCACCGATCATGGCGACGTGAAACACCGCGCGAATCGCGCGCATCAACGCGTCGCCGCGCGCGCGCAGCCGTCCCGGCAACGCGCCCTCCTCCGCCTTCCCATCGTCATCCCTCTCCTCCTCCTCCTCCCTCTCCCCCACCCCCTCGCGCGCGATCGCACACGTCGCCAAGATGAACCCCGTCGTTCCCGTTCCACACCTCGCGCGCGTCTCGTCGTCCCCTTTACTCTCGCCCCCGCTCTCGCCCGCGAGTTCGCCGCACGCGCACGCCGCGCGAAACAACGCCTCATTCAGCGTCTCGTTCCCCACCAAATCCCCCTCCACACCCTCCAACGCATCGATCGCGTTCACATCGATCTCCGAATCTCCACGAACGCGTCCTCGAAGGAACCCCGCGCTCGCTAACGCCCCGCACGCGTCCAACGCGCGCGCGCACCGTCTCGCGTCCCCCGTCGCGCGTCCCGACGTCATCGCGCGCAGACACGCGCGAGCGGCGATCGCGGCGAGCGCGTGCGCGTCGATCTCATCGTCCGGACGAGACGACCGAGCGTCATACGCGTCGAGAGCGGCGATGAGGGCGCGCGCGTCGGCGGAGGTGACGAAAAAGGCGCCCGCGCGTCCACCGGCAAAAAATCCGAGATCGTCGCGAATGTGACGAAACGGAGCCTCCACGAGCGCGCGGACGTGCGCGGAAGGGGACGAGGACGTCGAGTGGGGTGTCGTCGACGGCACGGGGGGGGTGTCGGACATCGTCGCGAGACGTCGACGTGTGAGGGACGCGCGCGCGAGACGCGACGGTTTGTTTCGCGTCGCGTCGATGTATTAAACGATGGAACGATGGAACGCTCACGCGCTCGCGCGATCGAGATCGAGGGCGCGAATGAATGCCTTTCGCTCGGCGGGATCGCTGATTTTCGCCAGCGTCTCGACGTCTCGACGAAAATCGTGCGCGACGACGTAGGCGGGAAACGCGTCGACGTCCTCGGTGATCAAATCTTCGCACGACGCGTCGAGCGTGATCTCGTAGACGACGTTTTGGGAGAAGGTGTTCATTCCCGGCGCGCGTTCGCGATCGACGCCGGTGAGATAGGCGAAGATCAAGCGCAGGATGGCTTGGTGACTGACGACGAGGACGGGTTCCGTGTACGACTCCATCTCTTGTATGCACGGCTCGAGGCGAGAGATTAAATCGAAATAACTCTCCCCTCGCGGGTACCTGTACCCGATCTTATCCATCGATCGCAGGTACGCCGCCTGCGGGTGCTTCTCCGCGATCTCTTCCGGGGTCATCCCCTCGCAATCCCCGGCGAAGATTTCGTCGATGTTGCGATAGACGCGAGGCGCCATTTGTTCCCACTCGCCGTCGTTCGTCGTCGGGTGTTCGATGTGCGCGGCGGTTTGAATCGTGCGTAAGAGCGACGACGTCCACAGACGCGCGTTGTTCGTGTGTTCCGTCTCCTCCCACCGCGCGTTGGGATCGCCGGCGTGCTCGTTCTCGTCGGCGCGCTCGCGTCGACGCATGCCGCAAATCTTTTCCATGGCGAATCGACCTAAAATCTCCGCGAACGCCACCCCGTTATCGCTCGTGATGCACGAATTCCCCCCCAAACGTCCCGTGACGTTATACTCGGATTCTCCGTGTCGACACAGATAAATCTTATGCGCCGTCGGGTGCGTGGACGTGAGAAACTGGACGATGCGTTGGGGTAAATACGCGCGCATGCGATTCGTCTGCACGCGCTCGCCGTAATTGAACAATTTAATGTACGACAAATCATCCTCCGATCCGTCATCCTGAAGCGTGACGTACAGTTTCTTATACTCATCGATCCGTCGTCGCCATCCCTCTTTCGTCTCCTCGATCTCATCCTCGCGAACCGCGCCGTTTCTCGCGTCTCTCGCCACGCGTTGCGACAACACCTCCTCCACCAACTCATCCTTGGTCAGACACGTCTCGATGAATATCGTCTTCACCTTGAACCTCCGCGCGTTTCCACCCCTCGTCGCGTGTTCCTCCGCCAATTCACGTTCGAGAGCCTCCATATCCTGCAAAATAGACCGTCGTCTCTCCTTACTCGTCCCGCTCCACGTCTCTCGAAACGTCGCGCTCGCGTCGGACGAATACACCACCGCGACCCGTCCAGAATCCACGTGTTTCGCGCTCGCGTCCACGTCATCCACCCCATACTTTTCCCTCCCCCGCGTCTCCTCTTCCCCTCGATCGTTCCCTCGCAAAAACTCCCGAAGGTTCCCCACCAGCGTCTCGTCTCGTCGTCCCGCGTCCCGTCCCGCGCGCGCGACGTCGAAGGCGCGACACCGCGCGCCGTGAAAAAACCGTAAATACCGTTTCAATCGCAGCGCGATCGTCCGTTTCCCTCGAAGCGGCAGACCGATGAAGACCAAGACGTGTCGCTCACCGATGTTCCCCGCCAGCGCGGCGATCGGCGGCGGCACCGTCGTCGGCGCGGGATTGTGCGAACGCGCTCGAAGTAAATCCTCTTGCGATTTCGCGTACAATCGAGGCGATTCCAGCTCCGATTCGACGAGTCGTGGCGTGGAGACCATGAGGACGATGACGAGTCGTCGCGCCGTCGGTCTCGGTCGACGACGCGCGCGTCGCGCGCGCGTGTGCGGGGGGATGATCGATCCGTGGGGATAGCGTCGGCACTTCTCGGGACGTCGAACTTCGCGCGCGA
>MDTE01039928.1_pt1 | contig 34667 bp, 36 predicted proteins | sample 811231 | NCBI WGS metagenome assembly MDTE01 (sample SAMN05326651, study PRJNA326480) | marine metagenome | isolation source: seawater | place: Indian Ocean: Red Sea | collected 2010
AACGCACACACCAAGCTTCATTCTTAGAGGACTTTCGGACCTACATCTGTTATTTGATAAGGCCTAAAACTTTACACTTTGAGCTTTCGATCAAAAAGGTCGAAAACAATATCCCATACTTTTTCAGCTGCGTGCTCTACATAGGCCGGTCGCTCTGGAAAACAAAAACCGTGCTCTGTATCAGGATGAACATCCACTACATATGACACACTATGTTGATCGAACGTCTTTTCAATCTCAGGAATAACTTCTGGACCGACAAAAGGATCTTCAGATGCAAAACCTAAATATAATTCGCCTTTTATTTTTTCAGCAAGCAAATGAGGGGAATCTGACTGATCAGTAACAATTCCCACTCCATATAAAGAAGCGATCGCAGCAAACTGGTCAGGAAAAGTTCCTGCAGCACCAACTACATAACGGCCACTCATACAATAGCCAATACACCCAACAGGGCCTCCTACTTTCCGTTGATTATCAAAGTAATCCAACATCCCCTCTGTATCTCGCATAACCTTTTCATGATTTAAGGTCGCTCCAACAACAAACATTTTGTCAATTTCTTCTCGCCCCTTTGCAAGATCGAAACGAATACGGCCTTCGCGATAGAACATATCCGGCAAAAGACAAAAATAACCTTGCTTAGCGATTTTTCGAGTAAACTCATAAAGCTCTTCGCGAATTCCAGGCATGTCCATATATAAAATTACCGCAGGAAAAGGCCCGTCTTCTTCAGGGTGGACAGCGAAACATTCCATTGCACCATCAGGAGTCTTTACATTCACAAAAAATTCATTCATTGTCATCTCCATTTTCAAGGTTATTCATGGGTTAAAAATAATATTAACCCCATTACAAAGCCCTACCTCTAAGAAACGTCTAGTATTGACTTACCACTGGACAAACATCGGCATTACAACATGAAGATAACTGCTATCTTTTACCGAACGGAAAACACCTTGACTAGAAGGACTACTAGTCTCTAACGCAATATCCCCAGAAAGAGCATCCAGGACATCCTTTAAATAGCGACTATTAAACGCTATTTTGGAAGATTCCCCCTCAACCTGTGCCTCAATTTCATTTTGGTTATCACCAACTTCATCGGCACGAGCGCTAATTACCAACTTCCCAGAACTGTCTCCTTGAGGTGTAATTTGAATACGTACAATTCCACTACCATCACGAGCCAAGACTGCAGCAATCCTAGCTGAACGATTAAATTGATCAGCATCTACAATAGTGCGTGTTTCCCATTCACTCGGTATTAATTGTTGATAATTTGGAAAAGTCCCTTGAACTAATTGGGCAACAATTTCAAAATCTGTACGACCAAAAAGAATCTTTGTTTTTTCACTATTTACACGAATAGTAAAAGCATCGTCTGAGTCACCCATTAGCCTAGAAAGCTCACGTAACGCACGAGCAGGAACAATAATATCTAGTGGCTCTGTTGGTGCTGTTGCTAAAGCTACATCTGCCACTGCGAGTCTAAAGCCATCAGCAGCAGCTAAAGTAAGTGTGTCGCCATTAGTTTTAAAACTTACCCCAGTCAGAACTGGACGCGTATCATCACTGGCTGCAGCAAACTCAACACGATCAATAGCATGCTTTAAAGCACTTGCAGCTGGATCGATACTAACACCCTCATCTAATGATTCGATCACTGGGAAATCATCTGCATTCATGATGTTTATAGTTGCCTCATGCTGTGCACACTCGAGACGAACCTGACGTTCCCCACCAGGCAATTCGATATTTGTAGTTTCTGCCGGCAGTTGAGCAACAAAATCATTCAACAAACGTGCTGGTATTGTTGTCGCTCCTTCACTATCAACACGCGCACCAATCCATGCACTAATCGAAATATCCAAATCAGTTGCTGATAATTTTAGTCGCCCTCCATCAGTACCAATAAGAACATTTGCAGCAATAGGTAGAGAAGTCTGTGAAGGAACCGCCCTACTCACTGTCGCAAGACCACGCTGGAGATTTTCTTGCAGTACTTGAACCTTCATCTGCTAACCCACATTACTATTTTTTTAGATTATAACGATAACGGACTGATTGCGAAATCATCACAGTATTTACTCATCATTAAAACCACTTTTGACTGCTGAGATATACTTACCAACAACAGTATGCACATAACATCATTAACCTTGGCTAATTTCCGCAATTACAAAAACGCCTCTATTGAACTTGAACAAGGGTTAACACTTGTTGTAGGGAAAAATGCCCAAGGAAAAAGTAATCTGCTAGAAGGCATTTATTTGCTCTCAACAATGCGTTCAAGTCGTGCAAGTAGTGATACTGATTTGGTAAATCATGAAATTCTAGACAGTGATACACCCGTAGCTAGACTCGCGGGTACAGTTGAAAGGTCAGCGGGCCATCTCCTTGTTGAACTTGCAATTGTAGGACAAGGAAAAGGGGGGAAAAGATCTGGTAAACGTGCTCGTATCAATGGACTTGAAAAGCGGGTTAGTGATGCAGTAGGTCAGCTATCATCAGTACTTTTCACAACTTTAGATATAGATATTCTTGCTGGTCCACCAATTATTCGTCGCAGATACCTAGATATGATGATTTCACAGGTAGACCGAGGTTACTTACGTGCCATGCAACGTTATCAAATGGTATTACAAAGAAGGAACAGACTCCTCAAACAAGTCCAAATCGGCAAAAGTGACAAAACTGAATTAGGATTTTGGGATCATGAACTTGCACATGTAGGGGGCATACTGTTCGATGCCCGGAAAAATGCCCTCATAGGAATTCAGGCATCCGTCAATGAGTATATGCGTCAATTAAGCGATCAGTATGAAGAGGTATCAGTTAAATATCGTCCTGCAATTGGAACAATCCCCATACCAAAAGGAACAACAAACCCTGATCAATGGGCAAATTGCTTACTAGAAGCAAAAGAGATTTTGCAAAAAAAAGAAATCGAAACTGGTACGACTCAAGTCGGCCCGCATCGCGACGACGTGGAAATAAGAATTGGTAACCTTCCAGCAGGGGCATTTGCATCACGTGCACAATTAAGGACTGCGGCACTTTCCCTAAGACTGGCAGAATCCAACTATCTACGTCAAAACACAGGAGATGAACCGGTTATTTTGCTTGATGATGTTTTAAGTGAACTAGATCCACAGAGGCGAGAAAGCGTAATTGAACATTTGAAAAATTTCCCACAGACAATAGTCACCACAACAAATGAAGAGCATCTAGAGACCTTAAGAACTTTTGCCAACAAAGAATTTAAAGTGTCAAAAGGAAAAATCAGTTAACTTGTTTTCGGACGATGGCTGGGAGCTTTCCTCCTGGAACACTCACCAGTAATGCACTTCGTTCAATTTCAATCGTTGCAGGTGTTCGTCCTATTACGTCACCATCAACCTGAATCCAATGTCCAGCACTATGAATTTGTATCCGGCTTGCATTGCCTCGCACAACACGCTCATCTTTTGGTAGCTTACTTCTAAGCAGAGCTGCACTAAGACTTACAACATCTTTCAAGCCTCGCGGATTCAGAGCACAAATATCAAAAAGACCATCAACTGCATTAGCTTTAGGCGTAAAAGAAACTACCCCTCCGTAGGAACGGGTATTCGAAACAATAAGAATCGCGGTTTGTTCAGAAAAATTTTCTTCAGCAGTTGACCACTCAATTTGAGAAGTTCTAAGACTAGGAAGTAGCGGTATTCCATAAAGTACATAAGCAACAACTCCAAGCCGTCTTTTTAATCCTACTGAAACACGAGATGCGATTTCAGCATCCCACCCAATTCCAACCATTAGCATGAATGGTTCACCATTAACACGACCCAAATCGATTTTTACCTGTTGCCCATCTAAATGCTTTTGTATTGCCTTATGGCCATCAAAAGGAATGTTTGTCTCTCTTACCCAAACATTTGTGGTACCACCAGCTAAAGCAGCTAGAGCAGTTTCTGAACCAACAATCGCACCAGCTGCTAAACGCAGCGTACCGTCACCGCCAAACACAAAAAGTATTTCTTCTCCCCGATCAGCAACTTGTTTTGCACTTTTTGTTAAAGCCTCTACTCCTGTGGGCGCTTCATAGCTAGCTTCATATCCCTGCTCTCTCAGATATTTAAGTGCCGATTCTGGATCAAAATGACGAGCACGACGAGCGTGTGGATTTGCAAGAATAGTTGCTCGCTTCGAAGGCATAGACGATCCTAGGCAAGACAAACCCAATATGTAAACCCATCGAATAGCGAGTCTGCTAACTTAATATAGAAATGAAAAAAAACAAGGCCGGAAAATGATTGTTATTAAACATGTCGACCACATCAGCATGGCCGTCCCTGACTGGAAAACTCAATCAGCTTTAATGGAACAATTGTTTAATTTCAAATTTATTCGTGAATTCTCTGCTACACCCACAACCCCTTTCAGTGGCTGTGTTTTAAAAATCCCCAATTCTTCTCTTCAATGGGAAATTCTTCAACCTAGTTCACCTCAAAGTTTTGTAGCCAAATTTTTGAACGAACGTGGCTCAGGATTACACCATATAACAATCGAAGTCCCATCAATAAATAAAGCTGTCGAAGAAATGCAACAACTAGGACTCCAACCCTTTGGTGGCATTTCAGAAGATGGTGTTTGGAAAATGACATATATCCATCCACGTGATAGCGGCGGTGTACTCTGGCAACTTTTTGAACCGCTAAGTCAATCTAGAAAACAAGAGGAGGCCACCACTTCTAAAAATTCAAGAAGTGGGCAAAGTATCGATCATGTCTGTTTATTATCGAAAGATCTGAATAAACAAATTGATTGGCATAAAAAAATTTTTGGATTTACGGAAACAGAAAGCTGGGAAGAAACAGCTTTAAACATTAAAGGATGCAGACTAAAAATGCCCAATAGTGAATTACATTTTGAAATAATTTCGCCCATGGGGGAAAAAGGCGATGTATATAATTTCATACAATTAAATGGTGAGGGACTCCACCATATTGGTCTAAAAAACATCGCTGAAGCAGATCTAGGCAAGCATTTAAAGAAAAAACTCAACTCTGACAATAAGGACGAATTTAAAAAACTAGCGGGGCATAATGTTTTTGTTTCACCTCAAAAGGCCGGGGGGGTTACTTTTTATTTACCTAGCTAATAACTTTTCTAGAGAAAAGGTTAACGGTTATAGTATGAAAAAATGGATGGAGATTAGTTATGTTGCTGGAAAACAAAGTAGGTATTGTTACTGGAGGCGGTATGGGGATGGGTGAAGCCGTTGCAAAAAGATGGGCAGCTGAGGGTGCCCGTGTTGTCCTGACAGATATAAATTCTGAGGCCGGACAAGCTGTAGCTGATTCAATACAAACAGGTGGTGGAGAAGCACGCTTTGTGCTCGCAGATTCTGGCAGTGAAGAAGATTGGGAAAATGTTATATCGCTAACGATCCAAGAATTTGGTGGTCTAGATATTATGCATAACAATGCAGGTATACATTTTTGGTACAACGTAATCAATGATCCAATTGAGAAGTGGGATGAAATGATGCGAGTAAACCTACGAGGGGTCTTCCTTGGATGTAGATTTGCAATACCAAAAATAATCGAAAGAGGCGGAGGGGCAATTGTTAACACATCCTCAATATCTGCAAAAGCTGGAGGACCCGCGCAAGCACTCTACGGAGCATCAAAAGCAGGTGTCACACAATTTACACGATCATTAGCACGAATGTACGGACCGAACGGAATTCGAGTAAATGCAATCAATCCAGGAGTAATAGACACGCCTATGATGCGTCAAGCAGCCGCAGAAGCAGCTGAATCGAGAGCAGATGAAGCTGACCAAATGGCAGATCCACCTCCAGCAGGACCAACTAGAGGAGGGCCCGCACTTGGACGCCTAGGTACAGCAGAAGAAATAGCTAGTGTCGTTACTTTTTTGGTATCAGATGAAGCATCATATGTTAGTGGAGTAGATCTCACTGTCGATGGAGGCCTGATGACTTAGAGTGTTTGAAAGCACTTTATAAAACCAGTGAGCTCCTAATACTTGCGGTCTTCATTCTTTCTGTATTTATTTCCGCGTGAGACTCTGGTTTCTTAGAAAATTTCGGACAAAACTCAGTTTTTTAGTCTAGAATCGTGTGGCTTAGTAGGAATTAGGTAATACGTTAAGTGATAACTATAAACCTCTATGCTTACGAAGAAATCCATACATTTGTGAGGAAATTAAATGGCAGATCGACGTGTTTTAACTAATTTAGACGAGTGGCCAAGACACCAAACTTTAGATACATTCAACACTATTTTGAGCTCTGATCCTGGCTGGAGTGACGGTTACTGGGATTGTATTGGAGACCCTAACGGTGAAGTTAATTTAATCACTGCCATACGTGTATATGCGAATACTAATGTAATTGATGCATATGCAATGGCTACGACAGATGATGGAAAACAATACAATCTAAGGGCGAGTCGCCGACTAAGGCCAGATATTGATGGCATAACAGTCGGACCATTTGGAAAAGATATTATCGATGGTCATCGCAAATATCGCTTAACATGTGACGAGAACCCTCATGGCATCTCATTTGATATTTTGTGGGAAGGTGTATCACCTCCCTACGATGAAGCTCCGGGAACACGCTTTTATGCTGACGGGCGACTTGTTGTGGAACGTTCGAACTACATTCAAGCCGGCGATCTGTCAGGTTCGCTCAAGGTTGGAGATAGAGAATGGAAATTCGATGTTGCCGATGGCTGGGCAGGTGCAAGGGATCACTCCTGGGGAACTGGAAATACTGGTATGGGAGAAAAACCAAATCCTTTCGGAGCACCACCGTTAACTGGAGGGCGCAGAGGTTTGCGTGCGGGTATGCGTACATGGGTTGTCGCACGTTTTCAAGACCGTCTGCTCTACTACTCCTTCCTCGTCAGCCCTGACGGTACAATTAGCAGTGCTGGAACTGGTGGGCAAGAAACCGGACAAATTCATAGTTGGGTTGATTATCGATATGATTCAGGTAAAGAAGGTTGGTCATACACCGGTGTAGAAGTCCCAGAAATGAACTGGGTAGATGGCTGGCCAAGACTGGATAACATGATTATCCACTTCTCTCGCCCAGACGGAGGAGTCGATCGTTTCAATGTGAAGAACGTCAGTAAGGCAGTGTATATGCAAGGTGGTGGTTATTGGGGGGGATGGGATGACGGACTTGGTCGTGGAGCATATCGTGGTGAGGAAAAAGTGGAAGGAGAGATTTGGGATGTCTCTCACCCTGTAATAGTAATGGACGAATCGGGGAAAAATGAGGTTCGCCAAAGACCCGGAGGTTCTTATGCAGAAAACTATGCCACTCTTACAAATTTAGATGATCCGTCGGATGTAGGGCTAGGTATCCTAGAGGCTATTGTCGTTGGTGATGAATTTCCCGGTGTTGAACATACAGGGCCAGGTTTTACGCGCGGATACGACTAGTAACTTAGTCCAATGATATTAGGTATCTTAGCTGGTGTAGGTTCTGCCGCACTCTGGGCAGTTACGAGTTCGTTAATGGCTGCCAGTGCACCTAGGGTTGACACCTTATCTATGAATGCTATCCGATATATCTGGGGAACAATTGCGGTCTTAATGCTTGCCGCCATTGGAAGCAGCCTTGGCTATATTCGTTTTATGGAAATCGAAATAGTTTTAGCATTAATTATTTCATCTGTAATTGGATTGGTTATCGGTGACTCAGTCTATGTCGGTGCTCTCCGCCGTCTCGGATTGACTCGTGCATTTACGGTAAGCCTCGGTGTATTCATCGTATTGACTTACCTTTTGGCAATATTTTGGGTAGATGAAAGGGTCACATTGTGGGCAGCAGGAGGAACAATATTAGTGTTAGTCGGTGTCTATAGCGTCGCAAATTTAAATAAAGAAGAGCCCTCCCAAGAAATAAATTCCTTGAAAAATGAAAGCAAACGAGGATGGGGACTTTTACTCCTTGCATCGCTACTATGGGCTATAGCAACGGTGTGGCTCCGTGATGCTGCTAACGGGGAAGACGTACTTGCAGTAGCAGCACTACGAGTTCCCGCGGCAGGTGTAGTTTTAATGGGACTGGCTACAGTATCACAAAGAAGTGATCTAAGACGCTGGGTCATTTCAAAAAGAGACCACACAATTCTGTTCTTCGCAGGTATTCTTGGCGCAGGTGCAGCAACTATTCTGTTCATTGTTGCAATACAAGAGGTGGGTGCTGGACGTGCTGCAGTAACAACTGCTATAGCACCAATTTTTGCAGTTTTTTTAGGCGTAGTCTTTTTAAAAGAGAAGCTCAACAAGAGAATATTATTCGGAGTCCTAATAGCATCCGCAGGGATCATCCTATTAGGAATTTAGACTTATTTATCTTCCCAGCGATCCCAACGCACAGTTTGTTCCACAGGAAGTCGCGTAACAGAACCATATTTTCCCATCGGATACCCAACGGGAATCAAACAATATGGATCAACATTTTCGGGCAAACAAAGAAGATCTTTCACGAGCTGTAAATTCGAAAGACCTAAATTTGTTGGAGTGGCGCCCAAACCAAGTGCCCTTGCAGCTAGCAAGAGATTTTGAACAGCAGGCCACACATTCCCACCTATTGTTGTAGGCCGTTTGACTCCTGGATCAAACTCTAGGCAGGCAATTATAATCGCCGGAATTTCAGCCATATGTTCAGCCTGCCAAAGAACCGCTTGCATCATCCTCTCGCGCTTAGCACCTTCATGATGTGTAGGAACATCAGCGTTTGCAGAACGCTGCTCAAGATAAAAACGATTCTGTTCAGCAAGTTCACCTTTTAAGGCGGGATCACGTACAACAATCCAACGTACATTTTGTCGATTTGAACCGGTAGGAGCCTGATTACCTGCATCAAGAAGCTTCAGTAAAAGTGCTTCAGGAATTGGATCAGGTTTGAGGCGGCGCATCGCACGACATGAATACATAACTTCAAAAATACCAAGCTCAGGCATAATTATTTCCTTAAATTTTTTCTAATGATCTTTCGATTAGCCTAAGGCTAAATTCTAAACCAGCCGCAATTGAATCCTCATCAATAATAAAACGCGAATCATGATGGCGGCCAGCAATGCCTTTCTTTTCGTTACGTGCACCTAACCAAAAAAAACATCCTGGTCTTTCTTGCAGCAAATAGGACATATCCTCTGCTCCCATGGTAGGTATAGAAAACGGTTCATTTCCAAAGAACTGCCTAGCCTCATCTTTAACAAAATCTGTTACTTCAGAATCATTCACTAAGGCTGGTGTATCACTTCGATGTGTAAAAACATAGCTCGCATCAAATCCATCACAAATTCCTTTTACCAAGGATTCTGCACGTCTTATAAGTAGATCTCGCACTTTCGTGGAGTATGTTCTTATTGTTCCTGTCATCACCGCCGATTCAGCAATTACATTCCCGCGAACCCCGGCTTCAATTTTTCCAATAGTTAAAACAGCATTCTCCAATGGTGAAACATTTCGACTAACAACAGTTTGCAAAGCAGTAACTATTTGAGAGGCAATTACGACGGCATCTACAGCCTGATGCGGTGACGCTGCATGTCCTCCCAAACCCTGTATTTCGATACGGAAACTGGTGGGAGCTGCAAAAAAAGGACCTGGAGCAACATTGATCATCCCTAAAGGAACATCCGCACTAATATGTAAACCAAGCACGCGGTCAACATTAGGAGTTTCTAAAATACCCTCCTCAATGCAAAGCTGAGCTCCACTTGTAGATTCTTCAGCAGGCTGAAAAAGAAGACGAACATTCCCCTTTAAATTATCTCTATTGGCAGATAATAAACGTGCCAGACCTAAACCTATTGCTGTATGCACGTCATGTCCACATGCATGCATAACACCTTCATTTTTAGATGCATAAGGCAAGTTTGTCTTTTCGGAAACAGGAAGTGCGTCAATGTCAGCACGCCAAAGAACACACGGTCCAGACGTATTTCCTCTTACCAAAGCACTCACACCTGTACGGGCTATAGGATGCAAATCTTCAAGATCAAGTTTTTTCAAGTAGTTAAGAATAAAAGCCTGGGTTTCTTTCTCTTGCCAAGAAATCTCTGGAAATTGGTGAATATGCCGCCTAGCTTCAACAATTTCTTGATTCACATCCAAAACATCTGAACGAATATTTGCATTCTTATACATCTTATAAGACTAACAGGATTTTATAGAGGTTTTATACTACTCTTAGGTGGCTGGAATATGTAACTAGCAAACATATTCCACTTTGGCTTGCAAGTTGTGATTATGCGAGTCAGAATTAGAAAAGAATGATGAAAAAATACGAGCCTCGTGCTTTTAAGGACAGAACTTCAGCCCCGGACTCACCGGGGCCTGAACTTCTAGCCGTGTAATAGAGCTAACACCAAAATCACTACTAGTAACCGACAATTACACAAAAAGAGGAAATAATGGCTAGAAAAATTCATATCTTTGACACTACATTACGAGATGGTGAGCAATCGGCTGGGGTTGCATTTACCCCTGAAGAAAAACTCGAGATAGCGAGACAACTCCAACGTCTGGGCGTTGATGTTATCGAAGCAGGATTTCCTTGCTCGACCCCAGGTGACCTAGAAGCAGTACAGACAATTGCCAAAGAGGTACGTGATACTTCAATTTGTGCACTGGCAAGAGCAGTTGCAACAGATATCGATACAGCCTGGGAATCAGTAAAGGAAGCTGAAAATCCACGAATTCATGTTTTTATAAATAGTAGCGACATCCAAATGGCACACCAATTGCATAAGGACCGTGAGCAAGTACTAACGCAGGCAGAAGAGATGGTAAAAAGAGCAGCTAGTTACACAAGCAACGTAGAATTTAGTCCAATGGATGCAACTCGATCCGATCCAAATTTTATATACATGATTGTCGAAAGATGTATTGATGCAGGTGCTCGTGTAATCAACATTCCTGACTCAGTTGGCTACGCAATCCCTCAAGAACTTGGGACCTTATTCGATGACATAAAAGCTAATGTCCCGAATATCGATAAGGCACAAATAAGTTTCCACGGTCAAAATGATCTAGGGCTTTGCACGGCGAACACCTTGACAGCAATTCAACATGGGGCAGAGCAAGTAGAAGTGACCGTGAATGGAATTGGCGAACGTGCTGGAAACACATCTCTTGAAGAAGTTGTCATGGCAATTGCCACGAGACCAGACTTTTTGGAAGAGACGTATACAGATATTCAAACACAAGAAATCTATAGAACCAGCAAAATGGTAGAACGATTTTCAGGGATGCCTGTACAGTGGAATAAAGCTGTTGTCGGTAAGAATGCATTCCGACATGGTTCAGGAATTCACCAAGATGGCATTCTAAAACTGCGGGAAACCTGGGAAATTATGAACCCAGACGATATTGGAATCCCACAAGGAACTCAGCTTGTCCTTGGGAAATTATCTGGACGACATTACTTCAAACAACATATGGAAGAATTAGGCTATGAGTTGACTGAAGAAGAATTAAATCGTGCTTTCGCATCCTATAAAACATTGGCAGATAAAAAAATTGATGTAGATGATCGCGATTTAGAAGCAATCGTAACTGACAACCTCCAAACGATTGAAGGAGAGGTCTGGCGAATGGAATCCGTACAAGTTGCAAGTGGTGATTCAGTAACACCAACTGCAACCGTAAGACTCATTTCGCCTAATGGTGACGTGTTAGAAGATGCCGCAACTGGTACCGGCCCTGTAGATGCAGTTTATAGAACTATTAATCGTATAACTAATCGACAACCTGACCTAACCGAATTCAGTGTTAAAGCTGTAACCGAGGGGATCGATGCGCAAGGGGAAGTTACAATCCGGATTGAAGAAGATGGGAAAACTTTCACAGGACGAGCCGCCGATACAGATATCATTGTCTCCAGTGCAAAAGCATATATGGCTGCCCTTAACCGAATGCTCAATGTTCAGGCTCGCAGCAAAAAAACGAAAGTGTAGACTCGCAATAATAGTAAGTAGGGAATTTCGTTATAGGTAAACTATCAGTCCGAGATCTGCTAATTACGTTTGCAGGAATAAGCTTCATTACACTTCTTGCTTGTGGACCTCGTGATCATTCATGGGAATATTCACCTTCAGCACTGGCACTTCTAAATACCGCAACAACAGAAACTGTTACCTACGGAGAATCCCCACAACCACTGCCAAAAAACATGCTAGCAGAAGATTGGAAAATGGAATTTGATCTCGCACATTTTGGGGAATTGGAAAACTTTACGCCATCTATAGGTGTCGTATTTGAATTACAAGCTCAGGCTGGAGCACATATGGAAATATGGCTTCAGGAAAATGATACAACAATCGCCTATTGGTCCGGCGGTGATACAAATCCTTACTGGGGAGTTGTTTGCTTCCAGCTCGCGCTTGGAAACAAGACCGGAGATCAAATACTTCAGCTAAAACGTGGTGCGCACCACACATTAACAATAGCTTTCCGTGACAAAAATGGACAATTCACTGCTGTAAAAACACGCAGAATTACTAATTTCCCACCACTAGAAAAAGGACAAACGCCTGCGAAAGATTCAGTCATATTCCGAGATCTTCTTGGATGCCCCTAGCTTATTGAATAAGTCGACGCCTCATGAGACGAATTGCTAATACGTACGCAAAGAATGTTATGACTAAGAGCCAAATAAGACTAACCAACATCCCCCACTCAAAAACACCATTCACCAAGCCCCGGTAGATATCAACAACGTGTTTCAAAGGTATAAAAAATCCGACAATTTGCATCCATCTTGGTAGCTCCTCAAAAGGGAAAAAAGCACCAGCAAACCAAAACATGGGATTAATTACCAAATTAAAAAAGTATGAAAACTGACTCATTGCACGCGCTATGGATGCATAGGCAATTGAGATACAGGAAAATAACAAGCCAGGAATTATGGAAAAAGGTATAACGAGTAAAACCCAAGGTGATTGCAGCATCTCAAGTGCAGGATGTAACACTAAAGCCACAAGCAAAATATATGTTGCATTAATAAAAGCACGCGTCGTACCCCAAAGAATTTCACCCGTTATTGCATCATCAACACTTACAGGTGTAGCAATAATGGCTTCATACGTACCTTGCATTTCAAGTCGAACATAAGAACCCCAAGCACACTCGAAAACGGCTGCAAACATTGGAAAAAGTGCTAGCAAGCCAGGTGCTAAAAATTGAACATAGGTTTGATCATTCTCTAAATCAACAAAGCGACCTAAAAGTAAACCAAGTGCCACAATTACTATAAAAGGCTCTATCATGACGCCAAGCAATTCGGTCCGCCAGAGACGTAAAAACACATCTCTGTGCCGTTGCCAAACCCTTAATGAACCAATGGAAACATCGGGAATAGGAACTATCATTAATCTAATAGCCCCCTTCCTGTGAGCCTAAGGAAAACATCTTCCATATTTCCAAGTCTTAAATTAGCAATATGCGGATCATTCACCCGATCAGCTAAATCACGTGAAAAAGGAGCACCAAATACATAAGTAATATCCCCTACATGATCAACAGCAAAATCGGAATCGGATTCCTGCACAAACTCAGAAAGCAATTTATCTCGTTCACTATCAGGCAATCGAAGCTCTAAAACATATTCACCTACATGAGTTGCAATGAGATCATAAGGACGACCTTCGGTTAATATTTTCCCGCGGTGCATAATGACAAGACGATCGCAAAGATGTGCAGCTTCCTCCATATAATGTGTTGTAAGCAACATAGTTACGCCACGATTCTTTAACAATCGTAATTGCTGCCAAACAAGGTGCCTGACCTGCGGATCAAGACCTGTTGTAGGTTCATCAAGCACTAATACCTGCGGGTCATTTACAAGGGCCCTCGCAATTGTAAGGCGTCGCTTCATTCCACCGGACAAATCATCAACATAAGAATCCGCTTTCTCAGTTAATTGAAACAGTTCAAGTGCGTCACCAATTCGTTGTTTAGCAGTTTCTCGATCAATCCCATGGTACCTCGCATAAACTTCCAAATTCTTTCGGACCGGTAAATCAGGGTCCAGATTATCCTCTTGCGGCACAACTCCCAAAATGCTCTTCACACCACGTGGATCAGCTTCAACATGCTTCCCTGCAACTGTAAGGACCCCTTTTGACACAGGTGATGTTGCTGTAAGCATTCTAATTAACGTAGTTTTCCCTGCACCATTCGGACCAAGGACACCAAAGCACTCATTATCTTGGATCTGAAAAGATATTCCGTCGACAGCGACAAAGTCACCATACTTTTTTACAAGATCTTGTACTTCAATCAGAACTGCCATCATTTATCCAAACAATTTTTTTTAGAACAAAACACAAGCACCCCAAAAAGACTAAGCGGTTTAAAACTCACCTCCATCCTCCTCAGCAGTCCCTATGACACCTTCTTCCTGAAGAGTTAGTCTACCTGACTCATCCTGTTCTGTTTCAAAGTTGTCGTTCATCTCCAAATCATCTTCATCCAAGGGAAAGGCTTCAGGTTCTCTATCATCAACTAACAAGCTGCGTCGTGTATAACCTCGTATCTTTGCACTCACCCTACTTGTTTTTGTTGTGAAGGATGACTTTCCAACTTGCGAAGGATGCACATACTCTTCTCGAATTGCAACTCGAATGGGAATAGCTAAATCTGCCAAAGCTATTTCGTATTTGTTTCCACCGTCTAGCAAACGAGATAGGCGAATACCCACCTGAGGAGCTAACATCCCTAAATACTGACCAGCTTCATTCACAACATGAACAGCGGAACCTTCCACTTTTAAACCTAAAGAATCACCGATGTGCAGAAGGTTGATAGCCTGAAGGTCGACAGCTTCAAGTTCTAAAAAAACAACAGCATCAGCGTTATCTAGGAAAAATACTTTTTTTTCTCGTATTTTTCCTTTTTTTTCTTTCGGGGGGGATGCTTCAACCAAACGATCTAAGTTACGCAGTGCAATCCTATTAAGTGGCTCTATCTTTAATGCCTTTTTATAAGCTTTTATTGCAGATGGCAATTGACCATTTTCCATATAGGCTCTACCAAGCCGATTCAAAGACTCTGTATCCTCACCAAAACTCTTGATTATTTGCCTGTTTACAGCGATGGCTTCACCCCATTGATTTTTTGACGCAAAGTCTACGGCTTGCTCAATTGCTAAACGGCGTTGCTGAGCCAAATCCATTTGTTCAGATTCTGAAGATAAAGACATACTTAGCTCCAAGTTACGAGCGAAGATAAAACGAATAGCACCTTAAATGCAAATACTTTTTATTAGGAGTTAGAATCAACCTATGGAAAAAATTTCTATTGTAATTTCCGGAAGTGGATCAATGGGCAGAGAAGTCTTCACTGCCACTCAGTCAGAAGAATACATAGAGGCGCTCGCATATCTTGATCCACTGTCTGAATTAAATGAGCTCGATGGTCTACCAGTTTATCAAGACGCACAGTCTTGCTTTGCCAAGGAACAGCCTCAAGTTGTGATTGATTTCACAAATGCTGCATGGACGCCAATTTTAGCCAAAGAAGCACTCCAGCGAAATATTCGCCTCGTAATTGGAACCACTGGACATACAGAGCCATTTCTAAAACGCCTTGAAACGGATTCACGTGAAAAAGGTGTAGGTATAGTACTTGCGCCCAATTTTGCAATTGGGGCGGTGTTATTAATGTCATTCGCAAAACAAGCAGCCAAACATTTTGATGCTGCAGAAATTATTGAGCTGCATCACAACGAAAAAGTTGATGCTCCTAGTGGAACCGCTAAAAAAACTGCAGAACAAATGGCGGACGCAAAAGGAAGTGCCTTTGAAAGAACTTCAACCGAGAATCAGACAATCGCAAATACCCGTGGTGGTGAAGTAAATGGTGTAGGACTTCATTCAATACGTCTTCCTGGCCTAGTCGCACATCAAGAAATCATCTTTGGAGGGCTAGGGCAAACTTTAACTCTTCGCCATGACAGTACCGGACGTGATTCATTTATGCCTGGTGTCCTAGCTGCAACTTATGCGGTAACAAGTCTGGACAAGATGGTAACTGGCCTCGAATCAATCTTGGGGCTTGAGTAGCCGGATTGTTTCAAATATGCTCAAGGACAATTTTCACTGCTTCTCCAATTGGTAAGCTTGGATCAATTTGTTGAAAACCGGTTTCCTTAAAAAGCGAAAAATCATTTCCCGAAGAAATAACCACAACAAAAACATGAGTTCCATATTGTTTTGATGCTGCTAAAAAGAGGTCTTCAACATCTTTGACTCCGTGGATATCCTGAATATGCACACTGTGTTCTTTGCGCAAAGACCATAATTCATTAGCAATTGAATGGATTAAAAATTCTTGATCATTAGACATCGCAGCGAGTAAGACGGGAATATCTTTCTCTGTAACCGCTAACGCTATCGCACGATGTAATTCCCCCCCGGGACCAATCAAAACAAGAGAATCAAATGCTTGTTTTACCATTAATCAGAAGATATAAAGTTTCCTGATTCGTCTCGCATCTCTGGTTCAGATACGAGAGCAAGCGGATCACCAAATTTAGCATCACGCCAATTCAACGCAGCTTTTAATCCCTGCTCTTGGGAGATACGGCCAAACTCGCTTGCACTCGGCGCAAGATGCGCACGTGCATCATTTTCTGCTGCAAATCGCTGTAATGTACGTGCTCCCATAAGTTCGAGACCCATATTGATAATTCGTTTATTAGCCGCCAACAATTCGGAATCTATCATCGCAAGCCGATCTACCAATGTCTCCACCTCAGATTCCAACAAATCTCCTGGTACAGCTTTTAAAACCAATCCTATTTTTGCTGCATCCTTCCCAGTAACCATATCCCCAGTCAACATCAAACGCTTAGCCCACTGCGGCCCAACGTTATAAAGCCACATGTTATTTGGTAAAGCACCTTGAGCACGAGCTGGTGGAAATCCGATACGCGCATCTTCATCGGCGATAATCAGATCACAAAGTAGAGCAATATCAGTACCACCGGCTAAACAATAACCGTGAACTTGCGCGATTACAGGCTTATGCATATCGAAAAGGACCATACGTAAGCGCTGACTTTGTTCCAACCTCCATGCATCATCATCAAAAGAGCGTCCATCCCTTTGATGACCCGAACTGTCTACGTGTGCTCGAGTGGTTGGAGTAAGATCATACCCTGCGCTGAAAGCACGTCCTGCACCTCGTAATATCACCGCATGAACACGGTTATCATTATCTGCATCCCATAAGGCATCATTTAGCTCATTCAATAAATCTCTGGAAAGAGCATTAAGCTTTTCCGGCCTATTAAGGGTGATGCGGGCGCGACTATCTTCTACTTCATACACTATCGTGCTATATGACATTGGGCAGACCTTTCAGCTACAAAAAAGGGTTACTCATCAACAATGTCGATGGCACCACTTGGGCAAATCTCAGCAGCAGAATCAGCGGCTTCAAATGTTTCGTCATCCAAGTCACCGACAATAATCTCTGGCCAACCCTCAGCATCAGCCTTAAACACACTTGGCTGAAGATAAAAACACTGCCCAGCTTTAAGACAAATGGCCCTATCAAGAACAACTTTTCTCATAAAAAAACCTCTAATATTCTACTATCATTCGTAGAATATCCTTAGAAAGCAATTCCTGCGAGTCATGTCACCGAATTGGAAAGCCGCGAAGTAAGACCAGTTACCTCAACTTCAACTATATCACCGGCGTTCAAGGGGCTCGTAGACCCCGGAGTCCCGGTAAAAATAACATCACCAGCTCTAAGAGTTACAACTGAAGCAACACGCTGGACAATTTCAGGAATTGAAACAATTAGCTCACTAGATGCACCATGCTGTACCTCTACATCATTTACAAAAGTTTTCACTTCTAAGCTATCAAATTTTAGACCAGTAACTATAGATGGACCGAACACCCCAAAAGTATCAGACCCTTTCGCCCGCCACCACTGCCCATCACCATTCTGCCACTCTCGTGCGCTTACATCATTGCCCGCTGTAAATCCAAATATTGCTGCCTCTGCTTGAGCCAAAGTTGGACGTTGAAGAAAGCTTCCAATAACCACAACAATCTCTCCCTCGGGATCAACACGGCCAGCATCGTCAGGAAGCACAATCTGATCTCTGTGACCCGCGATACTAGAAAGTGGCTTGAAGAAAAAGAGAGGAGGATCTGGTATAGGTCTTCCGCCTAAATGACTTCGGTAGTTAAGACCAACACAAATAATATTCCTAGGCTGACAAGGTGGTAAAAGCTGTACTTTAGATAAAGTAACGCTCTCTCCCGTCAATTCAACCTTTTCCCAAAAAGGCTCAGTAACAACAGAGATCGAACCATCTTTCTCTAATCGGCCCGCACCAATATCACCATTGATATTTTTAAATCGAACAAACTCAGTCATCAAAAAAGCACCAAATTATCTCTATGCACTACTTCCTCACCATATGTATAACCTAAGGATTCTGCAATCTGACTGCTTTTAAGTCCGCTAATCCGCTCAACCTCTAAACTTGCATAATTGGTGATGCCAGCTGCTATGTGCTGTTGGTCACTACTGGATATCAAAACGGGCTCACCACGGCTAAATTCTCCTACAACGGTTTTTATCCCAGCTGGCAATAAACTACTCCCTTTATCGCGCAATGCAGAGGCAGCTCCAACATCTATCACTATCGAAGCTCCAGGAAGAGCATTTCCTAAAATCCATTGTTTCCTACTTTCAAGTCGCGAGTCAGACGCAGCAAAAAATGTTCCTCCATGATCCTCTTTAAGCGCATTTTGTAGTGCAGCTGAAGAATGCCCATTACAAATAACTGTAGAAACACCGCCTTGAACTGCAATACGAGCGGCATCAATTTTTGCTGCCATTCCACCATTTCCATCTCCACCCCCTATAACAGCTTCCAAGTTTTCAAATGAAGTCACTTCCCTAATGAGATTTACATTTGGATTCTTTTTCGGATCACCATCAAAAAGTCCATCAACATCAGTCAGAATGGCTAATAAATCTGCATCAACTAAATGTGACACCAGCGATGCCAACATATCATTTTCCCCAAAATCAACAGCTAGAACCTTGTCTAAGGCAACAGCATCATTTTCATTAATGATTGGAATAATCCCACAATCAAGCAAATTTCTCAGTGTTGTACGCGCATTTAAATATCCTAGCCGACTAGCCAAATCACGGCGTGTTAATAGAACCTGCGCAGTGGCTCTGTCATGCTGTTCAAACAAATCCTGCCAGGCCTTAAAGAGGTGTCCTTGTCCTACACTCGCAAGAGCTTGCCTACTAGGTTTCTGGCTATTGCTTAAACGACCTTTCAAATAATGGCTTCCCGCAGCGCGGGCCCCACTAGATACAACTATGACTTCGATATTTCGTTCCCAAAGGCTCACAACCTGATTAACAAAATCTGACATAGCATCTAAATCCAGGCGTTCAGACCCGGATGTAAGTAGACTGGTTCCAAATTTCGCGACAACGCGTTGATTAGTCATAGACTCATGTTAGCGGGAAACGACTTTTGGCGCGTACCTGAACTGAATTGGGGTTTTTAGGTCTGGCCGCAAAAACAAGTGTACGATACTGTAATAACGAGTGCGCAACAGCATAGAAACCTGCTCATGACAAATTTCCTTCGACAACCAAATGGACTAGTAATTGCGTCCACAATTGTTGCCTTTGGATTCCTTGGCTCACGTCTTTTAGGAGTAGTGCGTACTTCTGCCATCGCTGACACGTTTGGCATGAGCCCCGAATTGGATGCTTATTGGGTAGCTTTCCGAATCCCCGACTTAATCTTCCAAGTCTTAGCTGGCGCAACATTAGGAAGCGCATTTATACCGGTATTTACTCGTCTTACAAAACGTGAAAGCAATGAAAAAGCTTGGGATCTGGCCGGAAATATCGTCAGCACTATACTCATTACCACAATCATCCTTTGCCTAATAATGCTGATCATTGCTCCTTGGATCGTCCCCCTTTTCTCACCTGGGCTTGGCGAGGACATTGGTAGAGAAAAAGAACTTACAGATAAAGCTGTTTCGCTAACACGAATCATGCTCCTATCTCCTCTTTTCCTGGCAGTAAGTGGAATGGTTACAGGAATTTTGAATGCACGACAGCAATTTTTTCTCCCCGCATTAGCTCCAATGCTTTACAACATCGGCATTATCTTCGGTGCCCTTGTCCTTGCAAAACAATGGGGTATAGAAGGACTCACAATTGGCGTCTTGATAGGGTCAGGGATGCATTTAGTAATCCAGCTTCCAGGAATAATTCGTACGGATATATGGTCACGGTTCAAAATTAATCTTCGCGATAAAGCTGCAACTGAAGTACGTCGACTTATGGCCCCAAGGGTCATAGGCCTCATCGCCGGACAAGTTAATTTTATTGTAACAACAACATTTTTTGCCTCAAAGGTAGGAAGTTCAGCAATATCAAGCATCACATATGCTTGGTTAATCGCAGGATTACCCGTTGCTTTATTCGGCATGGCCCTTTCTACAGCTGCATTTCCACGAATGGCAGAACAATTCGCAGAAGGGAATTCCGAGGACCTCTCTAGAACAATTTCACGTGTACTACGAACCATGATGTTCCTGACTATCCCTGCTGCCCTAGGCTTAGCATTTTTAAGAGATCCTGCAACCTCAGTAATACTTGAACGTGGCGCTTTCACGAGCGCAGATACAGCGCTAACAGCAGCAGCGTTAGGCTTCCTTTGTATAGGAATAGTACCTCAAGCAGGAATTGAAATTCACAGTAGGGCATTCTATGTACTTGGCAACACCAAAACCCCAGTATTACTTACAGTACTAGCTCTTGGAATCAATATTCTCTTGAGTGCATTACTCTGGGAAAGAATGGGCATTAATGGACTAGCCCTTTCATTAGCCTGCGCATCTTGGGCAGAATGGGTGATTCTGTATGCGTTATATGTTCGACAAGAAGGATATTCAGCACAAACTCAGAAAGACCTGATGAGCTTCGCAAAATTCGCCATTTGCGGTTCAGTCATGGCACTGATCTTGGGCGTAGTTTTACCGTTCATCAAAGACAGCAGTACCGCAGTTACCTGGCTAACCTTACTAATTGGAATCACAGCTGGTGCGATTATCTATCTTGCGTTTGCGCGAGTGTTGAAATTACCTGAAGAACAAGAAATACGGAAACGAATTCAGTCAATTGTTCAGAGGTTTTGAAAAAACAATTATGGCCTGTATCCATGTGAACGTGGCCCAAGCTGCGTTGACTCAAGTGCGTAAGCCTGCTCAATCCACTTACACAAAATAGGACGTGTATCACGTGGATCGATAATATGCTCAATGTTAAATGCCTCCGCCGTCCTGAATGGTGAACGAACGGCATCAAATTGTGATAACAGCTCTGCACGCAACGCATCAGGATCGTCTGAAGCTGCCAAATCACGTTTATACGCAGCTTCAATTCCACCTTCAACAGGCAAGCTACCCCAATCTGCGCTCGGCCAGGCGTATCGCAAATTCAAGTGCGAAGAATTGCCATGGGAAGCACCTGCAACACCAAAAGCACGACGGATAAAGATCGAAACAGCAGGCACACCAGCCTGATGAACTGCAGCAAGTGCACGGGCACCTTTTCGGATAGTTCCTGCACGTTCACCTGTTGTACCAATAACAAATCCGGGCTGATCAAAAAGGTTTACCACAGGTAAATGAAACGTATTACATAAATCAATATGTCGACTTAATTTGTCGCTTCCATCTGCAGTAAGACCAGCACCATACACGTATGGATCATTTGCAAAGATACCAACAGGACGCCCATTTAAACGGGCAAACCCACAAATAACGGAGCGTCCCCAGCCTCTACCAATCTCGAAAAACGAATCCTGATCAACAACCGAATTGATAATTTTTCGAGAATCATAGGGCTGCCTTCTCCTACGCGGTATCGCACTAAGCAGCCATTCATCACGACGATCTGGATCGTCAGTGGAATCAATACACGGTGGCTGCTCCCAAACATTTTGTGGCAAATAGGACAAAAACGCCTTTATCTGCTTAAAAGCATCCTCTTCACTCTCTGCTAAATTATCCACAACACCATTGTGGTAGTGGATATCCGCTCCACCCAATTCTTCTTTCGGAACATTTTCACCCATTCCCGCAGCAACTACTGGAGGACCAGCAACAAACACCTGTGAAGATTCCCTCACCATGATATTCCAATGACACGTCACTGCACGAGCTGCCCCAATACCTGCGACGCTACCCATAGCACCAGAGACCACAGGAACCTCACTTAACATCCCTACTGTCGTATCCCAACCAGCCATCTCAGGAACATAGGTGTGCCCCTTTGTTCCTATAGTCCGCACACTGCCTCCTCCTCCAGTCCCATCAACAAGCCTTACAAGAGGCACGCGCATTTCTCGCGCCATTTGTTCTCCATAAATTTGTTTTCCAGCTATTGAAGCATCTGCAGCCCCACCGCGCACAGTGAAATCATCTCCCCCAATGACAACTTGCCTATTATTTATTCGAGCAAAACCCATAACAAAATTTGCAGGCAGGAAATCGATAATGTTTCCGTCATCGTCATACTCTGCCTTTCCGGCTAATGCACCAGTCTCATCAAAAGAATCTTCATCAACTAATGATTCGACCCGCTCACGGATTGTTAATTTACCACCATCATGTTGCCGTTTTATATTTGCTTCACCACCCATCTTCTTCGCAAGATCGAGGCGAAGTTGCATTTCTTCTATCTCAGGCTCCCAAGTCATTTGACGACTCCAACAGTGACAACAAATATTATTTTTAAAGCAAAAAAGCTCTTCACATAAACATGTCTCTTTTTATGATTTATGTCTACCCCATATTCGAGAAAATATGGAGGTTTTCGAAAGAACAGTTGTTATTGTTAATTAATCTTCATCGTAATGAGAGAAGATTTGCATAGGGGTGAGTAAAAATAAGAAATACCTATTCAAATCCAGTACTTTAACGAAAAATAGGAACTTTAATTTACTTATTCTTTTCATTTATCCGTAGCAGAAAAAAGTGTTTAGACCTAAAATTGATATTGCCACTTCAAAACCTTTAACAACTAGGAAGGTGGAGTGATCAGGAGTCGAGTTTGCCTAGCAGCTCACTCTATGAAAAGAGTTGATTGTGGGTTCTAATTTTAAATTGCTAGATAACTACGTTGCCGATCAAATATCCAACTTAAAGACCGTGGATACCAAGCACCTTGAGGGAATGTTCGAGAATTTCTCTCCTGAAGCCATTGTAGAAGGATCGTCCATGACCCCTGCTGAACTTATTGAGTCTTTTAGACTCTCTATGATTACGGAGTCTCTCACAGAAGAATATTCAAAGACTTTTAATTTGGGTGCATCACAGTATCAAAGTGATTGGCTCGGTCGTTATGTTTCTGAGTTTTGGGAACCTGATGAAATGGGTCATGCAGACCCTTTTAAAAATATTCTGCAAGATTTCGGAGTTGACCGAAGCGTAATTAATTCAGAAATCGCTGATGCCAGATCAGAAACAGAGTACTTCTTACACCATTCTTCCGGACTACATCCAATAAGTCTGACAACTTACGGAATCATTCAGGAGTGCATTACTGATTATTGGTATGAGCTGCAAAGGGGGTTTTTCCCGGACAAGAGCAACACTTCAAAGATTTTAGGCTACGTGAAAGGTCGAGAGGCTCTGCATACTGTCCAATTTAGAGACTTAACGGCAATGCAAATTGAACTTGACCCGTACTTAATAGAGCAAGTGCTCTTCGCAGCAGTAAATTTCCAAATGCCGGCAAACCATATACCTACAGTTAAAGATATTGAATCAAAGACGCAAAGTTGGATACCAAAAATGAATGGGAGTGTCTATGAGTTACTAATCAGAGTAACTCAAAATATTCACGAATCACTCAATGACAAACCTCTATTGGGAAAGATCATCTTAGGGCATGCGTCGAGATCAGAAAAAAAGTTTTTTGGTTTCATTCCTCAGTCCACTCTCGTAGTTTGTATGTCCAATCTCCGCGGTGGATACGGTTTGGTTGGCGAATTACTTCTGGACCAACTTGGTCTTACTGGCAACGAACCCGATATTCACAGAACACCGCTGGAAAAGATCCAGTACCACCTCAAACAACCTGTAAAACGGTGGATACGGTATAAACTGGAACTGGACGGCTTTTTCTCTTAACTAAGTTGAAATGTGAATTCACGTAGATGATCAATCTAACAAATGTTCTAGGAAAATTACTACACAGGCCCTTATTAAAATTCTTTGCCGGCTTTGACTTAAAACTAACCACTCCTGATGGTCATATTTTCCATCTTAATGAATCAAGTGAGTCAGAACCTATCCATATAAAAATATATGAGTGGTCAGTTTTTTGGGACCTGCTTATGGGTTTCGATTTAGGATTCGCACACGCATATATTGAGTCAAAATGGGATTGTTCAGATTTAACACGATTATTTCATATATTGTCAGTTTCTCAGGAAACACAAGGTGTCGGAGCGTTAGGACGGTTTACACCTCGTAAAATAAAAGCCCAAATTGAGCAAAGAGTTCGAGGTAGCAATAATAAATTTTGGGCAAAGAGAAATATTCGAAATCATTATGATTTAAGTAATCACTTCTTTGAAGGTTTCCTTGATCCTACGATGACATATTCCTCAGCATTATTTAACGATACGGAATTAGATTTAGAACAGGGACAAAAGCGTAAGGTAGCCAAACTACTTGAAAATAGTACCCTGGACCCAACTGACCATATTTTGGATATTGGCTGTGGCTGGGGATACCTGATCACAGAAGCTGCCTCCAAATATGGATGTAAAGCAACGGGCGTCACTCTTTCAGTTAACCAATTTGAATACTGTCAGAATTTAATTCAGCAGATGGGCTTAGAAAACAAAGTTGATTTAATACTCGGTGACTATCGTTCATTAAAAGGCACCTACGATCATATTTTCTCAGTAGAAATGATTGAAGCTGTAGGACACAGTGGATTAGATACATTTTTTAAACACTGTTCGGATTTGCTAAGCGATAGCGGATCACTTCAATTGCAAGTAATAAACATACCTCACAACCGATACGATCAATATAGAAAGAATTGCGATTTTATACAGAAATATATATTCCCAGGAGGTTTACTGCCTTCGCTGAATCGCTTAGAAAACGCGTCTGGAAAAAACTCATTTGTCATTGATAAAGCTATGTCAATAGGACAGGATTACGCTTTAACTCTGGAAAAATGGAAAAGTAATCTGGAATCCAATTCCTTGGATATGGTAAGCGCCGGCTTTAATACTAAATTACTGCGTCAATTCAATTATTACTTCAGCTACTGTTCCGGAGCCTTTGCCTCGAATCACATAGATAATCATCAGATATCTATGAGGAGACGATAAAAAGTGTGGTATGACTTTTTAGTAAACTACGGAATTATCCCGGACCAATTTCTTCGATACGTTCTTAGAAGCAGACTTCAAAGTTACTCGAATATGGTAGCTAACCTGGAGGCATCGAAACTGGAAGAAGTACGGGACCAGTTCGTTACCACTTGTGACGCATCAGCTATAGCTATAGAAACTGATTTAGCAAACCAGCAGCATTATGAAATACCCACCTTATTTTATGAACATATTCTCAGTAAAAAGATGAAATACAGCGGCTCTTTCTGGAACAAGGATGATGTGCAAATCAACGATGTTGATGACCGAACATTGGACACATACATCCTGCGAGCAGGGCTCCAGGATGGCAGCAACATTTTAGACCTAGGTGCTGGATGGGGCTCTCTATCCGTAAAAATCGCAGAGCGTCTGCCTAACTCACAAATCACAGCTTTAACAAATTCTTCTGTTCAGGCTGATTATATTGAAAAGAAAGCAAACATTTTTGGATTCAAGAATATACATGTGGTAAAAAGTGACGTACAAACCTTCAATCCCTCTGATCCCTTTGATGCAGCGGTATCAATCGAGATGTTTGAACATTTACGTAACCCCAGAATGCTTATGAACGAAATTCCTAATTGGCTAACTGCACAAGGAAGTTTGTTCATTCAAGTATTTAGTCATAGAAAATATCCACAATTTTTTGATAACTTTTCCTCATCATGGATGGCAAAACACTTTTTTGGAGGAGGCATGATGCCCTACGACGGGTTTTATAGCGATATTAGTGGTGATTTAAAATTAAACGAAACTTGGAGAGAATCCGGTATCTCCTACCATCACACGTTAGAATCATGGTTACAAAAATTAGACAACAATCGAGCAGAAATTCTGAAAGAAGCTAGTACAAATAATTCAATAATAGACCCAAAATCTTTCATCAATAGATACAGATTCTTCCTTTTATTTTGTTCGGAATTATTTAAATTTAACGAAGGAAATGACTGGTACGTTATGAATTATCTCTTTAACAAGAATAAAGGGATGTAAGTTGAAAATCGCTGTAGTTGGTGCAGGTATTGCGGGTATTTCGGCAGCACACCATTTACAGGATTTTGCTGAAATAACTTTATTTGAGCGCGAAAAAGTTATCGGTGGACATGCGAACACGGTCACAGTCCGCGACACGATGGATCAGGAACTCTATGTTGATACTGGATTTATCGTTTACAACGATCGTAACTACCCAGGCATATGCACATTTTTCAGCGATTTAGGTATTGAACCTGTGAGTACAGACATGTCATTTTCATATATCAATGGTGACAGTGGACTTGCTTACTCGGGAACTTTAACCGGTCTTTTTCGAAATTTGTATGACCTCTTTAATGTTCCACGACTGTTGTTTTTTAAAGATATAGTCAAATATTCGAAATACTTACGACAAAATTCAGAGGCATATCTTGGGAGTGGCGTAAGCATAACTGAAGTGTTACTGAATGCCGGATGTCCCAAAGATGTTGTTCTGAATTATTTTGTCCCACTCACATGTGCCATTTGGTCATGTACAGACAAAGATGCCTACGATGTTCCAGCCGACGCTTTTACAACGTTCTTTGAAAACCATGGATTATTTAGCCTGTTTGATCGTCCTAACTGGTTCAGCATCAGCGGGGGAAGCCGTACATATTTGGATCTCTTTAAAGAAAAATTTAAAGGTGTGGTGAACGTTGACTCAGAAATTGAATACATCAAGCAACAGGAAACCGGGTACGAACTAAAAACTTCAAAAGGCTTTTCCCAAACATTCGACATTATCATCTTTGCCGGACATTCTAATGAGTCCCTCAATATACTTTTACGTTCGGAAAATCCTGACCCAAACATCATCGATACATTGAACTCTTATCGATATGTAGAGAACCAGGTTGTACTGCATGATGACGTATCTTTCCTTCCAAGTGATAAACGCCTATGGGCCTCATGGAATGTGCAATCAGTAGGGAGCTCCGCTGATGATTATGTTAGTCAAACGACCTACCATATGAATAGGTTACAAAAGTTGGAAACAACCAAGGAATTGATGGTGACCATTAACCCTCTAAAAGAACCGGACCAGGAAAATATTCTCTATCAAACACAGTATTCTCATCCGGTTCTCTCGACGCGCAAACAGGATATTGAAAGGAAATTTCAAATTCTGAACAAAGGTCCAGGAGTTTATTTTTGCGGAGCATACATAGGGTATGGCTTTCATGAAGATGGCTATCAAGCTGGGATGCGGGTTGCAAACCTTATCAAACATCAGGGAAATTAGACTAATGAAATCATCATTCGTCGTCGGGAACCTTTCTCATAAGAGATTTCAACCAACAGCCAATGACTTCACATTTAAACATTGCATGGTTTTTGTCGATCTCAAACAGCTATCCGAAGATCGTTTGCCATGGTTTATTCGATCAAACAGACCAGGTATTTTTTCCATTCACAGCAATGACTACATTAATGAAAGTGACTCTTCCATATATGAAAAAGTTGAATCACTTTTTGAAGAAAGCAAATCATCTAATCAACAATTTGATTGGTTTATGATGGCAACCCCAAAATGTTCTTTTTATTCCTTTAACCCAGCTTCTTTTTATTTTGGCGTTGATCAGGTCGGAGCTCTCACTTTAGGAGCTGTAGAAGTCCACAACACCTTTGGTGAATCACATATCTATAAACTAATGCCTGAGGAGAGTGATTCTCCTGATTCACTCACGGGTATAAAACCGAAAGTTTTTCACGTATCACCTTTTATTGAAGATGTCGGGGAGTACAGGATGTACATCAAACTTACCGATAAAGAAGTAGATGTGGAAATTAGCCTTTCTCAAAATCAAGCTACGGTAATTACAACCAATTTTTCCGGATTTTTTGATGCACTTGGACATAGAAGTTTTTGTCGACACTTTTTAAAATTAGTGATCGCTGCCTTTTTAACCGAAGTACGGATTTTAAAAGAAGCGTATCTTCTTTTTTTCCGATTGAAATTGAAGTTCGTGAAAAAACCGAAGCTCAGACCAGGATCCCGTAAATCTCCTTCAAAAGGATTTATTTCCAGATTAAAATTACCTTTTTGATTACAGTGCCGTTTTTATCGTTGAGGCAAGTCGGCCTACGTCTTTTGTTTGACATTCCCAAATAACCAGATATTTCCACCCGAGCTTTGCAATTTCCTTGATATTTTCACGATCTCGCTCAACTGTTCGCTGCCGCTTTTCCTTCCAAAATTTCTGATTCGTTTTTGGCTGAACGGAGCCATACTTACAATCATGACTGTGCCAAAAACAGCCGTGTACAAAAATAGCAACTTCGTACCTTGGAAAAACCAGATCCGGCCTCCCTGGTAAATCTTTGCGATGCAGACGAAAACGATAGCCAAGCGCATGACAGAGTCGGCGAACTACCATCTCAGGTTTTGTATTCTTCCCCTTTATCCGACTCATGTTATAACGACGCTGTTGGGGCGTATGAACATCCATAATCAGACTTTTAGACGCGTTTGTGCACTCGATTTCCAATTTTTGAGTTTAGTACGTGGTCTTTCTCCGACTATTGCTTCAACCAAGTTAAGCGCCACTTGATGAACAACGGGAACCACAACTGAATTCCCAAATTGTCTATAAGCTTGCGTATCCGAAACAGGAATAACAAAATTCTCAGGAAAACCCATAAGTCGAGCACATTCCCTTGGTGTAAGGCGTCGTGGATTTTGGTTTTGATTCACTTTTTTGATCAAAATCTCTGAACCATCCTTATGGTAACGAGCGGATAATGTACGGGTTATCCCCTCCAGATCTGGCATACCATATCCAAACCCATTTCCACGTGCACGATGTTTCTCTGCATAAGCAACCAAATAACTCCACAACTTATCACTCAAGGTGTATCGACTGTCTACTTTTCCTTCAAGAATATCCGATATCTTCGGAGAAACACGCGGGTTTTTTATGTTAGGCCACTGAAAATTTTCATACTTCTCAGCATCAAGAAAACCAACAATATATAGACGTTCCCTGTGCTGCGGAACAACTTTCGAAGCATCTATGATTGACCAATCAAAATGATAACCGAGAGTTAAAAGAGTCTCTTTGATTACTTCAAAGGTCTTTCCTCCGTCGTGCGACTGTAAATTTTTTACATTCTCCAAAAAAAAAGCTCTCGGCTGATGATATTTTAGAATTCTTGCAACTTCGAAAAATAAATTTCCCTGATCTGGATTTTCAAAGCCATCTTTTCTTCCTAGTGATTTCAATTTCGAGACACCTGCCAAAGAAAAAGGTTGGCAAGGAAATCCAGCCAGCAAAATATCATGAGATGGTATCGAAGCAGATTTAATTTTTGTTATATCACCTTCAGGGAATTCCCCATAGTTTGAAGCATAGGTTTGTTGCGCAAATTTATCCCACTCAGAACTGAATACACATCTTGTTCCGGCAGCCTCAAACCCGATACGACTTCCACCAATTCCGGCAAATAAATCAATGAAGGTTAAATCTGCCATATACTCCCCTTCCACGGGAATAATACACTATTCCAATAATGTTTACTTCTATCTTGGAGCACTGAACACCTCTTTAGTCTTTTCAATGCCCCCAGCGAGACATAAGAGGATCAAGATGTTCAGAAAAAAATTGTTCAAAGGATAAAACATTGTAGGCAGAGCGGTAATCCTGATTATTTTCAATGATCTGGCTCGTTGTAACTACATAAACTTTATGGTCCGAAGCCCCTGCAAGTTGATTCGCAGATATTCTCTCGTCCAAGGTCACAAGATAAAAACCGTAAGCTTTATTTGCTTCTGTTACTACCTGACGCCAACGCTCTCGGAGTGTACGTTTCGCAGTTAAAATTAAACTGTCTAGTGGTCTTTCACGAAAAAACTCTTCAGAGGGCAACACAAAATCCGGTTTTGCGCCATCAATAGTCACTTGTGTATCAAAAGGGTACTTCAATTGCATTAGAAGTCCCCCGATCATGTACTCAAAAGCAGAAACAGCCCTCGCTTTTCTCGATGCGGTAAGAGATAAAAAGAAAGCATTTAATTCATCAAAATCAATCCGCCCACTTTCTCTAACAAGCTCATCAAAAAGTGATTGCGAAAGAGCTTTTTCTTTTGACTTATATTCCTCGTATATCTCTTCGTGAATTTCACTAAGTATTCTTGAAAAGTTTTGTTTGATGAATTGGCTGTTAAGATCTTGCAATATCCTAGTAGTAACTGACTTACAAAGATCTTGATTTGTTGGCATGCTGCTTTTAAGACGAGCAAACAAAACTTCGTTCATTACTCAATAATAGAATGGTTTTTAAAAAAGTTGCTTTTTTAATTTTGACCTATTCATGCGATCCACAAGAGTACTCACTTTGGATTGTTCGCATAAGGAACCAAAACTTAAATCACTTAAGCAATAATTGCCGGGTATATCAACGCCTTTAAGTCACCCGTTATAGGAAGTGCTGCAAGCATCGATTGCGTCAGATAAACCACTCCGAGATCTTCAACCAGATCAACCCAAAAAACTGTTGACGCAGCACCACCCCAATTGTACGTACCCTCACTACCAATTACTCCCGTTCCCACCGCATCAGTTGTAACTCCAAAGCCTAATCCAAAGCCCGATCCAGTTGGCCAGGCGTCCGGTAAACCGAAGGCATGATCAGCAATATCCACATCATTTGGAAGGTGGTTACGAGTCATGAATTCAAGCGTTCGTGGGCCAAGTATGCGCTGACCGTCTAGTTCTCCCCAATTCATAAGCATTTTGACGAACTGAATATAATCAGCGAGCGGTGCAGTAAGTCCAACCCCACCACCAAAATGAGTCACTGGCCCTCGATATCGACTTGTTTGGGGATCGTCATATACATTAAGGCCATCACCCATATTAGCCAGGTAATTTACTGTAAATCGAGGCATGAGATCTTCTCTAACTTCATAACTTGTCTCATGCATTCCAAGAGGCGAGAAAATATTTTCTTTTAAAAATTGATCAAACGGAATCCCCGATAGGATCTCCACAAGACGAGCACAGACATCAGTACTAACTGAATAATTCCAGGCTGTTCCCGGGCTGAATTCCAGCGGAAGTTTTGCAAGCTCATCAACCAGATCCTCCAGCGTCGGTGGAAACACGTCCGTCATCCCCAAATCATGTTCTTTGTACGCATGCGCCAATGCCGTTGCATTTGGATCAAAACCTGCAAAGAATCCGTACGTAAGACCACTCTGGTGCGTGAGAAGATCCTGCACAGTCATCTCTCTATCAACAGGTTTAGTTTCAAAGTCCGGGTAGGTCCCGCTAACGTAAACCTCAAGTTCTTTCCAGGAGGGAATAAACTTGGAAACCGGATCCGTGAGTTGAAAGGCACCATCTTCATACAGACTCATTAATGCGACTGACGTTATCGGTTTTGTCATCGAGTAGAGACGGAAGATTGATTCCTCTGTCATATCCACACCACGTTCAACATCAGCCTTCCCAAGCACTGAGATGTGTGCGATCTTGCCGCGTCGTATGACGGCCGTAATACAGCCAGCAATAAGACCGGTATCAATGTAGTTTTTCTGAAAAAATTCGGGAATTTTTTCAAGCTGAGCCGAAGAAAGCCCAACTGACTCAGATGTCACTGTTTCCAATTTACTCATGCTGTCTCCTAAAAAAACTTTCCCAACCGAGGTTACTTTAGGCGGTCCTCTGAAAAGACTGCAATGTTTTTTTATTACAATGCGTTTTTTATCAGTGATGCAAGGTTGTAAAGAATGCCTAAAAATATAAACATGACTGCCTTGCACTACACGTACATACCACTCTACGGATTCTTTTATCATATGAACGGTGTTATTGATTACCAGTCACGAATCGATTATCAGAACAAAAAATATCAGCCCACTAAAAAAGAGGAGCCAGCACTTCCTTATGCAGATATGCATCGCTGGGTAACACGACAAGCCAGTAATCACGAAGGCATCAAAGATTACCTACTTTTGCAAACGGTTGCCGATACAACACGCGCATTTAGAAAAGTGGTACAGAAATTTACTGAAAATTACGGTGATTTCTTCACTGACAATATCTACGACAAATCTTATAAGGAACATCGGGTTTTGGATTGGTATGAGGAATGGAAAACTATTGGCGCGGCTGTACAAAAAGGAGAACCTGATCCTAAAAACTTAGTAATAACCAAATATCAGACACTTAACGAAACAGCAATAGTAATCGATAACTGGCGTAGCTGGTGCTGGCTTTTAATAGCTCGTGATACCACATTGAAAATCACCTACATGCCGTGTCAAAACTATGAACAATGTGGGCATGAAGTACCCTCGCTCTCACTTAGTGGTGAAAAAGGGGAATCATATTGCAGCGAAGAATGTCGTAATAGATAAAAAAAACTTAGCGAGTAATTAACGAATTATTATGACTAAACTTCATCCTGCAAATTCATGAGGCAGTTCTCTGCAACCTCACCGGTTTTTAAATAATTCACAATCGCCGGAATATCCTGTTCTGGATTTTTGATTGAGTACCAAGTGCCTTGAGGGTACACCACACAAGAAATTCCGTTCTCACAAAAATCCAGACATCCTGATTTTTGTACTCGCACTTCGGGCATATCTGCAGCTTCAGCTGCCCGTTTCATCTTGCTAAGAACATCCAAGCTACCCCGTGCAGAACAACAGGGCCTCTCAGCAGTAGCCGCCCGTTCATGACCACATATAAATACATGCTGCTGATAACCGGGCTGAGTACGACCTTTTGAATCCTTTACCATCAAATCACCTTACATTTGAGTACTTACAGGTAAACTAAATAGCTTAATCATCTCCGAACAGATCATTAAATCGTTTTTCTGACAGCTCTTCTTTCAGCTGCTCCTTTTGTGCATCGCTCAATAAACTAATATATCGACGAGCCTCAAATATTTCACCTACAGAAAGCTCTATCTCCTCGGAAAGTGCAGGCTTTTCCTGCTCTTCATTTGCCATCTGACTTCTCCCTATGCTCTATTTATATACACTAATACGTGTGCTTGGGCTGGGTTATTACGACTTTTCCAGTCTCGGCACATTTTTTTGTCTACGTTGCATCTGGTGGGAAAGTTTGTATCAACTCTTCCATACCGTGCAAAGGACCTTCCTCAGAAAAAATTATGTTGTGGACATAAGGGCCTATAAATTCAATTTGCGTTCCACCTTCTTTGATGTCCAAGTACGTAAGACCATGATTACTTGTTGCATCAACAATCTCTTCAACACTTGAAGCCACCGTTAACTGAGCAGCAGCCTGCGCACCTTCTATATCGTCACTGTCACGTGTGTACATCCACTCCACACGGGCACCTTTTGCGACAAGATCTGCGGTAGCTTTTTTTACATCAGGAACCCAGAACCCAATATGTTGAATTCCTTCACCGTGCTCACGAAGAAATTCTGCATGTGGAGTCGTCCCGGTTAGTGGTTCAATAATCTCAAAAGCCATTCCGGCAACTGCACCGTAGTACACCTTGATACTGGCAGGGCGATTGTATAAATCGTAGAATTCATAAATTGGCTGCAATTTAAATTGCGCTCCGAGCATTTGGGTATACCGTGCTGCAGTGACATCGGCATCGTGTACCGCCCAGCCTAAATGATGTGCAATGGGCTCCGTAAAAGTGGTCATATGATCTCCTAGCGCAGCAGACTTCATCTAAAGTCTGTTCTAAAACTGATTGTCCAAAGAGTCTAGAAGGGGCAAGTTTAAATTACTAGCGCTGCTTCATACCATCAGGGTCATGTGAAGTTAGCGCAGGATCCTGAGAACTCAACAAATCACCCGCCCCATGTTCAATCATGTTTGATTTCCAATCAGCAATCGGTGTTTCGATACCAGATTGAGGGACAAAAGCAGAGTGTTCTACCAATTTAAGTTTATGAATATATCGAGGACAATTAATAAATACCTCACGGGCTGTAACCCGTACGATATATTGAGCCTCAGGATAATCCCGAAGTATCGGATCATCAAAATTTAAAGAGGCTACCCCGTTTAAACGCATACGCATTTGTTCTTCAAAATCAATAAAGAGCAGACCTACTTCACCATTATCAATAATGCTGCCAGCAGTCATAAACATTCCATTACCGTCATAAACAGGAAATGCAATTGTATGTTCGTCTATC
>MDTE01051271.1_pt1 | contig 34639 bp, 34 predicted proteins | sample 811231 | NCBI WGS metagenome assembly MDTE01 (sample SAMN05326651, study PRJNA326480) | marine metagenome | isolation source: seawater | place: Indian Ocean: Red Sea | collected 2010
CTTTGCACTCTCAACGAAGGATCTAAGTGTCCAAGAAAAACTTTGAACAAGCCATAATTTCTCGGCAGTTCTTTTCCCCAACAGGCTACTTACAGACACCTCTTTTCCAGACACCATAAGTGTGGCTGGAATCCCATGGGTCCATTGATCCAAAGTAAAAATCCATCTCCGGAGAAACGACTTGCCCGTTCTGATTCTGCTTTTCGCCTGGATATACACCCCAGTTGCCGGGCTCGACACACCCGCTGCGGTGGACTCACTACTCAAAATAGCGGCGGACTCCACGAAACCGTTCGACACCCGACTCGACGCCGTTCGCGAAGCGACCCGGATCGACGATACGGGTCGATCGGACGCTGCGAAGGTCCTCCTTTTGATTGCACACCCCTCCCCTGAAAACCTTGTGATCGCCCAGACAGCTGCGAAGCGAGCGATTAACAAGGACAGGAAGAACGCAGACTACATCGGACTGATGGCGAGGCTGATGTGGCGAATCGGTCGGCGTGGGACCGCACTGGAGTATGCCGAACGGGCTGTTAAGGCAAACAGCACGAACCCGATCGGCCACTACTGGGAAGGGCGATATCACTTCTGGGAAACGATGAAGTATCTCTGGATGCAGCGGGTCGAGTATAACCAGGACAGCCGAGGGTTCGAGCGACCCCATACGATCGACCTCGGACCGTGGGGAGAAAAGGCTAGAGAGAAGGCCGAGTCGTCTTTCACCCACGTCTTGCAGTGCGCCCCCGATCACGAGGCTGCGCGCAGGTATCTTGGCCTCATCTACTACCAGACCCGGCGAGCGGCCGAACTCCGAGAGCTGTACAAGTCCATGCTCCGGTCGCGCCCGGAGGATCCACTCCCTTATTTCACCGTGGGCCTCTCATACCACCTCGAGCGCGACTATGAGCGCGCCTACCAAGCCTACAACAAGGGGCTGCATCGGATGTCAACAGACGAGCAGCGGTTTATGCTCGCCGTCTTCACGGACCACAGCGCGGATCCCAAGTTGACCATCCCGGATATGCAGACCCTTCAGCGATTCTGGGCGGGCAAGAACCCGCTCTTTCTGTCCCCAGTCAACGAGCGGATGCTGGAACAGTGTCGTCGGGTAGCCTACGCCAACGTGCGATACGGCGAACAGGAGAAAGGGATCGATGGCTGGTCGACAGATCGGGGCCAGGCCTACATCCGGTTCGGTGATCCGCTCGGTCTCCAGTCTCGTCCCGCTGAGGTCGACACTCATCTTGATGACCCGATGTTTAGGCAGCGATGGCACAACTTCGACGCAAACCTGTTCGGGACGTTCAGCGACCGGTATGAATTCGGCAAGGAGCTCTGGCGATACGAGAACTTAGTCCTTGTGTTCGACAACACGGACACACGCGATGCGTGGAAATTCCGGATCGCCGCGCTCGACGGGGCAATCATTGACCTCGAAGATCTTGTCGAAAGAGTACCAGAACGCTTCGTCGATCCGTTCGGGGATCGACGATTCGAGATCAGTTACCAATGGGCCCAGTTCAGAGACACCGGCGGAAAATCCCGCATTGAGCTGTACTATGCTATTCCGGCTAATAAGGTAGAAACCCAGACAGCAAAGGGCCTGGGAACGGTAGACTTCGAGAAGGGGTTGTTCGTGTTCAACTCCGTCTGGGACACTCTGGACGTCAAGCGATTACCAGTAAAGCAGCTGGCCTGGATCAAGGACAGACAGTTCCGGGACGGATACCTGCTTGCCAGTGAGGTATTGCGTCTGGCCCCGGGTAAGTATAACCTTGCCGGCGAGATCCTGGATCGGAAGACCGAGCACGTCGGAGGATTCAGGTCGAGGATTCCTGTCCGTTCCTTCTCGAAAAGTGAGCTGGAGATCAGCAGCATCCTACTCGCAAGGCGAGTCATGGAGAAGCCTGACCGACCCTTCGGGCGCGGACGCTACGTTATCCTCCCCAACCCTGTCCGTGAAACGGAGAGAAATAGGAAGGCCTACTTCTACTTCGAGGTGTACAACCTGGCTAGTGACGATTTCGGTCGTACCAACTACTCAGTCACTTACCAGACCAAGCCCATCGCGACAGATCCTCTGGGGAACGAAGACGAGTGGATCACGGCGGTCACTTCGGAGGTCGCGGGGGATCATCCCTGGGAGCCCGTGTATCTGGCACTCGATGTGACGAACGCGCAGCCAGGCCTCCGGGACTTCCGCGTCATCATCGAGGACAAGCTCTCAGGGCAGACTGCTTCAGAGTCGACTCAGTACCGCATCCGCTGGTAGGGTTCACCAACCGTAACACAAAAACGGGAAGCTCTTCCGAGCTTCCCGTCTGCCACCCTCCCTTTATGCTCCAACATTAGAACCTTCGCATCAAGCTCACAATCTTACCGGCAATCCTGAGCTCCTGGTTCGGCTCCACTAGAATGGGCGCGTAGTCGTCATTCTCCGCCACGAGCTGAACACCGTTTCCATCCACGTAATAGCGTTTTACCGTGGCCTCTCCATCAACGATGGCAACGATGATCTCGCCCTGATTTGCCGTCGTCTGATGGCGGGCGAGCACATAGTCTCCGTCGAGGATACCGACGTTTACCATACTGTCTCCCTCCACCTGAAGCGCGAACACATCACCTGCCGGAGCAAAGCTACTGTCCACGGAAAGGGTCTCATCGACATTCTCGATGGCCAGAATCGGCTCACCGGCCGCCACTCGACCAATCAGGGGAACCTCCCTGATGTCTGCGGAACTGGCGTTGCTTACGGAACGCTCAACCTGCTCTGTCAACTCGATACCGCGAGACAGCATGGGCCGACGACGGATATGGCCTTTCTTCTCCAGGGCGGCCAGCGTTGTCCGTACCCCGTTCGTTGAAGCGATTTCGAACTGATCCATGATCTCGCGGATCGTCGGTGGATACCCCTTCTCACGAATCGTGGTGGCAATGAAGTCGTAGATTTCCTGCTGACGCTCAGTCAATTCTCTGGACATAGGCTCCTCACGCCTGTTTGTCATCCTCACACTCAATACCTGCACCTTCGAATATAGTGCACATGTGTTCATATGTCAACATCCAAGCACCACTTGGGCGCTTTTCTTGACACCGAATCACGTCACCTTTACCTTCACAAGGTGTTGAATTTTCTTGAACTACGATCGATGGGTTCCATGTGAAACGACTCAGATTTGACAGCTGGTCAACATTCCAGTGGCACGGAATCGGGCTGGACATCCCGGAAGAATGGAATCCCGGGAAGATTGTCGGGGACCCGAAATCGGGGAACGTTCGCCTGGACGATACCGAGATCATTCGGATCGAACTGGAGTGGAAATCGGCTGATGGCGATTCCCGTGTAGACCAGATCGTCGATCGGTACGTGGAGGGGCTCGCCAAAACGGCACAGAAAGAGAAGCGATCCCTCAAGGTGGAACGTGGAAGCGATCGATTCGACCTGTCCGGTCTACCCTTCGAGGGGATGACCTACTTCTCGTGGCGATCGGCCTTCGACGTCCATACACTCGCGTGCTACAGCGACGTATCTGATCGATTGCTGTTCGTCAGGATCATGGTCAAGCCCGACGAAGACGGGACGGAGCTGATACAACGCGTTTTTACCTCCCTGACTGACACACCTGCGGAGGCTGAGCATACGTGGTCGCTCTTCGGACTGCGGGTAACTTCTCCCCCCGGATATGTGCTTGAGGAATATGACCTGAAATCAGGCCACATCAGGCTCCAGTTCGGCCAGGGGAAATCGATCCTCCAGGTCGATCGTTTGAGCCTGGCCAATGCCCTGCTCCGTGAAACGACCTTGAGCGACTGGTTCACGAGCTTCTTCACCAAGGATCTACGATATATCAACTACGATGTCGAAACATCTACCGAATTGGGCGATGACGGGATCCTGATCAAGGGAGAACCCAAAGGACATGCGCAGAGCCTGCTTCAGCCCCTTCCCTTTTGGGATGCCCGACCGCGTCGATACTATACCGCACGGTCCTGGCTGGACGAACAGGAGAATCGGATCGTCGCCGTCCAGACCTTCTGGAAGAGTGAGTCTGAGGCACCGGACATCGATACCGTTGCCCGGTCCGCCGATAGTGTAAGGGAAAGTGAGCCAGCCGACTGAGTGTGCTGGACATTACCCTGCACGCACACCGGGATACAGAAGCCATTACGCAAGACTTCATCCGTGATGGCTTCGCTTGTGTAGACGACGCGCTGACGTCGGACCAGTTGTCTTACGGCCAGGAAAGTGCCCGACGTATCGTGGCAGACCAGACGTCGGCAATAGAACTGGAGGATGCGAACCGGGGCTACGCCCGCTACTCCTTCGACTCCCAGATCTAACACCACGAATGGCGCCAACTGATCGACCTGCCACAATTCTGCCTATCCAGGAGAAGATCTGGGGCACCACAGAGTTTCAATGCAGTGGCGGCGGCGACTACTCGTTGCCAGGCGCAAAGATCCAGAAGCTCCACGCGGACACCTGGGATCCTCTGAACGACCCGCTCGCGGATGTCACCATCTCCGACTTGCTCGCCCCATTCATCGTGGTGAACTTCTTGACCACGAACTTCACGGCGGAGAATGGTCGAACACGGTATATAAGGGGAACCCAACGGTCGCGACACCCGATCCCATCGTTAGAGGAGGAGTCCGAGTGGAGGCAGAAGTCGATCCTCTGCACACCGGCGGGTGCATCCGTCATACGCGATGCACAGTGTTGGCACGGTGGAACTGAGAACCGTTCCGGTCTGGCTCGGATGATCAGCGCAGTCTACACCACGTCTTGGTTTAGACTCCCGCGAAACGCTGGATCACTCCCCCTGGAAACCTACCAGACGATATCAGGGCGAGCCCAGGATCTCTGTCGCTCGCTCGTCGCGATACCAAGCTAGGATATGCTGAAACGACAGCCCAAAATCGGCCGAGAGGCCATGCTGAAATCCAAGCCGGCGCGGAACGACGCGTTGACCTGGGAGAAGAATGAGAACGACGAGATCGTGATCAAGATCGAGCGGCGAACTGACTGGAAGGCACGTATCCTGTCCAAGGTCTTCTGGATTCCCGAAAGCCGGACCCTGATGCTCGACCAGATCGGGGCGCAGGTATGGGAGATGTGCGACGGCAAAACCACCGTCGAGGCGATGATTCGGAAGCTGAGCAAGGCACATAAGCTCAACCTGAAAGAGGCTGAGGTCTCGCTCCTGACCTACCTGAAGAACCTGGGTAAGAAACACCTGATCGGGTTTCTCGTCGAAAAGGAAGACCTGCCAAAGCGCAGGACAAAGAGGAATGCCAGCGGGAAAGCGTGGGGACAGTAGCCCCTCCTCGCCGTCCCTGCCCGAGCGGGGGAACGGGAGAAAACACGAAGACGATAAAAAATAGCGGCTTCATATGGCAATGGAACCGCTCTTCTTGTGTACCGTTACACCTAAGTCTATTTGGCCAGAATCTGAGCGACCTCTGATGCAGGCAAATGAAACGAGTTCGAGGCAGCTGTCAGGTCGGCCAGCGGCGTGAAGTAGACGCCGAAGATGACCGTGCCAGCCAGCAGAACGATCAGGGTCGCGTTGGCGAATGTGGGAACCATCACCGGACCTGCATCCGGGTCGGGATCGTCAAGATACATCGTGCGGACGATACGCCAATAGTAATACAGGGAAACTGCGCTGTTTAGCACGCCGACGACAGCCAGCCACCAAAGCCCACCTTCTACAACTGACGCGAACAGGTAGACCTTCCCGATAAAGCCAGCGGTTGGCGGCAAACCGGTCAGGGACGCCAGGAACACCGTCATTGCGGCCGACAGGAACGGTGCACGCCACCCCATTCCCCGATACTCGGAGATTTCCTCGCTGCCCGTCTGCTCAGCGATCAGGATGATCACCAGGAATGCGCCGAGGTTCATAAACAGGTAGACGGCCGTGTAGAACATGATCGCCTGTAGCCCTGCGGGCGACAGCATCACCACACCCATCATCATGTAGCCGGCGTGGGCGATACTCGAATACGCCAGCAACCGCTTCAGATTGTTTTGCCAGATCGCCGTCAAGTTGCCAAGTGTCATCGTCGCTGCTGCGATCACCGCCAGCAGCTCGGGCCATTGCCCGCCCAGAACCTCCCCCGCCATTCCATCGAACGATGACAGCCCCAGATAGAAGAACCGGGCGATCATCGCAAATCCGACGGCCTTGGGGGCCACGGAGAGGAATGCAGTCACAGGAGTCGGCGCACCGTGATAGACATCGGGGCACCAGAAATGGAACGGAACCGATGCGACCTTATAGCCGAATCCAGCCATCGCGAGCGTCGCGGCGATGAAGAGCGTCGTGTGCGGAACCTCACCCGAAGCCAGCCTCGCGCCAATCTCGTGAACGTCGAGGGTTCCGGTCAGGCCGTAGAGCAGGCTGAACCCGTAGAGCATGATCCCCGACGAGACCCCACCATAAACCACATACTTGAGCGAGGCTTCATTCGACCGTCTCACGTGTTTCTGGTAGCCGACGAGGATGAACGACGGGATCGATACGAGCTCGAGCGCCAGATACATCATCAGCAAGTTCGTGGCCGAGGCCATCAGGAATCCACCCAGACCGACGCACAGGAAGACGGCGTAGAACTCAGCGAACTTGTGGTCGATATCGCTCGATTGCAGCCCGAACGCGACAACGACAAGGGCCGTCACGACCACGAGCAGCTTAAAGAACAGGCTGAACGGATCGAGCGACAGCATGCCCACAAACAGCGACTGTGGCGGCTGGTCATACAACTGCACGATCGAAACCAGAGCCGCGACGAGCGTCACCACGGTCAGCCCGGTCATCAACGACTTCTTGTCGCCGGAAACGATCAGGTCGACCGTCACGATAACGAGGATCCCGAGCGTGAGGACGATCTCGGGCATCGCCAGGTTCAGGCTATTCAGGTTGGCCGCGATGGCCTGTTGGATCAGATCAGTCACGTAAGGCTTTCTAGAAACCGGCTGCCATGGCGCCCGAGGCCGTCAACGTCTCGGACAGCTGGCTAAGCGAGGCCGAAATCAGGTCCAGAACAGGAGCGGGGTAAATACCGAGCAGGATCACGATCACAGCCAACGGGGCGAGCATCGCGACCTCACGAGAGTTCACCTCGACCAGATCCTTGTTCCGCTCGTTGAACGATCCCATAAAGAGACGCTGGAAAGCCCACAGCATGTATCCAGCGCCAAGCAGCACACCGAGTGTACCGATGATAGTCAGCGTCCGGTGAACCGGGAAAGCGCCAAGGAAGCAGAGCGCCTCGCTGATAAACCCGGACATCCCCGGCAAACCGAGCGCGGCAAAGTAAGCGACCATCGTAATACTGCCATAGACCGGCATGTGCGTCCACAGACCGCCAAAGCCGAGCTGCCCGCGGAGTTCCGGATCCTTGTAGTCATTCGGAAATACGATGTAGCGGTGATGCGCCTGATCGTAGATCACTCCCACGAGAAGGAAGAGCATCGCTGTGATCGTTCCGTGGTTGAACATCTGGAACACGGCTCCGTTGATCCCATGGACCGTGAAGGCCGACATACCGAGGATAACGTATCCCATATGGCTGATACTGGAGTATGCCACGAGCTTCTTCAGATCGTTCTGAGCGAGCGCACAAAGCGCGCCGTAGATGATGTTCACAACGCCGATCACCGCCAGAAATGTGCTGAAGTAGTGCGTCGCATCCGGCAGCATCGGGTAGTTGAATCGCAGAATCCCGTAGGTCCCCATCTTCAGGAGCACACCAGCCAGGATCACGGAGATCGCCGTAGGCGCCTCAACGTGTGCATCCGGCAGCCACGTGTGGAACGGGAACAGTGGCACCTTGATCGCGAACCCGATAAACATCGCAACCCAGAGCATCAGGGCAGCCGACTTGCCGAAGATCACACCGGTCTTGAGCCACTCGGAGTGATTCCCCTGGTCCATCATGTGGAGCATGTTGAACGTGTTCTCGCCGGTAACTGGATCCGTCGTATTGAAGTACATCGCCAGCATCGCGAGCAGAAGCAGGACTGAACCGGCCAGCGTATACAGGAAGAACTTGATCGCCGCGTATTCCTTCCGCGGCCCCCCCCAGATACCGACCAGGAAATACATCGGCAGAAGCATCACTTCCCAGAACACGTAGAACAGGAAGAAGTCGAGCGAGACGAACACACCCTGCATACCGGTCTCGAGCAGCAGGAACAGTGCGTAATATCCCTTCACGCCCTTCTCGATGTTCCACGCCGCAGGGACACAGATCGCGCTGATCAGTGCCGTCAGGAGGACCATCGACACGCTGAGCCCGTCGATACCGATGTGATACTCGATGTTGAACGACGCGATCCACGGCAGCTGCACGACGAACTGCATCGCCGGGTTCTGCTCGTCGTATGCCCCATAGAGCCACGCAGCCAGCGCAAGACAGACCAGCGTCGTCACCATCGCCAGCCAACGGATGGTGTTCTTCTGGTTGCCGGGCACAAACAGAATGATCGTGGCCCCGAGCACCGGGACAAACGTGAGTAATGTCAGAATCCACTGGTCCATCAGCTGAGATCCCCCCTGGTCATACGATCATCCTCGCGACCATCAACACAACGATTCCTGCCAGCGCCAGCACGACGTAGGTCTGCAGGCGGCCCGTCTGGGCACGCCGCAACTGACCACCAGCTTCGATGATCGTGTCGGCCACGAGATTGACGAGCCCGTCCACGACCTTGTTGTCGAATAAACCGTGCAACCAGGCGAGGGCTCGTGTGAAGTAAGCAGACAGATTGACGATGCCATCGACGATCCAGGTATCGAACCAGGCGAGGATCAGCCGAAGGGACATGGTCCCCCTCAGGAAGCTGGCCTCATACATCTCGTCGAAATACCACTTATTGTGGAGTGCACGGAAGAGCCAGGACCGTTCCATCAGCCCTGCTTCGTACTCCATCATCTCTTTCTGTTTACCGAAGTAGCGCTTGAAGGCGACGAACGTTCCCGTACAGGCCAGGATGATCGACAAAGCCATCGCCGGATAGTGTGCCTTGTGGGCAGGGTCATCGTGACCACCGGCCGCCGCATAGGCTTCGCCATAAGCCCCCTCAACCGGGCTCAGCGCGTGATGCTGGACCGTCACCTGCTCCGGCTCCTGGACGAGATCGTAGAACCAGCCCGTTCCGACCGGGCTAGGGCTGTAGAAGAACCACAGGCTGAGAGAAGACAGCACGATGAGCGGAATCGTCATCGCCTTCGGGTTCTCGTGGGCGTGACTGACACGCTCGTCGGCGTGGTCGCCGTAGAACGTTACGAATACGAGCCGGAACATATAGTATGCCGTCAGCAGGGCGGCACTGAAGCCCATGATCGGGATCAGGATGTGCTTGGGGTCGTAGAACCAGCCAAATCCAAGGGCGCCGGCAAGGATCGCGTCCTTGCTCAGGAACCCTGAGGTCAGCGGGAAACCGGCCAGCGCCATCGTTCCCAGCAGGAATGTCCAGAAGGTGATGGGCATCTTGTCCTTCAGCCCACCCATATTCCGCATATCCTGTGGATCTACATCGTGGTCGTGGTGGTAGGCGTGATGCATCGCGTGGATCACACTACCCGAACCGAGAAACAGACAAGCCTTGAAAGCTGCGTGCGTCACGAGGTGGAAGAAGCCTGCTACGTAAGCGCCAACCCCCAAGCCCATGATCATATAGCCAAGCTGGCTGATCGTGGAGTAGGCGAGCACACGTTTAATGTCGTATTGAGCTACGGCAATGGTCGATCCCAATATTGCTGTGATCGCGCCGATGTAGGCGATCACCACCATCGCGTCCGGTGTCAGGATCGGGAACATCCGCGTAACCATGTAGACACCGGCGGCAACCATCGTTGCGGCGTGGATCAGGGCGGACACGGGCGTCGGACCTTCCATAGCGTCCGGCAGCCAGATATGCAGCGGGAACTGCGCCGACTTACCAATCGCACCGCAGAAGAGACAGAGCCCGGCGGCGGTCAGCAGCCAGCCTTCGACCTTGCCCTCCGCGATCCCCGCGTAGACGCTGTCGTAATCGAATGCCCCGACCTTCCAGAACAGGATCATGATCCCGACGAAGAATCCGAGGTCACCGATGCGGTTCACGAGGAACGCTTTCTTCGACGCGTTACCCGGCGCCTCGTTCTCGAACCAGAACCCGATCAGCAGATACGAGCTCAGACCGACCAACTCCCAGAAGACATACAGCAGCAGGAAGTTGTCGACCAGCACCAGGCCAAGCATTGAGAAGGAGAAGATGCCGAGGAAGCCGAAGAAACGGCTGTACTTCGCGTCCCCGTGCATATACTCCGTCGAATACAGGTGCACGAGTAAACTGACCGTCGTCACCACCATCAACATGATCGCAGTGATGTTGTCGATCAGCAGACCGACCATGATCTGATGCGAGGTCAGGTCAAGCCACGTGAACTGCCCGAAGGTGATGGACCAGTTCGGGTCGTATGAGCCGAAAGCCTGGATGAAGATGCGCAGGGACAGCAGGAAGGCGATCCCGATGCAGGTCAGTGGGACCCAGTCGCCTCCCCGGGGAAGCCGTCGTCCGAAGAAGGCCTGGATCACGAAGCCAAGCAGCGGCAGGATCGGTATCAGTAGAATCAGTGCCAACGGAACTCCCGGTTAGCCGCTCAGGCTGTCCATCCGGTCCACCGTAACCGTCTGGTGATTCCGGTAAATGTTGAGAACGATCGCGAGGGCCACGGCTGCTTCAGCAGCAGCGAGGATAATCACAAACAGGGCGAACACCTGGCCGTTCAGGCCGATGTCCGAGAACTTCGAGAACGCGACGAGATTGATATTCCCGGCGTTCAGGATCAACTCGACGCCCATCAACACGCTGACCGCGTTCCTGCGCGTGGAAACCGCCAGGATTCCGAGAGAGAACAGAAGTGCGGAGATGATCAGGTAATGTTCGAGACCGATCGTCATGCTTCGCCCTCGTCTTCACCCTCTCCCCCACTCGCCAGCATCGATGCGCCGATCAGCGCGGCCAGTAGAAGAATCGCCGCCACCTCGAACGGAAGCAGATAGGTCGTCATCAACGCGCTGCCGATTTCGGCGGTCGAGCTTGCCGGATCATCTTTGGTCACGGCGTTCCACGGGGTCTTCAGCATCACACCGGCCAGGAGGGCGAACCCGATCCCAACAATGATCACGCTACGCTTGAAGTTCACGCGCTCTGCCAGGATACGCATGTCGTAGATCCGGTTTGTCAGCATCACGCCGAACAGCAACAGAACCAGGATGCCACCCACATACACCATGACCTGTGCACCGGCCACAAAGTCGGCGCCAAGGAAGACGTAGAGTCCCGCCGTGCCGAAGAAGGTGAACAGCAGCGCGAAGACCGCGTGAATGAGTCGGTTGGCGAACACCACCACCACGCCGGAACCGACCGTTATCAGAGCCATCAACGCGAATGCAATCGTAGAGAGATCCATATCAGTCGGCCGAAGCCGCCTCTTTTGCTTCCTCGTCGGGCGTATCCTCCGCATCTGGAACGTCATCCGACTCGGGGGCTGGCTCACTCTTCTGATCATACTCCCAGGGCTTCGCGTACTTGTAGAGCAGGTCGGTCCGGTCGTAAACCGATGACTCGTAGTTGGGCGTCATTACCAGACACTCGGTCGGGCACGGATACGTGCACAGACCACAATAACAGCAAAGGGACATGTCGATGTCGAAACGCAGCACCTTCAGACACTTCTTCGTGCCCTTCGAGGTAAGCCCGAGGTCGTCATCGGTCTTCTCCGTCTCGATGTAGATACAGTCCACCGGGCACGCACGCGCGCATTGATCACATCCGATACAGTCGTCTATGTCGTTGAAGAGCTGATTCCGCGCCCGCTCGGGCATTTCCCAACGCTCTTCCGGATACTGCAGCGTGATCGCAGGCGTGAACAGGTGTTTGAGCGTGATGTTCATGCCTACCCAGATCGACGACAACGACTGATAGATGTTCGCGAAATATCGGCTCATAACTCGATCTCCGAAGATCCCCGACCGCCTAAGCGATCGCCTTCTGCTGACGGCCTTCGATCAGGCCGCGAGCAGCTGAACGGAGGTAGAACGCAAAGATAACAACCGTGATCAGACCGACCCCGCCGGTGCCCAGTGCCCGCAGCCATCCCGGGGCGGAGAAGTCCCAGACGACGGATCCGATGATGCAGATGAATGCGCCCGGCGTCAGCACCTTCCATCCGACGAACATCAACTGATCGACGCGAAGACGGGGCAACGTCCAACGAATCCACATCTGAACGAACACGAGCCAGAACATCTTGAGGAACATCCAGAATGGACCGCCCGGCAGAGTGCCGCCCCACGGGGCCTGCCATCCACCGAGGAATACGGCCGCGGCGACGAAGCTGACACCGGCCATCGCCGCATACTCGGCGATAAAGAAGAAGGAGAAACGCATCCCGCTGTATTCGGTATGGTAACCGGCCACAAGCTCGGATTCGGCTTCTGGAATGTCGAACGGCGTACGGTTGACTTCGGCAAGTGTAGAAGTAAAGAACAGGAAGAACGCCAGAAACGTGAAAGGATTCCTGAATACAAACCAGTTCGCGATGCCACCCGATTGGGCGACGATCAGATCCTGAAGGTTCAGCGATCCCACCAGGGGGACCACGGCGAGCAGGACGAGTGCGACAGGGATCTCGTAAGAGACGACCTGAGCAGCGGACCGCATCGCGCCGAGAAGCGCCCACTTGTTGTTCGAGGACCAACCGGCCATCAGGATCCCGATCACCCCGATGGACGAGATCGCCAGAACGTAGAAAAGCCCGATGTTGAGGTTGCTCACCACCAGACTTTCCGAAAACGGAATCGCGATGTAAACGGCAAAAGCGCCGGCAAACACCAGCAGAGGCGCGAACTTGAACAGCTTGCTGTCCGCGGCTTCCGGAACAATGTCTTCTTTCAGAAGGAGCTTGATACCGTCGGCCAACGTCTGCGACCAGCCGTGCCAGCCACCGACACGCATCGGCCCGAGCCGGTCCTGCATATGGCCGGAAACCTTGCGCTCGAGCCAGACCAGGACCATGCCGAGCACCGCAATAACCGTCAGCAGGACGACGGCGGAAATCAGCCCGAGAATCAGCGAGAGATAGCTGGGGTCGAAACCGGCCAGGAAAGGCACGGTGGCGACGAGGTCGATCGCAATCTTCTGCATTACCGGTCCACCTCTCCAAGAACGATGTCGATACTACCGATCACAGCGATGATGTCTGCCACATAATGCCCACGACACAGGTCGTTCATAGCTGCGATCGCCGTGAAGCAAGGCGACTTCACCTTCACACGATATGGAACGTTGGAGCCATCGCTGATCACGTAGATCCCCATCTCGCCCCGCGGGGTCTCGGACCGGAAGTAGCACTCCACGTCCTTCGGCGGGCGAACGTTCCTCGGAACGGCCTTGTGCACGTCGCCTTCGGGAATCTGATCCAGAGCCTGGCGGATGATCTTGGCGCTCTCCGCCATCTCGCGGATACGGACCATATACCGGTCCCAACAATCGCCGAGCTGGCCCATTTCACCCGACCCGATCGGGATGTCGAACTCGAACCGGTCGTAGATCGAATACGGATCGTCGCGCCGGAGATCCCACCGATAACCGGAACCTCTGAGGTTCGGCCCCGTCAGGTTGTAGCTGAAAGCGGCCTCCAGCGGCAGGACGCCGACGTTGGCCGTTCGCTCGATGAAGATCTTGTTGTGAGACAGGAGATCGTTGTACTCGATCATCTTGTCTTCGAACTTATCCAAGAAAGCCCGGCATTTCTCGGTGAATCCGGGAGGCAGATCGTGTGATACGCCGCCTACCCATATATAATTGTAAAGCATCCGGGCGCCGCAGGTCATCTCGAACAGGTCGAAAATGTCCTCGCGCTCACGGAAGGCGAACAGAAACGGCGTAAACGCGCCGATATCCATCCCATAGGTCCCGAATGAGACAAGGTGGCTCGCGATCCGGTTGAGCTCGCACATGATCACGCGCACATACTCGACACGCTCCGGCAGTTCCACCTCAAGCAGCTTCTCGACCGCCAGGCAGAACGCCAGGTTGTTATTCATCGCGGCCAGATAGTCCATCCGGTCCGTAAACGGAACAACCTGCGGATAGCTCAGGCTCTCGGCGTGCTTCTCGAAGCAGCGGTGCAGATACCCGATATGGGGTCGCACGTTGTCGACGATTTCGCCATCGGTCTTGAGTTCCAGACGGAGCACACCGTGCGTACTCGGGTGCTGGGGTCCCATGTTCAGGGTCATCAGCTCCGACTCAAGACTGTCATCCTCGAGCGGCCCGATATCCGGTACACCGGGATAGTCCACCGTAACGGTGGCCGCTTCGGGTACAGCGCCTTCCGGCCTGTCCGTGGTATCCGCCATCAGACCTCGACCTTCATCCCTCGGTAATACTCCTGGACCTGGTAGTCCTTGCGGAGCGGCCACCCCTCCCAATCGTCCGGGCAGAGGATCCTGCGCAGATCGCTGTGTCCCTCGAATACGATTCCATACATATCGTAAGCTTCACGCTCGTGCCAGTTGGCTACACGCCATACCGCCTCGACCGTCGGCACCTTCGGCTCGTCTCGCCCGACCTCGACCTTTAGCGTGATCTTATGCTTATGGGCGTAAGAGCCAAGATTGTAGACGACTGTCAGGTGATCGTCGTAATCAACTCCGCCCAAACACATTAGCGACTCGAAGTGAAGGTCGGGATCTGTCCGCATGTGGTGACAGACATCCGCGATGGCTTCCGGCTTCACTCGAATCCAATCGTCGACGTTTTCGGTCAAATCGATGATCTGATCGCCGAACTTGCCCTGGAGATTTTCGAAGATTTCCTGAGAGGTCATCGCTGATTTACCCAACCTTGGCGATTGTCTGGTGGCGGATCTTCTCCTGCAACTTCATCACACCCTCGAGAAGGGCTTCAGGCCGCGGCGGACAACCGGGGACGTAAACGTCTACAGGGATCACCCGATCAACCCCCTTCAACACGTGATAACCGTGCTGCCAGTAGGGTCCACCGGACGTCGCACAGCAACCCATCGCGATCACATAGCGAGGCTCGGCCATCTGGTCGTAGAGCTTCTTCACACGCGTGGCCATCTTCAGCGTCACCGTGCCGGCCACGATCATCAGGTCGGACTGCCGTGGCGTTGCGCGCGGAATCATGCCGAATCGATCCCAGTCATACCGGGACGCTCCCGTCGCCATCATCTCAATCGCGCAGCACGCCAGCCCGAACGTCATCGGCCACAGGGCGGACAGGCGAGCCCAGTTGATGAAGTAATCCAGGGATGTAATTATGACGTTATCGTTGAACCGGCCGTCTATGGCACCCATATCAGTAGCTCACGTTCTCGCTGATCACGGGATCAGGCGGCTGTTTGGGAAAGGGGGCGGGCAACCACGTCGCGGAACTGATCGACCTTAGGCTGGACCCACTCGAGCGTGCCCTTCTTCCAGGCAAAGGCTAGCCCCAGGAGCAGAATCACCACGAAGACCATCATGGCGCCAAAGCCATACCAGCCGAACTCTTGGGCGACAACCGCCCAGGGGTAAAGCAAAACGACCTCGACATCGAAGATGATGAAGTCGAGGGCGACGACGTAGAAGCGGACGTTAAACTGAATCCAGGAGCCGCCTACCGGTTCTTCTCCGCACTCGTAAGTGCTGAGCTTCTCCGGGCTCGGATTATTCGGGCGGAAGAGGCTGCCCAGAGTGAGGTTGAAGACAACAAAGAACGTCCCGATCCCCATAAAGATCAGGACGTTTGCGTAATCCAGGAGCATAGGCGAAAAACCGAGAGTAAACTCTTTATTTACAGGTATTTGATGGGGGACGTTCTGGAGGAATTTTTCTCGTTTAGCGAGAGTAAGATAGGTAATAAAATTTGACCCGTCAAGGGAAAAGCCCCCTCGGAAAACCTACATAAACCCAGCTTTTTGCGTGGGTTTACGCCTATCAGGATCCCTCCCCCAAAACGCAAGCAGGTCAAAATCGAATCCAATCCATACAAAAAAATAAAACTTAATCTTGATAGTTTTATATGGTTTGAGTATGTTTTGCCCTGATTCGGGTCAACGTGGGCCCGGCTAACAACCAGTTGCGTGATTGAAGAGGGTTCTGAATGAGCGCAGAAACGGAACAGCTCGAACAGCTAGCCAATCAAGATTATAAGTACGGCTTCGTTACCGACATCGAGCAGGAGTCCGCTCCTCCCGGGCTGAACGAGGATACCATCCGTTTCATCTCGGCCAAGAAGGAAGAGCCGGAGTGGCTGCTCGATTGGCGTTTGAAGGCCTACAAGAACTGGCAGAAAATGGTCGATCCTGTCCGCGTCAAGCCGAGCGAACAGTGGGTTATGGCCGACTATCCGGAGATCGACTACCAGGACATCATTTATTACGCCGCCCCCAAGCAAAAGGATGGCCCCAAGAGCCTGGACGAAGTCGATCCGGAGCTGCTCGAGACCTACGAGAAGCTCGGAATCCCCTTGGAAGAGCAGAAAATGCTCTCCGGTGTCGCGGTCGATGCGGTGTTTGACAGTGTTTCCGTCACAACCACCTATCGGGAGAAGCTGTCTGAGCTTGGCATCATCTTCTGTTCCTTTTCCGAGGCCGTAAAGGATCACCCCGACCTGGTTCGACAGTATCTGGGCTCGGTCGTACCTGCGAACGACAACTACTACGCCGCCCTCAACTCCGCCGTATTCAGCGATGGCTCCTTCGTTTACATCCCCAAGGGCGTCCGATGCCCAATGGAGCTGTCGACCTACTTCCGGATCAACGCCCAGAACACTGGCCAGTTCGAGCGCACGCTCATCGTGGCCGACGAGGGCAGCTATGTCAGCTATCTGGAAGGCTGCACAGCCCCGATGCGCGACGAAAACCAGCTGCACGCGGCGGTTGTCGAACTCGTCTGTCTCGATGACGCACGGATCAAATACTCTACCGTGCAGAACTGGTATCCCGGAGACAAAGAGGGTAAGGGTGGCATCTACAACTTTGTCACCAAGCGGGGCGCGTGCCGGGGCAAAAACTCGAAGATCTCCTGGACTCAGGTCGAAACCGGGTCAGCCGTCACTTGGAAGTATCCCAGCTGTCTGCTTCAGGGGGATAACTCGGTCGGCGAATTCTACTCCGTGGCGGTGACCAACAACCGTCAGCAGGCAGATACCGGCACCAAGATGATCCACATCGGGAAGAACACGCGGAGTATCATCGTCTCGAAGGGTATCTCGGCCGGTAAAGGGCAGAACACATATCGCGGGGCCGTCTCGGTCCTGAAGGGCGCGACCAGCGCACGCAACTTCACCCAGTGCGACAGCATGCTGATCGGCGATCAGTGTGGCGCCCACACCTTCCCTTATATAGATGTTAGAAACACGAACTCGCAGGTCGAACACGAGGCCTCGACTTCGAAGATCGGTGAAGACCAGATCTTTTACTGCAATCAACGAGGGATCAGCACTGAGGATGCGGTATCGCTAATAGTGAACGGATTCTGCAAGGAAGTCCTGGCGGAACTGCCGATGGAGTTCGCGGTGGAAGCGCAGAAGCTGCTCGGTATCAGCCTTGAAGGTTCGGTTGGGTAACCTCTGAAACCACAGATAACACCGAAGACACGGACAACTCCCCCTCCCTACCGCGGAGCGGAGAACAAGAAACGGATTGAAGAGAAATGCTAGAGATCAAGAATCTGCACGCGAGTGTTGAGGACACCGAAATTCTCAAGGGGATCGACTTGACCGTCAAGGCCGGTGAAATCCACGCCATCATGGGGCCGAACGGGTCCGGCAAGAGCACGCTGGCCCAGGTCCTTTCTGGAAACGAAGCCTATGACGTCACTGACGGTCAGGTCCTGTATGAAGGGACGAATCTCCTGGATCTGGACCCCGATGAGCGGGCGAAGGAAGGCATTTTCATGGCTTTCCAATATCCCGTCGAGATTCCGGGCGTGAACAGTACCTACTTCCTGCGGACAGCGCTGAACGAGATCCGTAAGCATCGAGGGGAAGAGGAAATGGACGGCGTCGACTTCCTCTCGCTGGCTCGCGAGAAGATGGCGCTTGTCGAGATGGACGCAGACTTTCTGAGCCGCCCCGTCAACGAAGGCTTCAGCGGTGGCGAGAAGAAGCGCCACGAGGTCTTCCAGATGGCCGTGCTCGAACCCAAACTCGCCATCCTGGATGAAACCGACTCGGGCCTCGACATCGATGCTCTGCGCATCGTTGCCGATGGGGTGAATGCGTTGCATACGCCGGACAAGGCAGCGATTGTCGTGACTCACTACCAGCGGCTACTCGACTACATCGTACCGGATGTCGTTCACGTGATCATGAACGGACGTATCGTCCTGACCGGTGACAAGGATCTGGCTCTCCGGCTCGAGGAAGAGGGCTATGACAAGATTCGCGAGGAAGTGAACAGCAAGGAGGCGGTGTCCGCATAGCACTATGAGTGACACAAGAACCTACATCGATGCTTTCAAAGCTTTCGAGTCTTCGCTGAACGGGCAGACTTCGACGCCGCTCCACCAGATCAGGCGACGCGCGATCGAGTCGTTCGAGGGGAACGGCTTTCCGACCTCTAAAGACGAGGCGTGGAAGTCGATCAACCTGTCCTCGCTCACGGGTGAGTTCAAGACGGCGGAATCCGCTCCCCTCCCTGCTTCGGCGCTTTCGGATCTCGGGTACAACCTGGACACCACGCTTGTCTTCGTGAACGGCCAATTCGACGAGGCTGCATCCCGAGTGAGCGATCAACCGGACGGTCTGACCGTATCCTCATTCGCCAAAGAGATCGCTTCTGGTAATAGCCTTCTGGATGACCACGTCTCCGAGGTCGCTCCCTTCGACACGCACGCCTTCACTGCGCTGAATACTGCGTTCCTTACGGATGGGGCCTTGGTCCACGCAGCCCGGGGCGTCGTATCAGAATCGCCAATTCACGTCGTCTACGTTTCAACCGCCGATACAGGTGAGGTCGCCTACCCGCGCAGCCTGTTTATTGCGGAAGAAAACAGCCAGGTGACAATCGTCGAAACGTTCCTCGGCCTGTCGGATGGCCCCTACCTGACGAATCACGTCTCCGAACTGATCGCTGGGGACAACGCGATACTCGACCACTACAAGGTCGGGCTTGAGGGACCGGACGCGCTCCACGTCTCCAACCAGCAGTCGAGGCAGGGCCGAGCCAGTAATTTACGGTCCCACTCGATCTCGATCGGTGGCCAGTTCGTCCGGAACAACGTCAGCTCGGCTCTGGATGGGGAAGCCTGTGAGTCGACCATTAACGGTCTCTACGTCCTGAACGGCTCTCAACACTGCGACAACTACACCCTGCTCGAACACTGCAAGCCAAACTGTCCAAGTCACGAGCTATACAAGGGCATCCTCGGCGACGAGGCACGGGCCATCTTCCGTGGGAAGATCCACGTCCACCAGATCGCCCAGAAGACGGATGCGTATCAGCAGAACCAGAACATCCTCCTGTCTGACGACGCACGCGTGAATACCAAGCCGCAACTCGAAATCTATGCGGATGACGTCAAGTGCTCACACGGCGCAACGATCGGGCAGATCGATGAGGACGCGCTCTTCTACCTGGGTGCTCGCGGGATTAACCGAGAGACCGCTCATCGGATGCTGCTCGAGGCGTTCGCAAACGACTTGCTCTCTCGAATCAAGATCGAGTCCCTGAAAGACGGGCTGACCGATCGCATTCTGACAAAGATCGCCAGCAACGGATAACTCTATGAGCACGCCAGTCTCGACAACTCCGGACACGGTCTCGCAGCAGTCGGACCCAGCCCCCTCTCCATTCGACGTAGAGGCGTTGCGTGCGGACTTCCCGATCCTGAACCAGAAGGTGCCGGCACGGTCGCTCGTCTACCTCGACAACTCAGCGACGACCCAGAAGCCGCAACCGGTGATCGACTACCTGAATCGCTACTATGCGATGCAGAATTCGAACATCCACCGAGGCGTTTATCAGCTCAGCGAGATTGCCACAGAAGCGTATGAGGGCGCCCGACACAAGGTTCAGCGATTCCTGAACGCACCCGATCCGCGGGAGATAGTATTCACGAGAGGCACGACGGAGAGCATTAACCTCGTGTCAGAAACGTTCGGGAAGCTACACGTCAACGAGGGCGACGAGATCGTCGTGACCGAACTGGAACACCACAGCAACATCGTTCCTTGGTATCTGCTCGCGCGGGAGAGAAGCGCAAAGCTCCAGCACGCCCCGATCGATGAAACGGGCCAGATCGACCTGCAGGGGTTCCAGGCCCTGCTGAACCACCGAACAAAGATCGTCGCCGTCGCACACGTTTCGAATGCCCTGGGGACGGTCGTGCCCGTCAAGGAGATTTGTCGACTCGCTCACGATCGTGGGATACCCGTGGTCGTAGACGGCGCCCAGTCCGCCCCTCACCTGCCGGTTGACGTGCAGGATCTGGACTGTGATTTCTTTGCCTTCTCCGGACACAAACTCTTCGGGCCCACCGGCATAGGGGCGCTCTACGGGAGGTTCGATCTGCTCCGGGAGATGCCCCCCTATCAGGGTGGCGGAAGCATGATCCAGAAGGTGACGTTCGACGAGATTACGTTCGCCGACCCGCCGACAAGGTTCGAAGCCGGAACTCCTGACATCGCCGGCGCGATCGGGTTAGGCGTGGCCATCGACTACCTGGAAGGGACCGACATGGAAGGCGCGTTCGCACACGAACACGACCTGATGCACTACACAACCGAGCGCCTGGCCGAGATTCCGGGTCTGCGCATCATCGGAACGGCTCAGGACAAGGTCGGAGTGATCTCGTTCCACATGGATGACATCCATCCGCACGATGTCGGCACGATCCTCGATCAGGACAGGATCGCAATCCGGACGGGTCACCATTGCGCTCAACCAACGATGGAATACTTCGGAATTCCGGCTACGGCAAGAGTGTCTTTTGCGTTCTATAACACGCGTGAAGACGTCGATCGCCTGATCGCAGGCCTGCACAAGGCGATCGAACTGTTCGCTTGATGCACACGCGAGAGCTCTACCAGCAGGTCATCCTGGATCACAACCGGAGCCCGCGGAACTTCAGAGCCATCGAGGGTGCTTCGGGACACGCGGAAGGAAACAACCCGCTGTGCGGGGACACGGTTACAGTGGACCTGACGATGGATGGTGAAACCATCGTCGACGTCGCTTTTCAGGGTGCGGGATGTGCCATCTCGACGGCGTCAGCTTCGCTCATGACCGAGTTAGTCAAAGGGACGTCGAAAGACGAGGCGCTGTCGCTGTTCGATCGATTCAGAGATCTCGTGACCGGGACGGCCGATGCCCAGGTATCCGAGAAACTATCGATGTTCGCGAGCGTGAAAGATTATCCGACACGTGTCAAATGTGCGACCCTTGCCTGGCAGACGCTGAAGGCCGCACTGGAAGGGTCTCAAGAAACCATCACCACGGAATAAGACATGTTCAAGAAACTCTTCAGCCGATTCACCTCTGATGACGCCGCTGCTCCTGAAGTAACGGAGGGGCATGAACAGATCACCGGCCAGACAGATGAGGCCGGCAGTCTCGACAACACGGATATGCCGACGGCCCCTCCTGTGACAGAAGAAGCACCAGCGACAGAGAGCCCTGCGGCTGAGACCTCAGACGAGAGTCTCACCTACATCGAATCCTCAGGACCGCCGGCCGATCAGCCGCCGGTAGACAAAGAAGACCTGAAGAACCGTGTCACCGACATGATGCGGACCATCTTCGACCCTGAGATCCCCGTGAACATCTACGACATCGGTCTCATCTACAAGATCGAGCCAGATGACGACGGCATCGTCGACCTGACGATGACGTTGACGACGCCAAACTGTCCCGCAGCCGGCATCTTGCCTGGGGAAGTCGAGAACAAGGCGAAAAGCGTCGATGGCGTTCGTGAAGTCAGGTTCGAGTTGACCTTCGACCCGCCCTGGAATCCGGATATGATGTCCGAAGGTGCGAAGCTCGAGTTGGGAATGATGTAGCCGGAACGACCTATGAAACTGAGCACACAGGAAGAATACGGCCTACGTTGTCTGATACAGATCGGCCGCCACGAGCAGATCGAGCGCGGGAGCGTCTCGATTTCCGAGATCAGCCAGCTGGAAGGCCTCTCGATCGCCAACGCGGGTAAGTTTGTGCGAGCGCTACGCCTGGGCGGATTCGTCGATAGCGAACGGGGTCACGCCGGTGGTTACCGACTCGCGCGCCCCGCGGACCAGATCGTGATCGGCGACGTGATTGCTGCGCTGGGTGGTCGACTCTTCGACGACGAGTTCTGCGAGGAGCACGCCGGGAAAGCCGGCTCCTGTAAACATTCGGTGGACTGTTCGATTCGGTCGCTCTGGTTCAACGTGCAAAAAACCGTCGACCAACTGCTGAATCGGATTACATTGAAAGACATGCTGGCTGATGAGCCGCAGGTGGCGGCCAACATCGGCGCCAAATCGGTCGAACTGTTGCAAGTCGGCTCCGCCCTGTAGCGGAGTCACTGATTCCCATCTCGAGGGAATGAATTGAGGAGGATGTAAATGATTACGGTAACCGACGCTGCCCGTGAAGAGATCATCAAACTGATGGAAAAACAGGAGCAGCCGGTAAAAGGTGTTCGCATCAAGGCAGAGGCCCTGTCGCCCCTGCAGGCGAACTTTCGACTCCGCTTTGTGGCTGACGACCAAGAAGAAGCGACGGACGTCATCACCGAGTTCGAAGGGTTCAACATTTACGTCGACCCGGAAAGTGTCTCGTATGTCCAGGAAGTGACGGTGGACTTCGTGGAGAGTCTCGCCGGTCGCGGGTTCAAGATTGAGAACGCGAACAAAGTCCCCGCCCACCTGAAAGGCACGGTCGCGGAGAAAGTACAGGCGATCATCGACGAGAAAATCAATCCCCAGATCGCGTCACACGGTGGGCACCTGTCACTGCTCGACGTCAAGGAGAACACCGCTTACGTACAGTTCGGCGGTGGGTGCCAGGGATGTGGCATGGCGGACGTCACGCTGAAGCAGGGCGTGGAGGTATTGATCAAGGAAGCCTGTCCCGACATCGAGGAAATCCTCGATGTCACGGACCATGCGGACGGGAAGAATCCCTACTTCCAGGGAGCGCACTAGACGCAACGCCTCCGAAGCCGATCAAAATGCAAGGAGGCCTGCTTCTCCATGAAACAGGCCTCTTTGCATTTCACATCTATCCACGCACCTAATCTATCTCGGCACCTAGGCGTCGATCGACGCTCCCTTCGCTTCGCCATCCCCGTCCCCCTTCTTGTCTCGCTTCTCTTTGTAGTCCTTGATTTTCTTGATCACATCGGGAGCGAATTTGAGAAGACTTCCGATCGACACATCAGACTCCTGCATCGGAATCAGCTGAGCCTTCCCGTCGCTAATCACGATGAACCCCACCGGTTCGACGGATCCCCCACCGGCCGTACCGCCGCCGCCTTCAGCCTTTGCTCCTCCACCACCACCAGCACCAAAACCGAAAGAGATCTTGGATACGGGGACGATCACAGTTTCACCGACGGCGATCGGTTTCCCGACAACGGTTTCCGTCTGTGCGAGTTCTTTGAACTCCTGCAGGATGGTCTTGATCATGTTTTCTACAGACATATTTGCTCCGATCAGGCAGGCTGAGTCTTTGGCTTCCGAAATGCCATCAGTCGCTGCTGAAGATACCAAACACCGAACCGCCAACCAATCGCCACTGCGACCCAGAGGACCACCAGCAGCAGGTACCCTAGCCAGAACGCGATCTCGACGGTAAACCGTCCCCGGAATCCGGACAGACCAAAGTCGGGATCGACGTTCAGTTTGATTCGTTTGTGTGTTGCTCCGTTGGCGGCGTAAAGAACGCCGGTTGTACGTCCCGTGGCATCCGGTGATCCGGCGCCGAATCGGCCTTCCGCTTCAAGCCTGCAAAGCCAGAAAGATCGGAGGATCCGCCCAAGAAGGTTCAGAGCCGGCCCCTCCACGATCCCATAGTATGCCAGCACTTCATCCAGCCGCTCACGTAGGCTCTTCACAGCCTTCGGTTCCTGATCCTCCTCGGCCAACGCCTCTTCTGGCTTTTCGTCCTCCTCCTTCTGTTCCTTCTCGCCCAGCGTCCTCCGAATCACACCAATGGAGGCAATGTTGAGTCGCCAGAAAAGCGACCCGTCATAGACAACCTGGGCACTAAGCAGGCCACAGAGGATGTGAACACATCCCCTGGCCTCCGTGTACTCATCTTCGAGGCGACCAGCGACTCCGATCCGAATCGGGACGGCCAGCGGCAGGAGGGCAAGGATGACAAGAACGGCAACGCTTTCGATCACGCAGACTCCATCGGTATGGGGATACAATAAGGTCATCTGCTCGCGGGGGTCAACCGGTTCAAACCTTTGTAAAGACTTGACATGCCGACAGGTGCTGCTCTATTTGACCATGATGGGAAGTGTGGTGATTCAACTGGGAGCGATATCGATATGAGTGGACCGATTGACCAGATCAAAGCGTGGCAAGACGAGGAAAAGTTGTCTCCAGAGGCTGCGGAGCATCTCGAGAAGTGGCTGTCTGACGAGGTTTACGCAGCTTTCGAGGCGGATATCGTGTCACTCATTTCGGATGAAAATCTCGATGAACTCGAGGATGCGTTCCGCACTCAGATAGCCTTTGGTACTGGAGGGATTCGCGGAAAAATGGGCGCCGGCCCAAACCGGATCAACCTCCGTACGATCGGCGAAGCCGCCCAGGGCCTTGCGCAATACGTACTGGAGTCCGGACCGGAAGCAGCGGCCAAAGGAATCGCCATCGCCAATGACACACGCAACAACTCCGACGTCTTCGCCAGAGAAGTCGCCACGATCGCTGCCGGTAACGGTGTCAAAGCTTACCTGTTCAAGAGCCCACGCGCCACACCCGAGTTGTCATATGCCGTGCGCGCCCTTGGCGCTACGGCAGGTGTAGTGATCAGCGCCAGCCACAACCCGCCTCGTGACAACGGGTTCAAAGCCTATTGGTCGGACGGCGGACAGGTCGTGCCCCCACACGACTCGGCAATCATCGACCAGGTAAACGCGATCGCGACGATCAAGCGCGCCGATATTGACGAGGCGCGGTCCAGAGGACTCATCGAACCGATGCCCGAGTCAATGGACGAAAACTACCTACGGGATACCTCCATTCGTCTCTCGAACAACCGGAATATCAGCATTGTGTTTACCCCTCTCCACGGGGTTGGTGCAACCTCCATTGTCCCGGCCCTCGAGAATCTAGGCTTCCACCAGATTACGGTGATCGACAAACAGAACGACTTCGACGGGAACTTCCCAACGGTTGCCGGTGGTGTTGCAAACCCCGAAGATCCCGGGGCCATGACGATGGCGATCCAGCGCGCGGCCGAAATCAATGCAGACCTGGTGATGGCCAGTGATCCGGACGCCGACAGATTGGGATGCGCTGTTACACTGCCAGATCGTGGCTGGGATGCCCCTCCGGCCGACCTCGCGCTCAACGGGAATCAAATCGGTGTCCTCCTGATTCACCATCTCCTGTCGAAAGGAAACAGAACCGACGGTGTCTTCGCCAAAACGATCGTAACCACTGATCTCTCAGCTGATATCGCCCGCGCTTCCGGGCTGGACGTCGTGGACAACCTCCTCGTGGGCTTCAAATACATCGCGCAGGTCATCGCGGATCAGGGCAACCCTGCCCGGTTCGTGTTCGGGACCGAAGAGAGCCACGGATATCTCGCGACTCACACGGTGCGCGACAAAGATGCGGCCTCGGCCGCGATGATCCTCGCCGATCTTGCCGCGACACTCAAAGCGAAGGGGTCGTCGATCCGCGCGTATCTGGATGACATCTACGCCGAACACGGATACTACCGGGAGATCCAGAAGTCGATCACGCGTGAAGGCGCGACGGGAAACGGCGACATCCAGCAGATCATGAGTTTTTTGCGCGAATCGCCGCCCACCGAGATCGCGGGCAGACCACTTGCTCGGGTTATTGACCGTCAGGCCGGGACCTCTACGGACCCGCACTCGGGCGCAGTTGAGCCGATCGATGGCGATAAGGGCAATGTCCTTGCCTTCACATTCACCGACGCGGGCAACACCCGGGTCACAGCCAGGCCTTCCGGGACTGAGCCCAAAATCAAATACTACGTGTCCGCAGCATCGAAGGACCTGAAACTGGACGGGACGACTCTGGCCGAAACCAAAACGAACGTCGACAAAGCGGCCCAAGACATCCTCGACGGGATGGTCACCGTTGCAGAATCGGCTCTAAACGGGTAAGCGGACGTGGCTGAAGAACAGTTAACAGGGATCGACCGCAACCTGACGACCTACGGGGACCCGACCTTCAGTCGGTTCATTCGTCGTGCATTCCTCGCCTCCCAGGGATTCGATGAAGAGGACCTGGGTCGGCCGGTCGTTGGCATCGCCGACACATCGAGCGACTACAACACCTGTCACGGCAACATGCCCCAGATGGTCGCCGCCGTTAAGCGGGGCGTGCTCGAAGCTGGTGGGTTACCACTCGTCTTCCCCACCATATCGCTCAACGAGATCCTCTTCCACCCAACGACCATGTTCTACCGAAACCTGTTAGCGATGGACACGGAAGAGATGATCCGCGCGCAACCGATGGACAGTGTGGTCCTGCTTGGTGGATGCGACAAGACCGTCCCGGCTCAACTGATGGCAGCCGCCTCTGCGGATGTGCCCGCCGTCTTCTGTGTCACCGGCGCAATGCGGACCGGTGACTGGCGCGGTAATCGAGTCGGTGCGTGTACCGACTGCCGACGCTACTACACCAGTTACCGGGGCGGCGAGATCTCCGAGCCTGAACTGGCGGAGGTTCAGCAGGTCCTGTGCTCGACACCCGGAACGTGCATGGTCATGGGATCCGCCTCCACCATTGCCTGTATCACTGAAACGCTCGGTCTCATGCTCCCCGGTGGCGCCTCCCCGACCTCGGGTAGCGGTGACCGACTCCGTAACGCGGTCGCATCTGGACGCGCTGCGGTAAAACTCGCCAGAGATCCAGTTCGCCCATCCGAAATCCTCACGAAGCCCGCGTTTGAAAACGCACTAAAGGTGCTGGTCGCCCTTGGGGGCTCTACTAATACGATCGTACACCTGATGGCCATCGCTCGACGCGCCGGGATCGACCTCACCATGGACGACCTCCAGAGCGCGTCAGACAAGATCCCGCTTCTTGTCGACTGCAAACCATCTGGATCTGTATACATGGAGGACTTCCACAAGAGCGGCGGCCTCCCTACGCTGATGAAAGCGCTAGAGACCGTAGTCGATCCTGACCCGATTAACATCGAACGTCGATCCGTTCGGGACCGGCTCGAGGATGTCGATCCGCCAGGCGATTGGCAGAACGTCATCCGCACGCTGGAGGCTCCTCTCGGGAACACAGGGTCGCTGACGACGCTCCGCGGATCACTCGCCCCGGATGGCGCAATCATCAAAACATCAGCGGCAAGCCCTGAGCTATTCGAACACGAAGGTCCGGCAGTAGTGTTCGATTCACCCGAGGATGCAGCCAACCGCCTGGACGACCCGGCTACCGATATCACACCCGACTCTGTGATGGTCCTTAGGAACGCCGGCCCAATCGCCGCTGGCATGCCAGAGGCCGGATCCTTGCCAATTCCGAAGCGGCTCGCACAAAAGGGAGTCAAAGACATGGTCCGTGTATCCGACGCAAGAATGAGCGGGACCGCCTATGGCGCTGTCGTCCTCCACTGCGCTCCCGAAGCCGCTGCGGGCGGTCCCCTCGCGCTCGTTGAAGACGGAGACCGCATCCGACTTTCCGTCACAGAGCGTCGCATTGATCTTCTGGTCGACGAGCAAGAGCTCGAAGCACGTCGATCACGCTTCACAGCACCTTCTCTACCGAAACGCGGCTGGGCCAAGCTCTATGCGAAGCATGTTTTGCAAGCGGACAAGGGTGCCGACCTCGACTTCCTTTAGGTGTCAGCTATGAATCTGCAAGCTCGGGACCTCATGACGCAGCCGGTCGCGTAGAACGGCGCCCCGATGATCGTGAACAGGAGGCCGATGTCATAATCGATCGCCTGAAAGTACCGTTCGGCGTCTGCGAGCAGGCCTGACGCGATCCCCTTGCCTCGATGGTCAGGATGGGTCAGCATACTACCGAGGCCACCAGCAGTGATCGTCTGCCCCCGCACCGACAGTTTGCGGTCCCACACCCTCAGATGACCGACGACCTTTCCATCGACGACAGCGATACGCGTCTGCCCCAGCCTGTAGGTCGGATCCTCGCGACGTAGCTGCGGTATCGGTCGAGAGAATCGGGTTCATCGGGACGAAACACGAGTTGCTGGAGCTGGACACACGCTTCGAGTTCGTTGTCCGTTGCCGCGCGATATTCGGCCACTAGAAGATTGAGGCCAGCCAGCCGCCGTCCACGGGGAGAGCCGCTCCCGTGATCCACTCCGCGTCATCGGAAGCTAGGAACACGCACGCACGACCGATGTCTTTGGGCAGCCCCAGACGAGGTAGAGGGGTCCTCTCCCGGCACACGTCGATGATCTCCTGCGTGTTGTAATCCTGCATCGGCGTTTCGATGTATCCAGGACAGACCGCGTTGACGGTGATACCATGTTTTGCGACCTCAACGGCCGTATCGTGCGTCAGGTTTACTACGCCTGCCTTTGCCGGAGCGTAAGCAGGTCCACCTCCACCAGCGAATGCCTGCACAGATGCGATGTTGATGATTCGGCCTGTCTTTGACTTCATCAGGTGGGGCACGGCGAATCGTGTTCCGAGATACACGCCCCGCAGATTGACCCCGATCACCCGGTCCCACTCCTCGACGCTCAAGTCCTGACTGCCACCAGGGATGTGGATTCCTGCGTTACTTACGAGGATGTCGACTCCCCCATGGGTCTCAACGGTCGTATCGACGAGACGCCGCATCGCGTCCTCTGATGAAGTATCCGCCTCGACGTACATGCTCTTTGCCCCGAGGATCGTGCATTCCTCAGCGGTCGGCGTCGTCACATCCGTGTCGTGCCACTTGCCCTGTTTGGGTGTCTCCTGAACATCAGCGACCACCACGTTAGCGCCCTCACGGGCCAGCTCGATAGCGATGCCACGTCCAATTCCGGAACTGGCACCAGTGACAATGGCGGTTCTGTCTCTGAGTATCATTCGGATTTCTCCTATCAGCCCACACGCCCTGGAGGGGCTCATCCCTCTTTAGGATATCAGGCGCAGGCACTATGGCTCGAACGCGCGATTGATCTCCGCGACCAGGTCCTCTATGTGATACCGTTCGGCTGTCTCGAGATCCTTTGCCTGCGCTTGTTCCAGTGATGCTTTGAGCGCGTTCAGTTCGCCACGCGCTAGGGCTCGCATCACGCCGCGACTCGGCTTATCTCCCTGCAGCTTCTGTCCTAAAACCTCCACGTAGTCTCGTTGAAGTGCCCGTCTGTGGGCATCAATCGCTACGGTTTCGGATTCCAGTTCACCGAAGAGGCCCGCCCGAAGATCGCTCGCCATCTGGTGCAAAGTGTAGGCCGAGCTGTCCATGGTCTCGAGGTCGATCATCCGATTCGCTCGCTCATCACTGAGGAGATTCCTGAGAATCCGGGACTGACCGCGCATCACAAGACTTACGTTCCCTGACGCCTGAATCTTCGTCAGGATTTCCGGCTTCAACAGTTGGGTGGGTGTCTGAAATGCGTGCTTCAGGAGGAAGGACATTGCCTCCACACCACGCGCTCGCGGCAATGGCTGATACACCGGACCTGACTGACCAACGTGTTTGGTCACTTGCTCCACGCCGCCGATCACGTTAGCCACGTGCATGAGTTCCCGATCACGCTGCCCGATCAAACGCCCATACAGTTCCTTCAGGTGGCCATAGTCCTTTCCCTCCCAGGCCGTCGCCGGGATCAGCATGTCCACGGTCCGGTCGATGTTCAGCAACCCGTTCCGTGTCGCAGCCACCGGGTCGCTTCCGAGGTCCTCAGTCTGAGCCGTCGGATCGAACCTGGACCGGCCTCCGAATCGCAGCGTGTGGTCGTAATCCTGTCGCTTCACGATCTCGTTCAAGGCTTTAAGCTCATCGTCCGGCGTCTTTGCCCCGGGGATCTGCTTATATCCCCACTCGATCGAGAACCTGTCGTAGGACCCGATCTTCGGGATCAACCGTGCCCTATCCCCTGGCTGGGCAACGTAGTTGAAGCGTCCGTAGTCCATGATGCTCGCCTCGTTCCCGTTTCTGGCTGTGAACCGGGCATTCCTGAGCTGCTCGACTGTGTATGAGGAGCTCGCCTTCATGTTGTGTGGAAGCCCGAGTGAATGCCCCACCTCATGGGCGGACACATATCGTAGCAGTTCACCCATAAGATCATCGGGAAGGGGCAGCTTCTTGGCACGATCATCGAGCGGCGCAACTTGCACGAAATACCAGTCACGGAGCAGATTCATCACGTTGTGATAGAACTTAATGTCAGCGTCCAGGATCTCACCGGTGCGTGGGTCGTGGACGTGAGGCCCGAAAGCATTCTCGACTCGGCTGGGCACCCACGAGATCGAGGCGACGCGTGCGTCTTCGGTACTCCAATCCGGATCCTCCTCCACGGAAGGGGCCATCTTCGCGATGATGGCTTTCTTGACCCCGGCCTGCTCGAATGCTCCCTGCCAGTCCTCGATCCCCTGGGCGATATACTTCTTCCACTTCTCAGGCACGCTCCGATCGACATAGAACACGATCGGTTTCACGGGCTCCGAGAGCTTCTTCCTGGGGTCTTTCTTGACCAGACGCCATCGTGTGATGAAGGAGCGGCGCTCCGCGCGATGGACATCGATGCCATAGTCGGTCTGTGAAACCGAGAAGAAACCGACCCGGGAGTCCTTCAGCCGGGGCATCAGGGGTTGAGCCGGCAGGTGAACCATGCTGTGATGGACGACGACGGAAACGGTCCCCAATCGACGGCTACCTACCTTGTCGGCTTCGTAGGTCAGGATCGCCCGTGTCTCAATGTTCTTTGGGAAGGCGCGCACTCGCTCGATGAACGAGCGCTTCTTGTCGAGCTTCTTCCCTTTGATCACGCTCTTGGGAGAGAACTCTGGTATGTCCGAGGTGAAGAACCCAGTCACATCGATGACCAGCGAACTGTCTTCCCCAAACGTCTCAATATCGAATGCCGCGAGGATCGGTGGAAACGTCGCTGCGGAAACTGCGTGATAAACCGCCAGGCTGGGGTCTGCCACGCTCTCATACTGAATCCGACGCAACAGAATGCGATCAGCACGGCGTTCCCAACGAACGACCTGATTGTTGACGGCCTGCCCACCGAAACCCTTCCCGGTCTGGTTCTCAGCGATCTGCGTAACCCAAAGGAACAGCCGTCCGAGTTCTCGCTGAGGAATCTCGTAATACAGCTTCTCTTTTACTAGATGAGTACCGAAGACACCAGCCCGAGTTTCTGCCTTGTCCGTCACCACCTCATCGTAAGCCTTGAACTTCGGCTTCTCTTTCTTTTCGGTCTTGACCTTCGCCGAGTCGACTTTCGTAGTGTCGACAACGACTGTTCCCTCCTGGGCAGTCGAATAGCCGATCAGGACAACCGCACAGACAGATGCTCCTAGTGCTCGCCGAATGCCTGAGGTCATTGGCATAGGGGCCTCGCTAAACCGTAATGTCGCGCGCCGAATCGAGGAGCGATTGCAGTGATGGGCCGAGCATACGGATGCGGTCAGCCTCTGGTATAAAATCACAGTGGGAACGGAAGGCCTCGAGCGAGTGTTGGTGTGTCATATACCGTCTCACCACGGGATAGTCTGACCCCCAGCACATACGATCCGGGCCGAACGCTTCGTATAGCCCGCGGATCACGTCGTGAGTCTGGTGATAGGGATAGTCCCACTTGCGTTCGTTCATGGCGTAGGCAAAGCCGGACATCTTGATGTATACGTTAGGGACCGTGGCAGACGTACAGATGGTCTTCAGCCGCTCCTCGTCCCCCACACTGGCGCCAGCCATGTGATGACAGAGGAAGGGCACCATGGGAAACCGCTCGGCCAGTTTCCTGACCACAGGCTGGAGACGGGCACCGATAGCCAGGCTGGCAATCAGCTTCATCTCCTGTGCTGTCTCGAAGAACGCCGTCCCCTCTTTCCCGAGATACCAGCTCCCGTCGTCGTCGCCCTTCACGTAATGCGTGAATCCCTTCATGGGATAGGCCTCGGCCGCCCACCGTAGTCTATCCGCTGCGCCGGGCGCCTGGTAGGTTTCCCACCAGCTGCAGTCGACATCGGCGAACATGTCCAGCCGATCGGGGAAGCGTTTCACACACCCGGCCCCGTAGTCGTTGTTGTCCGGGTTGTGGTCGATGCGCGCGCAGACGAGGACGGCGCGATCGACACCGTTCTGGTCCATTTCGAACAGGAGCTGCTCGACCTGACCACGACTGCGGTCGTCAGGTACGGGCGGGTCATATGGCCAGCGTGGCCAGGCGTGGCAATGGGAGTCTACAACCATGGTTTCTCCGTAATCGTGGCCATCCCTGGCCACGTTCCTTTCTAATGTGCGAAGTGTTCAAGGGCATATGGGGTTGCGCAAAAAAAGAAAAGGGCAGGAAAATCTCGAGGATCGCCCTGCCCAATCAAGCTTCGCTATCCGTTCGGATCAAGCGTTCAGCACGGTGGCAATACTGTCACACAGATAGTCGATGTTCTCGTCGCGAATTCCGGCCACGTTGATCCGCCCGCCGGTCTTCACGACATAGATCGAATACTCCTCTCGGAGTTTGTCCACTTGTTCAGGCGTCAAGCCAGAGAAGGAGAACATGCCGCGCTGCCTGGCGATGAACGAGAAGTCCCTTTTGACGCCCTTGGTCTTGAGAGCATCCACGAGCTTCCGACGCACGCCGTTGATCCGATCACGCATCTCCTTGACCTCGGCATCCCATCCGGCTCTCAGTTCGAGATCGTTCAGCACGGTCGCGACAATCGATGACCCGTGTGCCGGGGGGTTGGAGTAGTTCGTCCGAATCATGATCAAGACGTGGCTCTTTGCCACCGCAGCCGCATCCTTGTCCGACGTCACAAGCGTCAGTGCGCCAATCCGTTCGCAATACAGACCGAAGTTCTTAGAGAACGAATTGGCCACGAACATCTCGCATCCGGTCGCCGCAAGTGTGTGTAGCCCCTTCCCGTCAGCGTCCAGGCCATCTCCCAGACCCTGATATGCAAAGTCGACCAGCGGAATGAACTTACGACTCTGAACGACGTCCGCAATCTCCTCCCACTGTTCGGGAGTCGGGTCCATTCCGGTCGGATTGTGGCAACAGCCGTGCAGAAGGACGACGTCGCCCTCTGGAACCTGGTTGAGTGCCTCGATCAACGCTCCGAAATCGAGCACATTCGCTTCGGAATCGTAGTATGGGTAAGTCTTGATTGGGACACCGGCCGCGTCGAAGACCTTTGGGTGGTTCGCCCAGGTCGGGTCGCTCAGCCAGAGAGTGGCATCCGGAAAGAGTTTGGATATGAAATCACCCGCGACCCGTAATGCACCCGTACCGCCGGGCGTCTGCACGGTCACCGTTCTTTCGGACAAAAGAATCTCGTGATCGGCTCCGAACAGCAATTGTTGAACGGCGGCACCATAGCCCGGATCACCATCGATCGTCAAGTAGTTCTTGGTGTCCTCGACCTGAAGAATGCGCTCTTCAGCCGTCTTGACCGACTTGAACACCGGCGTGTTGCCATCGTCGTCTTTGTAGACACCCACACCCAGGTTGATCTTGTTCGGATTGGGGTCCGCGTTGAAGGCAGTGGTAAGACCGAGAATCGGATCTGGCGGGGCCTGCTCAAGGGTTTCGAACATCGTGGAACGTCCCGTGAAATGCGGTGAACGGTTCGGTTTTGCTTTATGGCGGGAAGATATAGGTGGGCGATTTTGCGAGCAAGAAAGAAGGACGGAAAGCGGACCGAGGGAGGCTTCAGCGATCTCGGCGGGTTGACGGCATGGTCTGGTGGATTACCTGACGCAGGCCTCTATGAAGGGCAGCAGGCTGCACTTGTGGTCGGGGCGAAGGAGGTTATCAAGAAGCTCGACAGCGTTCGATTCCCCTCCTTCTCTCCGCGCGACATGCCTGCGTAAGCTCGGTAGATTTCGTCAGACGGGTAGATCAGCGCGAGAAGACTGATCACCTGACGCAAATTGGCCTCCTGCGCTTCCGCGTCATCCGGTACACCACCGGCGACCTCGGCCATCAGGGCTCGCTCGACGGTCTCCGCATCGATTTCGTAATCCGGATAATCCGTATGCGGCAAGCACTGCCGTTCGCTCGGTATCCCAGACCGATCCCCACCCATTCGGGACTGTCTAGCGCTGTGCCAGATCCTATCATCTGTGAACAACAGGAGACACCATCCCCTTCTCAGATCGAGAGGACGACTAGCCAGGGTGTGTTGTACATGAGGTTCTCCTGAAGACGTTTGCGCACGGACGGCATGGCAGCGTGCGATGGTTCATGATCCGAAATGGAACATTGTCGCGAGCGGTAGA
>MDTE01056828.1_pt1 | contig 34626 bp, 20 predicted proteins | sample 811231 | NCBI WGS metagenome assembly MDTE01 (sample SAMN05326651, study PRJNA326480) | marine metagenome | isolation source: seawater | place: Indian Ocean: Red Sea | collected 2010
AACTGACACGGAATCCCAGTGCCGCGCTCGTCATCTCTCCCATCTGCCACCCGGCTTCCTTGACCGACTCGGCGATCGACCCAAACAGGTACCCCGTCGGTGCCGCCGGAACCATCAGCAACGTCACAAAAGCCATATTGCGTCGAATGTCATTCGGGCGTGATGCCGAAAGAATGTAGTTGGGTGCATAAACACCGATCAATTCACCGGCCCCATACAGTCCGAAAGCCACAAGGTAGGCGGTTCCCGTGGCAAAGATCGCCCAGACCTGTGCCAGCAGGAAAATGATTGCCGTCGCCACCATCCCCTGGCGGGGGTGTGAACGAGTCAGCAACCAACCAAGAACGGCACCAGCCAGCACCTTGAAGCCGAAACGCAACGCGTTCTGCATGCCGGCAAATTTCGCCGGCTCCTCACCGAGGACCTCGGGCGTGTACAGGTTCATGTTCGATGGAATCGTGTTGCCGGAATACACCAACACGGTCACCACCGTTGCCAACAGCAACACTCGCTGGGTCAATATCGGACGGAAGTGATACAGGAACGCTGCCGCCGACAGGGCGGCCGCAGCATATCCCCCGTACTTGTATACCGGTGTCTCCAGGAATTCCCCGGATTGGACCAGCCCGATCGACACCACCATCAGGGGCAAGCCCGCCAACAAGCCCACGACTTTTCCAACCGGTTCGCGCCCCGGCTCCAGTTCGACCGGGGGCAGCTTGAAGTACCATGCGAAGACCGCCGCGACCAGCATCACCGGCCCACCACAAGCAAACAGCATCACGAATCCGCCGAGCCCTCCGGCCCCCTGGTATTCGAGACCGAAGAAGGTCCCCCCCAGCAACAGCGTTTGAACATACGACCCAATAACAGCCAGCACGGGACCGGCACCGAACGCCAACCCCAATGCCAGCCCCCGCCTTTTCCCGTCCGACCCACGTCCGATCATCTCCCAGAGCAAGGCTATCGCCGTTGGCCCGGCCGCTCCGGACACGGCTCCCTGAAGGATGACCACTCCAATTTTGAAAGAATTCGAAACCGGCATCGACAACACGACCGCCGTGACAACCAGCATGGTCGCCGTCGAGGCATAACACGCACTCAGGTTGCGACGCAGGGAACCAACCCCCGGCGACAGCCACGCCAACAGGACAGGCATCGCCGTGAAGGCAAAGTACAATGTGGCAGGCAGGTTGGCCACGCGGGCGTCGGCCCCCAATTTCTCACACAGGGACGCCTGGGTGATCCCGACGTAAAGAACCGGAGCCGCCAGGTATTGCATCCCCGTGCAGAGGGCGAAAAGGACCAGGTTCCTCAACTGGACCGGTTTAGCCAGCGGGCACCGCTCCGCTTCATTTTCGATCGGTTCTTTCGCTGGTTCGTCCATCGATTCTCTGTGTTGCTTGGCCTGGGAATCAAAGCGGCAGCGAGACAACCTGCCCCGACTGGGCTGACCGCAGGCACGCCTCGCAGATCTCTACCGCCTTACGACCTTCCAGTCCACCAACATGAGGTGGCCGTTGTTCCCGGATGCTGTCGACAAAATCCTGGATCACTCCGGCATGGGGAAACAATCGAATGGGTGATTTTGGCTCCTTGAGATAATCGAACCGTTCGGGCTCATAGACCCGTTCCCACGACTCACCTTTGCCAACGTCAAGAAACTCGAAGTTCTCCAGGTCGAACATCGCATCCCGACCAAAGACCTGGAACCGCACCTCGCTGGCGGGAAGGCTAGGAGCCGGCAATTCGGCGGTAATCCACATGTGCGCCTGGATGCCGTCCTCGAAGCCAATCTGAGCCATCACCGACAGGTTGGGCGCATCCAGATCGCTGAACGTGGTCGACTGGGCGTAGACGCTGACGACTTCCCGGCCGGTCAGCCATCTCAGAAAATCGGTGTTGTGTGACGCCATGCCCATAAAGAGGCCACCGCCGGAGGCGTCGAACATCCATTGTCGATCGGCAAACAGTTCGCGGGTCGTTGGCAGTGGAAACGCCGAGACCGTCCGCATCATCTGGATCGGCCCGATCACACCGTCGTCTATCAAAGCCTTGGCCTTCATCGTGATCTTCCGATATCGCTCGGTCTTGACCACGGCGAGGTTCACTCCGGCCGATTCGCAGGCTGCGATCATCTCATCGCACTCGGCAATCGTCGGCGCCATCGGTTTCTCGGCCAACACGTGCTTTCCGGCAGCGGCCGCCTTGCGGGTCAGTTCGGGCCGATCCTGGTCGGGTGTGGCCAGCACCACTGCGTCGACATCGGCTCGTGCCAGCAACGCATCCACATCCGGCTCGGCCGGCACGCCGCAATCGAGAGCCAGTGCCGGTGCCCGGCTGCCTCCGGCAATCGCCACAAGGTGGCATCCCTCGGTATGGTTCGCCACGGATTCACTGTACGTGATTCCCATGAAGCCACTGCCGATCACCCCCACGCCAACACTGTCCATGACTGCCCCGTCTTAATCCTTGATCCTGATCTCCACCCGATCCAACACCGGGTACCGGTCGCCGTTGTCGCATCTGAATGTGGCACGGTACTGCAGAACCCGATCACCGGGCAACAGTGTGAACTTCCTGCCACGCACCGGCTTCCAGGTCTGCTCCTTCAACTGCTTCGCATTTGCGGCCGACCGCACTGCTATCGACAGTCCACCGCCACGAGGAACATCGGCCTCAATGCGCACGCGCCCGCGACTTGCCGATTCGTTCCATTCCCACACCCGGGATTCGAACGTCTCGCGGTAACTCCGATCCATCACGTTGCCGATGTCGAGTGCCCACATCAGGTGAGTCCCGTTGGTGGGCAATCGGGTCACCCTTGGCGAGCGAAAACGACGCCCGTCGTTGTAAAAAACTCGAGAAAACGCACGGTGATTTCCATGCCGCGTGTGACACGCGACGGCAAGGTCAATCAGTCCATCACCGTTGAAGTCACCGGCAAGAGAATCGTTGACCGAGTCACAAAACAGCGTCGATCGCCGCCGCGTGTGAAATCCCTCCTCGCTGCCCCAGTAAATGTGGCATGCCAGGTCTTCACGAGTCAGTTCACCACTGTGCTGCGGAGAAAAAATGTCGAGATGTCCATCACCGTCAAAGTCGGCCACCGTTCGACCGAGGGGTGAAAAGCCCGGCAACCACTGAGAATTCGACTGCTGAAAACCCAGACGCCTATCTCCCCAGAAGATCCGGCTTCCCATGTCCCGAACCACCGAGACCGGATCAGCATACGTCCCCGCAAACAGGTCAACCTGCCCGTCCCCGTCCAGATCCGCGGCACTCATCCCGAGCACACCGGCCAGATTCAACCGCGAAGATCGATCGACAGAGAACCCTTCGCGGTGCCCCCACAGGATGCGTATCGTGTGTTCGGACCGAGAACCGTGTGCAATGTCCAGCCAGCCGTCGTCATTGAAATCGGCAATGACGTGCTCCTGCGAATACCCCGGCTTGTTGATTATCACCCGGCGTCCCGTGCCATATCCCGTTGAGCTACCGTAGTAGACGAACAACCGGTCACTTTCACCGGGTTCCTCGGGCGCAAACGCCTCAAGCACCAGATCCAACCGACCGTCGCGATCCAGGTCAGCCACGCTACTTGTGCCCAGGTAGTGCTCATGGATCACCGACCGGCGTTTTTCCAGGTCGAATCCATCCGCACCACCCCAGAATATGTTTGCTCCCAGGTGAGCTTCGCCGGCCCCGCCACTGTGTGAATGCCCGGAGTTGAGCAACACGAGATCGACAAACCCGTCGGCATTCAAGTCCGCAGCGCTCGACTCGTAACCACTTTCAAACGGAATCTTCCAGACCCGCTTCGGATCGAACCCCTCCCGCCCTCCCCAGTAAACGTGAACGGGAACGGCCTCGTCGTAACGACCTCCAATGCTGTTGCAGAACACCGCCCGGCCTGGCCGCCTCCCGGGCTCGGCGGAGGCAATCGCCACATCGGTTGTCCCCGATGTCCGGAAACCTCCGGCCACCTCTCGGAAGCCCCGACGGCCATCGCCCAGCCAAACGCGAGATGCCCCATTGAAGGTCCCCTTCCCCTGGTGCACGGCAACGGCGAGGTCCGTGTGTCCATCTCCATCCAGGTCACCGATCGCCGAGGCGACAGCAGCCGGTGCCGCCAATCTCAGTTGACGACCGCGAGAAAACAACGGCCCGGCATCGCCGGATTTTTGCCCCCAGAGCACGATCACCGCATCACGAGCCCCTTGCCCGGCACCTGCCTGTTCCCCTCCCGACGCCCGTGCGGAACTGAAGCGAGTCAGCACCAGGTCGGGTGCACTGTCCCGATCCACACGTCCCACCACAACCTGCGAGGCGGCATGGCCCGAGATCGACTCGACCGGACGCCACGTTTTCTTGTCACCGGAGCGGACCACGAACAACTGGTCGCCGGAGGTCCCAACCACCAGGTCCGGCCGGCCATCGCCATCGGCATCTCCCCCGGCCACGCACAACCCGATGGCTGCCGGAAGCACAACCTCGTGCCGCTCCGTTTCGGACCAGAACACCACCACCTTTCCATCAGTTCGCAAAACGGCGAGATCAACGGCTCCATTGCCGTCGAAATCCGATGAGGTCAATTCCGCAGCCTGTTCGACTCCGAGGTCGACGAAATTGGCTGCCGAGAACCCAAGCCGCCCCCCTCGAAATACGCGAACGATGCGACCGGCGGGCTGGCCAACTCGCCAGCGAACACTCCCGAGCACTGCTATATCGGGCCAGCCATCATGATTCAGGTCGACGATTCCCACGCTGGCTGCTGCGTGCATCGGCAACCCACTGGTCACTCTTTTCCCCGACCACCCATCGACATTGCCCCAGGCTATCGAAAGAAAACGACGAGGATGATGCACACCGATTCCGTTGGGACAAAAGACAGCATCCAGGTGCCCGTCCTTGTTGAGGTCTCCCAGTACGACGCGCTGTGACCCCTCGACGGGCAGTTCCCGGCTCGCCGTCGACGTTTTGCTCTCAACTGTACCGACAGTGGCCGGCAGCATCTGGTAGGTGTCATGGGTGCAGTTGAACACCAGGTCCAGATGCCCATCCCCGTTGATGTCGAAACGGTTGATCGTCCTCACGGTCCCATCACGTGCCACATACAAATTGGCGCCGCCGCCACCGAGACGTCCAGCCGCAAACTGGCCGAAGGCGTCGTCCACCATCTGCATCGGGCCGTCTGCCCGACATTCGACTGTCCCCAGCAACAATCCAACCACCAGAAACAGTTGACCACACATTCGCCACCCGTCACCCCAGACACCTTGCATCGCTGCCCCCTCTGATTGCTCACGCCCAGACGAGTTCCAGTCTACGACTCCGTCTTTCTGCAATCACCTCTTGCTGCCCACGAATGCCAGTCCCTGTCCAGAAAACTGGCCTTAAGTGATCGTCCAAGGGTAAACTAGTCCCTCGTTGCCGACTTGACCGGCAGCCCGTGTCGCTTCTTCACCGCCTTCAATTTACCAGTCATGATCACGGTCCTCGGCAATTCCGACTCGACCTGCCAGGGTGTCAACCGGCGGCGCTGGTTGCAGATTGGCGGTGGTTCGGTTTTCGGGGCGCATGCGGCGATGGCTCGCGCCGCGGAATCGGTTGTCTCTGTTGGCAACAACCAACGGACCGACGGGAAGGCCAAGGCTGTTCTCTTCGTTTTTCTTTACGGCGGGCCAAGCCAACTCGACACTTTTGACATGAAGCCGGATATTCCCCGGGCGTACCGGGGACCATTCGAGGTGATCGATGCGGCCACCCCCGGGTTGCGGATCTGTGAACATCTGCCACGGCTTGCGGCACGCAGTGATCGGTACGCGACCATCCGCACTGTCACGCATCCGCAAAACGACCACAACGGCACACACTTCATCCAGACCGGTCGCACTGTCCCTCCCGCCAACCGGGGCTCCGCCGGGGTGGCCGCAACCAATGTCGACTGGCCCGCCTTCGGTTCGGTCGTTTCCTATCTCGACCACAAGGCGTCACCGACAGGGCAATTGTCTTTCCCCCCCTACGTCTACCTGCCTCAACGACTGGGCCATTACGCCGGGTACGACATTCTCGGTCAATACGCCGGCTGGCTCGGCAAGGCCTATGATCCGATGGCGACGGCCATCCCCAAGAAACATGCACTCGACAATCCCTTCTTCCGTGACTGCACCGACCAGGAACTGGACTTTCGCCTCACCGGCCTGGACCCTCTTCCCGGCATCACGCTCGACCGACTCAACACACGACAGCGACTGCTCGAACAACTGGAGATCCGACGTCGGGCAATCGACACGTCACCGGCCACTCGTGCGTACACCGCACAACAACAACAGGCTCTCAGCCTGATGCAATCCAGCGACATCGCCCGGGCATTCGACATCCGTGAGGAACCCGACCGTCTCCGCGACACCTACGGCCGCAACCTGTTCGGACAGTCCCTGGTGATAGCTCGACGACTGATCGAACACGGCGCCCGGTTTGTCACGGTGGGCTGGGACATGACCGTCCGGGGCGACGACACGACAAGCTGGGACAGCCACCGCGAACTCACTCGCATCAATCGCGACCATCTGCTTCCCGGTCTCGACGTGGGGCTTTCGGCCCTGCTCGACGACATGGGCAACACCGGCCTCCTGGACGAGGTCCTTGTCATGACCGGTGGAGAAATGGGACGCACACCGAAATTCGAAAACAGGGGATCCCAGGACGGTCGCGACCACTGGTCATACTGTTTTCCGATGCTGCTGGCCGGAGCGGGCGTCCGTGGCGGCCTGATCCACGGTGTCTCCGACAAGCACTCGGCTTACCCCGCCGAATCGCCCGTCACTCCTGCCGACCTGGCAGCCACCGTCTACCATTCGCTGGGCATCTCGCCCGACACCCGCATTCCCGACTCCCAGGACCGCCCCACGCCACTGGTCGAAAATGGCAAGGCCCTGGCCGCGTTGTTCGAGTAACGCCGCACTGGCCAACCTGCTCATTTCCCAAGGGGTGTGTCCACGGCAATCACCCACCAGGCCACCGGCCCGGCGTTGTCGGTGGCAAAGCGTTCCAGCAAACCATCATCCAGGATACGGAACGATGCGATCCGGCCGCTCGACTCGCCGGCAGCGTACAGGTAGCGACCGGTGGGATCGATCGTGAACGACCGGGGAGTTTTCTCGGTTGGCACCTGGCCCAGCGACGTGGCCCGGCCGGTTTTCGGATTGACCGAAAAACACGCGATACTCTGGTGCCCACGATTGGCGACATAGACAAACTTCCCGTCCGGCGTGATCTCGCAACGTGCCGTCGCGTTCTTCGCCCCATCAAACCCCTTGGGCAGACTGCTGAGCGTCTGCAACGGCTTCAATTTTCCCGAGCGACCATCAACGGCGTAAACTCCCAGCGAATCACCCGCCTCGTTGCTGGTGTATGCCCATCGATCGCTGGGGTGCATCACGAGGTGACGAGGATGCTCACCCGGAGGTCGAGCCACAAACGGTGGATCCAAAGCCCGCAACCGCCCATGGTCCCGATCGAAACTGAACTGATGAATGCGATTGCCACCGGTATGTGGCACGAAGACAAAACGGTCCTTCGAATCGATTGCCACCCCGTGAGCCTTGTCCGCCGTGGGAATCGTCTGCAACGGCTTCCCGGAAATTCGCCCCTGCCCGTCGACGGCATGAACGGTGACCTTGTCCGAAACGTAATAGGCCGAGATCAGGAATCGTCCCGTTGAATCCGGTTGCATGAACGCCGGGTCCTCACCTCCTGCCACGACGCTCAACGGTGTCAGTTTTCCGTTGGCCGGATTGATACGAAAACTGGCCAATTCGCCGGTGGACCGATAGGACACGAACAACGTGCGGCGGTCCGGGGACACATTCATGTGTGCCGGTTCGGCCGGAGTCTTGATCACGTCGAGTTGCACCAATTTCCCCGAGACAGGCATCCTCATGTACGTCAGGATTTTCTTTTCCCGCAACAAAGACGCAAACAGCCACGAAACCGATTCGGCCATGGCCAGTGTTGGCCCGACCCCCAGCACAACAGCGAGTGCAACGGGGAACAACCTGGAAACAGTCAGTCGGCGTGTCATGGTCACCCCTCGTGTCAGACCAATTTCATTTTGGGGCACCTCGCAGTGACCCCTCGGCAGATTATCCTCAAGAAATTCAGTCACGTCGAGTCGACCGACCGGGACGGTCGTGGTTGCGTCGTCTCATCGATTGCCCGAGAATCTGGCCATGTTGCATCTCGCGACAAGAAACGGCCTCTTCCGGACCATTCCGACCAATCGTGAGTCGATGCATTCCGTCACCTCCATTGCCACTGTTTTCGCCTCGCTCCTGATCACCACCGGTATCATCGGAGCCGAACCCGGCGGCCGCGTTTCGTTTCAACGCGACGTGGCACCGCTGTTTCGCACAGCGTGCGTCGGATGTCACAACAGCAGCGACCCCAAGGGAGGGTTTGACCTGGGAACCGCCAAGACGGCTTTCCAGCCGGGCGACAATGGCCCTCGAATCGTGGCCGGCCAACCTCTGGCCAGTATCCTGCTCGAACGGCTGACCGATGGCACGATGCCTCCAAAAACCGAGACGGTGCGTCCGACCCCAGCCCAGGTCGCCAAGGTCAAACGCTGGATCACGCAAGGCGCCCCGTGGCCAAAATCCCAAGAGATCGATCGGTATGACGTCACCACTGATCGCTGGGCCGGACGCGACTGGTGGTCGCTGCAACCGATCCGAACCCCGTTGCCTCCTCGCGCCATTGGGCCCCAGACCGCAAACGCCATCGACCAGTTCATTGCAGCGAAACTGGCTGAACACAACCTGTCTCCCAATCCCCCAACCGACCGGCGTCGATTCTTACGTCGCGTGACCTTTGACCTGCTCGGCCTACCGCCCACCCCACGGCAAATGGCCGACTACCTCGCCGACACCACGCCCGGCGCCGACGAACGCCTGGTGGACCGCCTGCTCGCTTCGCCTCACCACGGCGAACGCTGGGGACGCCATTGGCTGGACGTGATCGGCTACACCGAAAGTGACGGATTTGAACACGACAAGTTTCGTCCTCATTCGTGGCGATACCGTGATTATGTCGTCAACAGCATCAACGACGACTTGCCCTATGACGCATTCGTCCGCCAACAGATTGCCGGTGACGTCCTGGACACCCCCAGCCGAACCAGCATTGCTGCCACCGGATTTCTCGTCTCCGGAGAGTGGGATGAAGTTCAGCACGTGGGTGCCAGCAAGAGCGAAATGCGACGGGCCCGTGAAGAAGAACTGGCTGAAATGATCGGCACCGTCTCCGGTACGTTCCTGGGACTAACGGTTCATTGCTGCCGATGCCACGACCACAAGTTCGACCCATTGCCACAAACCGACTACTACCGCATTCGAGCGGTCTTTGACGGCGTCGACCACAGTCGAGGCAGCGCGCCGGGCAACCGATCCATCTTGCCACAAAGAGAAGCCCAGCAACTCCAACGGGAAAAACTCCCGCTGGTCAGTCGGCAGAAATCGCTCCAGGCGAAACTGGCCAAGATCCGCCAATTGCTCCCCGGAGACGCAATCCTCAAAACGGCCGGCAAGGCCGAACAGATCCTGGTCACTGGCAAACACGGAAAAGCACTCAACGCTGCAAGAACCTACGCCAGCCTTCCTTCCAAGACGGTTTTCCATCAGCCCCCGTTGACGGTCGAATGCTGGGGACTGGCCCACAGTCGTGATCGGTTCAACGTCTTCGTCTCCAACAACAACAAGTCCTCCGAGCACTGGGAACTCTATTCGTTCACCGGCAAGGGAGACTTCACCGTCTACATGCCCTCCTACGAACCGGCCACCATTCGGTCTGACGTGGTGATAACCGACGGTCGTTGGCACTACCTGGCCATGCAATTTGATGGACGTTCGGTTCGACTGTTCGTGGACGGAAAACAGGTCCGCCAGCAACAAGTCACCCGGAAGCGACAACCCGGTCCGCTCGGCACACTCGACCTTGGGGCGTATTCCGCCGAGCCGGTTGGCTGTGACGGTGCGGTAGACGACGTGCGAATCTCCAACACCATCCGACCAATCAACCAGGCCTCACCGGCTCCCTTTGTGGCCGACCAACACACCGTCGGCTTGTGGAACTTCGACACGCTCAAAACCGATCGTTTTGACGATCTTTCGGGCCGTTCAGCAAAGTCGGCCCAACAATCGATCATGAAACAGGAGCAACGGCTGCTCGCTGAAATGAAGACGCTTGCCGCAAAGATCGCTTCCCTGGCCCCTCCAATTGGTTACATCGGATTTCGACACCAACCCACCGCCACCCACGTGCTGTTGCGGGGTGATATCAAGGCCCAGGGCCCCCGTGTCACGCCCCGTGGCCTCTCCCTCTTCAAAGAATTGCCCGGCGATCTAGGACTGGACCAGGACGCCCCGGAAGCCGATCGCAGACGAAAACTCGCGGATTGGATCACCCACCCCCGCAATCCACTGACAGCCCGCGTGATGGCCAATCGGGTCTGGCAATTCCATTTCGGATCCGGCCTGGTCCAGAACCCCAGTGACCTTGGATTCAATGGCGGCCGCCCCTCACACCCGCGACTGCTCGACTGGCTCGCGTCCGAATTGATCCACTCCGGCTGGAGCCTCAAGCATCTCCACCGGCTGATCGTGCTTTCGTCGACCTACCGGCAATCCACAGCCCCTCAGCCACAGGCCATGGCCCGCGATGCTGGCAATCGTTGGCTCTGGCGGTTTGCGCCCCGACGACTCGAGGCCGAGGTCGTCCGTGATGCGATGCTGGCCGTCAGCGGGGAACTCAACCCGACGATGTCCGGCCCCAGTGTTCAACCATTTTCCGTCACGGTCTTCAACACCCACTTCTACCACCTGTTTGACAGCCCCGATGCCCGTTTCAATCGTCGGACCTGTTATCGCGCCAACGTGATCACCGGTCGCGATCCGCTGCTGGATTGTTTTGATTGCCCATCCCCTTCGGTGGCAACACCCAGGAGGCGGACCACCGTCACCCCCACCCAGGCACTGGCCCTGATGAACAATTCCTTCGTACTGCGACAGTCCCGGCGATTCGCTCGCCGTGTCAGCCAAAAGGCTCCCGAAAGCCAGGGCCAACAGGCTGAGTGGGCCGTTCGACTGGCATTGGCCAGGCCGCCCACACCGCCAGAACGGAACCAGTTGACACGTCTCATTCGTGACCACGGACTCGAATACGCCTGCTGGGCACTCATCAATAGCAGCGAATTCCTCTATCTGCCCTGACACTCCATGACAGACTCCCAACACACCCAGTTCCACCGCCGTGAATTCGGTGGCCAGATGGCCGCCAGCCTGGGCACCATTGCGCTGGCCAGCCTGCTCGATGCCGACGGCTGCCTGGCCGACTCCGCTGGCACCGGCGGCATCCTCCACAGCCCACACCGCCCAGCCCGGGCCAAACGGTGCATCCATATTTTTTCCCCCGGTGGCGTCAGCCAGGTGGACACGTTCGACCACAAACCAGCTCTCGAACGTCTCGATGGCAAGCGACTGTTGGGCCAGGGCGAAATTGACACCTTCTTTGGCAAGGTGGGTGTGTTGCGCAAGAGTTTCTACAAGTTTCGCCGACACGGCCAAAGTGGCAGTTGGGTTTCCTCGTTATTCCCTCACCTGGCCACCTGCGCCGACGACTTGACCTACTTCCACACGCTTGTCTCAAAAAGTTCATCGCACACTCCCGCGTGCTTCCAGATGAACACGGGTTTCACCCAGGTGGGTTACCCCAGTCTCGGCTCCTGGTTGTCCTATGGTCTGGGAACCCTCAACAACGAACTTCCCACCTTTGTTGTCCTGCCCGATCCCCGGGGGCTCCCCAACGGGGGAACCAGCAACTGGAGCCAGGGGTTTCTGCCAGCCCAGCACCAGGGAACTGCGTTTGCCACCGACGGGAAACGCGAGCCAATCGCAAACCTGAAGACACCGACAACAGTTTCGCGTTCCGGGCGGCGCGCCAGCCTCGAATTTCTGTCCCAATTCAACCGCTCCTTCGCTGCGGCCAACCCCGGCAACGATGAACTGGAAGCCCGTGTCCGTTCGTACGAACTGGCAGCAAGAATGCAGACCAGTATTCCTGACGCGGTGAACTTCCGAGACGAGACCCAGGCCACGCAACGGTCGTATGGCCTCGACGACGAATCCCTGGCCCCATCGGCCTCAAATTACCTGCTGGCGAGACGACTTATCGAACGCGGCGTCCGTTTTGTGCAGGTATACAACGGAGGTGCCCTGGGGAGTCCTCGGATCAACTGGGACGCCCACGAGGACCTTGTCCGCAACCATGGCAACCAGGCCCGGCACCTCGACCAACCGGCCGCCGCGCTACTCAAGGATCTCAAACAAAGAGGCCTTCTCGATGACACGCTGGTGGTCTGGTCCTCCGAGTTCGGTCGCACACCATTTACGCAGGGTGACGCGGGCAAGGGACGCGATCATCATCCGCTTGTCTTCTCCGGCTGGATGGCTGGAGCCGGGCTGAAGCCGGGTTTTCATCACGGAATCAGCGACGAGGTTGGCTACAGGCCCGCCGAGGATCCCGTAACGGTCTATGATTTCCACGCCACGCTGTTGCACCTCATGGGAATCGATCACACTCGGCTGACCTTCTACCACAACGGACTCGCTCGCAGGCTGACCGACGTCCACGGACACGTCGTCCACGACGTCCTCGCATAGCCTCCCCACCAGGAGTGGTCGCCATCCACCTGTTGCTCCCCTTCTTCTCCAGCATTCTGACCGTGTTCGGCCTGCTGCTGCTCAAACGGGCCCAGGCCCAGGTGACGTCGACCTGGGCCACGCTGATTGTGGTCACCTGGCTCACGGCCATCGCCTTCACGGCACTGACACTGACCGGCGGCACCATGCAACCGCTGTCGCACCTCTGGCAACCGGTCAGCGTGGGCGCGCTTTTCCTGGCCGGCCTGGGATTCACATTCCTAGGAATCAAGATCGGGGATGTTTCGATCGTGACACCCGTCCAGGGCGTGAAAGTCCTACTGGTGCCGGCCATGGCCCTCCTGATCGTCGACGATGTCGCCGACATACAGGTTTGGATCTCGGCAGCAATCGCGATGACCGGCATCCTGTTCATCCAGTCGACAGACGATGAGATCGATCGCCCCCGAATCCGGATCTCGATCCTCTGTGCCCTGCTGGCCGCCGTGTCACTGACCGTCTTTGACCTGTTGATTCAAAAATGGGCCCCCGCCTGGGGCGCCGGCTATTTTCTGCCAATCGCCTTCGGCAGCACCGCCATTTTGTCATTGGGCCTGCTTCCGTTTGCTCGCACCCGCGAACGGACCATTCGTTCACAACTCTGTTGGCCCCTGGTTGTGGGCTCGCTGTTGATGGCCGTCCAGGCCTTCGGAATGACATTCACGATTGCCACGTTCGGCGATGCCACGCGGGTCAACATTGTCTATTCGCTGCGTGGACTCTGGGGCGTGCTGCTCACATGGACCCTCTCGCGTTCACTGGGACTCACCGCCACCGCACCAAACTCCAGCCTGATGCTCAAGCGACTCGCCGGTGCTATCCTGATCGGAGTGTCGATTGTCCTGGCTTTGCTCTGACCCTCACCTTGTTCGAGTGACATTCATGGCTCAACCACTTGCTCTACCAGTTTCGTTTCTCAGCTCCCTTCTGGTTGCCACCGCCCTGGCGGGACCAGTCCTCGGACAACCTGCCAAGGACGGCAGTCCTCCAATTGTCGTTCGACACAACAAGCAAATTGCAGTCAACACCATCCCGTGTCGCCGTATTGCCCTGGGCGAACCCGAGGACTACAAGCCCTCGGTTGTCCAATTGCCCTCCGGTGACCTGCTGCTGGTTGTCTTTGCCGGCAAACAGGTCGGCGGGGGAAAGATCCGCGAAATCACCCGGACGTACCGTTCCAAGGACCAGGGATTGTCGTGGTCCGGGCCAGAGCTGCATCCACTTCTCCTGGGTCGGGAACCCTACCTGTCCATCACCCGAAAAGGCACACTGTTTATCACAGGACATCTGCTGAGGCAGGACATCCGCAACACGCATGGCCACACACACAGTTACCTGCATCGCTCGACCGACGAGGGGCACACGTGGACCAGCATCCGACTGCAGCCAAAATCATTCCGAAAAGGCACCACGGTGCTCACGGCTCGTAACGTTCTCGAAACTGCTGACGGTGCGTTGCTGGTGGGGATCAGCGAGCATGCCCCCAAGAGTGGCAACGTGTTCTGGAAAAGCACCGACGGGGGAAAAACCTGGCCGGAACGGTTTCCTGCGACTTTTTCCGGCGTGCCGCCGAAATATCCGTACACGCTCCTCGGAGAGGCACACCTGTGGCAAGCACGCTCTGGTCGTCTCCACGCGATCCTTAGAGTTGGCTCGGCCAATTCGTGGCCCATCAAGGGCACCAAGGACCCGGGCAATACCGACCAGTCCGAAAGAATGCTCACCTACACCTCGGCTGATGGAGGCCGCAACTGGACCTTCACCGGCAATCTGGGTCGGTATGGTCAGATGTACCCCGCCATCGCACGACTTCCAGACAAACGCCTGCTGCTGACTTTCACTCAACGTGCGATCGCCCCACAACTGGGTGTCCGCGCCGTTCTGGGCATTGAAACTCGCGACGGGTTTCAATTTGACATGAAGCACGACGAATTGCTCCTGGAAACCAAAACTCCACCCGGCCAGTCCAGTGGAGGAGGTTTTGGCCCAACGATCGTTCTCAAAGACGGTACGCTGCTGACCGCCTACACCTATCGTGACGCCAAGAGAGTCAAGCACGCCGAGGTCGTCCGATGGCGAGTCCCTGCAAACCGCTGACACCGACACGGTGACGGGTCATGCAACAATCTCGTCAACCACCCGGCCAGAGACGTCGGTCAGCCGAAAGTCCCGTCCGCTGTACCGGTACGTCAGCGCCTCGTGGTCCAGTCCGAGCAAATGCAGCATGGTCGCGTGCAGATCGTGGACATGAACCTTGTCCTGAACCGCAAAGAAACCAAAGTCGTCGGTCGCCCCGAAAGTCAGCCCCCGACGGACACCGCCACCGGCCAACCACATGGTGAAGCCATAGGGGTGATGGTCGCGGCCCCCACCCTGCCCGGTCGGGGTCCGTCCGAATTCCCCACCCCAGACGACAAGAGTCTGGTCGAGCAATCCTCTTGACTTCAAATCTGCGATCAACGCCGCCACCGGTTGATCGGTTTCCCGAGACGTTTTTTCATGGTCACGAACATTGCCATGGGCGTCCCACTTGTTGTCGACGTTGGCCACCACGAACCGCACACCTCGCTCGACCAGTCGCCGAGCCAACAGGCATTGCCGACCATATTCCTCGGTTTCCTTCTGGCCAATGCCATAGGATTCCTGGGTGGCCCGACTCTCTCGTGACAGGTCAAAGACCTCCGGAGCACGCGTCTGCATCCGGAACGCGAGTTCGTACGCCGCCAGGCGGGCATCAAGCCGACTGTCGTCCTCACGGCGAGTACGGTACAGCGCCGCCAAGCGTCGAATGCCCGCCAACCTTGTGGCCTGGATCTCCCGAGGAACGGACATCGACAGGTTTTCGACCGGCTTCTTGACGTCTGGAATTGAAGTCCCCTCGAAGGCCGCTGGCAGGAACGACGAACCATGAATCACCTTGCCAGCCAGGTTGCTCTGACGGCTGATTGACACGAACCCCGGCAGGCTGTCGCTGTCGCTTCCCAATCCATACAGCGTCCATGCTCCAACACTGGGCCGAGGCAGGACCCCGTCGCCGGTCGTCATTTCACGAATCGCCCCACTGTGCTCAAGCTGGCCACTGTGCATCGACCGGACAATGCACAGGTCATCGGCGTGACGGGAGAGATGAGGCATCAACTCACTCAACCACGCCCCCGACTCACCGTATTGCCGAAACCGAAAAGGGGACGGTCGACAATTTGGCGTCGCATCCCGAGTGATCCGAGGGAGCTTGATCGGAATCTTGTCGTGCTTGGCCAGCTCCGGCTTCGGGTCAAACAGGTCGACCTGCGACGGGCCACCTCCCATGAACAGAAAGATAATGCTCTTGGCCCGCGGGGCATGGTGCGGCAAACGCGGAGCGAGAGGGTTGCGGCTCGGGACCGCCGCCTGTGACTCCTGGGCCAACAGGCCGTAAAGCGACAACAACGGGAACCCGGCCGCTGCGCGGCCCAACATCTCGCGCCGACCATACCGACAATCTCCCGAGACGGTTGTGCTCACGGCGGCAGGATCCTCAAACAACCCGGACAATTTCCATCATCCCCTGATCAGTCAATATAAATGAACTCGTTACCGCACAGCAGGACCATGCACAGGTCCTCCCAAGCACCGTCTCGGCCACCAGCGGTCTTTTGTCCCGCTTCGGTCAGCCGCCTCCGCAGTTGGCGTGCTTCATCAAGAGTCTGACTGGCCAGTCGCTGTTCGTTCGCGGTGGGAGGACGCCCCACCAAACGCTGGTACAACGCCTCGACCATCACTTCGTCGTTTTCACCGGTTTTTAATAACCTCGAGACAATGGACCTGGCCGTCGATTGGACCAGTGGGTTGTTCATCATGAACAACGATTGTGGAGCCGATGTCGAATCCACTCGCCGTGGAATGACCAGGTGCGGATCCGGACCATCGAACAGGCTCAGGAATGGATCCGGAGCGCTCCGGGTTGGTGCAGAAAACAGGGACCGTTTTGATGACTGCCACGTTTCCACCGACGCCCGACTCACTTGCCCGGCGTGCCACAACAGGGTGTCCTTCAACGATTCCGCATCCAGTCTCTTGCGATTCATCCGGCTCAGCCAGCGGTTGCGAGGATCCCGACGACGTCCATCCAACGACGAGAGGCTTGTCTGTCGATACACACTCGACGTCATAATCAGCCGCACCAGGGATTTGATCGACCAGCCCGACTTGATGAATTTCACAGCCAGCCAATCCAGTACCTGTGGATGTGTCGGCGGCCGGCCCAGTCGACCAAAGTTGCTGGGAGTTTCAACAATCCCCACTCCAACCAGGTGTTGCCACACCCGGTTGACCATCACTCTCGCTGTGAGCGGATGATCCGGTCGCGTCAGCCACCTCGCCAATTCCAAGCGACCACTCCCGTTGATCCGCGGCGCCGGTCGATCCGCCTCGGCAAACACCCGCGGAAACCCACGAGCAACAACCGCCCCGGGCGACAGGTGGTCACCCCGGATGAACAACCGCGCGTCCCCGACTCGTTTGTGGCGAGTCCCAGGCACCGGCCCATCTCGCATTACCATGCGCGACACGACTCTTGAAACCAGCGGGCTGAGCCGGTCGCGTTCGGCGGCCAGGCGATCCCGGTGTTCCAACTCCTGGGCGTCGACTGTCCATCCATTTTTCTTCTGGTCGGCCAGCAATTCTCTCTCCTTGGCCTGCGCTGCCTTGATGGCCTTCGACAACTCCATCTTGCGTTTTTCATCCGGCTCGCTTGCCATCTTCTTACGAAGTGACACCAGTTCCTTCTGAACCTGAAACAGTTGACGCGTCTTTCCGAGTTTTTTGTCCAGTGATTTGATCGTCGACTCGAGCCCATCCAGAACCGACTTTCGCATCCGCAGACCGTGGGCGGCCGATTCATCGGACACCAACGGTTGCTGCAATCGGCGGCGCAATCGGGCACTGCCCTGAAATGTGAACATGTGGCTGCTGTAAAAAATCCCCGCCAGCGCGTAGTAATCTTGCTGGGAAATGGGATCAAACTTGTGGTCGTGACACCTCGCACATGAGACCGTCAGTCCCAGGAACGTTCGGCCGAGCACATCAAGTTGTTCGTCAATACAGTCGGCAAGGACCTTTTCCTTGTCATTGCCCTCCACGAGGTGAGCCAGGGCCCAGATCCCCGTAGCCGTCAGGCCATCCGAATTCAGTGCCCCGGGGCGGTCGACGGGCAACAGGTCACCGGCGACCTGCTGTCGGACGAATTCGTCATAGGGCAAATCACGGTTGAATGACTTGACCACCCAATCCCGATACGCGCCGATCGAGAAATTCTCGTTCTTGTTCGCCGCACAGGTCGGATCGTCGAGTGAGTACCGAACGTTGTCGAGCCAGTGGCGGCCCCAACGAACACCAAAATCTACAGAGTCCAACAACCGGTTCACGACCCGGCCGAACGCTCCCGGTTCCCGATCTGCGAGAAATTGCTCGACCTCATTCCCTGTCGGAGGAAGACCGATCAGGTCATATGTGGCACGACGAATCAGTGCCCGGCGACCCGCATCAGCCGACGGTTCCAGCCCCTGGGCTTCCACGACTGACAGGACCAGGCGATCCAGGTCGGTACGAGGCCATTCGGGATGCTTGTGGTTTCGCGGCACCGGGGGCCGTTCGACCCGACGGAACGCCCAGCGGCTGCGTGCCGACGCCAAATCCGGTGACCGGCCACTGTTCGATTTCCCGTTGCGCGGGTCCGGAGCTCCCATCCTGATCCAGGTCACAAAATCAGCGATCACGCCAGCAGCCAACTGTTTCTTGGGCGGCATCTTGAACGACTCGTACCGCAACGCACCAATCAACAAACTGTCGCCCGGCTTTCCGGGCACGACAGCCGGACCGCTCTCACCGCCCGCCCGGATCCCCTCCCGGGTGTCGAGAAACAGTTTTCCCTTGAGGCGATTGGTGGATCGGGCTTTCTCCGAATGGCACCCGTAACACCGGGTGACCAACACCGGCCGAATCTTCTCTTCAAAGAAACGAACGCCCCGGACTTCGGCACTGTCGTCGGCTCCCATGACAATCACCGAAAGGATCAACCCGACCGGCACGGACAACCAGAACGGACGGGTGAACCGAGAGGCATTCCACATCGCGAGGTCTTTTCCGAGGACGGTTTTGGACCGAGTGTGGTCCGGGACTCTCCACCCGGGATTGTAGAACAAGTTGCTCCCCAACCAACATTCCGAAGTCACATTACTCCAACAGACAAGCCACCTGACAATTGGTAGAGTCGGACCGGCGATTCGTGCTCCAGGGCTTGTCGCCGCCCACAGGAAGGACAGGACCCCTCGGATGTCAGACGAACCGATCACGATTTACCACAACCCACGGTGTTCCAAGAGTCGACAAACGCTCGCATTGCTAGAAGACGCCGGGATCTCTCCACGAGTGATCGAGTATCTCGACCACCCACCCACCGCCGAGGAACTCGCGACGTTGGCCAATCAACTCGACATGCAACCCGGTGAATTCATACGCAGCAAGGAAGCCGCCTACAACCAACTCATCCCCCCCGCGGGAGACCGATCGCCCGCGGAACTGCTCGCGGCCATGGCTGCCAACCCGATCCTGATCGAGCGACCGATTGTCGTGCGAGGAAATCGGGCAGTCCTGGGACGACCTCCCGAAAATGTCCACCAATTGTTGTGACAAACGAGTCCCGAAATTCCTCGCCGCGACCCGATGCCTCGCCTTTCGCTGTATGCCGGAGTCGAGGTATCCTATTAGACTGTTAGGCGACACAAGCTTTCCCCGGCCTTTAACGGCTCAATCCTCCAGCAACGGACCGGACACATGACGCGATCGCACACAGTCAACCGCCGCGACTTCCTTCAAACCACCAGTGCTGGTGCACTTGCCATCTCCACCGGTGTGTTTACCGGTGGAGCGGCCGCAGCCGAACGGTCCCCCAACGAAAAACTGCGGATTGCGTGTGTTGGGACAGCCAATCGTGCCGCTGCCGATATCCAGGGTGTCAAGGGTGAGAATATCGTCGCCTTGTGCGACATCGACACCAATTATCTTGACCGCGCCAAGGCCCAGTTCAAGGATGCTCGGACCTACGTGGACTATCGCGAGATGATCGAAGCCGAAGCTGGCCGCATCGATGCGGTGGTTGTCGGCACCGCCGACCACCACCACGCCCCGGCCGCACTCCGGGCCATCAACAAGGGATTGCACGTCTACGTCGAAAAACCCCTGGCCCACACCGTCCACGAAGCACGCGTGTTGGCCGAAGCAGCCAAGAAAAAGGGCGTTGCCACACAGTTGGGAACCCAGATCCACGCCGGGGAAAACTACCGTCGAGTGGTGGAGATCATCCAGTCGGGTGCAATCGGCGACGTGACCGAAGCGCACGTGTGGGTCGGCAAAGGCTGGGGTGGCGGTGACCGCCCCAAGGCCGGACAAAAACCACCCAAGAATCTCCACTGGGATCTCTGGCTTGGCCCCGCACCGGTTCGCCCGTACGCCGCCGGACGTTACCACCCGGCACAGTGGCGTCGCTGGTGGGACTTCGGACAGGGCACTCTTGGTGACATGGCCTGCCACTACATGGACCTGCCCTTCTGGGCCCTGAAACTTGTCCATCCGACCCATTGTCATTCCACCGGGCCAAAGTTGCATCCGGAAACATGCCCCTTGGGCTTGAAGGTCGAATACAAGTTCCCCAAGCGAGGAAAATTGGCTCCGGTCAAGCTGACCTGGTACGACGGCAACATGATTCCTCGCCAGGTCGCCGGACACCGTGTTCCCGGCAGTGGAGTGATGTTTGTTGGCACCGAAGGCCAGATGTTTGCCGACTACGGTCGTTACAAGCTCTACCCACAGGACAAGTTCAAGAGCTTCCAACCCCCCAAGAAGTCGATCCCCAGATCGATTGGGCACCACGCCGAGTGGATCCAAGCCTGCAAGAAAGGCACGCCCACGACGTGCAACTTCGATTACTCCGGGGCACTGACAGAGTCGGTCCTGCTGGGCAACGTCAGCTACCGCACCGGCAAGGCCCTCGAATGGGACGCCGCAGCTCTTGAGGCTCCCAACTGTGCCGAGGCAATGCAGTACATCCGCAAGGAGTACCGCGAAGGTTGGGAAGTCGCCTGACCGATTCTCGCCACCCGAACCCAGGGGCCAGGCCCGGCACAGCCGCGCCTGGCCCTTTTTTCGTGTCCGCCGGCAGGGGATTTACCCCTCGTCGCCGGCAATGTATTTCAACTGGATCTTGGTCTCGGGCAATTTCTTCTGGAGCGTCGTGACGCCCGCCTCACTGACATTGGTCCGCGTCACTTTCAGGTCCTTCAATGACTTGAGACCCGCCAGGTGCACCAGGCCCTCGTCAGTGATCGAGGTTGAACCCAGGTGCAGGAATTCAAGCTTCAGCAATCCAGAGAGCGCCGGCAGCCCCACGTCGGTGGTCAACGTGTTGTCGAGATTCAACCAGGCGAGATTCTGCAATTTCCCTAACGGTTCCAGGCCGACGTCAGAAATCTGTACCCGCCACAGGTTGAGTTTCTTGAGGTTTTTCATCCCGCCCAGGTGAACCATCCCGGCATCGGAGATCAAACTGTTTTCACTCACGTCCAATTCCACAAGTGTCTCAACACCTCTCAACTGTTCCAGCCCCGCGTCACCGACCTGCGTCTGTGACAATCGAACCTTGCGAAGGTCGGGAAACTGTTTCAGGACGCCCGCAGCTTCGTCACCCGCCAGGGTTCCCGCCAGGTAGAGTTCCTGGAGTTGTTTCAACTCCTTCAATTCGGCCAAACCCACTTCACTGACAAACAGGAAATCGAGCAGCAAAGCCTTCAGGCCGACCAGCTTTCCAATGTGAGGCATGCCGTCATCATCAATCTGTGTCGCGTTGTTTTTCCCCGAAAGCCGCAGAGCTCGTAGGGAAACAAGGCCGGCAAGATGCACCAACCCGTCATTTGTGATTCCGCAACCTCGCAAATCAAGATTCCGCAAACTGGAGATCTTGCCAAGTGTCTCCAGCCCCTTGTCCGTCACCCCGGTATCGTTCAACAGTACCGACTGAAGATTGGACAGCGACTCCAGGGCGGCCAGGTCAGCATCCTTGAGAGTGGCTCCACGCAGGCTGACTTCCGTTATCCGTCCGTCACCCCCACGCTTGAACACCGCTCCCAAATCTTTCAGCGCAGACACGGTGGCCTCGTCATCGGAAACCACCTTCTTGACCTTTGCGGCCGAATCCCCCACGGGAGGCGTTTGGGCCTGGTTGGAAGAACTCTTATCCGAGCCACATCCGGCACCAAGAAACAAAAACAACAACCCAGTCAAAGACAACGCTCGCACGAGTTCACTTCCTCTACCAGGGGACGTCAAAACACCATCCACACAAACACTCACACCTCGGCCAACCGCGTGGCCGAATCTCCGAAACGGTCCAACTGAATATTGAACTTGTCCATCAGCGACAGGAACAGGCTACACATCTGGCGATGCGATTTGCCCTGGTAATCCAAAATTCGACCACCTGCCAATTTTCCACCACCACCGCCCAGCAAGACCACGGGCAACTGCGACGCATTGTGAGCGCCCGACATCATGCTCGAGCAATACATCATGATGGTGTTGTCCAACGCAGTCCGCCCCCCCTCCTGCACCGCGTCGAGTTTCTTTGCGATGTAGGCCATCTGGCTGAACATGAACTGGTTGACCTTCAAATAATTCGCGTTGTTTCGGTGAGACAACTCGTGATGGCCCACTTCGATTCCCAGGTGTGGAAATCGAAGATAACTGTGATCGTTATTGAGTTTCAGGGTACACACGCGAGTCGAATCGGTCAGGAATGCAAGCACGACAATGTCACACATCAACTTCATGTGCTCGGGCAAATCCTGTGGAATTCCATCGGGCGGGCGAGGAATATTGGGTTTCTCCAGCGCCGGTCTCCATCCCTGCAATTCGCCTTTCTTTCCCGAACGCTCGATCCGGCGCTCCACCTCGCGAATCGAATTCAGGTACTCGTCAAATTTTCTTTGATCGACTCGACTGATTCCCTGTCGGAAACGACGCGCCTCGGCCAACACCGCATCCAGGACGCTCCGGTCACCACGACTGATCCGGTTGTTGAACAGCCGATCGAACGCCAGTGCGGGATACACCTCCAACGGAGTTGGATTCGTTGGCGAACTCCACGAGATGTGCGAACTGTACAACATCGAGTAATCCTTGTGGATCCCCGGGTTGGACCGCTCGCACCCCAGTACCAGGCTCGGCACCTTAGTCGAACGCCCATACCGCTGGGCGATGACCTGGTCAAAACTCGTGCCCGACCGAATTGCTCCACCGGAGGCGAGGCTGGCACCCGACAACAGGTTGCCGGTCTGTGAACTGTGAATATTGCCTTTGAGCGCTTCGGCATTGAACAGGCCGCGGATGAAGGTGAGGCGTTCACGAAACTCAACGAGCGGCGTCAACACCTTTCCCAGTTCCATCGCCGATCCAGCCCCCTTGGCGTTGAATTCACCCGAGTGAAATCCGTTACCAGAGAACAGCACGGCCAGCCGCGTGGGAGCCTGGCTGCCGACATTTCCCGCCCGACGAGCCCGCGCTTTCGATGTTTTTTCGTCGCCCCAGACACGACGCGATTCCATCCACGGCAATGCCAGTGTCACACCACCGGCCCCACGCAAAAACGTGCGCCGTGAGTACTCATGCGTCATCGGCAGCCCCTTTGTAATGTCACCGGACCGATAGAGATCACGGGAGACGTTCTATCGCTGGGATGTTTCGGTCACCCGGGTTTCTCGCCCACGAATCTGGCGGAATTGAGGAGACAGCACAATCATCTCAATTGCCACAGACAGGCGAAAGTCGTTTTGTTTCATCCGCTGGTGAATATCGTCGAGCAGGGGTTGATCTGAGAGTTGTGTCTGCCGGCCCAAGGCATAGCCAAGCAACTTGCGATTGAATTGCCTCACAAAATCGTCCCGCCGCTTGGTTGCCAGGTACGTCCGCAACCCCGGCAGGCCCCGGACAATCGAACCATCGGGCAGTCGGGAGGTGGCATCAAGATCACGTCCGGCGAGATCTCGCTTACGGGATCGGCCGATCGTGTCAAACTCCTCAAGCGCAAATCCAAATGGATCAATCCGCTGGTGACAGCGTGCACATGTCTTCACCTCGCTGTGTTTGGCAACCAACTGTCGCATGGTCAAACCGTCGGTCTCTGTTTCATCGGCAGGCAACTGCGGCACTTGTTTGGGTGGACGTGGCAACTTCTCGCCCAGCAACACTTCCGAAATCCAGTTGCCGCGAAGGATCGGGCTGGTTCGAGCGGCTCCCGATGGTCTGGCCAATGTGGCAGCCAATCCCAGCACCCCACCGCGGCCCCGCGATCGCATTCCCGTCACTCGCTGCCATTCACCCTCAGCCTCGGGCACCTCGAATTCCTGCACCCCGTAGAACGCCGCCAATCGCTTGTTGACGAAAGTGTGATCCGCATTCAACACCGACATCAGTGACCGGTCCGAGGAAAACGCATCGGACAGGAACCTGATCGCTTCCTCATACATGTCGTCTTTCAAACGGGAAAATTCCGGATAATGTTTTTCACTTTTGAGCGACACAATGGGGAAGTCATGAATATGCAGCCACTGGCAACCAAACTCGGTCGCCAGGCGGCGAATCCGGGGATGCCGCTGCATCCTCCTGACCTGCGTCAACAGTTGCGATTCGTCCAAGAGCAGTCCAGACGCTGCCGCTTTCCGCAATTCCGCATCGGGTCCGGAGGACCACAGGAAGTAACTCAACCGAGTGGCGACCTCGTGACCGGTCACAGCCGCCGCCCCCGGACCATCGGGAACACGTTCCAGGCGATACAGAAACGCTGGCGAGACAAACACCCTGGCAATCGTCATCCGGATCGCCTCGTCGTGCAAAACACCCTGGTCCCGCAACTGGGCATACAGTCCTTTCAGCTCAGCCGTCTCGTCGCGACGTAAAGGTCGGCGATACGCACGACCGGCCAGATCCAATACGGCCACCAGGTGCCCGGACTCGGCACGTTGCTTGTCCCGTTGAAAGATTGCCGCCTCTTTCAACGTCAGCCCGCGGATCGGAATCAGTGGCTTGTACTGCGATTGGTTGACACCCTCCATCACTTCCATCAGCAATTCCATGGCCGTCACCTTCTTCAAGGGCCAGTCGCTGACAAACCTCAACTCGCGCCACAAGTCATCCAGTTGACGACGTTCAGAGGCTGTCAGCATCAATCGCGACAGGTGGCCGTCCTCACGATGAAACAACGTCATCGTCAGCACCTCGTCCACCGGAACGATCTGGCTGTAACACAACGCCATCGGAAACAGGTCGCGAAACTCAGCAAAAGCTTTCAAGAACCGGGATTTGCCGGCAGTCGATCGCGGCGTTTTCTTCGTCGCCGACTTCTCTTTGGATGTCACCGGCGCGTCGTCACCCGATGCCGGTGGGCCGGCCACAAGCACGGCATTCTCGAAGCTGGTCACGCGGGTGTCGGAAAACAGGTGTGTCACCTGTGAAAACCTGGTCGTCACACGAGTCACTCGCAATCCCGACCCGACCACCGCCTTGCCATCCAGCAGTGCGACCTGTGCCGAACCGTTGTCACCGCCGTGCGATTCGATGGTCGCCGTCGTCACGAACTCTCGCCCTACAGCCAGGGACGCCGGCAACCGGAAGGTGACCACCGCAGGGGCCTGCACGCACAACGACTCAGCGGCAATCGGAGTGGCGCCCTTCCCGTCTGCGGGATGTCTGCCAAACCGGCCGGGATCCAGCCCCCACGGGCCACCGGCTACGTCTCCGGTCATTTCTCGGACATCTTTCAGCAAGACATCTGGCTGACCTTTCTTCACCAGTCTTGGTTTTTGGAACACAACCACATCACCGGCCGAACCATCACCCGCATCTCCAATCAACAGTGACAGGACGACCGGCTTGGCGGATTTTTCGCCAGCCTTGGGAGTTGGAAATGCACGACGCAACTGCTGCGTTTCCAACAACGGATCGACCGCTGACATCCAGAGCTTCGGGCCACCGGTACGCCCCACCAGCCCAACCGGACCAAAAATCCAGAGCGCCTGTTGCCACTGCGTCACCTCGGTCACAATCGCCTTCACTTCGTCCGGCTTCGCCTGCTTCCACCTGTGACGCACCCGGTCGAGGATCAACGACTTTCCGCCGCCATTCAAGGTATTCCAGAGTCGGCGGAGATACCGCCGACTCAGCTTGCGCTGCTGGGCCACTGCCGAGATTGTGGTTTTCCCCGACCGCAACCGTTCCCGTTCCTCGAGGGTCGCCTTCAAGTAGCGTTCAATTGGCAACTGACCGGCAACCCCCAATCGCGTGTTGCCGTGTACGTTGACATTGCCAACCTTGTCACCAACCCCCAGATCGTTTGAACGAGTGAACCGCTGGTAAAACGCCCGGATTTCAGCCAATTTTTCGTCGGTCCAGTCACGTTGCGAATTCTTGGTAGAAAATCGGATCCCGTCGGGCAACAACACGGCATGGCTGGCGATGTGTTTGCCCGCCTCGAGATATTTCCGCAGCAGCGCTGGAGACATCGCCTGTCCAGCACCGGTGTTGGTGAAGCCTTCACCTGCCGCGTTGTCGCCGGGAAACTCGCGAGCCGGATCAAGGGGCACTCCTGTCAGATCACGAACCGTGAAAGTGTATTCCGCATTGCTCAACCGCCGCAAAACCACTGGCCCCGGGTCACCCGCCTGCGCCAGGGCTTCCGCATGCAAGTAACGGCGCACCCAGTCCACCAACATTCGACGCTGTCCGGCGTCTGGCTGCTTCGCTCCCCGGGGAGGCATCTCACCCCTGTCGAGCATTTCCCTCACGCCAAGCCAGGACGTGGTGTCCCGCCTCACGGCCGCAAACTTCGCGAACCGTTGAAGGTCGAGTTCACCTTCCTTCTTTTTTGTCGAATGACAGCCCGTACAAAATTGAACCAGTAGCGGGCGGACCTCGTTCTGAAACGTTTTCCCGAGCTCTTCAAACTTTGCCGGAACCGAATCCGATGCGATTCCAGCGGTGTCGAAAACAGTCCACGGCAGCAGCACCGCAACACACACGCACCAGGAAAAATGCCGGTCAAACATACGTATCCATCTTTTTGACACGGGAGACGATCCCCGATGGTACACAAATACCCTCTGCAGATCGTACGATGGCCCTTCCCTCAACACTCACACAAGGTCGTGCGCCATGTCCGAACCAATTGCCTACCTCAAGGGAGAGTTCGTCCCTGCCTCGCAGTGCGTCCTCCCAATTTATGACCTGGGAATCGTGATCGGAGCGGCCGTCACCGACTTCTTTCGCACGTTTCACCAGGTCCCGTACCGTCTCGAAGACCATCTGCAGCGTTTCTATCGCAGTTGCCGTTATGCCAGGATCGTCCCACCGGTGAGCCTCGACGAAAGCCGGGCGATCTCTGAAAAGCTGATTTCCGAAAACAGCCAACTCGCTCCGGGCGACGAACTCGGCCTGGTTTTCTACATGACGGCTGGTGAAAACACGGTCTACGCGGGTGCCGCGGGAATGCCCGAGACACTCACTCCCTCGTACGTCCAGCACACTTTCCCCATCCGATTCTCGATGTTCAGCAAGGTGTTCCAGGAAGGCGTGCACTGTGTCACGCCGGCTCCACGCCACTGGCCCCCGCAGTGCCTTTCCTCAAAGATCAAGAACCGCAACCGCCTGCACATGTGGATCGGTGAACAGGAGGTCAAGCAACTCGACGCCACGGCCACGCCGCTGTACCTCGACATCAACGGAAACATCACTGAGACGGGAGGATCAAATTTTGTGATCTACCGTGACGGACGAGTCATCTCGCCTCGTCGCGACAACATTCTGTGGGGCATCAGCTTGACGGTACTCGGCGAGATCCTCGAGAGCATGGACATCCCGCTGGTCGAGGACGACATCCAGTCCTACGACGTCGTCAACGCCGAAGAAGCATGGTTGCCAACCACTCCCTATTGCCTGGGCCCGGTCACCAGCTTCAACGGCCTGCCCATCGGTGACGGCCAACCCGGCCCCATGTGGCGAAAGATCATCGATCGTTGGAGCGAGGTTGTTGGCAAGGACATCTACCAGGAAGTGACCCAGCCCCAACAACTGGCCTGAAGAACCACCCACTCATCACACCGAACGCTTCAAGACGTGACCGGGACAATCTCAACCGGAAACATTTCACGCGCCCGTTTTTCGAAGACGAGTTTCTCGAAGCGGTGAGTGTGGATTCCAGCAGCGTCGATATTGTGAATCGACCCTCCCAGCGATTCGAAGGCGGCACGAAAATGTGCCGCAGACTTCAAGCAGATGTACTTCATCGCCGAGCAATCAATCCCCAGTGTTCGGCAGAATGCCATGTCAAAGGGTTGTTCACGCGCTGTCACCACAACGACATTCACCCCCTGCACCTTCAGCCACGCCGACAGGCCCATCGTTCCGGTCAGCCCGGCAAACATCGGCCCGTCATAGGCAAACTCACCATCCGTTACGGCAATCACCTCGGCAGCACAGTCAACCGGTGGCCCCTGGATCGGATCCGACTTGCCCCCCAGCGAGACGGTGATCGTCTGCCCCACCCCGGCCCCGTGGGCCGTTCGAGCGGCTTCTGGATCAACCATGTACAGGATCAGAGCGTCCTCAAGTTCCAATTCCAGAAATGTCCTCAGGACCTCCGTTGAATCGCCCGGAGAACCGCCACCGGTGTTGTCGCAATGATCGGCCAGCATGATGGGAAATTCACCATTTTCATGTCCCGCATCGAGTCCATCGCGGACTGAAACCGGTGCCGAAAACCAGGTTTGCCGATTGTCCCACACCCAACTGCCAAACTCGTCGGCGGTGGCCTGCGCCAGTTGTTCATCGCCGTCGGACACGACAATCACCGACGCCCCAACGTCAGGTACGTCGGACCATGCGAAACCGGTCGCTATCGTCACACACACGATCCCGGGCCGTCGTTCGATTTCGTGCACCCGGCGAATCACGTCGACCATGGGAGGCTGAGCGGTCACTTGTTTGCGAGTCGCCCAGAACAAGGGCAGTTGGCAGATCGCACCAACCGGCGAGATCTCACCACGAACAGTTGCCAACATGATCTCAACGGCTTCACGCCCACGCTCGGACATGTCGACGTGGGGGAACGTATCGAATCCCACCACCGCGGTTGCCGACTTCACCCGCAGCGACGTGTGGTTGCCGTGCAGGTCGTAGGTCACAACGATCGGTCGATCCGGACCGATCGCATCACGAACTGATGCGGTCATATCACCGTCTGCGTCTTCGATGCCCTCAACCACCATCGCGCCATGCAGGTCCAGCAGAACCCCATCGACAGGGCCACCGACCCGTTCCGCTTCGGCAAGTCGTTCCAGAAGATCTGTCTTGATCTCTTTGTAATCCACGGCGTCAATCAAGCCTCCCGGAAAGGCACTGGCTCGAAGCAACGGGACAATTTCGACGCCATCTTCCTGTTCGAGCCGATCGATAAATCCTCCCGAGCAGACATTGGTGCCCCGGAAACGTTCGACCATCTCTGCGCCCCGGGCAATACCCGTCGCGTGCTGAAAATCAGACATCGTCGTCGTGGTCTGAACAAATGTGCTTGTCTCATGCAAAATGCCGCCGATTGCGATTCGCATCGTGATCTGGCTCCGGTTCCAATCGCCCCTGTTGACACTCTCATCCGGTTCTACTGTTTCCTGATACAATTCACACCAAACGTTTTTCAAGCCACCCGGCCAGTTCTTCAATGTTCCGCTCATTCCGCAATCCCACCGTTTGCGCCGTCGCGACCCTGGCAGTGGCCCTCTGCAGTACGTCCACCTCCCGCTGCGACGACTGGCCCCACTGGAGAGGCCCCGCCCGCAGCGGGGTTGTGCATGAAGACTCGGGATTCGACCGCGGAGCATGGCCCCCCGGCAAACCGCTGTGGACCGACACCCTGGGGCTCAGCGGAAGTGCGCCGATCGTCGCCGACGGGCGGCTGTACACGATGGGCTGGAAAGACAACCGGGAATGGGTCTATTGCATCGAGGCAGGAACCGGCAAACGACTGTGGACACAGTCGTATCCCTGCCCGCTGTATGGTCGGAAGAGCGAAGGCGACAAGGGCCTCTATTCCGGCCCCTCGTCCTGTCCATCGTATGACAAGCGGACAGGCCATCTGTTCACACTGAGCACGGATGGTGACCTGAATTGCTGGGACACAAAACGATCAGGTCGCCGCGTCTGGGGAATCAACTTCTACCAGGCCTACGACGTTGCCCAGCGTCCGCTGGTGGGACGACGACGACTCCGGGACTACGGCTACACGACTGCCCCTCTGGTGTATGGCGACTGGGTCATCGTGGAAGTGGGTGACGACGAAGGCAACCTGATGGCCTTCTCCACCAGGACAGGAAACCGAATCTGGGCATCCGAAAGCAAACAACCAGCTGGCCATTCCGGCGGACTGGTCCCGATCACAGTCGATGGGATCCCCTGTGTGGCCGTGCTGACTATCCGCAACCTGCTCGTGGCTCGACTCGACAAGGGCCACCTGGGCAAGACGCTGGCAACATTTCCCTGGGTCACCGATTTTGCCAACAACATCGCCACTCCCATCGTTGATGGACAATCCGTGATCATCACCTCCGCCTACAACCAGTATTCAGTCGCCCGCCTGGAGGTGTCACGTCATGGCATTCGCCAGACGTGGAAGGCTCCGTATGCTGCCGATGCGTGTTCACCAGTCTTGCACCAGGGCCGCCTGTACCTGATCCGCCAGGGCCTGTCCTGCCTGGATTACCAGACAGGCAAACTGATCTGGCGGGCTCCGGGGTTTGGTCTCACCGCCTCTTGCGTTGTCACTTCCGACCACCGGCTGGTGATCTGGGCCAACCGTGGTGATCTGGTCCTGGTGGAATCCTCCGGCAAATCACCCGGGGCCTACAAGGAACTGGCGAGGAAGCCACGGCTCATGAAGAGTGACGCCTGGCCCCACATCGTGCTGGCCAACGGGCGCCTGTTCTGCAAGGACTGGAACGGTGTGCTGATGTGCTTTCAACTCTGACACGACCATCCCGCGGCAGGCGGACCGGCGCGACCGGAAGGCCAATTCGACAGATGGAACTCACTCCGCGGCGAGAGAGGCCATGGCCTGGTTGAATGTGGCGCTGGGTCGCATCGCGGCATCGGCCAGACTGTCGTCCGGGTGGGAATAGCCGCCAATATCCACCGCGTCGCCCTGAGCCGAATTCATTTCGTCAACAATTGTTGTTTCCTGGTCGGCCAGCAACTGCGCAAAACCTCGAAACTGCTCCTGCAATCCAGTCTCGTCATCCTGTGCCGCCAGTGCCTGTGCCCAGAACAAGGCCAGGTAAAAATGGCTACCGCGGTTATCAAGTTCGTTCACCTTGCGTGACGGCGACTTTCGTGTTTCCAGCACCCGCCCGATTGCGGCATTCAGCGCATCGGCCAAAACGCGGACCCGTGCGTTTCCGGTCTTTTCGGCAACATCTTCCAGTGACACACCGACAGCCAGGAATTCGCCAAGAGAATCCCATCGCAGGTGGCCTTCGGCATTGAACTGCTGCACGTGCTTGGGCGCCGAACCACCAGCCCCGGTCTCGTACAGACCTCCACCAGCCAGCAACGGAACGATCGAGAGCATCTTGGCACTTGTGCCCAGTTCCAGGATCGGAAACAGGTCCGTGAGATAGTCCCGCAGAACGTTACCGGTCACAGAAATCGTATCCAGCCCATCGCGTGCACGTTCACAACTGAGCCGGGTCGCCTCGACGGGAGCGAGCACCCGGATATCCAGGCCCTCGGTATCGTGGTCGGGCAGGTACTGGTCCACCTTGGCAATCAACGTGGCATCATGTGCCCGGTCCGGATTCAACCAGAAAATCGCCGGTGCACCAGTCGCACGCGCACGGCTGACCGCCAGCCGGACCCAGTCACGAATTGCGACATCCTTCGTCTGGCACATTCGCCAGATGTCGCCTGTCTCGACCTCGTGTTCGACAAGGACCTGGCCGGATTCGTCCACCACCCGCACGGTACCGGACTCGGACATCTCGAATGTCTTGTCGTGCGACCCGTATTCCTCGGCCTTTTGAGCCATCAACCCCACGTTGCTGACATTCCCCATAGTCGCCACGTCGAAGGCACCATGTTCACGACAAAAATCGAAGACCGCCTGGTAGATGCCAGCGTAGCACCGATCGGGGATCACGCACTTCGCCTCGTGCTGCCCTCCATCGGGCCCCCACATCGTCCCACTATCCCGGACAACGACCGGCATCGAGGCATCAATGATGATGTCACTGGGCACATGCAGATTGGTGATCCCCTGGTCCGAATTGACCATCGCCAATCGTGGCCGCACCTGGTAGACCGCTTCCACATCCGCTCGAATTTCTTCAGCCAACTCGGCCCGGCCATCTTCCAGGCCCTCGATCTTCGCGTACAAGTCACCAATGCCGTTGTTCGGATCGACTCCCAGTTCCTCGAGCACCTCGGCGTGCTTCTCGAACACGTCGGCGTAATACACGCTGACAGCGTGGCCGAAAATGATGGGGTCCGAGACCTTCATCATCGTGGCCTTCATGTGCAGCGAGAACAATTGATCTCGTTCACGAGCGTCATCAATCTCACGAGCAAGGAATTCCCGCAATGCGGTCCGGTTCATCACCGATGCATCGATCACCTCGCCTTCTTGAAGTGCCAACCCGTCCTTGAGCACGGTGCGACCATCCGCGGTCTCGAGCACGATCTGCACCGTTCCACTGGCAGCCATAACGTGAGACTGTTCGCTGCCACAGAAATCCCCCTCGCTCATGTGTGCCACGTGAGTCTGAATCTCACTGGTCCAGTCTCCCATGGGATGGGGATTCGCCTGCGCGTAGGCCTTGACCGGGGCGGCCACACGTCGGTCCGAGTTTCCCTCACGCAACACCGGATTGACCGCACTCCCCAGGACCCTGGCATACTTTGCCTTGACTTCCTCATCTGCATCACCCTCGGCGTCCTCCGGGTAGTCCGGAACATCGTACCCCTGTTCCTGCAACTCCTTGATCGTGGCCTGCAACTGCGGAATCGAAGCGCTGATATTGGGCAGCTTGATGATGTTTGCAGCCGGAGTCTTGGCCAACTCGCCCAGTTCGGTCAACGCGTCATTTTGCCTTTGATCATCGCTGAGATTGTCGGGAAAATTCGCGACAATCCGACCGGCCAGAGAAATGTCCTGCAAATCGAATTCGATCCCCGACGACGCCGTGAAGGCTCTGAGGATCGGCAGCAGCGAGCGCGTCGCCAGTGCGGGCGCTTCGTCGGTCTTTGTGTAAACAATTTTCAACTGGTCGTCGGACATCGTGTTCCTCACACTCCAAGCACTCTCAGAACCGGATCTCACACGGTAGAACTCCCCGTGCAACAACGCAACGCATCGCGGAACTCACTTCTTCTTGGCCAGTCCATTTCGCCACCAACGCAGTTCCAACGTCCCCTGGACGCGTCGCGACCCATCATCTGCTCCGGCCACAACGTCCAACCGCTTGTCACCGTCCAGATCGACCAGGATGACCTGGTTGGCGGCACGAAAATCAGTGCGGATCACGTGTTGCACCCACTTGTTTCTACCGCCGTTTTCGAACCACACCACGCGGTCGCCTTTTGACCACGCCGTGGCAGCAATGTCGAGATCCCCATCCCCATCGATATCTCCGGCGATTGCCTCAAATGCAAATGGAAGTCTCCCAACATGGTGTCGCCGCCATTGTGGAATCCCCTTCCCCTTCGATGTGTTCTCGTACCAGACCACCTGGTGTCGTGAGATGGTTGGATCCGCCTCGACTCGCATCCCGTGTGCCATCACCACATCCAGATCTCCATCGGCATCCAGGTCTACCGAATGCCCATGGACTGCTGCCGGCAAACGATCTTCGATAATGTGCCGTTGCCATTTTTGCCTGGCCGGTCCCCCTGGATTCCGGTACCAGGCCACGCGCGACTTGTGCTTTGTAGAATTGGGATCACCCGGGGGCATCTCTCCCACGGCGGTGGCCAACAGATCCGGCCGACCATCTCGATCAAAATCTCCGACACTGAGAGTCCGGGCCTCATACATTTCGGCATCGATGATCCGTCGTGTCCATTCTCGGTCCAATGCTTCCGGGCCAGGATGTTCGTACCACGCCACGACGTGCGCACGGTACGTGGTGGCCGCCGCATCCAGATCCCCATCCCCATCCAGGTCAACCAGGACCACGTTATAGGCTCGGGGACAGTTGTTGCTGATCAGGTGCCTCCTCCAGGTTTTTTTGCCATCGCCACCCGGATTGGAGAGCCAGATCAGGTTGCCTTTCTGGTTGTTCACGATCGCCACATCCGGAGTACCGTTGCCGTCGATGTCGGCAATCGTGTGACGCTCGAACCACCCGGGTTCACCGGCAAAGAGCACCTCGCGTTTGAACTTCCCGTGTCCGTCGTTTCGAAACAGGTACAGGGTTGAAACCGCCTTGTCCTTGATATCAGGACTCGTGAGATCCACATCACCGTCCCCGTCAAGATCCGCTGCGGCCACTCCAAACACGTAACCCAATTTTCCAGCCAGAAGGTGTTCGGTGAATCCGGATGATTTCCCTGCCCCGGACAGCCGAACGGTACCGATCACCGCCCCCAACAACACACCACACACGACCACACGCAAGATCACCGCCTCGACCCCCACTGTTCTGCGCATCTGCTCTGCTCCTGTTCGCCACACGATCTACAACGATTAGAATACCTCGCATGGGTTTCACTGTCCTTGCAGTCCGCCAGATCAGCCGGTGTTGGC
>MDTE01182707.1_pt1 | contig 34617 bp, 26 predicted proteins | sample 811231 | NCBI WGS metagenome assembly MDTE01 (sample SAMN05326651, study PRJNA326480) | marine metagenome | isolation source: seawater | place: Indian Ocean: Red Sea | collected 2010
GATGTCGCCCTCGGCCGCGCTCAGGTCGATGGCGGCCAGCCGATTGCCCCGGTAGCCGCTGGTGACATACACGGTGCCGTCGTCATACACCGGGGACGGAATCGCGTTGAGCGTCACGCCCTCGTCCTGCCACAGAAGCTCGCCGGTTGCCACGTCGTAGCTCCGGACACCCTGGGTGGCGCTGGTGATCACCTGGGCCCCATCGCCCTGCTCCACCACCAGCGGCGTGGTCCAGGAGGTCATCTCGTCCCGCGGCGTGCGCCAGCGCTCCTCGCCCGTGCGCTTGTCGAAGGCAGCGATGAACGAGTCGCCTTCGTGATCCCACAGCACGATCAGCAGGTCGCGGTAGAGCACAGGCGATGCGCCCTCGCCGAATCCCATCCGGATGCGCATGTCGCCCAGGTCGGCATCCCAGAGCGGTTCGCCGTCGAGGTCGTAGCAGTAGAGCCCGCGTGAACCGAAGAACGCGCACAGCACCTCGCCGTCGGTCGCCGACGACCCGGAAGCGTAGCTGCCGGTCTGATGGATGCCTTCGTGCGGCAGCTCCTCGCGTGCAACCTGCTTCCAGATCACCGAACCATCCTGGCGGTCGAGCGCCAGCACCAGGAACTGCTGAGCCTGGGTAGAGGAGTTGGCGCGGGTGAAACGGTTGCGGATACGTCTGAAGATGCCGTCGCTCGACGCGACCTCCTCGCCGACCGGAACCGCGGTGACCACGAACACCCGGTCGCCCCACACCACCGGGGTAGCAGACCCCAGCCCCGGAATGGGCACTTTCCACCGGATGTTGCTCGACTCGCTCCACTCGAGCGGTGGGTTCCCTCGCGGTGCTTCGCCCGTGAACAACGGCCCACGCCACTGTCCCCAGTTGTCGGTGCCCTCATCTCCGCCCGACTGGGCGAACGCCGGGGTCGTCATGAACACCCCCCCCGCGAGTACCGCCGTGACCGTCAGCTGCAACACACACCGCATTCCTTGACTCCCTGTCTGTCGCGTCCATAGGCGACCCACCGGTAAGACGCCGGTCAGCCGATCCTGGTTACTGTAGGATCTTTCCATGATTACCCTGTTGAAATCGATCGCACCCGAGCTTCTCGTCGCCACGTTCGTCCTGGTGGGCATGGCCGCCGCCGCGGCCGCGCAGCCCGCCGTCCCCGAAGACGTGGCGGCTCCACCGGCCGACGCCGAGCGAACCCCCTCAGGCCTCGCCAGCAAGGTGCTCCAGGCGGGCACCGGCAGCCAACATCCGTCGGCGACCTCGCAAGTGACCGTGCACTACACCGGCTGGCTGACGAGCGGCTCGTTGTTCGATAGCTCCGTGGCCCGCGGCATGCCCGCGACGTTCCCTCTCGACGGCGTGATCCGCGGGTGGACCGAGGGGTTGCAGCTGATGGTGGTGGGCGAAAAGCGCCGCTTCTGGATCCCAGCCGAGCTCGGATACGGCGAACGCTCCCGCCCCGGCATCCCAGCCAACTCGATGCTGGTGTTTGATGTGGAATTGCTCGGGATTCGGTAGCGCTCGCAGAAGGTAGATAGCGTCCGACACCTCGCGTGGCTTCAGGCCACAGGCTCCGGGCTTCAGGCGCTCAGGGCCGGCGTTGCCGGCCCACGAAGAACAGGCCAGGCGCTGCGGCGTCTGGCCGTTCTCGTGTACGGGCGACGGAGCACTCCGCAATGCCCCTCGAGCGCCCAAAGCCGTGTCAGCAGAGTGGCTGGCTGACAGAGGCCAAACCAGACGGAAGTGGTCTGGCCGGTAGCCCGAAGCCGTGTCAACGGTCCTGCCCGTTGACACCTGCTAAACAACGTGATCCTTATGGTTTAGCGGTAGCCTGGCGCCGGCACCACTCAGTCCACGATGGCGCTGTACACCGCCACTTCGAACTTCCGCGTTAACTCCGACTGATTGTTCGGGTAGAGCTGGGTCATGATGATGGCCACGAGCTGCTCCTCGGGGTCGACCCAGTAGACGGTGTTGAAGAATCCGAGCCAGCCGAACGCGCCCTCGGAACGGGGTCCGCCGCTCAGACCCGGATCCGGCGAAATCGCGAAGCCAAGCCCGAATAGATTGCCGCCCGCCGGCACCCCGACGCCCACCAGTTGGTCTCGGGTCATCAACTGGATGGTCTTTCGCCCAAGAATGCGCCTGCCGTCCAGCTCTCCACCGTTGAGCAGCGCCTGCAGGAAGCGCGCATAGTCGCCAATGGTCGACGTCAGGCCGGCGCCGCCCGAGTAGTAGCGCTGCCCCTCGCCGTAGGGGTAGCCGGCCGAGTACACCACCCGGTTGTCGGCACTCGATACCGGAGCGTCGGTCACCTTGCCGATGCCCGCCCCGGCCGGCGTATAGATGGCCGCATAGCGGTCCACCTGCGACTGGTCCTTGAAGAACGAGGTGTCGTCCATCTCCAGCGGCTCGAAAATCTCGGCCGCCATGTAGTCGGCCAGGCTCTCGCCGGTGATCACCTCCACGACGCGTCCCAGCACGTCGACGCCCAGACTGTAGGTGTAGCGTTCGCCGGGGTCATGGAGCAGCGGCGTCGTGGCCAGCCGGTCGACCATGTCGCCGATGGTGCCCGGGGCCTGGCTCAGCCCGTCGGTGATATTGGCCTCGAGGTAGTAGGGCGCCAGGTGTGGCGGCGAGAGGAAGCGATAGCTCAGACCCGAGGTATGGGTCAGCAGGTGACGGATCGTGATCTGGCGCCGCGCCGGCTCGAGCGTGTACTCGCCCCCCGCGTCGGCCGGTGGCGTCAGGACGTCCATCTCGGTGAAGGCCGGCAGATACTTCGAGACCGGATCATTCAGCATCAACGCGCCAGCTTCGTAGAGCTGCATGACCGCCACGCTGGTCACCGCCTTGGTCATCGAGGCGATGCGGAACAGCGTGTCGGTCTCCATCGGCGCGCTCCGCTCCTTGTCGCGAAACCCGACCGCCTCGAGGTGTCCAACCCGTCCCAGCTTGGCCACGAGCGTCACGGCCCCGGCCACTTCGTCGCGGTCGACCGCGTCTTCGACCAGTTCGACGATGCGATCCAGGCGGTCAGGGTCGAGACCCAGCTGGGTGGGCGGCGCCGAGGGCAACCCTTGGGCGACGGCGCCGGCGGTGAAGAGCAGCAACAGGCCGCAGGCCTGGATCGGACGTTTCATCATGTCTATCGCTCGAACAGATCGCGGTGCGCGTCGGCGACCGCTTCAATTCCGGGAAGATACTCGGCCAGCAGATAGCCCTGGTCGATCAGGTCTTCGGCCACGGCCAGATACTGGCTGCGGTAATCATCAAAGCTGGCGTATCGCTCGCTGAGCGCCTGACGGGGGTCGCCCGCCTGACGCGACTCCGGGGTCACGCCGAACGGAATTCGACTCCCGGCGAGATGCAGCAGTTCGGTAGGTGCGCCGAGCGCCGGGTTCCGCAGGTTCCACCCCGTGTAGGTCGCCACCGGCACCGCCGTACGTGGCAGCTGTATGCCGCCGCGCTCGTTGTTGTCCGCGCCGAACCCGGGCACGCGCACGCCGTAGAAGTTGCCAGTGCGATCCGGCGGCAGCTCCTCGATCCGGCGCTCCTCGGCGAACGCATCGCCAAAGTCGAGTTGCTCCGGCTGGTTGATCACCGTCGGGAAGGTCACGTCCGACAACGCCTGCCACCCCGCGGCACCGGCATCGGGCGGCGTCAGATCGCCGCCGGCGATGGTCGAGTACGCGCTGGGAGGAGGCTCGGCGCCGTCGGTCACCCAGCGATCCATGGCGAGAACGAGCGACTGGACTACCGGAAGATAGTTGTTCGGGTTCGGCGGCAGCTGCCCCCGCTCGGACGGACCGCGCGCGGGCACATGCTGGGCTCCCGCCACCATGTAGACCCGCACCTCGGGGGGCAACTCGGCGTCCCGCGCGCCAGTCGGATCGGTCACCACCAGCGACGCCGCCCGGTGCCAGTACTCCGAGGAGGTGTCGACGTGCATCACCTTGGGTACGACGCCGCCCTCACGGGCCCGGCGGAGGATGCCGTCAGTTTCTCCCGTGAACGGATCGATCTCGTCTCCATAGGTGAACGGAAACTGGTCAACCGGATTCAGATGGCCGACGTGCTGGCCACCGCCGATTGTCGGTGACGCGAACCGATGGTTGAAGAAGCCCAGGCCACCGCCCGCGATCGACGGCAAGACGCCATCGAACACCTGGCGTCCGCCCTCATCGGCATTAAATCCGTCGTACAGGAACTGACGGAGGGCCCGACCGCTCTGTGACATGCCATGGCCGATGACGCGCTGCGCCACCGGAGCGCCGTCCGGCCGTCGAAGCGGGTTGTCCTCAGAGTGGTCGTGCTTCAGGAACGACACCAGGTCGCGCATGCCGGCGAACCCGGTCCCCTGCACGACCGACCCTCGAGCCAGATAGGTCAGGTCGTAGATCACGCCCGGTTCGAACCCACCCTCCAGCGTGAGCTCCAGTTCGACGAGCCCACTGCCTTCCTCGCTGCCGTCGTACTGCGCGCCCATCTTCCACTGATCCCGTGGGATCGACTCGGGCGGGTCTCGCTCACGAAGTCGGCGGGTCAACCGTGCGTCATCGAGGTTGCCGATCACCGGCTCGAACGACTGTTGTCCCCCACCGACCGGGAGCCGGTCGGTGGCCTCATCGGTCACCAGTTCGACCCGCACCTCGCCAACGACCGGAATGCCGTCTTGGCGGTCGAGCGCTACCGGCGCCTCGAGCCGCATACGGGTCCGGCTGATTGGCACCTGGGCAATCCAGCCGCTCGATACGGTGACGTAGCCGCGGCTCAGGAGGAACGGCTCCGCCCCCATGGTACGGCGACCCCGGTTGTTGACGACGTAGAGGACGGTGGGCTGCGCCAAGGAGAGATCGGCGGGCGCGAGGATCTCGAGATCCCCGTAGAAGATCACACGGCCGTCCCCGTCGGTCGCGGCGAGATCGAGGTCGACGATGCCTTGGTTGGCGCCGTCTTCTACGTCGAGCGCGTAGATGACGCGCCCGCGCCAGCGTTCGTAAGGACCGATCTTCCCGTCGACGTCCGCTCCGAACGCCTCCCGGGCGGTGATGTCGATACGGATGACTTCGGCGTGCGCCGCGTCGGATGCGAACGAGACGGCCACCAGCGCCGCCAGCGCCAGCACGGGTCCCGCACCTCGGCGAAGGCTCATCCCGGCCTCGTCCTCTCGCGTCACTTCTTCGGCAAGGTCACGCCGGCGTGGGTCATCGTCGTGAACATGGCGTCGCCAAACTCGACGATCACCGGTGTCGTGACGCTGAACTTGTCGTCTGGGCCGTCGTAGTCCCGCACCACGAGCAGCGCGTTCTGTTCGACGATTCCGTAGGTGCCCTCGCCCTCGCCGTCCTCGTCCTCGAACTCGAACTTGCCGTCATCCTCGAACCGGAACGTGGGCGTGCCGCCCTCGGCCTCGAACTCGGTGCGCTCGCGGAACAGTCCGCCCGAGGGCAGCACGGGGAGCTCCACCTCGATCGGACGGTTGGTATTGAGCTGGCTCACGCGGGCCGCCTGACGGATGCCCTGGTAGCCGTCAAAGGTGACGGTAAAGTTCCAGACGCCCTGGGGCAAGCCGACGAACATGAACTCGCCGTTGTCGTCGGTCGTTTCGGTGGTCGGTGCCCCTGAGCCGCCATCTGGCTCGGCCAGCACGGTCGCGCCTGGGAGACCGTTGCCCCACTCATCCATCACCTTGCCGCGCGTCCGCCCCTGGGCATCGGCCGTCATCGACACGCCCAGCAGGCAGACAACGGCGAGCAACGCCGTCAGAGAGCTTCGCTCGAATGATCGCCGCATCACAGTCTCCTTCCCACGAGAGGACGCTACTGCGCCCGTAGTACGTGATACGGCGCTAGCCTACACCCAACCGCACGTGGGGCAAACCGCACCAGATAGGAAAAGGGCGACGCCCGAGCAGGCGTCGCCCTGAAGAACCGCCGGACTGCACCGACGAGGTCGATCCGGCTGATGGACTACGAGCCGGCTTTGATCTTGAAGCCGTCGCCGTCGGGCTCGCGGTGCGCCTCGTGACACGTGCCGCAGGTAGCCCGCAGATTCCCCAGGCCGGTCTGGGCGGCGCCCACATTCATGTCGATGCCAGCCCGCCCCAGCTCCTGCAGGGCAGCGATCGACTCGCCGGTGATGGCCAGCGCGCTGTCGTTCCCACGGCCCTCCCAGAACGCCTCCATCTGGCGGAACATCGGGAACAGCTTGTCGAGGGTTTCGCCGAGCTCGGGCCAGTAGCGATTGTCGATGTACTGCGACACGTCGCCCACCAGCAACCTAACCTCACCCATGGTCGGACCGTACTGCTCCTCGGTCAGCTCCTGCGCCGTGGCCGCGCTCCCGAGCGCCGTCACCATGACCAGAGCCATCACCCCACTCCGCACCAGCTGCCAACTCCGCATGACCTCTCCCCCAAGCACTTTCAAGAAATGACCAGGTACAGAACGAAGGCCGGCCCACCACGCGGTGGACCGGCCTCAATGCTACGTCTCGGCGAGTCCTAGTTGGTCGGCCACAGGACGCCCTGGCTGTTCTCGCCCTCGGCTCCAGCCGGCACCGGCCCGTAGCCCTTGAACGTGAACTTCTGCAGGCGCGACCCCTCGTAGGTCTCAGTCGTGAAGATGTTGCCATTCGAGTCGACGGCGAGGCTGTGCACCGCGAAGAACATACCGGGCTGACGGCCACCGTCACCAAAGGCGGTCACCACTTCCATGGTCTCGCGATCGATGATGTACACCTTCATGTTCTGGCCGTCGGCCAGATAGATCCACCGCTGCTCCGGGTCGTGCGAGAAGTCGATGTCCCACGTCGAACCCTGCGACAAGGTATCGGGCGCATAGAAGTGCTCGGAGACGTAGGTCCCATCCTTCTGGAAGATCTGCACCCGGTCGCCGCCACGGTCACACACATAGACGAGACCGTCGTTCGAGACCTCGCCACAGTGGACCGGTCCACGGAACTGCTGGTACGTCGACTCGTCACCACGAACGTAGCGCCCGAGGTTGACCTCGTCGTCCGGCTCGTTGCCGTAGGCGCCCCAGTAGCGCTTCATCTCACCAGTGTCCATGTCGACCACGGCCATCCGGCGGTTGAAGTAGCCGTCGGAGAAGTACGCCTCGTTGGCCTCGTTGTCCACCGCGATCTTGGCGACTCGGCCAAAGCTGTCTTCCGAGTGGCTGTCGCGCTGCGGAGTCGGCTGACCGGTGCGCTCGCTGACCGGGCCGGTCATCCGCGCGCCGGAGGTGCCGACCTGCATCAGGAAGTTGCCCTGGCGGTCCATCTTGAGGACGTGGGCGTCGGGGCCGCCGTTGCCGCCGATCCAGACGTTGTCCATCGCATCGATGGTGATGCCGTGGTTCGACGCCGGCCAGACATAGTCACCAGTCTCGGTCCCGGGGCCGCCCCAGGCCTGCACCAAGTTGCCTTCCTGATCGAACTCCATGACTGGAGGACCAGGCTGGCAGCACTGCGCGACCGGCGGATCGGCCATCATGCCGATCTCGGTGTTGAGGACGAAGTTGTCCGGGGTGTTCCGATGGACGATCCAGATGTGGTCGCGGGAGTCGACGTCCACACCGATGACCGGCCCCATCAGCCAGTGGTTCGGCAGGTTCTTCGGGAACAGAGGATCGACCTCGAAGGTCGGCACTCCATCGTCCGGGTTCATGGACAGCATGGTGCCGGTGTCGCCACCGCCGCCTCCGGCTGTCCCTGATTCCTCGGCGCCACCAGCACAGGCAACCACGAGCGCTGCCGTGGCCAGCGCGGCCCCAAAGAGAAGATGCTGCTTCCGAATCATCGGCTTCCTCCAATCAGTCGAGGGCAGGAGCCCCAAGGGAAACGGGTCCCCACAGGCCTCTCGGAAGCCGCCAGTATACTTGTAAATCGTACGAATTGCGCTATATTTTCCCGACCGACGACGGCGGGCGCCTCGGACGCCCCCACTGGCCCAGCTATCTAACTGGGGTTCAACGACTTCCAACGACTACCCTGACCATGACGACGCCTTCGCGACCACGGCGACCGGCTCACCCCTTCGCACTGCTTCTGCTGGTACTTGGGCTGCTGCTGGCGTTTCCAGCCCCCCAAAAGGCGCACGACATTCCGGCCGACGTCACGGTGCGGGCGTTCGTGAAACCGGAGGGACAGCGCCTACGCCTGCTGGTCCGGGTGCCGCTCGAAGCCCTGTCGGACATGGCGTTCCCGACCTACGGACCGGGCTATCTGGATTTCGACCTCGCCCGACAGCGGAACCAGTTCACCGACGCGGCAATGGTGTGGATGGGGCAAGAGGTCCGGCTGTTCGAGAACGACGTCAGGCTGGAGTACCCGGAGGTGACCGCGATCAAGATCTCGCTCCCCTCCGACCCGTCGTTCGAAACCTTCGAACAGGCGCTCGCACACGTGCATGGGCCGCTACTCCCCTCGCGCGACAACCCGGGCGCGAACGGACGCGCCACGCAGCTGCCCTGGCAACAGGCCGTGCTCGACGTGCTATTCGACTACGACATCCAGTCCGACCAGTCCGACTTCTCGATCCAGCCCAGCCTCGAGCGAATGGGGCTGCAGGTCATCACCGTTCTCAGGTTCCTGGCGCCGGACACCCCCGAACGCGCGTTCGAGCTCCGGGGCGACCCCGGCATCGTGCGTCTCGATCCCCGGTGGCACCAGGCGGCGTTCCGGTTCGTGGCGATGGGGTTCGAGCACATCCTCGACGGCATCGACCATCTGCTGTTTCTGGCCTGCCTGGTCATTCCCTTCCGCAAGCTGCGGCCCCTCGCCATCATCGTGACCGCCTTCACCGTCGCGCACTCAGTCACCCTGATCGCCTCGGCCTACGATCTCGCCCCCGACGCCCTGTGGTTCCCACCACTGGTGGAGACCCTCATCGCCATGTCCATCGTTTACATGGCGTTCGAGAACATCGTCGGCGCGCAGGTCCAGCGTCGCTGGGCCATCACCTTCGTCTTTGGCCTGGTGCACGGCTTCGGGTTCTCGTTCGCGCTCCGGGAAACGCTCCAGTTCGCCGGCTCGCACCTCCTCACGTCGCTGCTGGCGTTCAACATCGGCGTGGAGCTCGGCCAGCTCCTCGTGCTGGTCGTCCTCGTCCCCGCCCTGAGCCTGCTATTCCGTTACGTCGTGGCGGAACGGATTGGCACCATTATCCTGTCGGCGCTGGTCGCGCACACGAGCTGGCACTGGATGACCGAGCGGTGGGGGGTGCTGACCCAGTTCGACATCACCTGGACCGCCTTCAGCCAAGCGATGTTCACCGGCGCCATGCGCTGGATGCTGCTCGCGCTGCTGCTGGGCGGCGCCGCCTGGTATGGCTACAGGGCGATGCAAGCGCCCGATCCGAAGCAGGCTCCGGCCGACTAGCGGTCCTCGGGCGTCAGCCCCGTGTCGCCGCGAGAGCGGCCTGGCGCTTCTGGATCAGCCAGTGGGGACACTTGTCCTCGTCGGCGTAGAGCCGCTCGCAGTCGTCACACCGCACGCACTCGCTCACGAGGATCTTGGGGCCATCGATGGCGCCCCATTCGCAGGTCTTCTCGCACAACTTGCAGGTCGAACACTCGTTCCACCGCTTGATGCGGAAGACGGTCAGGTTCGACAGCAACCCGAGGCCGGCGCCGACCGAGCAGAGATACCGGCAATAGAGGTTACGCACAAACACCGTGGCCAGCAGCAGCGCGGTGAGCAACGTCCACATCACGACGTTGCCATTCAGCGTGAACATCCAGAACGGCTCGATGTAGCGGTAGACCAGCGTGTCGCCACTGGCCAGAAAGTAGAGCACGGCCCCGCCGAGCACCACATACTTCGCGTAGATCAGCTTCTGGTCTAGCCAGGGTGGCGGCTCGACCCGAAATCGCGACGGGATGATGCGGTCCATCAGCTGCGTCAGGGCCCCGAACGCGCAGATGCGCCCGCAGTAGAGACGGCCCCACAACACCGTCGACACCAGCGTGAAGACGATCAGGAAGTAATACGCCTGACCGTCTTGAAACGCGGGCAGGCTCCAGCGAATCGCCCCGAAGATGTCGACGACCGACACCAGGCTGGCCTTGTAGAACCCGAGGTAGGCCACCGAGACCACCAGGCTCACGATCTTCAGCCGCTCGCTCTTCTTGACGAAGCTGAACACCGCGAAGGCCAGCACGAGCCCCAGCGCGCCAACGTCGACCAACGCCGAGCGATCGAAGTCGGCGGGGGCCTCTTCCGTGTCCTCTTCGAGCAACGCGTCGAGGGCGGCCAAATCGTCGAGCGAGAGTGGTGGAGGCACCGCTTGTTCGCCCGACTCGGGCTGCACCGCCACCGCACCCAGGAGTCCGCTACCCCACAGAAGCGCGACAAGAGTCAAGGCGACGAGGCGGCGAAGGGCGATCATGTGACGACGCGTGAACTCAGGGCTGGGGGTCGGAGGACTGGCCCGCGAGCACTTCACGAGCCAGCTGGCGGGCGCCCTGTCTGATGGCCCGCGTGGCCGCTTCCATGGTGATGGTGGCCCGCGACACCCCGTCGATGTCGCCGCCCACCTCGAGCGGCTCGAGGATGCTCCGCCCCTTGAACTGCGCCGGGAACTTCGGCAGGTCTATCGAGAAGTAGCCGAACGGCTCGTAATGGTGGACGACCTCGATGCCCAGCAGCGTGCCGGCCGTGTCCATCCCGACGAGCGTCGTAATCCGGCCCTTGTACGCATAGATACGAGGGGTGAGGTCAGTGGTGAAGAACGCGAGCCCGACGAGCGGCGCCTCCCCGCCCGGCATCAACTCACGATACGCCCGGAAGTGCCGGAGCGGCTCCTCGATCAGCTCGAAACGGTCGGCTTCGGGAATCAGCCGTTTCAGCGCGTCCTCGTCGGCCTGGGTCACCGACGCCGGCTGCGCGTGGCCCACAAAGGTCGCGCCGATCACCAGGACGAGTGTCACCCAGAAGGGTCGTCGACGGCTCACGTCTTTTCTCGTGCCATGGCACTACCGAACGCCACTCCGAGGGCGACGCCGATGCCGATACCAGCCCCTATGTTGTCCATGGCGACCCCGAGCGCCACCCCAACCCCGATACCGATCGCGAGCCCGGCGCCCTTGCGAGACCCACTCTCCGCCTCAGACGTCTTGTCACCGCTCATGTCCAGATCCTCGGCTGTGTTCGAGCGTGCAGCGATTATAGACTCGGTCAGCCATGGTCCCGTCCACTCTTGCGACGCTCCTCACCCACGCGCTGGAACGGCGTCAGCCGCTACTTGGTCGTCTGCGGGAAGAACAGACCAACTGCTACCGACTGCTCCACGGCACGCAGGAGGGCGTTCCTGGCGTCACCCTCGACCGCTACGGCGACCTCGCACTGCTACAGACATTTCATGCCCCGGCTAGCGCTGGAGCGCTCGAGACGACGGCCGCCTGGGTCTCGGAACACGTTCCTCGCCTTGACCTCGTCTACAACGACCGAAGCGAACCCGGCTCGCGGATCCGGAACCGCCTCCACGGACCGATGGCGACAGCGGCGACGGCCGAGCGCACCGGCGTCGAACGCGGAGTTCGGCATCTGATTCGAGCCAGACATCGAGGACGGGATCCGTGGCTCTTCCTCGACCTGCGCGCGCTGCGACGAGCCGTAGCCGGGGACGCCGACGGCCGGACGGTGCTCAACCTCTGCGCCTACACCTGCGGGGTTGGGGTGGCCGCGGCCGTGGCTGGCGCCACCCGGGCGCTGAACGTCGATTTCGCGTCTTCGAGCCTCGCCGTCGGTCGAGCAAACGCGCGTCTCAATCAGGTTCACCGGATCTCGACAGAGTTGCAGAGTGACCTGTTCCCTGCGCTGCGACAACTCGCCGGACAGCGCCAGCCAACGATGAATCGAGGCCGACGTCTCCCGAGGTTTCCGACGCTGGCGGCAGAGCAGTTCGATGTGGTGGTGCTCGACCCTCCACGGCTGGCCAAGGGCCCGTTCGGTGTCGTCGACCTGTTACGCGACTACCAGAGCCTGTTCAAACCGGCGCTCGCGGTCGTGGCCGACGAGGGGCTGTTGTACTGCACCAACAACGTCGCCGAGGTCGACGAGACCACCTGGCACGACATCCTGCACCGCTGCGCGATCAAGCACGGCCGCCCGATCAAGGCGCTCGACGTGATTCGGCCCGACGCGGACTTTCCGAGTGCGGACGACCGCCCCCCGCTCAAGATGGTCCGACTCCGGGTCTAGGCGAGGCCGTTCCGTACACTCGGTGCTCGTGACCCGGCGCCGCGTGTACAGGGTCGCGGGCGGTCAGGGCCACGTCGTCAACCGAACGCCGGCGGATCCCACGATTCCGACGCTTCGAGCCCGGTGGCACGGGTTCCGTAACTATCCGGTGCCATGGCCGAAGCTTCCTCGCTGTTCGCGTCCCCCAGAGAGCGCCGACTGTGGCTCTGGACGGTTGCGATCGTCGTCGCCATCTACGCCTCGATGGGGCTCGCGCAGAGCCTGGCCGCCGTGCTCTGCAACCGCGGCGTGCTCGACACCACGACCCTGCTGGCGTTCGGACTCATGCTCCTGTCGATCGTCATACAGGGGCTCCGCACCCGTCCCGGCCGGCTGGAGGCCGGTATCTGGACCGGGGCGGTCGGGGTGTACCTGATGGTCTTCCTCAGGATGGGCATTCCGGAAGAACGGAGTCACCTCTTCGAATACACCGTGGGCGTCACGGCGACCGATGGCCGCGGACTGTCGGATTCCGGGAGCGCCGGTTTCGACGTAACGCTGGACACGCCGGATGGCAGCGCCCATGTGGCGTCGGTGACCTACGCGTCGAGCGGAGGCCGCGGCGGGACCAAGCACGTCTTCGTGACGGTGTCGATCGTCGACGGCGGCGGAATAGGGGTGGGCGGCGCGTCCGTGGACCTGAACGTGACCCACGACGGCAATGCCTACGGCTCGGCCACGGCCGTCACCGACACGAGTGGTCTGGCCACGGTGCAGCTGAAGAACGCGCCGGCCGGGTGCTTCACGACCGACGTGACCGACGTCACAGCGGTGGGGCTGACCGTCGACCAGGTGACGCCAGCAAACCAGTTCTGCAAGTAGGGCGCAGGGGCACGCGCCTCACCCGCCGATGCGAAACGCGGCGAGCGCCACCGGGGCGCCCCGCTTCTCCAGGCGTTTGCCCAGTCGGCGCACGAGCGTGGCCCAGCCTGACTGACGGGTCCAGGTCTCGGCCGAGACGCGGCGACTCCGGAGTGGCCGACGGGTCAGCAGCGTCGCCCACTCGGGCCGCTCGTTCCCCTCGAGGTCCACAGCGACAGCCGAGAACGTCCCTTCTTCGCGAAACAACGCGAGCAACCCGAACCCCTCCTCTTCTCCCCCCACATGAAGCAGCGCGACGCGACCGTCTCGCGACTCGTCGAGGTGGGCTAGGAGCCCCTCGACCAAGGGATGACCGGAGCTGAAGAAATCGATGCTCTCGTCTCGGACCGCCTCGCTGCGGTCGAAGGTGCCCAGAAAATTGGAGCCAGCGGGCACGCCGGGAAGGCTCTCGACCCGTGCCCGCGTCCCCAGCTCGATCGAGTGCCGCAGGCCATCGCGATGCTCTTCGATGTGCAGGTCGAGTCGTTCGGCCGCGGCGACGACCACCTCGCGAGTCAACTCGTCGAGCTCGGTCGGCACCCGCGCCAGGATCGCTTCGGCCAGCTCGGCCCGATACGGTTCTCGGTGGAGTTCGTGGAGCGCGGCGTCGCGCACGCGGTCCTGGGCTGCCCGGGTCTCCTGCACGACCCCGCGCAGCACGTCGGCATCCGGGTCCACGTCGGAGAACACGAGGTCTTCGACGGCCGCCTCCACCGCGGCGAGCTCCCGCTCGACGCCGCCCAGCGGCTCGCGGAACAACCCGATCGCCTCATAGAGGGACACCACGGCGCCGCCTAGCTTCGACGCCGGGCGGAAATACACGATCTCGACCGGCATACGTCGGTCGATGCGATCGAGTCGACCGATCCGCTGCTCGACCGTCACCGGGTTCCACGGAAGGTCGAACAAGACGAGTCGCGTGCAGAACTCGAAGTTGCGGCCTTCCCCGCCACACTCGGTCGACACCAGCATCGAGGGGCCATCCGGCAACCGAAACTGCGCCACCTCGATGTCGCGCTGCGCCGGTGACAGGTCTTCGTGAAACAGCCCCACCCGCAGTTGCGCGTCCCGGCGCAGCCCCGTCTTGATCAGCTCGAGCGATTCACGGTGCGCCGCGAACACCAGCGTCTTCTCGCCGGCCGCCTTCCAGGCCCGCGCCTCAACGGCCAGCCAGCGGACACGGGGATCCGTCCGATCGGCTTTCCCGGCGAGCTTGGCCAGCTTCTCCTCGTCACCGCCCAGTACGCCGGCCAATGCGGCCCCGGACGCCGCCAGTCTGCCCACACGTCTCGCCACCCGGCGTCTGGCCACGGCGTTCTTCGCCGGCTCGCCTCGCAGCGCGGCTTCGAGCTTCAGCGCGGGCGCCCACCCCTCGTCGTCGGACAGGTCCACCGCCACGCCGACCCGCGGCGGCAGCCCGGGCAAGTCGGCGCGTCGCGCCGACGACGTGCACGGAGGCAACGGTTCCGACGACGCGACGCGCTCCTCGATGCTCTCGCCGTCGAACTCCTCGGGCCTGAGCAGTTCCAGCGACCGGAAGAACCCGAAGGCATCTTCTTCGAGCGGCGTCGCGGTCAAGAGCAGTAAGTGCCGACCAAGCTCCGCCAGCGGAGCCACCGCGCGGTAGGCGGCGTTGCCCGGGTGGCCGGGGGCGCGGCGGAGATGGTGCGCCTCATCGACGATGACCAGGTCCAGCCCGGCGTCCACCGCCTGCTCGGTCAGACGGGGGTGCTCCTGCAAGAACTGCAGCCCAACCACCGTATGCCTGTAGGCGAGGAACGGATTGAAGCCGGCTCCGAAATCCTTCTCGACGTCGGCGAGACGCTTGTCGTCGAGCAACACGAACACCTGGTGGTACTTGCGCCACAGCTCGCCGAGCCACTGGACGGTCAGGGTCTCGGGGGCGATGACCAAAGCGCGCTCCGCGCGACCGGTGCGCACCAGATGATTGAGGATCAAGCAGGCCTCGACGGTCTTCCCCAGTCCCACTTCGTCGGCCAGCAGCCACCGGGTCGGATCGGTCCGGGTGGCTCGCTCGGCGGCGTGAAGCTGATGCGGAAACAGGTGGATGCGGCCCCCCAGGAACGAGCCCAGGCCATCGGCCTCGCGCACCGCGGCCAGATGCAACGCGTCGAGTCTGAGCGCGAATGAAGCGAGGGGGTCGACATCGCCGTGGGCCAGGCGCTCGACCAGCGACTCGCCGATCCGAACCGGCCAGAGCTCCGCCACCTCCAGGTCGCGCCCGTCGACAAGGCGAACCAGCGTCTCGTCAAGCTGGACGTCGACCTGCACCTGCTCGCCCGTCGCAATCACCCGGGCGGGTGCGCCCGCCGCGAACATCAGCGGTACGAGCGCGTCGCTGCTGGCCGCCAACCGCAGCACGGTGTCAGCTTCGGGGAACGCGACGACGAGCGTCCGCCCGTCGATGGACTCGATCAGCCCCGGTCCGAGGTCCGAGTTGAAACGGTGGGTGAGCCGGTCGCCAGGTTCCCAGGACATCCGCGGGCGCGCTAGGAAGCGTCGGGAGGGGTCAAGACCTCGGCCACCGCGCCCCAGGTGTCGGGGTCGAGCGCCAGCAGGCTGAGCAGATAGAGGTCAACCTCGTCGGCCGGGAACCGCTCCCGGATCGCGGTGATCGCCGGTGCCAGTCGATCCGCTCCGACCGGCTCAGGCTCGACGTCGGCGTCAATGAGACCGTCCTCGTTCGGAATGCCGAGCTCGTCGAGGAAGGCCCCGAGCAGCACCTGCCGCTCGCCGAGATGCAGCGCCAACAACAACGACGAGGCTAGCGAGTCGTCGGGACGGACCCGGCTGGCCAGATACTCGATCCGGCGCTCTGGCGACAGCTTGCGGACGCCGGCGGGCCGGAAATTGAGCGTGGCGGCGATCGCCTGGACGGCTTGGGCCCGCATCTCCGGGTCGCCGTCGAAAAGCGCCTGGGCCGCCAGCTGTCGGGTTCCGGGATCGAGTGCGGCCCACACCCGGACCGGCGTACATTCGTCGAGCTTCACGTCTGAGAGGATGGTCATGGCTGCGGTGCGTTCGTGTCCTACTGAGCGCGTAGCATATCCGCTGGGTCAACCAGGGCGGCCCGGCGGGAGGAAAGATAGGAGGCCAAGAGCACCAGACCCAGCACCGCGCGGGCTACCGCACCGAGTGTGCTCGGGTCGGTCGCCGGAGTGTCGAACAGCACACTGGCGACCAGTCGGCTGAGCCCCGCCACTGCCGCCAGACCGAGCAACGTCCCCGCCACCGCCACGCCAGCGCCCCGTCTGAGCACCGCGATGGCCAACCGTTGATCCGGGTGTCGAGCCTTTCATCCTCGACCCCTTTGAGGTGCGCCATGTAGCGCAAGAACGGCAGCACCTTCATCTTCTTCTTGTAGAGACCGCGCTCCTCGGGCAGGTAGCCGATACGATCCTCCGCGTCGAGCGCCGAGGCGTGTCCCAGCACCGACACCTCTCCCCTGTCCGGGAAGAGGATGGACATGATCATCCGGATGGAGGTGGTCTTGCCGGCCCCGTCGGGGCCGATGAAGCCGTAGAGGCCGCCGCGCGGCACCACCAGGTCGAGCCGGTCGACCGCGATCTTCGGCCCGAACGTCTTGGTGACGCCGCTCAACCGGATCGCGTCGTCAGAGTGGTCGGTTCGGGTCAATGATGCTCCGCCACATGTGAGCGACGGGGCTGCCGTCGAAACCGAGACCTTCGGTGGGCTGCCGGAACTGGCGACCGATGATGTCGGTGAACTCTGCCGCGCGCACCTCCCGCATGTTCTCGTCGAAGGCGTATTGATCGTTCACCGTGACCAGCCGCGACTCCATGTAGTAGCGATGTTTACGGGCGAATTCGTAGTCGGCCTTGATGTACTCGTCGGGCTCGTAGTCCGCGCCGAAGATCCGGTTGTAGATCTCCGGGTACCCGTACCCCACCGAGTCGTCCGGGAAGAAACGTAGCGCCTGGTGGTACTTGACGGCCCAGGCCACCCGCTCGTCGACATACGGCGCGAACAGCTGCGCGCCCCAGTACCCGTGGTCGGCCTTCATCAGATTCTGCGTCACGTCGTGAATCAGGCAGGCGAACACCGTGCGCTCGGGCTGGCCGGTCTGCACCGCATGATTGGCGCTCTGCAGCACGTGGCGCGCCGGCGCGAATCGCCGCTCGAAGAAGTCGAGCAACGTCGGCCGCTCGGGCATCGGCTCGAAGCCACTGGCGGTCGGCTGGAACAGGTTGCCAGTGCCTCGGGGGACCCGAGGCTCGGTCGAGGACTGCACGCCGGCGGCCAGCTGGACTCGCCGGTCGAGCTGGTCGGTCATGTAGTGCTCGAGCGCTTCGGCCCGATCTTCGTGGCCCATCGTGGCCACGGCCGCCACACCCCCGACCGAAGCGAAGAACTTGCGTCGATCCACCTGCATGGCTGAGCCTCCTGCTGCACTGAACGCGAACTGCCCGCCAGCTTGCAGCCGCCCCACCCCACACGCAACGCCGCCTCCCTGGCGGCATCCCGGCATCCCCAGAAAAAGACCCGTCTTTCCTATAGGATCGCAGTCTCGTACCCGGCCGTCGTGCCAAAGCCCACAGCCTAAAGCCCAAAGCCAGGGTGGCGGCAAGAGACGGCGTGCCGCCCCGGATCATGAACCCCGACCTCCAAGACGCCATCGACTTCCACGACGCCATCGTGGCCGAAGGGGCCAAGGCCCTGGTCGGCTATGACCGGGAGAAGGCGCTGGCCAACATGGTGCTGCTGGCCGAGATCCCGACGACCTACGACCAGGAGGAACAACGCCAGGTCAACGCCGGCAACCTGCTGCTGCGTGGGGTACCGGGCGTCGGCAAGACCTTCTTCGGCGTCATTCTGGCGGCAATCAGCGGCGCCCGGTTCGCACGGCTGCAGGGCCGCGCCGACCTGCAGCCGACCGAAGTGGTCGGCTTCCAGATGATCAACCCGGCGACGGGCGAGTTCCTCACCGAGTTCGGCCCGCTGGCGTCGGCCGAGGTCATCCTGCTCGACGAGATCAACCGGATTCCCCTCAAGTCGCAGAGCGCGTTCCTCGAGGGGCTCCAGGACCGCTCGGTCACCGTGGGCAAGGAGACGTACCAGCTCCCGACCTTCAGCTTCGCCATCGCGACGATGAACCCGATCGAGTTGGGTCAAGGGACGTTTCCGCTGTCGGAAGCCGCCACCGACCGGTTCGCGATCATGGTCAACGTCGGCTACCTCCCCCCCGAGGAGGAGCAGAAGCTGGTCAACTTCGATTTCAAGCAGGTGAAGCTCGACGGCCTCATGCCGAAGGAGCGGGTCCTCGAGCTGCGAGCCCGCATTGGCGAGCAGGTGTTCCTGCACGATGCGCTCGGAAAGTACATTCGACGACTGGTCGCCGCCACACGCCCCTACAGCGCGGAGACCGACTGGCACCACCACTCGCCATCGGCGCTGGTGGAGCAGTATGTCGACCTCGGCGGCTCACCGCGAGCCACCATCTGCTGGGGGCGCCTGGTCAAGGTGTGGGCACTGCTGGAGGGACGACGCAGCGAGGTATATCCCGAAGACATCCAGGCGCTCGCGCGATATGTCCTCGGGCACCGAATCTGGCTCGCTCCGCACGCCGCCAGCCGCGATATCCGGGTGGACACGGTGATCGACGAAGTGATCGACTCCGTCCCCATCCCCTGACGAGTGATGAGCCCGCAGCTGCCCGACGCGGAAGACTCGCTGGTGTCCTGGGCCGAGATCCAGGATGTGGAGCTGGTCATCGTCAAGCGGATGCAGGAGCTGGCCATCGGGGGGCATCCGAGCCTGTTTCAGGGCACGGGACACGATCTGGCCGGATTGCGCGACTGGCAGCCTGGCGACCGGCTGGCCAGCATCGACTGGCCGCAGTCGACGCTCACCAACTTCAGTCCGCTGATCACGCGCGAATTCGACCAGGAGAGCAACGCGCCGATCGTGATCGCCGCCGACGTCTCTCCGTCCGCCCGGGTTGGCACCGGCGACACGCCGATCGCCAAGGTCATCGCGCGTACGGTCGCCACGCTCGCCATGGCCGCCGCCTTCTTTCAGGACCAGGCCGGGTTGGTCACCTTCGATGGCGACCGGCGATGGACCGCCGTGGGCCCGCGGATGGGGAAGGGGCACGCGATGCACTGTGCCCAGGCCTACCAGGCACACCTCGAAGGTCGGGATCGGCAGGACGCGGCGCCCGACGTCGGGTTCGCCGGATTGTTGAGAAAGCGCTCGCTGGTCCCGGTGATCTCGGACTTCTTGTTGGAAGACCCGGCGCCACTCCTGGACGAGCTGGCGGACCTGGCCACCGCGCACGATGTGTTCCTCGTGATGATCGACAGCGCGTTCGCGTTCACGCTGCCCGCGCTCTCGGCCGGATGGATCGAGGGGCTGGATGTCGAGACCGGACGCACCCGCCTGATCGCGGCATCGGATCTGCGCGAACTGGGAGACCGGGTCGCCAGCTGGCAGGACGGCGTGGAACAACAGGCGCTCGACCGAGGGCTCGAGATGCTCCGGTTGGACAGCCCCGATCAGCCGTATCACGAAACCCTGGTGGCCTTCCTGCTCGAGCGGAAACAGCTGAGGCGATAACCGATGTCGCGACCACGAACACACGCGAACCTCAGAACGCTCGAGCGATGGCTGATGCTGGCGGCCGCCGGCATCGTCTCGCTTACCGCTCCCGTCTCGATCGCCGCCCAACCAGCCGGCGAAACCGCGATCGACGGACTGACCTGCTGGCGGCGGATCGAGCAGGCCGCGGTCTACGTGGGTGAGCGTTTCGGCATGACGGTGACCTGCCGGCTGGTCGAGATCGGCGACGCACGCACCGTACTTGAGACGGCGGCGCTCGAGCCAGAAGCGATTGACGTCAATCCGTTCGAGGTCATCGGCGGCGAACAGTTCGCCCCGGTCGAGGACGGCGTGTTCCGGTTTCTCCAGTATCGCTACACGCTTCGGCTGATCGAAGAGGGCAGCTTTGGGGACGACGTCGAACTGCCCCCGCTGGATCTCACCTACCGGATCGAACGACGGAGCGACGACGGCCCCGTCCTGATGGGGCGCGAGCTGACCCACATCCTTGGCCCGGCCTCGATCCGGCTGCTCTCGCTGGTGCCGGACACATCGGTCGACATCCGTGACCTGCCGCCACCCTCGTTCGGCGACGCGGAGGCAGGCGAACTGCGGGCGTCCCTGCTGACGCTCCTGGCCGGGCTGGCCGGGATCCTGGCGGTGGGCGTCCTCGCGATGGGCGTGGCTCGGGCGCTTCGCGACCGCCGTGGCGTGACCATCGCCCGCGAGAAGCCGGTGCCACCCTCGACGGTCGTGGGCGCGGCGCTTGGCGAGCTTCGGACGGTCCAACAAACCAGCGGAGACGGATGGACCCCCGAGCTGGCGCTCAGGGCGTTGAGCGCCCTGCGTCTGGGCGGCGCGGTGGCCACCGGCACGCCGGTGACACAGCGCACCGTGTCCCCCGGCACCGAGACCCGCGAGGGACAGCTGAGAGTCAAGCACGGATGGCTCCGGCGTCGCACGCTGCTGGTGTCGTCGGGCACGACCGCGGACACATTGACGCGGCCTTCGCTCTCAGGCGGTGACGCCAGCGGCGCCCATCCGCTCGACGACGCACTCCGTACCTTCACCGCGGCGCGATACGGACAGCACGGCGCGCTCGGCGCCGACACGTTGACGTCGGCGCTCGATGGCGCCATCACACACCTCCAGCAGCTCCGGTGGCAGGTAGCCGCACCGGTGCGGCTGGTCACCGAGGCCACCGCGCGGCTGCGCGCGTTTGCCACCTCATGGACACGCTGACCGATCTGCTGGTCGCGATCCGGACGACCGTCGACCAGGTGGCGTCGCTGGCCTGGACGACGCTGCCGCTCCCTCGGCGCGACGCCGTGGTCGTCGCACTTGGCGCCATGGTGCTGGTCGCAGTGCTGGCCATCCTGGTGCGCACGTTGACCCGGCGCCCGGGCCACTCCGACATCGCGTTGCCGGCGCTGCTGCCGGGCTTCCTGACGCGTCGATCACGGCTGGCCCCGGTGCGTCATCTTCCGTTCGGGCTCTTCCTCGCGGGTCTGCCCTGTTTCGCACTGGCGCTCGGCGACCCGCACACCAGCCTGATTCAGGAACGCGCGACGTTTCCGGGACATCGCATCGCGATTCTGATCGACGCCTCGCTCAGCATGGACTCGTCGTTCGCGACCGACCAGCTCGGCTGGGGCAACACCTATCTGGCCAATGTCGCGGCGGCCGGCTACTTCGTGCGGCAACGGATGGACGGGAACCACCAGGACCTGGTGTCGCTGGTGCAGTTTGGCGGCGAGGCCTACATCGTCACCCCGTTCACCAACGACTACGAGAACATCCTGCTGAGCATTGGCCTGATCGGCACCCCCGAGGAGTACGACCGGTTTCCGGACCACGGGACGCTGATCATGCGCGCCATCACCCGGGGGGTGCAGCTATTCCGCACCTTCGACTTTCTGCGGGCCCAGGGCAACCTGATGGTGATCTTCAGTGATGGCCAGGACACCCACGCGGTGTATGAGGGACGGTCGCTGGACGACATCCTGCAGGAGGCGGCGGACAACTCGATCCCGGTCTACTTCATTCGCACCGCCTATGCCCAGGACCTTGGCGACGTGCTGCCGGACAACACCTGGAAGCTGGCGGTGGAACGGACTGGAGGCCGGTTCTACCCGGCCGCGGACGAAGCGGCCATCCTGCGAGCGGTGCACGAGATCGACGAACTGGCGGCGGGCGAGATCGAGGTCACCCAGTATGTGGCCCACCAGCCCCGCTTTGCCGGCTTCACCCTGGCCGCGCTGGGGCTCTGGAGTCTGGCCGCGCTCGGCGCGCTGGGGATGAAACCGTTCCGGAGGTTTCCGTGATGAAAAAACTGCTGAGTTATGTCGTGGGGGCACTGGCGTTGGGAGCCGTGACCTTGGGCCTCCTGGCGGCCGCGGGGATCGAGCGGGAGCTGGCCGCGGCCGACCGGGCCCTGTCGACGCTCGAGCTGAATCGAGCGGCCCGCGGCTACGCGGATGTCCAGCGCCGGCTCGGCTGGACGACCTCGGTGCCCTGGCTCTTCGAGGGCACGCGAGCCCAGCTGACGGCCCGACAAGCGGCGGTCCGTTACTGGCGGGGAGAGTACGGGGGTCTGGTCGGCGACTACACCGGCACCGACAGCCCGAGCATGGCCGGCAACCTTTCGCTCCAGCTCATCGTGGCCAATGCCGACTACCTGGCCGTGCGCCGACCGAGCGCCGGACGAGAAGCGGCGCTCGGCGCCCTCGATCACGCCGTCGGCGTGTATCGGCGACTGCTCGAAGCCAACGAGAGCGACCGCGACGCCGCCTACAACTACGAGCTCGTCCTTCGTCTGCGCGCCGAGATCGCGGGCGGCGACGAGGTCCCGCCGTTCTCGCCCCCCACCGTCCCTGGCGCCGCGGGCGAGAACCCCGAAGAAGCGGAGATGGAGGACGTCCAGATCTACGTGCCGCAGGAGAGCATCTTCGACCCTGATGAGACCGAGGACCCCACGGTCGGCGAAGGGGCCCCGATCCGTCGACGCGGGTAGCTCCAGCCTCTGATGCCCCCGATCGAGTTTGGCGCCCCGGTGTTCCTCTGGCTACTGCCGATCCCGGCCGCGCTCGCCGTGATCTGGGTCTGGCAGCTGGCTCGCCGACGCGCGGACGTGCACCGCACCGTCGACGGCCGCACGACGCCGGTGTTCGAGCGGTTCCCCTATGCCGGCGGTCTGGCGTTCTGGGGCTCCGTGGTCCTGGCCACGGCGCTGCTGACGGTGGCGCTGGCGCGACCACAGGTCCTCGCGTCGGTCACCGAGAACGCCGGCGCCGATTTCATCATTCTGCAGGACGGCTCGACCTCGATGCGGGTCACCGACATGGATCCGGATCGGTGGCGACGGTCGATCGGCTGGATCCGAATGTTCGCCGAGCTCCTCAGCTGGGACGACCAACGGGTGGCGCTGGCGCTGTTCGCGCATCGGGCCGCCCCTCAGATCCGACTGACCCGCGACCCGAACGCCCTGTTCTTCTTCCTCGATTTCCTGGGTGAGGAGCCGCCCTTCAGACTGGAAGACGACACCAGCTGGGACACCAACATCGAGGAGGGGATCTACTGGGGTGTCCGGATGTTCGAGCTCGATGCCGAGCTCTACGGCGAACGCCTCAGCTCGAAGGCCTTCATCGTGATCTCCGACGGTCAGGCCTGGTCGGGTGAGGTGGAAAAGGCGCTCGAGATGGCGCGCGACCGCGGCATCCGCGTCTATGTCGTCGGCGTTGGCACCACCGCCGGCGGCTACATCCCGCAGCTCCCGCCAGGGCCGTTCACGCGGCCCGAGGACCCGATCCACTCGGTGCTCGACCGCGATTCGCTCCGCGCCATCGCGCAGGCGGGCGAAGGCCGCTACTTCGAGCTGGGCGTGGATTCGGCGCAGTCGATTGGGCTGGACATCCTGAGCGACGTCCAGTCACGGGCGGTCTCCACGCAGCGACGGGAGACGTTTACCGAGCTGTACTGGTACTTGCTGGCGCTGGCCGCCGGGGTGCTGGCGCTGGGTACCCTCCTGGTACAGGAGCGCACCCAGCTCTGGTGGCAGATGGGCGTGGCTACCGCCCTCGTCGTCCTGCTGCTCGGCTGAGGAAGCTCAGGCTCTGGAGGCTGCTGCAAATACCAGCCTGGTGCCCGGTTTCTTGTCGAGACGGGTGCGTGGCAAGGCGCGAGGAGGGAGGCACCCGGCAGTCCTGCGCCGCAGGACTGCTAAGCAGTTCCAGGGGCGTGGGGCGGAACTGCCGCGGGTCTGTGACCGACGAAGTAACGCCGCCACACGCCCGTGTCGGCGAGAAACCTACCCGGCCGCTTCGAGCTTGCCGATGAGCCGCTCTTCCATCAGCTCCTCGGCCCGGTCGAACAGCTCCGCCTTCGAGATGCGACCGTTGTCGACATCGGCCAGCAGATCGCGCTGCGCGCGGTATTCCTTGTTCACGACGCCGCCCTTGCTCTGGAGCAGACGCCAGGCCTTGCGGCGTTCGACACAGAACAGCACGAGCTGACGAGACAGCGCCATCAGGATGGGCGCACCGTCCGGTCCCGGCACCTTCGTATAGACGCCGAAGTCGGGAATATACGACCGGTGCTCCGGATCCAGGTGTCGGCGATGCACGACGTCCTGCTGGGTGATCCGCACCAGCATGTTCTCGAGCGAGATGAGCCCGGCCACCTGGCTCTCGTCCTTGATCCGCTTGAGGTGGTTGCGGAAGCGGGCCTCGGTCGCGCACCAGTGCGCCACCGTGTAGCGATACTTCTCACCGGTCGACTTGAACTTGGTGGTGTACCAGTCCTTGTCCGGGTGCGGGTTGCCCTTGAGATCGAGCGCCTCTTCGTAGGTCTCACCCAGCGTCGGGTTGAACACGAACTCGGGGGCTCCACGCGAGTCGCGGACCCGCTGCGCCTGGTCGAGGGCCATGTCGTCGCCCACGCCGTGCTCGGGCTGACAGGTGGTGAAGCACTGCAGGAACCCGGTGCCCCGGTATTCGATGGCGTCCAGGATCGCCCGGAAGAACTTGGGCGCGTTGGCGATCGAAATCTGCGACACGAACGGCGAGCCGTGACCGGCCAGGAACGTCTCGGCCACGGTCTTCTTCTCCACTGCCTTGCCCTGAGTAGCGGCGCCGAACGAATTCATGTCGCTGCCGCCAAGCATCGGCGTCGAGTCGGAGTTCTGCCCACCGGTGTTCGAGTAGACCTGCGTGTCGAGCATCACCGCCTTGACGTTCGGACGGTTCTGCAGGACGACCTTCGACACGTTCTGGTAACCGATGTCGCCCATGCCGCCGTCACCACCGACGATCCACACCTTCGGCAGCTCCTTGACCTCGTCGTCGGTCATCAGGTTGTCGCTGAAGTGGGTGTAGTCGTAGTAGTCCTGCTGGGTGAGCGACGCGCCGGCCTTGTCCATCAGCGTGTCGGTCAGTCGCTCTGGAATCACCGAACGGCGGCCATGATCGACCATGAAGCTCTCACCGAACAGCCACCCGATGGTCGCACCGTCCTGGAAGAGCGAGTTCATCCAAGGATAGGGATGCGGATTGTTGGGTGGGGTCGACCCATACACGGTGTTGCAACCGGTGTGCGCCGCCATCGCCATCACACACTGGCCGTTGTCCAGCCGGCCGTCGATCGCCTGGAGCTGCTTGTGATTGAACGCCTCCTGCTCGAGCACGGTGGCGAGCGCGTCGATGACCTCTTCGTCTGAGATCTCGCCGTGCGCCGCGAGCCGGGCGTCGGTATCGGCGTCACTTTCACCGCCGAGCCCCATGATGACGTGGGCCACCGAGCGGACGAACAGGGCGTGCTGCTCAGGATGCAGCGCCGCCAGGGCGGCGAGTTCCTCGACGCCGGTGGCGCGGAGCGCCTGCGCCTTCTCGCTGAACCGGTCCGCCTTGGCGTGATAGAGCGGCCGCATGTAGGCCTCGGTGATCGACGCCACCGCGCGAAGCACGCTCTTCTCTCCACAACCGGCGCAGGCGCCGTCGCCTGAGACCAGCGCGTCGTAGTTCCGGCGCACCATCAGGTGGTTCCGCAGGGTGGCCGTCTTCGAGTCGACCGGGTTGGCGTCGTTGTAGAACCCGAGGAACTTCTGCTCCGTGTCGGGCAGCAGATCCAGGAAGGCCGTGCCGGTCTCGTGGTCCGCGTTGACCTGCTCGGTCTCTGCCACCATCCGTAGCGCATCGTGGTCGCCGCACGCGGTCACGCAGGCCGCGCACCCCTTGCACAGGTCGGAGACGAAGATCGAGAACACGCCACCACTACCCGGATTCTTCTTCTCCGGGCCTTTGTAGATGGCGTTGACCTTGTTGTAAGCGATGGGCGCCTGGTCGACGATCGCGTAGAACTGCTCGCGCGACTTGTCGGAGAACCCGTTCAGGTCGCTCGTCGCCTGCCGGACGAGCTGTGGGAACGCGGTGTCGGCCTTGGCGGCGATCGCCTCGTTCATGAGCGTGCGGGTCCGCTTTTCGATCTCCGGTACGTGGGCGAGCAACTTCGCCCGGTCGGCCACGTCTTCGACGTAGTGGTTGATGGCGGTCTTGAGCACCGTCTCCACATCCTGCGAGCAGTTCGGGAGCGCCGTGTCGGGACAGACCGAAATGCACTCCATGCACTGGGTGCAGTTCTCTGGGATGAAGAGTGGCGTCTCGCGGCGCGCGACGTACTTCGATGCCGTGTCGCCAGTACCCGCCATCATCACGCTCATCGCCGCCAGCGGCGAGGCCGGCTGGTCGTACCCGTAGTCGGAACGGAACTCGGCGTCGAAGCTCGCCACCTGCGTCAAGGGCGTGCGCTCCTCCTGTCCGTCCGGGATCGGTGTCGACCGACAGGTGGGACATCCGGCGCCTCCAGTGCTGTCGATGTCGAGCGGCAGCATCGGCAGTCCTCGCAGCGTCGAGCGGTCGGCGGCCGTGATCTCGCCAACCTTGATTTCGGTCACTCGACAGAAACCCTGATTCATGACCGTCATGTTCGACTCGACGACGGCCGGACCCAGCTTGCCGAACTTCTTCTGATACTGGCCGCGAACGACCTGCTCGAACTGTTCGGTGCTGATCTCGAAGTCCTGCAGCAGCGGCGAGACCTTGAAGAACGCGCCGAGAAAGGCGTTGCCCTGCATTCTGAGCTGCAGGTCTGCACGGTTGGTGGCCTTCCGGGCTATGTCGAAGCCCGGGAGCGTGAAGACCCGGATCTTCTTCTCGATGATCTGCGTACGGGCCCAGATGGGAAGCCGTTCCCACGCTTCTTCCGCCGTTTCGTCCGACTCCCAGATCAGTGCACCCCCCTCGGACATCCCGTCGAGCGGGTTGCAGTGGGTGAACGCCTTGGGGTCGCAGCAGAGCACGACATCGACGTGCCGCAGATCGCAGTTGACCCGGATCCGCTCGGGCGCCACCACGAGGAAGTAGGAGGTCGGCGCCCCCTTCTTCTCCGATCCGTACTTGGGGTTGGCGCTGACGTGGATGACCTCCTTGGGTCGGCCAAATTCGTCGAGCTCCTCGTGCCGCACCGACAGGAAGTCGTTGAAGTCGCCGATGATGGCGCCCAGGTTCTTGCCGGTGGTGATGGCGCCCCAGCCGCCGACCGAATGGAAGCGCACCGCGATCGCGCCCTCGGGCAGCAACGACGGCGTTTCTTCCGCCTTCACTTCGTAGGGATGCGGCACGCCAAGCACGAAAAACGACGCGCCGTCCTCCGCGACACGGCCATCCGACCGCGCACGGCCTTCGGTCGCATAGTCGTAGGCGCCGATGATGTGCTCGGGTCGGAAGTCGCGAGATCCGAGGCCATAGATGCCATTGAACAACCGCGGCACATCCTTGGCGTCGATGGCGGGGAAGCCCTCTTCGATCGGGTGCCCCTCGATGACCAGCGACTTGTTGAGCGCGGTGCGGATGTCGCGACCGAGCGGGTTGTCGCCAGCCAGCGGCTCGTCGGTTCGCTCGAGGACGATCGCGTTCCGCTTGCCAGCGAGGGCGCGGGCCATCGCCTGCTCGGGGAACGGCCGGATCACGTTCACGTGAATCGACCCGACCTTGGCGCCACGGCTATCGCGCAAATGGTCGACGGCGGCCTCGCAGTTCTCGGCGGCGGACCCCAGGGAGATGAAGACGGTCTCGGCGTCCTCGGTCCGGTATTCCGACAGCAGCCCGTAGTGGCGTCCGGTCAGACGTCCGAACTCCTCGTGCGCTTCCTCCAGGTATTGCAGGATCGGCTCGATGAAGTTGTTCAGACGGGCGGCCACGCCCTGCATGTAGTGCTCTTGGTTCTGGACCGGCCCCAGGAGCACCGGGTTGGCCAGGTCGTACATCTTCGGCACCCGCCGGCGAGTGGGGCCAAACAGCACCCGCTGCGCTTCGGTCGGACATTCGATGATGTCGTCTGGCGCCCCGAGGAACTCGCGGATGAGCTCCGACTCATGCTTGTAGAAGGTCCGCTCCAGGTGGGTCGTCAAGAACCCGTCCTGCACGTTCATGCCCGGGGTCAGCGACTTCTCGGTTACCTTGCGCAGGATCAACGCCTGATCGGCGGCCTGCTGCGCGTCCTTCCCGAACACGATGATCCAGCCGGTGTCGAGGACCCCGTTGATATCGTCGTGGCCACAGTGGACGTTGAGGGCGTGCTTGGTGAGCGCCCGCGCGCCGACCTGGACGACCATCGTCGAGGCCTTGCCGGGAGCGTGGTAATACTGCTCGGACGCGTAGGGCAGGCCCTGACCCGAGGTGAAGTTCGTCACCCGCCGGCCGCAGACCGAGTAGGCGATGGCGCCGCCCTGGGCCGCGTGCTCGCCCTCGGCCTCGATGGCCGTGGTACTTCGCCCGAAGACGTTGAGATTTCCTTCGGCGAACGACTGCTGATAAAGCTCGCCACCCTCGGTCGAGGGGGTGATGGGATAGTAGACGCCGGCGTCCGTCACCCGCGCTTCGGTGTGATAGGCGACAAGCTGATTCCCGTTCGCGGTGATGCGGATTCCGGGATACTTCGGCGACTTTCCGGCGTTCTTGCTGGTGTCCTTACCCATGACACTCCACGCTCCATTGCCGAAACGGGGCACCCTCAGATCGGAACCCCGGACAGATCCGGCTCAAACTAGGTATCGGATCAATTCTAGTCCACCTGACCCCGAGGTGGGGCCGGCGGGGCGTTGAAACGGCGAAAGCGACGGCAACTAGGTCGTCTCGACGCTCAGCCAGGCGCCAACCAGAGGCGCCTGCTCGACGCCGGGCCGCGTCCAGTCGCAGACCCCGTCCGGGAAGACGCGGTCGAGTCGGGTCCGAGCGTCGCCGCTGAGCGGAACCGCATAGTCGGCGGTATCAATCGGCTTCAGCTGACACTTGAGGACGTTGGTGGCCACCCCGGCACCGGCCACTTCTCGAGGGGCTGGAGGCGACGGATACAGCTCGGCGCAGCGGCCGGTAGAACGTTCCTGGGTCTCGGCAATCTTCGACGGACGCTCGTCACGCGTCCAGCAGGCGTCGACGAGATCGGCCGGCTTGGCCCGCACGACCTGGTCGATCCGCGGGTCTGACGACGTGTCGGCGTCCAGCGCGGTCAACCACGCGTCCATCTGGGCCAGGGCCTCCCGCAACACCGGGCTCTGGCTCGAGTACAGACCGTAGCGATTGTCCTCGACCAGCATCACGTGGTTGTCCGTCCGCCCATTGGCCCGCTCGAGACGCTCGCGCAGGGCGAAGGAGTGGTAGCGCACGTGGACGTCTCCCCGCTCGACGTCGTCGCTGTAGCCCCGGTAGTCGATGATCGGGGTCGTGGCGAGCCCTCCGCCGCCGCTGGTCACCCGGCCCGTCCGGTAGGCGGCCCGCATGGCGTCGTGGTCGGCAACGGTTCGGCCCGACTGAAACTGGCCGTCCTGGTCGTAACCGCCGATGCCCTCGTTGAGCGCGACAAACTGCTCCAGCGTGATCACGCCGTCGTTCAACGCGCCCAGACCGTATTGCACGCCCACGTTATCGAGCGGGCGACGCGCGAACCCGGTCGAGGCGTCGCGGCCGTAGATGTTCACCGTCGCGTCATACACGTCGCACCGCACCCCGCCCGGGTTGGTCTCGGCATGGTAGCGAGCTACCTCTGGGATCACCTCCGGGCAGAACTCGTCCGGCGCGATCCGGCCGGCGTTCCGCGACACGTAGGGCATGGTGTTCAGCACGAGGAACCCGGCCACCGCGCGCTGCTCCTCGTCGGTGAACAGTCCTGGCGCCGTCTCGTTGAAGTAGTGGTTCAGCAGCCGGGCATCGGTGATGAAGGGGATCGTGCCGGACGTCACGTCGGGAAAACTGCAGCCAGGAATGATGCCGTCCAGCAACCCGGGGAAGTTGTCGGCGATCTGATGGTTCTGATACGAGCCGCCAGAGCAGCCCCAGCCGATGGTGAACCGCGGCGCGCCATACGCCTCGATGAACCGCTCCTTGACCATCATCATGGTCTCGGCCGCCAACAGGTCGTTGCAGTTGTTCCCGAACACGTTCAGGCTCGATGACGCAACGGCATAGCCCTGGCGAAGCATTACATCGTCGGTCACTCCACCGGTGCGCGCACCCTGGCGATACCAGCCGTTCACGCACCCGCCCCCGAAGGTGAAAATCAGACGCTCGTTCCAGCCCGGCGATGGCTGCCAGGCGTCCGGCTCGGGCGTGGTGGCCGGGTCATGGAGAATCGCGATCTGGTAGATCGCCCGGTTGACCGTACCGGTCTCGATCCGGACGACGTAGGGCACCTCGTCGCCGGCGAGGGTCGTCGTGTAGGCGAGATCCCCCGGGCGAACCTCCGGGTCGGCAAGCGGACGAAGCGCTCCCCCATCCACCGACCGGTAGCCGTAGTCGACCCTGAGAGCCACGGAGCACTGCGCGTCGAGCGGAGCGCCCAGGGTCTCCTCCGCCCCCTCGCCAAAGAGACGGAACGCCTCGGTCTCGCAGTGGAAGGGAGCCTGATGCGGCCCGGAGAACACCGGCCCGGTCACCGGATAGTTCGTCAGCTCGACCTCGACCGGCGCGCCGCTCCCCGCCGACACCGAGACCACACTGCTCCCCGCGTCCAGACCGGTGACAAGGCCCAGCAAGGCGCCCTCGGCGTCGGGCCGGAACTGGCCGGACACGTCGCGGCCAGCGACCGTCACCCGGACTCCGCCGACCTCGACACCCGGGGGAGGCGAGACCCGCACCAGGACATCACCGGCGGTCACCATGTCTGGACGAGACGACAGGATCTCAACCCGGGACACACCGGCCGTCTCGGCCGGCGCGCAGGCCAAGCCAGCAAGCGGGGCCAGCACGAGCGGCGCGAGCACCCAGAGGGCCGGGCGAGGACGGAGCGCGGTCAGGCTCTGCACGGTGGAGCTCCCTGAAGCGGTGTTGAGGACTGGCGTGCTTGGCCCGGCATGATAGCAGACTCGATCCGCGCCGCCGGAGGTCCGGAAGGTCGTTTGATCCAGCCTCGCAACGCCGCGTATAGTCGGGACGTTCGACGTATTTGCTGCTGGAGACCCGACGATGGCGCAACAGCTTGGTCTGCTCTTCCTCGTGATGTGGCTGGTGGGCACGACCCCCGCGGCGGCACAGGACGACCCCTGGGCCGGAAGCTGGCGGGGAACGGTCACCGCGCGGGGGGGAGAAGTCGAAACGACCGTGACGATGACGCTGGTCGCTGACTCCGGGAACTACACGGGTCTGCTGACCGGCTTCTCGCCCGGCGCCGAAGTGCGGCTGACCTCGATCGAGCCCGGCAACGACCTGCTGACGGTCCAAGCGGCCGCCGACACCGCCCTCGGTCCGCTAGCGCTCACCTACAGCCTGACTCGCGGCGAACGCCCACGCCCTCGCGGACGCGGCAACGCGGCCACGCTCGACGGCCCCGGTCGCATCACGCTCGGCGACTACGGTTTCGATGTCGAGGTCTCGCTCAGCCGCGCTCGCCGGACCGACATTCCCCAGCCCCAGCTCGAGCAGCGCATCGGCTACTTCTCCGGTCGCTGGACCTTCGACTACACGGGCGGGGAGTTCCCGCCACTGAGCGTCGGGACCCGGAGCGGCACGGTGACCTTCACCGAGATCGAGGGCGGTCCGTTCGTCGAAGGCGTGGTCGAGGCCGAGATCTATGGCGACGCCTATACCGAGACCTGGACGGTTGGCTTCGACGATGACCGACGGAGCGTGGTGTGGCGGGAACAACCGTCGGACGGCCCGGCGCGACTCGCGCTCGGCGACTGGTCCAGCCCGATCGGTATCACGTTCCTGACCCAGCCTCTCGAGGCCGATGGCAGTGTCTACGTGCTTCGGCGGCTGATGCAGGTCACCTCGGAGACGTCGTTTTCGATCACCGACGAGTTCTCGGTCGATGGTGGTCCCTTCCGCCGTCTCGGAAACGGCGCGTTTCTCCGGGCGAACTGAGCGATACCGATGGGGAACGCCAACCTGGTGGCGCGAGACCGCGCCCATCTGATTCACCCACTCCACCACGGCCCGACCCACGAGGGGGCCCGAGTCTGGATCCGGGGTGACGGCGCGTTGCTCACCGATGCCGATGGAACCGAGTGCATCGATGGACTGGCTGGACTCTGGAACGTCCTGGCCGGCCACGGGCGCCAGGAGCTGGCCGAGGCCGCGCGAGACCAGTCCGGCACGCTGGCCTACGTGTCCGGCTACACCGGCAGCTCGAACGCGCGGGCCATCGAGCTGGCTGAGCGTCTGTCGGAGCTGACCTACCCGTCCATCAATCGCTTCTTCCTTACGAGCGGCGGAGGCGAAGCGACCGACAGCAGCGTCAAGATGGCCCGCGCATACTGGAAAATGCGCGGCCGTCCCGAGAAGACGAAGATCATCTCGAGGTTCGAGGGCTATCACGGTGTGACGCTGGCGGCGATGAGCGCCACGGGCCTGAGCGCCTACTGGCCGCAGTTCGAGCCACGAGTGCCCGGCTTCGTGCACATTCCCTCGCCCTACCCGTATCGCTACGAAGCGCCGGCCGGTCAGTCGCAGGGCATCGCCGCAGCGAACGAGCTCGAACAGGCCATTCTCCGGGAGGGAGCCGACACGGTCGCGATGTTCATAGCCGAACCGGTCCAGGGGGCCGGCGGCGTGATCGTGCCACAGGACGACTACTTTCCACGGATTCGCGAGATCTGCGACCGCCACGACGTTCTGCTGGTGGCCGACGAGGTCATCACCGGCTTTGGACGGACCGGGACGCTCTTCGCGCTCGACCACTGGAGCATCGAGCCGGACATCGTGCAGTTCGCCAAGGCGATTACGTCCGGCTACTTCCCATTCGGTGGCATCGGCATCAGCGACACGATCGCCGCCGCGCTCGACGAGAGCGACAGCATCTGGATGCACGCCTACACCTACTCGGCGCATCCGGTCGGGTGCGCGGTGGCGCTGCGGAACCTCCAGATCATCGAAGAGGAAGACCTACCGGGCCAGTGCGCGAGCAAGGGGGACCGGCTGCTGGCCAGCCTGAAAGACGCGCTCGCCGACCACCCCCATGTGGGTGACATCCGTGGCAAGGGCCTGATGTGCGCCGTCGAGCTCGTGGCCGACCGGAACACCAAACACCCCTTCCCCGCAGCCGACAAGGTCGGTCCGCGCCTGCTGGAGGAAGCCTCCCGCCGCGGCCTCTTCAGCCGCGTCAAGGCCGACACGTTCGTCCTCGCCCCGGCCGCCGTCATCACCGACGACCAGCTCGACCGCACGGTCGAGATTCTCACCGACGCCATTCACGCGACGGTCGGATAACGCCGTCCGCGACGCCGGTCGACTGCCCACTCCGGAAGCCTCGTCCGACTCGGCCCGTCGGAAGACGGGACGTCATGACCCGGATGGACCGCCCGGAAAGTAGCGCGTAGCGTATGATGCCGGCGCGGTGTTGTATCTGATCATCGTCGCCTATTTCGGGCTGCTCCTGTGGCTCGGCATCGCCGCCTCGCGCCGGGTCAACTCGATCGCCGACTACTACCTGGGCGGACGACGGCTGGGCTACTGGGTAGCGGCGTTCTCGGCTCGCGCCACCGGCGAATCTGCCTGGCTCTACCTTGGTCTGACCGGTCTTGGGGCGGTCGCCGGCCTCAGTGCGCTGTGGGTCGTGGTGGGCGAGCTCCTGGGCGTGGGGCTCGCCTGGTTCTTCATGGCCCGCCCGTTCAAGCGGGCCAGCGACCGCTGCCAGGCGGTGACCGTCCCCGACTATCTGGCCTGCCGGTTCGCCAGCGACGATCCCGGAGCCACCCGTCGGCTCCGGCTGGTGGCCGCCGGCGCGCTGACACTGTTCGTCACGATCTACGTCAGCGCCCAGATCGATGCCACGGGTAAGGCGTTCGCCAGCTTCCTGGACTGGGACTACTACACCGGCGCGTTGGTCGGCTTTGGCATCGTGGTGGCCTACACCCTGACCGGTGGCTTCCTCGCGGTCGCCTGGTCGGACCTGTGCCAGGGACTCTTGATGCTGGCAGGACTCGTCCTGCTGCCGCTGGCCGCGTTCTTCAGCCTCGAACCGGGTGCACTGGCGGCGAGCCTCGACGCCGACCTGTTGAACATCTGGGGCCCGGGAGGGCTGTCACTTCCGAACGCGTTGACCCTGGTGAGCTACGCCGCGATCGGCATCGGATTCCTCGGTTCGCCGCAGGTGTTCGTCCGCTTCATGGCGATTCGGGACGAATCGGACGTCCGCGCCGGACGATGGGTCGCGATCGCCTTCACCATCCTAACCGACACGGGAGCGGTCATGGCCGGGCTCATGGGGCGAGCACTGCTGGTCGGGCCGGAAGGCGATGTGGCAACCGTCATCGGCCCGGCCGGAGAAGATGTGCTGCCGGTACTCGTCGAGCATCTCTTCCCCGCCCTGATCGTGGGACTCTTCGTCGCAGCGGTACTGGCCGCGATCATGTCCACCATCGACTCGCTGTTGATGGTGGCGTCGAGCGC
>MDTE01117910.1_pt1 | contig 34597 bp, 27 predicted proteins | sample 811231 | NCBI WGS metagenome assembly MDTE01 (sample SAMN05326651, study PRJNA326480) | marine metagenome | isolation source: seawater | place: Indian Ocean: Red Sea | collected 2010
GGGGCCGTGTGCTCTGGCGGGACATGGGAAGGTGTGCTCAGGATGTTCCCTGACTGGGACTCCATCAAGGACGTGGACTTCTTCGCCCTGCACGCTGCATCCCGCATCCCGACTCCTGTAGTCGAGGACATGGTCAACCTCATCAAGACCGTGATCGAGGTGGGGCCGGAGGTGACCGAGGTCCGCGAGGGTCGCAAGACTATGGCCGAGGTTCCCAAGCACCGTCACCCCGCCGTGGCGTTCGCCGCCGCTCGCATCGCCCTGAACGAGGGGGGCAAGGACTACCCTGCCGCGATCTCTTCCGGCCAGTGGGACTGGGCCTTCGACCTCTTCGAAGGATGCAGCCCCGAGCTGGGAGCGTGGGTGTTCTCTACCCTCGCCGCCCACACTCAGCCCGAGGGTGACGGGGACAACCCCATCTTCGCCCACCCATCTGCTGCTCGCCTGAAAGGTCTCGTTGCCTGACCTAAAAATTATTCAAGAAAATAGTTGACAACTTAACACCTAGCTGATATACTACTCCCATGCTCGAAATCAAATCTTCCTCCCTCCGCTCTCTCATCGAGATCCACCTCGCCACCCCGTCCTACGTGATCACGGGGACCAACCCCAACGCGAAGAAAGTCCTGCTCGATCAGGTCGATCCCGAGGATCGGGCCGGACTCAAGAAACTCCTGTCGGCGAACAGCCGATTCCTCCCCGCCACCGACACCGCTATCGGCACGGCTCGGTCGTTCGTCAACCAGTTCAAGAAGGACATCGTGGCGGGTGACCCTAAGCGGGGCTACCGTGGGCTGGCGAAGACTGGCCGCCCGAACACCTACCTCTGCCGAGTGCAGGACTTCGACCGTTTCGAGGAGATATTCAACGCTGCGAAGGTCAGCATCGACAAGTGCAACGCCGAGATCCGCCGGAACTGGGAGGCTCTCAAGGAGCGGGGCAAGGAGGAGATGCTCGTGTTCGGAGAGGGCGTGGAGTATCCCACCGTGGATCGGTTCCTCCGCCGGAGCGAACTCGGGTTCGACATCGAAACCACTATCTCGGATTCTAAAATCTTCGATACCGTGCTGGCCGAGACGGTCCAGCGGATCAAGCTCAAGGCCGAGGAGTCTGCCAAGGCCAAGGTTCTCTCGGCCCACGCCAAGCCTGTCGAGAACCTGCTCGACGCTCTCGGTGAGTGCGTCAAGAGGCTGGCTGCCGCTGGCACCAAGGAGGGCGGGAAGAACAAGCGGCTCCGCGCCGACAAGTTCAAGACCGTGGAGAAACTGGTCGCCGAGGTGCGGGGCAAGAACCTGCTCGACCTCCCCGAGCTGGAGACGGCTGCCGCCACTGCTGCCAGTCTCGTCGAGGGACTCGACGTTGTCGGTCTCGACCCCGCCGAGAGGAAGGACAAGGCCGAGGAGTTCACCAAGGTGACTGCCGCCCTTGAGGACAAGCTCGCCGCGAGTGGGCTTGTCTAAAAAAAAGATCAGAAACATATTGACTAATCACGAACACTCTGTTATAGTATCACCATGCCTGCCACTTCCAACTTCATCGACGTTCACCCAAGGGGGACCACCCCTTTCGAGGTCGGGGTCCGCGACCTACGCAACTGGGTCGGCTACCTCTACCGCGCTTGCCTCCGAGGCATGAAGCACACAACTGCCACCAAGTATGGCATGATGGACGGTCGCTTCGGTTACTACAACCTCGACGTTCTGAACACCCTCAAGGCTTCCGAGTGTGCGTTCGTTGTCGGTCACGAGAACTGCCACCTGCTGCTCAACCACGCTGAGAGGTTCCGCCGCTACCGTGAGGTCGGCGCTCAGATCTTCTGGAAGGGACAGAACTGGTGCGCTGCCAACGTGGCATCCGACTTGATCATCAACGCGTGGCTCCGCGATCTCAACAACGAGGCCCGTCAAGCCATGATCGACGCCGGACTTGAGCCGTTCGATGTGATGACTCCCCTCGGAGATATTCTTATCGACGAAAAAGATTTATACGATACCGACAAGGAGGACCTTTCCTCCGAGCAACTCGTCGAGAAGATCCTCAAGACCCACCCCGTTCCTCCTGTGAACGTGAACAGCGGTGGCTCCGAGCAGTCCGACGAGGAAGGTGACGAGGCTGGCAATGGCTCCGGCACCCCGAACCCTGACTCCGGCGACGAGGCTGGCGATCAGGACGGTGGTGACTCCGGCGACGAGAACGATTCTGGTGAGCATGAAGGTGAGTCCGGCAAGGGTGGTGCCGAGTCGGACGAGCATGGTGAGTCCCCATCCCCTGATGGCTCGGGGGGTGGGGCAACCACCGGAGAGTTCGGTGGTGGTCACGATGACTTCTGCGAGCCTGAGCTTGAGGACGGCGAGACCCTTGAGGAGTTCGACGCCGCGAACCGTGAGGCTGCACAGCAGGCTTCTTACGAGGAGCGGGTGAACGAGACCAAGGGACTCACCTCCGGCGGGGCAGGGACGTTCGCATCGAGCGACCTGAAGCGCACCACGAACCGTGTCCCTTGGAACGAGCACCTTGCCAACTGGTTTCAGGCTCGCGCCGAGGAAGGCTGGGACCGTCCGTTCTGCACACGCACCTTCGACCGGACTGGCGTGGTCCGCCGCGCCCGTGGTTCCAAGGTAGCTGGCGAGCTTGTGTTCCTCGTGGACACCTCCGGCTCCAACGTCAACCGGATGGGTCCGATGCTGGACAAGGTGCAGGAGGTGCTCGACCAGTTCCAGCCCCGCCTCACCCACGTTGTCCCCTGCGACACACGGGTCCACACGACCCATGAGGTGGACGCTGGGGGCCAACTCCCCGAGACCCTTGAAGGTGGCGGCGGCACTCTGCTCAAGCCAGCCCTCGACTGGGCCGAGGAGAACGCACCGAACGCGGACGGGATCATCTACCTGACCGACGGTTACACTTGGAGATACGACTGGGAGGAGATGAGGGAGCCACACTGCCCCGTCCTGTGGCTGTGCTTTGGCTACCACGCCCCCGAGGACATCGGTGTCACCTGCTACCCGTTCGGCGAGCGAGTCGCCATCAACATAGCTTAACCTGAAAATAGAAAACTAGTTACCATGAGAGATCTAATCCAAACAATGTGGTTGCGACTGTTCGTCCTTGCCGCCAGCAAGATGGGCTTCCGCTACATCATCCCTTACGACGCGGACATGGTCGTCCACGTTGCCGAGTCCGAGACCGCCCTGCTTGCGTCCTGCCGCGACTACGTCGCCGCTCACGAGGCCGAGCAGGCCGAGAGGAAGCGCGAGGCGTTTGCCGAGGCAGACCCCGCCAGTCCGGTCGAAGGTGTAGACTATGTAATCCTTACCCGTGCAGACTAATGAACGCTGTTTCTGATCTTAGAAAGATGGGGCTGGAGTGCGGGGACACTGTCAAGGTCCGCGACGAGGGCCGTGCCGAGCTGTGGATACCCGACGCCCACGACAGGGCTTACCCTCCTGCCGAGTGGGACGGCCATGACGGGACCGACCCTGACTGCAAGCACCCACCAGAAGAGATGGTCATGGTCCGCTTTGAGACCAGCAAGTTCTGGGAGCCGATGCACATGAGCTACATCGAGCCGGACAAGGACGAGTGGACGAAAGAAGACTGGGAGGATTTCTATGCTGACGACCGCATCAACGACGGGGGTTACGCTTAACTCAAAAATAAAATATCCAGTTAACACTCGCTTAATTTATTTGCAGAAAGTTGTTGACTAAATCCTACCACTCTGTTATAGTATCACCATGCCGCACATCAAAAGCATCCACGACTATTTCGAGGCCGCCCGTCCCAAGGGTCTCCCGAGACCCGAGGTAGTTTCCCGAGTCCTGCAAGACATCAAGGACTCCCTGCAAGACGGACCCCGAGACTACGCCGACTTCGACGCGTATCAGATTGCTCAAGAGATCGACGAACTGGAAAGAGAGAACCATGAGAGCTGAAGAAATAGAACTGCAAGTAGCGACCATCCGCATGGCGCTAGATGACAACTCACCATTCAAGGGGATGATAGACTTGCGGGGTCTTGATAGCCTGTCTGCCGAAGATGCCCATGAAGTATGGGAAGCAATGGGGGAGGAACTACAAGAAAAGTTTAACGCCACTTACCTCCGTGAAGATCAAACGCAAACCACTCCCAACGACCTCCCTTGAGAAGAGGAACATGGCTCGTCACGCCATGCCCCCTCCGACCACCCGTCACCGAGACCAGAAGAAACATGCGCGGAAGACCGCGTGCCGCAAACCAACTATCAACCTATCCTGATCATGCAGTTCCAACCCGAGTTCCTTTCCATCAACATCATCCTCGACGTTAGCTCCCACACGGAGGAGAGCGCGGCGGATGTTATCGGAAACAACCTTGAAGCGGCTGTTCGTGGGGCAGAGTTTCAAATGCACGACATAGATTTCCATGAGTGCGATAATTGCGGCACAGTCAATTTCGTCCTGACCGTCCGCCCTGATCGGTGTGACGTTGAGGGCTGTGACTGTGGCTCCCCCCGTGGCGAGCGATACATCTCAGCATCGGACGTTGTGCGTATTACCCATCTGATCGGGGAGGTGGAGGAGGTCACCTCCTTTGAGGTCTCGGCTACCAGCAAGCTGTTGGAGGCAGACCGTGAGCGCAACTCCGTCAAGGTGGACGAGAGGTGGTGGGACGAGTTTAAGACCTGCGACATCCGCAAGGAGGGCGAAGCGGGTAACGATAAAAAGAAACTTCTACTTAACTAACGGCGCTCGCTTAATTTATTTGCAGAAAGTTATTGACTAAATCCTACCACTCTGTTATAGTATCATCATGGCAAACATTACATCTATCCGGTCCTTCCTCAAGGACACTCAAGCTGGGCTTGATCTGCTCTTGAGCTTGACCGACGAACAACTGGAGTCCCGTGAGAAATTCGCGGACATGAAAAACATGCTGCTCACCGAGCGCGAGGCCGCTGACAGGCTCATCACGGAACTCCGTGATCATCACCTGAACCATGTGACGGGCATGGGCTTCAAGGCGAAGAAGCGCCACCTTGAGGAAGCCCTCGAAAATTTCGAGATGGAGCGTTCCTCGGATCTGTTTGCCAAGCCGACAAGCACCTACACTCCGGCGGGAGAGGGGAAAACCTACAACGCCTACAACGTCGATGCTGCCCCTCTCGACGAGCCAGAAGAGAGAGTCCCAACTCTCGCGGAGGTTATCGCGGCCCCCATCGACGACCGTGAAGAAGAGGAAGAGGAAGTTCAACCTCCCCTCCTCGTAGACCTCTTCGCCGAGAACGTCGAGCCATGCGATGACGAGGAGCCTGACCCCGCCGCGAGGGCAACGTCTCTCTACGATTCCATCCGTAGGCTCGACCTCCGCAAGACGGCTACTGCCGCATTGGAGGATGCCGACATTCGTAACCTCGGGCAGTTAATCAGTCAGACCCCTGACTATCTTCTCAGCCTGCCACAATTCGGGACGGCATCTCTGGACGATGTGGTGGAGGGACTCAAAGCCCTCGGCCTTGACTGGCCCAACGGGGAGCGTGCGAAGGAGGCCACCTCGGATGCTCAGGAAATTCTCCGGCGCAACTCCGCATACGCACGGGCTTATTACAGGAAGCACCGGAAGAAGATTCTGAAACAGCAATCGGATTACAGGCGGGAGGTCCGTAATAAGCTCCAGAAACTGGAGGACATTTCCAACGGAGGGGGGGACCAGTAACATGTGGGTATTCACTAACAAAGGATTCTTCTCCATCGTGGAGGACCGTAACGACTCCACCAAATTGCTCGTCCGGTCTCGGATTAAAGGAGACTTGGAGCGGGTGTTCGACGACGCAATCGAACACTGTGGAGCGTCTATCACTGAGACCCCCGACGCCGACTACAGGTTCAGGGTCTTCCTCCCCAAGGAAATGGTGGTCGCGGAGATCGCCAGAGAGGTGAGCGAGATTGACTACGGTAACTTCAAAAATAGTTTTGCAGGTAACGCTGACCTCCCATCCCCCCTTCGGGCCATTATGAAATACCACATGTCTGACGTATGGAGCGCGATGTGGGCCGCCCAGAAAGAAGCCAAGGAATGGGAGAAACATTCTGAATCCTTTCCCAATTTGGGGTAGCTCCCCAATCGTGAGTGACTGAACATAGGTGTAGTCCAAGAGCCTAAAGGTGTCTGTATCTTGAGCAGGGGTCAACCGACTGAGCAGAGAGAGCGGAGCGCGAAGTAGCCTAAACGATCTTTATCTGGATGGCGAAAAGTTGAGGGTAATAAAAGTAATCCCTCCTCACATTTTACTTTCTAAACACATGATTAAAACGATTGGACATTCTGTTAGATCCGTGTATAATTCCGGCGTGGCTAAAATAATTGATGTCCGCAAATGGTTCCCCTCGATGCGTAAAGGTTGCACCCGTTACGTCATCGAGCAGGAACTGGAGGCCATCGCTTTAGAAGAAGCCGCACTCAAGCCGAGGGTGGATGCCATCCTCTACTTGCTCAAGAAACTGTAACCCCCCAATCCAATGGACATGGCAACCTTGACCATCAGCACAGACAATGAAAAGCAAGCCCGAGTCATCCTCTCACTTCTCACAGAAGCAGAAGAGAACGGGGAGCTGGACTTCTCGTTCGGGTGCCGACTCTCTGAGGTCCGAGAGAAAGTCGAATTCGACAGCTCCCTATAAGCCTATGAAAAAAGAACTAGCTACCTACGAGACAATCACTCTCGTCCTCGCGGTCATGGGAGGAACCATCCTCCTGCTCCATATGGGGCTGGCCCTTATCGAGTATTTAATTAAATAACTTTAGCCGCTCAGGCATGGTGCGCGGGGAGATCCTGCGACGGGCTTAGCTAGTGCCTAATGAAACACCTGAGCGGCTCTCTAAAAAATATACCATAAAGTTCTTGACGCTAGCCAACTCACCTGATATACTACTCGCATCCTAAAACTGACTACCTATTAAATGAGCAAGACCCTTTTCCCCAAGCAGCAAGGAGCATTCGACTTCTTCTACAAGCGGCTCTCCGCTGGCCTCGCCACCCTCGACCAGTCCGACATGGGGACTGGCAAGACTGTGGTCGCAGTCAAGTTGGCAGCCGCTCTCGGCAAGCCCATCGCAGTCATCTGCCCCAAGGCTGTCATCCCTGCGTGGAAGCAAGAGCTAGAGGAGGAGGGCGTCACTGCAACCTTCATCCTTAACCTTGAATCCCTTCGCACGGGTAAGACTCCCCACGTTTCCAAGGTGGGCAAGAAAGCATTCAAGTGGCTCATCGACCCCGACACCGTTGTGTTCGTGGACGAGGTTCACAAGTGCAAGGGACCATTCACCCAGAACGCTTCGCTGTTCATCGCCCTCGTCAAGCAGGGGTTCACGATTCACAGCATGTCCGGCACCAGTTGCGAAGACCCGACTGAGATGCGCCCCCTCGGGCTGGCACTCGGCCTTCACTCCGGCGACGAGAAGGTGGATGGACTCAAGAGGTGGTGGCCGTGGATGCGTATGTTCGGGTGCGCGAAGAACGAGTGGGGTGCGTGGGTTCTGGAAGATCCGTTCTTCCTCCCTCATCTCCGCGAGAAGATGTATCGTTCCTCCACTCACCGTCTCACGGTGGATGACTTCCCGAACTCCTTCAAGGACAACCGTGTGTTCACCACGCCTGTCCAGTTCCGCGAGAACAAGAAGATCCAGAAGGCTTACGACGACCTCGGCATCACTCCCCAGATCGTGGAGGACTTCATCGAGAAGGGAACTGTGACCGACAGCGAGCATGTCCTCGCCAACATCACCCGCGCTCGCCGACTGGCCGAAGCATTCAAGGTAGTAGACCTTGCCGAGATGGCAGAGGATCTCATGGCTCAGGGTAAGTCGGTAGTTCTTTTCGTGAATTACAGTGACACCATCGACGCTCTCCGGCTCCGGCTGAAGTGTGATCGGATCGACGGTCGGCAGTCTGACGAAGAGCGTCAGCAAGTCATCGACGATTTCCAAGCTGACCAGACTCACTGCATCGCAGTCAACGCTGCGGCTGGCGGGACGGGGATCTCCCTGCACGACACGATTGGCAACCGCCCACGCGTGGCGCTGATCTCGCCCACCTTCAACTGCAAGATCTACAAGCAGGTTCTCGGTCGCATCCACCGCAACGGTGGGAAGAGTGACGCTCTCCAGCAGGTGCTGGTCGCAACGGACTCCATCGAGGAGCATGTGATGCGGTCGATCAACCGCCGCCTGTCCAACCTCAACGAGCTGCACGGTGTATAAACAGATAGTCCGAGAGTTCTTCCCGAACGGAATGCCGATGATGATTCAGGGTGAGTATTTCGATGATGATCCGGTGGACCCTGAAACCTGCAAACTGTATCCGATCATGGGCGACAAGATCCTACCCGCCTCCCCGATCCTAGACACCAAGGCACAATACAATATCGCCATCCGGCTGACCGACATCATTAACAAATGAACATCTTCATCGTAGACAAAGATCCAACCATCGCTGCACAGCAACTGTGCGACAAGCATGTGGTCAAGATGATCCTTGAGTCAGCGCAGATGTTGTGCGCGGCTTACCCCAAAGGTGAGGCTCCATACAAGAGGGCCTTCTACAACCACCCATGCACCGTGTGGGCGAGGGAGTCAGCCGCAAACTACGAGTGGCTCCTCACTCACGCTAACGAGATGTGCCGTGAATACACTCACCGCTACGGCAAAGCCCACAAGTCTTCCGACGCGATCCAATGGTGCGGTGACAACTCACACCACCTCAACCTTAGTGAGCTGGGGCAAACCCCTTTCGCTCAGGCCATGCCTGACGAGTTCAAAAATGCCTGTGCGGTGACCGCTTACCGCGCTTACTACAACGCCGAGAAGGCTTACTTCGCCAAGTGGACTCGGCGCGAGCAACCTGAATGGTTCAACTATGCGTGGCCTGCCACAACCCCTTAACTCAAATAATTAAAATGACATTAGACAAACTGAAAAGCCGCCAAGCTACCGAGCACCAGAAGCGCACCGACGAGATCGTCGAGAACGTAGCCGACCGCAAGTGGACGAAGGACACTCTCGCCAAGAACCTCGACGCCCTCTACATGATGGGGATGAGGCACGGGTGGGAGGCTGCTGAACTTTGTGTCGAGGGCGAGGACTAGTCGTCCAGCTTCAGGAACCTTGGGTTCTCCGAGTGCTCCTCCATCAGCCACTTGAGTCTCTGCTGTCCTTGTGTGGTTTTTGACAGTGCCTCTACTAGCGCGGTGGACGGGACTGGGTTCTCCATGAACCCTGCGAACAGTAGCTTGGTTCGGCGGTCCCCATATTTTGCCCTACGCAGTTGTTGGTAGAGGTCGTAGTTGCTGACGCCGAGTCCGTTGAACCCGCTCATGGCCTGAGCCAACTTGCTGTTGATCCTCATGCGGGACTTTCTGATGTCCCTGTGGATGGCCTTGACCGAGCGTTCGTCCATGCCCTTGCTCTGCTTGAGTTGGTTGAACCGTTGCTGGACGCGCCGTTGCTCGTCCCTCAGTTGGTATACGACCCGAGAGAACTGGTCGGCGGGGTCATTTGGGCGGGGCCTTACCGGATAAAACTCACTCATAATTATCCCGAACGGCGAGTCGGCAAACTTGTTCACCTCTCCCCCAGCAGATCTCCACGCATCGTAGAACTTCATCGGGGTCCGTGGGCCGTAAGCCTCCTTGCCGACGTAGCCTATCATCTTGCTCGCCTTCAGCCACAGCGGGTCAGACTCCTCGTAGATCGGTCTGCCTGATCTGGCGTTTCGGTTCTCCCTAACGTCGATGATTGATCCGGCGAGGATCTGGTCCCCGAGGTATGGTTCAAGGAACGCGGTCGTCACGATCTTCTCGGCTGCGACCATCGGCTCCCCTCTCACGAGGTGCTCCATCCCACGGAGGAACGGGTCAGCGATCACGGCGAACGGGTTAAGGTAGGTGAGGTCGAACGTGGTAAGGTCTCCCTCTTTGCCCCCTGCCAGTTTACGCGCTGCCTTGGCAATGGCGCTGTCCCCCTTGAAGTAATAGAAAGTATGATTTCTGAGATAAGGAGGAAGGGACATACGGAACGCCTCGTCCTCGTCTTCGCCCATGTCGGACAGGAGTTTCTGGAGCATGGCGGGGACCGCAGTGGAGAAGATCGCCACGGCACTGAAGCCCGTCATGCGTCTCCGCCCTCGTGCCTTGATGACTGGGTTGGAATCCTTCATCTCCTTACGCGCCAACGTGAACGTGTTCACCGCGATTCGTGGAACCTCCGCCGTGAACCGGATGAACGGTGCGAAGAGGAGGCCGAACCCCGAGCCGCTGATCTTCTTGATGACTGGGAGAGCGCGGGAGTATGACTGAGCGGTGGCCGAGATGATGTCAGCGGCGTGTTGCTTCCGCTGCATGTCGGACATTTGCCCATACCTTCCTTTCGGATCCGCCTTCGCGGCTTCCTCGATGACCGCCAACTCGTGCTCAAAGTATCCGATCTTGTAGAACGAATCCATTGCGGACCCGAGACGGGCAGCCTTGTTGTGCGCTTCCCGCCACACCTTGCTTGCAGGGTTTGCGTTGGACGCTTTCTTGTTGAGGGATTGAAGTTGTGCCTCAAGGGACGAGAACGTCTCCTCACCGCGCATCAACTTGAGCATGATCTCGGAGCGGACCTCATCACCGAACACCCCGAGAGCTTCAAGCTCCCGTAGGTATGCGCTAGTGGGGGCCGTGTTACCTGTCCACGCTCGGCGGGTGGCCATCAGCGCGGACATGCCCGTCCCCTCGGTGGGGTTCCCCGAGTAGAGGGACTTGCCAGCACTCCAGTATCCCTGCGCCGGACCAAAGAACAGCACGTTACTGAGCATGTTGCGGAGGTAGAATCCTATCGAACCCAACGTCTTGAAGGCCATAGCCGATCCGGTTGCCTTTTGCGCGTAGGTCATCGCGTTGTGCAGCGCCCGAGAGGACGCGTCGTTAGGCTCCCTGACGGTCTGCTGGAACATCGGGCGGATGGACTCTTGAACTTCCGGTGTCGCATACATTCCGGCTAACGGGTTCAACCCACTGTCAGCACCGGAGGATACGATGGGCTTCATCGAAGCTAGGAGGTCAAACTCCTCTTTCGACTTAGCTTTCTTTCGGGCTTCCTTTATCTGTTGAGAGGTCATAAGCCATCCCCCCTGCTCGCCTTGCTCCCGCATTGCGTTAAGGAATGACTGGTGCGCGGAGATCTTGGAGACCGTTCCTAACGTGTAGAGGAGCGAGTCGATGCTGTCTTCCGGCACGTTGTTCGCACCCATCAAGTCCGCGAGCGGCTTGGGTATCTCAGCCCTACCTTCTAGGTTCTTGGTGAGCGCCTTGAGTGAGTCGGACATTCTGGACGGCAACGAAGCGGGCTTGCCCGCCAAGTCAAACGCCGACGCGAAGTCCACCGCACCCGATTCAGTGTCGAATGACTGGAGGAAGTCACGGGCCATCTGGTAGCCCAGCGACTGCGTCCCCTCTTCCCTGCTGTCGTATTCCGCTTCAGCGGCAGCCTGAGCATCTGCGTCTGAGAGACCAGCTCTCCGGTGTCTGTCGTATTCAAACGTGATGAACTGGTCCCGCATGAAGTCGATGGCGGCGTCCCTGACGGCCTTGTCGCCCACCTCTTCCGATGTGAGGATGCGCTCGACGTAGTCGGTGTCGGAGAACATGTGATACCTGCGCGTAACGTAAAGCCCCATATTGTTATCGAACTTAACGCTCAGGTCTTTCTTGGAGAACACTCCGAACAACTTCTTGGCTTTCGCGGAAAGCTCGTCGGTCAGCCGACGGAGGTCGAGGAGAACGGGGAACAAGCTGGGGGCGGTAGACCGTAGCCTGTCGAACGCCTCGTTCCGGTCCTTAATCATGTCCGCCTTCTTCGTGTCGAACGCCTTGGCCTTGTCGGCCTCGTAGTCTTTCTGGGCCTGCTCATACGCTGCCTCCTTTGTAATTCCGAGCGCCGTTTTGGAAGCCTCTTGCTTTGCCCTTCGTGCGTCGGCGGCAGCTTTGTAGAGCGGCTTGCGCTTGTCTGGGTCCGGTTCGGTTGCGTCGATGTTAACTATCTCGGCATCCTCTGCCTGTTTGTGCTTCGCATACTCGGCGGCGAGGTCCGCTTGATACTGGGCGTGGGCTGCATCCTTCACCTTGTTCCGTGCATCCAGCAACACGTTGTCTGGGTCTGGGTCGATGTTGTCTGTGGTTCCGGTGGCCGCTTGGATGTCGTCCCACGGGATGTCGTCGGGGTTCGGGAAGTCCTTCTCCAGAGCAGACTTATACTTGGAGTGGTATTCATCGACGATCTTGTCGGACGTTCTGAGGAACGAGTCCCGCTGCCTGACGTAACGCTGCACAGTTGGGTCGGTCTCGCCCTTGAACAGCTTCCTCCACGTTCCTTTTACTTTCTGGAATGGCCCCTTCTCGATGAAGGGCATCTCCAGAACCTCGATGAACTGGCTGTAGTCCACGCCCTCCGAGTTGAACTCGGACGGGAGGTCGGACGCGTCACCGAAAGTAATACCGGAGTGAATGTATTTCGGGCTGTCTGGGTTGAACCTGTCGCTCAGTGGAACGATCTCCCCTTTCGAGTCCAAGGTTATCGGGGCCACACTCTTGACGAGGTTGGGGTTACGAATAGCGAGATTCATGTGCTCGTCTTTGGGTAGGCCGTCGTCACCCGCGTATTCGGGGAGCATTCTGTTTCCACCCCCCACTTCGGTGACGAGCATCCCGTCGTATTTAGACATGATTATGTCCACCAGTTCGGGCTTCTCCCAATATAGCCAGTAGCCCCTCTTAATTTTATCGAGGATGGATTCACTGAACACCTCTCCAACGTCGCCGTATGACGATTTCGTGTCTCGGTAATCTCTGAGAACTTCCGCGTCTGTGGCGTATTCGGCGTTAGGACCGAAATACTCGCGGGCAAAAGCCACGCCCATATCGTCAATAAATTCTTCCCAGTTAACACGAGGGTCAAACACACTCATCTCGTCTTTTGCTACGACGGGTATGACCGCGTGTCCGTAGACCCCTGTTTCTTGCATCTGGATGAACTCTTCAGCCTTGATAACTTTTGGGGAAAAGAAAGTGAGGCCGAACTTACCGGCAAAATCGCTCCTGCTAGCATCGAACATGTCAAACTGGGGCCGCCTATCTTTCGCCACGCTAGTCCCATGATACATGTTCCGCCGCGACCACCCCGTAAGTTCAGCCGCCCTATCCACGAGAGGCTGTAGCCTTTTCGTTATTTGATCCGCCACCATTTGTGGGACTGACATATCGGGAGCGTCTCCGAACGCTTCAAGGTCAGGAGAGAAACCAAACCCTTCGAATTCCTTGCCGAGAAATTCATAGAGGTAGCCCTTTTGCACTTCTTCTGTCTGAGTAAGAATTGTCTTGATCTGGGCAGACTCTTTGGCGTTAGTCGAAGCGTTCCTTATCCTCGGGTCGCTGGAAAGGATGCCCCTATATTCGTTGAGAATACTGTCGTATTCCTCTTGGATTTCCTTCAGCTCCTTGGCCTGCTCGGCTGTGAGGCTGTCGGTTTCCTTGTGACCGAACTCCGTTGTGATCCCCGAATACATGTGGGCGTCCTTGCCCTCGTCGAATCGCTTCGACAGCGGGATGAGGTTCCCGTCCTTGTCGTAGGTTCTGGTGTGTGCGGTCTTTACTTTGGACGGGTCACGCACAGCGATGTTAAACGTGTCGTCTGGGTCAACCCGCCCCTCACTTGCGTATTCCGAAAGAAGTATCGCGTCGTATCCCATGTCGAACACCGCGTCTATTACCTCTGGCTTTTCCCACCAATCCCACTTGCCGTTGACCATGCGGTAGTAATCTTCCGCGTGTTGAGCGGCAACATCATCTCTTTTTATTTCTGCTTTCGACGGGAGGTGAAACGGGACAGGGTCCGCCGGAGAAACTCCTCGTGGAGTAATAGGGGAATACGCCAAGGTGCCAAGTCTGCCTTCGGCTTTCAACCTGTTTAAGATGTCGGCGACCTGTTCCCAATCCTCCCGTGGGTCGAAGATCTTATCCGCCTTGATGAATGTGGGCAGGACGATCTCCTCGTGGGGGAGGAACACCCCCTTGCCGGTCATCCGGTCAAGGGCTTCCGACTCCAAGTGACCCTTTTTCATCGCTGCGAAGGATCTGGCGGAGTAATCCCGAGGAGTGAAAAACATCAAACCAGTCTTAGGAGTGTAGTGTTCTCCGGTGGCCCCCCTGTAAACCTCGAAAGGATACCTGTGGGCGAACGAGTTTTCTTCCGCGAACTCGGAGAGGTTCTCTAGCAGGCCATCGGGGATAACCCGTGCATAACCTCTCTCACGCATAACAGGCTCGCCGTCTGCCGTGATGTGCGAGATACCATACTTGGCGAGCAGGGCCTGCACACTCAACTTGCGAGCGGTGCCGTGATACAGAGACGGGGAGTAGCCTTTGAGCGTGGCTACCTCCAACATAAGGGCGCGTTGTTTTTCGCTGAGTTCGATTCTCTCTTCAGCAGTGGGGGCTTGCTTCCGCCCCTGCTCAAGAGCAAAGAACTCGCGGTCTATTGCCCGCAGTCTCAAAGGCACGTTGCCAACGTCTTTCCTCGCCTCTTGTTGCCTCTGCGGGGCTTTCTTGATTACGTCCAAAAACGTCTTCCCTTCTGGGAACCCAGTCAGTTGGATGGCAGGCGATTCGTCACGTTCTACATCGGTGCGAATTCTAAGCCTGTCCCTGCGCGGCTCAAACACTCGCCGCATGGCTTCACTTGCGAAGCCGTAATCTTCCGTGAGGTCGTCGAGCGTGATGCCGGAAGCTAGTCTTCCTTCTTCGGGCTGGGGCGCGATCTGCTGAAACCCCTGCCGCCGACCACGAACCCACGTTTGAACATCGGGTGTGAATCGGGGACTGGTTTCAAGGATCGAAGCTCCTTCAGGGTCAGATCCCCAGTCGTGGTATCCGTATTCTCCGACGGTTGTGAAGTATTCTTGCGTTGTTTCATTACCAAATTCTCCAATTATTTTAGCATTCCATTCCTTGTCTGTCAACACAGGAAGCATGTTGTTGTAGTCCATCTTGTAGTTAACTACAATTATTTCGTTGGCGCTTACCTGAGTGAACCCATAGTCAGGGTGAATTTTTCCAAGCCGCTCTTGTATGTCTTGCAAGTCTTGCGCGTTAAGATCGTTAGCAAATTCCAACTTAACTCCTTCTGACTGCTCGTTTCCTTCGACGACAAACTCCCCCTTGGTGGTGGCTACTCGTTCTACCGAATACTCCGCCTTGTTGGCTGCAAACGTGTCCGCTTCCTCGCGGGTTTTGAAGTTCCTTAATACTTTGCCGTTCTGGTTCTTAACCTTGTAAACGACTTTCTCTTTACCTATGTCGGCGGCGTATTCTTCAGCCTTTTCCTGCGTGTCAAACTTCCGTATGGCCCCTGTATCCTTGTTCACTACCCTGTAGTGGACATCCTGTTTCGTCTTCTTAATGAACCTAGCCCACGGCACGGCGTCCTGCATGAAGATGTATTGCAGCCCCCGTGCGTAAGCGCGGATGGCGTCGTCATCGTAAGTCCCCGCTGGTTTATTGGGGTAAAGGGTGGACAATACGTTCGGGGTCACGCCGCCTGCGTAGCCTCCCGTGGATATTTCCGCTGTGGAGATGGCGATGCCCAGTTCCTTTGCGAGGAGGTCTTCACCAGTCGTGGGGTCCACGATAAGCTCCATCGCCTGTGTAGTGAACGACCTTTTCTCGTCAAAAGACATGGCGGCTAGGCGTTTTCCTACCTCCGTTTCTGTAGACGCAATCACCTCCCACGTTGCCAGCATTCCCATCGTATTGACAAAGTAGTCAAACGAGCGGGCTGCCTCTACAAAATCAACTCCGGTTGCGGCCAGTGCGTTCTCTGTCCACCTACGTTGGTGGTCTCGCTCAGATGGCGCATCGGACATGATTTCTTTTTTCTCCCCCTTGACCATCTTGGTCACTTTCCTCTTGGTGAAGATGCGCTCTGGGCCTCTTCTGACCAAGTCCCCCGCCGCTATGCTTTCGGCTTCTGTCTTCTTCTTGACCGCTTTGTCTTCGGAACGAGCTTTGATTGCAGTCCAGATCATCGCCTGCACTTGGTGCGCCTCGTATCGGGGTTCCCCCTCGGCAAGGTTCTGGTTCAAAGAGTAGGTGATGCGGTTGATCATCTTCTCGGAAAACCCGAACGGCCCTTTCCCTTCTTTGTCGGTCAGCCCGATAGTATCGTAGCCCAAGGCCCTGTAGACCCACATGTCCACGGTGACTGGCTGCTGGATGTCTTCCAAGAACGCGGTGTCGATACGCATCGCCTTCAGTTGTTCCGGTGTCGCTTCCTGCACGATGTGGAACATGATGTTCTTGTAGAAATTGTCCGTCTTCCGGCCTACCCAATCTTTGTTGTCGTATAGGACGGCACGAGCTTTGTTATCCTGAACCGCAGTTTTAACCTTATAGTCTTTGCGGGAGACGTTATTGGCGTGTTGCTCGTAACCCCGAATAGCGAAATAGGTATTCACTTCTACTCCGGTCTGCGGGGAGTAGATAGCCAACAACGCGATGAGCTTTTCGGCTTCGACAACATTGCCGTTGGTTATTTCGAGAATCTTCTTGGCGGCGTCTTCATACCAGTAGCGGCCTACCTCGCCCTCGACAGTTAGCTTCTTGAGGCGTTCCTCCAGTTCCTCGACCTCCTTTTCTGTTAGGGGTTTCTCTGAAGGCTTTTCTCCTTCGGACAGCATCCCCGCTTGAAACTTGCGGAGTGGAGCACCTCGGAACCTGCCGTCTTCAAACCTATCATATTCAAGACCTTCAGGGAAGTCGCCGTCGAAATCAAAGTCACCGACCGTGATCCCTGAACGCAGGATACTTTCCTGTGTGGTATCGAATCTCTGCGAGAGTGGGATTACGTTTCCGTCTGCGTCTCGGGTAACGGGTTCTGCGGATTTGATCTGGTTAGGATTTGCTACTATAACTTCTTTGAAGTCACGCTCCCCGTCGCTCTTGCTGTGGTCTACAATTATTGCGGTCGCAAAACCGCTTTCAAGAAGGTAGCTTGCGTCTGGTCGAGTGCTCGCATAGTTTTTAATTCCTTTTTCAAATTCTAGGCGCTCCCGAATACGCTCTTCGGAAGCCCCTTCATCCCGCATTTCTTTTTCTAATTGCGCTAATTCTTCTTCGGAAACCCTAAAAAATCCGCTGCCTCTTCTTGCTTCTAGTGAATCGGGGCGGTCTACCCCGATCTTTTTGTATGCGGCATTGATAGTCTCTTGATACGCTGCCCAAGCATTATAAGCATCAGTCAACCCATTTTCTCTGATGTATATGTTAATCCCCTGTGTCGAGTCGAAAAATAGCGGGTTACTCCCAAGGTCTAATGCTATATTATCTACTCGGCTTTCGAGAGATTTATCATCTCTTACGTTGGCGTCGATTGGTCCCGCGAACTCACGCACATCTTCCTTGGTTCCATCTAAGACTGCATAGTAACCAACTCCAAGAAGTCCTCTTTGACTCGGGAGAAGGGGTTTCCCATCTCGGTAAACTCCCGCTCTAGCCCCTCTCTCGGGATACCCCGCCGCTTTCGTAGCTTCGTCCACCATCCTCTGCGCTGTTCCCGTATCGCCTCTTTCAACTGCGGCCATGTATTCCGCATCAACTTCAGCCGTGATCCCAGCCTGCTGCTGAACGTCACGGCCAGCAGTGATACCGGAGGACACGAACTGGCCCTCACCGAACGCCACGTTAAGTATATTATCGCGTCTCGCAATAAGGGTGTTGACCATGTCGGTGCCGTCAGCCCCAGCGCCCATCACGCGCTCGACCGCAGACCGGATGACATCGTCGGACATTTTGCGTAGCTCGTTCGCGCTGTTCTGGAGGTCAGTGGTGGACATGCCGCCAAACACTTCGCCTGCCTGCCCCATCACCCGTAGCGTTGCGAACTCAGAACCCTCCTCGTTCCAAGCACCGCCTTTCGGTTCACCCTGCGCCCTGAACTCAAGTGCGCCACCCGTGTCTACATGAACCACGTTCCCTTCACCGTCAACCATGAGGTTGTCATACACCAACCCGACAACGTCCCAGTTGGCCAACCACGCGTGGACTGCGAAGTCGTCATAAGCTAGTTTACGCATCGCCGGATCTTGTGGGTCGAAGTCCGTGAAATCCTCGCGCCACTCGGAGGCCGTCCCCAGAACGTCCTCTCCCGCTGCGTTCTTGCCTGTCGCCAGACGGATGGGGAGGATGTTAGCGCCTGCGGTTTCGTAAAGAATCGTGGCCAACACCTCGTTGCGAGCGTGTTCCGGTGACTTACTTTCCTTGAAGTAAAATTTATTTCCCTCCCCGTCTTCATACACCCCACCCATGTTAGACCCAAGCTGCCTGCCAACCTTCGTCCAGTCACGGGCGTCAATAACTTCCCCCGCGTCTGCTGGAACCTGAGCCTGTCCGACCATGATCCCCGAAGCCAGCGCGGGTTCGGCTTCCATCGGCTCGTCGGGCCGCTCGATGGGCTTGTTCATGTTCGCCTGCTTCCTGAACTGTTCGATGACGGAGTCAGGGTTGTTGGCGTCGAACGGCCTAAAGTTTGATGTGTGGCGGAACCCTGCCTCCAACGCCCTGACCTCGTTGACGACTCGGTCAACTGCGGTCCTAAGCTGTGGGCTGATGTTTCGGCGAGACTTGTAGTAGCCGAGCTTCTTCAGGAACCGTTGGAAGTAACGGATGAGGGTCTGAACGAGGTTCGGGTTCCTGCGTAGAAACGCGACCTCTTCTTCGGTGGAAAACCCGTTGGACACTTTCTGTGCGTATTGGCGAAGGTATTCCTCCATTATTTCTCTTTGCGCGTCTACGTCCCCGTTCCGCCACCCCTCAAGGAGACGCTCCCTGTTGGCGACGTTGCCCTCGTCACCGTAGTTGCTCATCGCTTCCTCCGCGTCGGCGAAGGTCATCCCGTTGATGATTTCGTCTCGCTCGGCCCTAGTAAGGGTGGCTATTGACGAAGCGTGTGCGACCTCCTCGTTAATAACCACGGCGACCATGTTCATCTGATTCCGCATGGAGGGGGGCCTCCCCCCGTTTCTGCGCTGCAAATCCCCAAGCAGGGCGGCCATTTTGTTGGGGTTGACGACCATGACTCCGGTTTCCGAATTAACGGACGCCAGTGACGGGTGGTTGATGTCAACTTCTACGCGCATTTCGGGCGGGACGACGCGGTTCCTGATGAAGGATATAATGCGCTCCACAGCTTCTTGCCCCCGTTGGTCAGCTTCGACCCCGTTGGCAGCCTGAACACCGGAAGAAAAGCGCACTGCTTCCTGCTGAGAACGAGAAACATCTTCCGCTATCTTGCCGACAATGGCGTCGGTGGTGACTGGCTCCTTGGCCGTCGTGTTGTTGGTGGCAGGGTCCGTGGGAAACACGCTGTCTGCGATGAAGTCTTTAGCGGTGCGGGACTCCTTGTTCGGCAAGTTAAGGAACTCCTCCACACTAATCAGTTTCCTTCTGCTGCGGCGTCTCGGCCCCGCAGCCAGAACAGATGAGTGCGACAGATCCAGAACGGCAGAGAATGCCGCGTCAAACTCAGGGTTTGCCCCCAGAAAAAACGAACGGATAGCCGCAACAATTTGTTCAAACCTACTCCACGGAGCGGGGGCGTTTCTGACCTCCAACATGTTTTTCACAAGCGCCTGAAAATCCGTGGACGTAAGGAAATGAGCGACAAACTCATCCACGTTGGCAAGCGCGTCATACACGCGAGAGTCGTGGAACTCGTAGGCCCTGTTATTGCCCATCATTTTGGGAACAGCGCGTTGTGAGAAGACAGCGGGGGTTATATTTTGAGCTGATATTTCCTTAAAGTCCGCCCGAAGATCGTTGACGACTCCCTCCAACAAACTAATGGCTGCCGACTCTTGCCGTGTTTGCTGGTCTGCTGGCTTCCTAGTGACCCCCGTCACATATGCATGAATCAACTCATGGAGGAGCGTGTCTGCCACGCCTCTCGGGTTACTGCCCGTAATGTTTATTGAGATAGTGGGGGTGCCATCAGACAACGTGTCAAATTTGCCTGCGTAATTCAAACTGGTTTCGTCAATCGACAATTCAATACTCCTGATGAAGTCGGGGGACTGGAGCAATAGCTGTGCTATGGACACGAGGTGAGAATCATATTCTTTTTGAGCGCGGTCAGACACACCGACGATCCTCCTGAGCGCCTCGATTATGGATTCAGAGTCACCGTCTTTCAGCCCCAAAGCAGCAATAGCCTGCCTGTTAACCATACGGTCGTGCGCCTTGCTCATCCCTGAAGGCTGAGACCGGAGCAAAAGAGCGCCGACAGACCTGCGGACATAGTTATGGAACGCAAACACTTCCGTGTCTGACGGCTCCGCACCTCCCTTGAGGATGCTAATTTTTTGTCGGAGGAACGCACGATACGCTGCGTCGGTCTTGGGTGTCCCCTCTACGGAAGCAGAAGATAACCCCATCAACTGGAACGCCTGCCTGAGAGGAGCGCCCATTTCAAAATTGTTAGTTCTGAGGGCCTTCTGAAACTCCAAGCTGGCCCTGTTAGCGCGGTTGTTACCCTGCGCCATCCAATGAACAACAAAGTTCAGTAGCTGTTTACCTGTGTGCCTATTAAAATCAGCAGTGGAGGATTCAAATACTTCATTCTGAAGAAGATTAACTACGCTCTGCCGTAAGCGGGGGTCGGCGTCTATCGCGGCAACCGCATCGGATTGGGCCTCGTTGAGCATGTTTACAATACCGGACTCACTGAACGGGGGTGGAGCGTTCTCTGGGAACGGGGTGTAGGTATCTTCAGATTCAGATATTGCGTTAAAGTCTGGGGCGGCCTCAAGTTCAGCAGAACCATTAACGCTTACTGTTGACGCGAACGATTCCCGCGTGTGCTTGAGGCGGGCTTTTTGTTCCGCCATGTAAGTGTCGGCAACTTCCCTGCCAATAGCGGGTAACGAAATGCTATCGCCGTTGAACAATGCTTCCTGCGCCCTGAGTCGTAATTCTACCTGCGCGGTCTCAGCAAAATCAGGGGAGAGTTCCCCAGTAGTGGGGACAATAAATCTGTCAACTCCTTCTTCCAGTTGGGTCAGGGCTTCTTGCGCGGTCATTTGCGTGTTCGGCTCAAACGGAGAGTCGATCATCACATCCGGCTTCCAGAACCCTTCGCTGCGTATCGCGTTCACACGCTCAACTAAATCAACGACTCGTGAGTAATCCGGCTGGAGAAGCAGAGCGTGGTCTGTAGGTGTAAGTGCGGACACAAGGCCACCCGACTCGGGGACCATGATGTTAGAAACCACTGTGGTTTCTCCGACTTGTGTGAACCGGAAAGCGGGGTTCAGGGTCGGTGAATCTAACTGAGCAGGGTCAACAACGATAGGTGCCCCCGTCTCAAGCAGACTAAGCATGGTTAGGGGGTCGTTGTTAAACTGCCCCCGACCAAACCTGTCTATGAATACCTTTCCTTGGCCATACGCCGAGTCGAGGGCATACCCACCTTCTGGGCGGGTCACAGGGATCTTGGGGTATGCTTCAGAGATTTGTCTTTGAATCTGGTGGTTCGCCTCACGAAGGAACACCGCCGACCTAGTGTCTTGATTAAAGGGGATACCTAATCGTTTGAATTTATCTAAAGTTAGAATCTGTGGAAACCCGCTTCGTATAATGTTATCAATAGCGACCGTATTGTTCTGGCGCGTAGCGCCTGTTTCAAGGTCTTCGGGACCAAAGTTATCATAAAAATCTTCTTCTCGCTGTCTTTCCTCAGTCTGCAAGTAATCCTGCTCGTAGAGTGCGGCTAGTTCCCTGTCGGGGGAATCCAGTTTTCGTTCGACCTTGAGTTCTTTCAACGCGAGGACGCGGTCCTTGAATGCGTCCCCCCTTAACTCCGTAGCTTGTTCTGGGCTTACGGCTTTGCCCTCACGGACCCGCTGCTCCAACGCCCGACGGACGGGAGATTCGCCCGCAACTTCAGCAGCCGCTACCTGCTTATCCATTTTTTTGTAGAGAGCCTCGGCTTTGTTGATCTGTTCGACAGACTGTCTGAACCCCGCTTCGATGGCCTCGGCTTCTTCCGCACGGGCCGGATCTATGATGGTCTGCTTGGGAGCCACCGGACGCGACACAGGCGCGTCGGCCTTGGCGCGGCGTCTTTGCATTAACCCTCTGATGGCTTGGTGGTCAGCATTTTCTACGGAGCTAGACTCCTGAAGGGGCAACTCAAGTTGCTGCATCAGGCTGCCTTTGGCCTCAAGGGTGGTTGGGTCCGCTCCTTCTGTAACGGGGACATTTTCTGCGAGAACTTCTGCCGTAGCCTTGGCCACAGAGTCTGGGTTTACTTTCTCCCCCAGCAACGCCTCCATTTCTGGGTCCGGTGTTAAATCTTCTTCTCGCTGTCTTTCCTCAGTCTGCAAGTAATCCTGCTCGTAGAGTGCGGCTAGTTCCCTGTCGGGGGTTATGCCGGACGGGAGTTGTGTTTCATCTTCGGTGGCTTCCGGCTCGGGACGCCCGATCAGGGCCGCCTGTTCTTCAGCGGTAGGGACCACGGATGCCCGTGCGTCCTTCCTACGCATGTCGGATACTATGGCGTTTACTACTTCAGCAGTTATGGGCGCACCGCTCTCGGTGAGATCAGTGGACATCTCCTCCAGAATGTCGTCGTAAAACGAGGACATCTCACGCTGCCGCAGAACGTCGGGCTGCAAGGCTCGGAAACCTTTCTGAACAAGTGGGACGGAGCCGCCCATAATTCCACCCAAGACGAACGCGTGCCAAGTCTGCTGGAGCCGTTCCAGCATGGGGGTGTCCTCGTGCAGGGCTGCGTCTGTGATTAGACCATTAACGAACTCATCTATGCTCTCCTCGATACCCTCATCGAATACATTTTTGGCAAGCCCCTTGGCCCCACCGAAAGCATATTTTTTCATCGTCTTCTTGATAGCAATCTCCGCTGCGCTCAAGAGGTCGCCGTCCAATTTTCCTGTCACGGACTGCGCGACTGTTTTCATTTGCTTGTAACTGAGGCCCTTGAGCAGGGCGTCCTCCATGCCGCCCCGTCCGATAGTGGAAAACGACGCCGTAAGAACTCCGGTGAACGTGCCAGCCATGAGCATGGCCCCGAGCGCCCTGTCGTGGGCGTCTTCTTCGGAAACGCTGGGGTCTTGCTTCAGTTGGTTGTATACCGCCCCGTAAGTTGCCGAACCGGAACGGGTTGCGGCAGGGAGGAAGATGGCGGGAAGGTTGCCCAAGTGGGCAGAGAGTTTACTGTTGTAGGCGTTGAGGATGTCAACGGCCCCTTCTTTGGTCCCCTTGATCAGGCTTGCTTCAAGGAGATCCTCCGCCTGATCGGCAGTGGACTTGGCCCCCGTCTTCCTGAACACGTTTGAGGTGATCGACTTGAACATGCCCTTGGCGGTCATGCTGGCCGTGGCGGTTCCGCCAGCCTTGAGAGACGCGTAGGCCACACCCCCAGCACCACCAGCAGGGGCGGTCGCGGCTGCGAGTAGGACGGTCGCCCCAACGTCAATCAGCATGGGGAATGCTGTCTCGGCAGCGTCTTGCAGGAGTCCAAATTCCTCCCCAAAGACAGCGGCGAGTTGGCGGCGGTCTGCGTTCTTCTGGCTGACCGAGGCCAAGTAATCTTTTGCGGGTTCAAATCCAAACGCGGCTGGAACGGCAGCAAACAACTGGCCAACCCCGTTTACAAATGACATGCCAATTCCGGCAGCCCTTTCAGCGAACTCGTTGTAGTTGTCCTTGTCCGCAACGAACCCCTCAAGAATCTTGTAGTCCTCGACGCCAGCAGTGCGCCCAGCGATGAGTGCCGTGTTCCACTCGTCAGACACATTTGAATCGGACAGGAACTTGTCGAGCGAAGTAAATTCAGAACGAAGGTGGGCTACGCGCTGCTTGTTAAGCATAGTTTTAACTTCTCCACTAAGCTCGGGGTTGGCCGCGATGGTCTTGTCGAAGACATCCTTGTTGACCAGAGCCTGTGGGGAGAGAATGGGGAGACCGTAACCTCCGAGCCGCAAGTTTTTTCCAACGTCGGGGTCGTCCTCGTCGTGGAACTCAAACATTTGCTTGTTGACCGCGTTTTCGAGAACCATCTGCTCAATCGCAAGCTCCATGTCGTCGGGGCGCATGTCGAACTTGAGGGCATACTTTGAGGCTATTTGCCTAATGTTGGAACCTCTCGCCTCGTCTACTGCTTCGCGGCGAGCCTCTGCTTTATCAATGGCTTCGCCTTGACCCATGATACGGCCAAAGAAATTTGAAATGCCCCTGCCGACATCGTCGGCCTTCTTCTCCAGCCAGTCCATCGTGCTATACTCGGACTGGGCGGCTTCTGTGGAAAGTCCGTCTAACTGGATGTCGAAGTCCTTGTTCTGTTTACGCTCGACTTCAAGGAGTCTTTGGGCCTGAGCCAATCTCTGAATTCGATACAGCGGTATAGTAAAACCGTCGGGTGTGTCTAGCTGCGCCTGAGCGGCCAGAGCGTCACCCATAGTAACTCCGCCTTCAGCCGACGCCTTGAGCGCGTCTACAAGATCCATTTTCGCGGCGGCGTCACCGACAAGAAGTTGTCCGTTCGACAATCGGGCCATCGGCAATTCGCCTGCGTCCACCTTAACCCGCAGTAATTGGTCCCTGTTTCGGTCTACTACTTCGCCTGCCTTTTCGCGTAGCGGTTGCAGTTCTTCAGCGTATTCGGGGGAGGGTGACTCTACGGCAGCCGAAAAATAATCATCCAGCGCCTTCTTGTCTTCGCCGCGTTCTGACAGGTTCTGTTGGAAAGTGCGGGCGAGTTGGTCAAATGTCTTACCCCTCTGGATGTCCGCCATGCGCTGCTCCAGTTCTTCCGCGTTTGATCCGTCCGCCTCAAGCAAACCGTCTTCGCGTAACGTCTCGGCAAGCCCTTGCCTAATCCCTATCTCTGCATCTGATGTGTAAGCGTCCGCCTTGATTAGTTCCTCGCGGATATAATCCCCGAACTTTAGCCTGCGCTCAAGCGGATCGGCGTAATCATTTTCAGCGGACCACTCGGAGAACCCGAGGGTGTTAATAGTTGGGGTATCAGTTTGCTCAGACATAGCTGACGCGATGGGATATGTTAGTTACTAACGAATTATTTTTTTGTCATCAGGGTGCGGCCATCCGCACGTTCTGCCTTACTATCGGGGGAAACAAAAGGAGACGGGCCGTATAGCTCATCGAGCATTTGTCTATGCTTGATCATTAGCTGTTTAATCAGGTGATTTTTTCTCGACCCTACATCATAGAAATCGAAAGTATTATATTTATCGAGTGTCTTACCAGACAGGTGCTGAGCAGCAATCTCCGACATTTCTTGTAACTCCGACTTGCTCATCGACAACGTCTGCTCTGCCTGCACGTTAGGATCATACGCATCGCGTTCTTCTTCGGTTTGCGGTTCCGCCGCCCCCTCGTCACCCAATCGTCGGACAAGGGCAATATCACTTTTAATGAGGTCGATCTCCGCACTGAGCCTCTTGTCGGCTCGTCCTCCGCCCGTCTTGCTACTGAGTGCTTTCGCGTGTGCTTTCGTGACTTCTATGAGACCTTTCTCTTTTTCGGTGAGAATGCCATCCGCGTTAGCGAGTCGCTCGGCGGTTTCCACATCTCCGAGAGACGACACGGCGGTCATCTGCGGAATGTAGTAATCCTGCTGGGCCTCAGTCCCCGTCACGGACTGTGTCGCACTAGCGAACAGCCCTTTGAAAAGTTGACTGCCCGCCAGTCTGGGCTTGCTGGTATACAAGTCTTGGCGAGTCTGGTTGATGAGGTTCATCTTATCGAAATTACTCATATCCGAGTTAAGGTTCTCGGATAACTGCGCGGCCACAACGGCCAAATGGTCCGCCTCTTCCTGCTGCCTGCGGCTATCTTCCTTGGCCTTGTCGAACTCAAGCTGCGCCCGTTGGAAGGCCAGCTCTTGAGCTTGCACCTTACGACGTTCGGCCTGCATCTGCATCATCGGCCTGTCGTATTGCTCAAAGAGATACTCCGACATGCGCGTGGATACAGGGCGCATACCAAAGTATTCGCCCTTCATCGGGGCGATGTCGTCACCATATGAGAACTCAGCCATTTACGATACTGTGTTTGCGTTGATGTTTTCTTCACCTTTGCTGATGAGTGCTTGTGCTGCTGCTTGTTCTGCTGCGAGGGCCTTTTTCTTTTTTTGCAGTTCTATCCGATCCCGCTGGGACATGAGGGGTCGGCGTGGTGCTCCGGCTCGGACTTGCCCTGCGACAGAGCGGTAACCCTTGCCTTCCAGTTCACGCGCCAAACGACGCTGCCTCCCACCTATGGATTCAAGTTGGCGGGACTCGTCTGTGAGTTTGCCTACGGAACCTTCCAATGCGGTGCCTCTTCCGAAGGGGGCTTTCTGCAAGGCTGCGAGTCTATCTAGGCCCGGTGTATCCACCCAGTCGCTCCCTGCGGGGGACCGGAGGTAAGCTACGTGTGCGGCAGCTTTTCGGGCATCGGACTCTTCCAGCATCTGGCGACCGATCCGATTGAACTGTTCGGGGGTGGTAAGATCTTGGGCAACCATCTCATCCCTGATTGTCCGCATGACCTCGTTGCGTTCTTCTATGCCAATCGCCTCGTTGTCGATGGCCTGCCGCATCATGTCCGCGTATTCCCTTGTAGTGGGCGGGGGTTCTGGTGCTTCTGTTGGCTCTTCCAGTTCGCCGACAGTCCCGTCATACTCAGGGCGGTCAAAATCAGACCCAGCCGCGTGGACGGGGAGGTCACCCTCAATGGCTGCGGGTTCCGTGGGGAGGTCAGGAGCGGGGATCAGGTCGGCAGCCGCTTTAGGCCCGCCCGCCTTGAAGCCCTGTTCCCTGTCAAAGAATAATTTTTTCTCTTTGTTGGACAAGGTGCCACTTTTATCCACATCAAACATCTCTAACAAGGTTCCATCGAGGGCGGCCTTGCGGAAAGCTGCCCTGTCGTCGGCATCAAAGTATTCCTTAGATGGTGTTCTGTAACCGCGCTCCCCAACAAATTCGATCTGCTCGGTTTCTGGGTCTCGCTTGTAGGCGGGCAACTTTTCCCCAAGTTCTTCTTCAGCCGAAAACGCCGCTCGGGTGCCTTCGTGTTGCTCCCGTAACATCTCCTTCATCTTCGGAAGAAGTTCATCCACTCCTTGTTTAGTTCTAAAATGACTGAGTATAGATTCCTTTTCCTCGTCTATGAACTCAGTGTCCCCTGCACCACCGTAAAACCACTTGTCATCACCGGAGGGCAACAACTCAGATGGGACACCCTCGAAATACTTTTTATCCGCAGCCGCCCGCCTTCCCGCCCGCATCGCCGCAACCCCCGCAGTCCCCAACATGGGGGTTTGTTTTTCAAGCGCAGCCGCCCGTTCTTCTTCAGATACCCTACCGTCTCTATTGGTGTCTGCTTTTATCTGAGCAGGAGATAGTCGTTTCTCCCCTGACCGTTCAATAAGTTCCTGCGCGTCTCGTGTAGCCACCCCTCCAGCCGAGTAATACCCAGAGATTGATTGGGCGGGGTTCCACAAGCCTTTCCCAACCGTCATAATAGGCTTGCCAACTTCGGAGCGGGTGACAGCAGTGTCCAAACCGAAAGGCGTCCACCCCGCATCCCTAAACTTTTCTACCGATTTTTCTCGCTGTGCGGGGTCAAACTGGGCCAGCCCTACCCCACCTTCGTAAATAACTTTGAGTGGCAGCGCGGTCTTCCCTGCAATTTTGCTAGTGGTCTTAAATCCTTTACCAAATTTCTGTAGCTTTAGGTTTCTTAGCCTGCGTTGCTCTTCAAGAATCTTTTGTTGCGCGGGGGTTCGCTTCACCTGAAATAGTTTCATTCGGTGCCGCTTCTCATGCTCGGCAATCTGGCGGGCTAAGTTTTGCTTGACCTTCCCCCCTTTGCCCTGCCCCTTCGGACGAGTAATGCCCAACCGCTGGGCTACCCTTTTCAGTTCATTAACGGAAGGATCTTTATACCGCTTCAGAAGTTTCCTAACTTCTGCGTCAGTGACAGTGACTTTAGCCATAACTTAATCCCGTTAACCTCCGAACTTACCGCTCTTCCTTTTGGCTTCCCGCTCGGGGTTGGCATACCTCCGCGATCCTTCCCCGCTCAACGGAGTAGTCCCCTGCTGCTGCCGCTGTTGTTGTTGTTGTTGTTGTAGAGCGCCCCTCAACGCCTCTTTGCGTTTCCGCTCGGCTTCCCGCTCAGGGTTCACCATCGTTCTTTGCTGCAACGGTCTCCACGGTTCGGTGGGTGCGGGTGCAGCAGGTGCGGGGGCAGCAAATGAAGTGGGGTCGTTTTTATCTAGGCCCCCCGTGTCAAGCGGGGCGGCAAATGGATCATCCTCCTCTTTGTTTATGTTAGGAAAACGAGCCGCAGAAGCAATAAGAGGGGCAAGAGGTGAAGGAAATGACATACCGAAACGACTAAAGTGCGCGTCAAGAATATGGGTTAAGGGGGAAACTGTCAATCCAGCAAAACCGCATCTCGGTTCTGTAACGCCTGCCCCAACTGCTTGATCGTGGTCCGGCGGTGCGGGCGTCCGTCCTTCCCTTCCTCGGGCGGGTCAACCGCCACGAGGCCAAGCCGCTGACGAGCGCAATCCAATGCCAGAAACGCCGCATCAGCGAGGTCGGGGCTGCGTCCGAAGCGGGCCTTAAATTCAGGTTTGGATTCTATTTTAACCCGCAGGGTGCCGCTTTTCACCATGTCGTAATTGCGGCTTGTTATCTCTTGAGCCAGATCGGTGCTGACTCCAAAAACTTGACGCGTCCGCATCAGTTCTTTCCCGACGAACCAAAGCTCGGAGACCCTGTTCACATACAACTCCGTGCCTATCGACCGACTGTTCGCGCTGACCCGCTTGTCACTCGCCTTCCCACCGAACCCAACCCGCAGGAACCCACTGCCCCACTCGCCAGAGAGGACATCGCAGAAAGGCGCTCCCGCGCCCGTCGCGTCAACTGCCACATTCTCAGGGAGGATGTTCCGCTTCTCGCAGTGTTCCTTGATCTGTTTGACAATCTGGTAGGTCCGAGGGACCGACTTGTTGGTGGCGTCGTCGTTCAAATGAACAGCATCCCCGAACTCAATGACGTATTGCCCTGATTTGTCATACCCCACCGAGGCTGTGTAGAGGATTGTCCGGTCGCCTCCGTTCGTGAACGCGGGGTCGATTCCGGCTACACGGATGGGGGTTCCCTCCCACTCGACCTTGTTCATGGCCTTCGACATGGCCAGCTCATTTTCCCCGTAGATCCCCGTCGTCTCGTCCGAATCAAAAAAGATAGCGCGGACCATTCGCATGTAGCCGCGAGACTCGGGGCCAAGCAGCCCCTTATCTTCGTCAATCTTTTCCTGCGTAGGGAGCCAAGGGTAGAGGACTTCCCCAGCTATTATGTTAGGAGATCGCTCCCCATCCAACCGGATATAGTCACCGCCCCATTTCGTCGGCCACCCATCTTCCGTGTTCGTGTCCACCGAGTCCCAGCCGTTGATTGGCTCTGACCAGACCCCGAACGCGTCGAATCGACTGTTGGGGTTGGACATGCCAATCAGTTGGAATTCAGGGTTCTTGGACAAGTTGGACAGCCCCGCCTGAAGGATGGCCTCGGATAACTCAGAAAGCTCGTCCCCGATCAGGATCACGCGTTTCTGTTTTATACCGATGAACTTGCCGACCGCCTCCCTCGTCTTGCTCTTCTCCGCCGCAATCAACGAAATACCCGCCCGTTCGATCAGTATCCCTTTCTCATCCACATAGGCTGCGTTTCCAATGGAGTCCCGAATCTTGATGGGAGCGCCCTCGATGACCGAGAGCAACGACATGACCGAACCCCAGATTCTCTTGCGGGCCTCGCGCAACGTGGTCGATGTCATCAAGACCAACGTATCTTTTGGTTTAGACAACCAGTTAACGATACCCCAAGCGGCCATAGTGTGGGACTTACCGGAAGACGCGGACCCGCCAATGGCCAGATATTTATTGTTCAAGGCTGACCATATCATTTGTTCTGCCCACGGGTGGCGGATCATCAGCCTTTCGGGAAGATCCGCGTGGTTCCATAACTCGTCACAGATTCTCCAGAAGTAATACTCCTTTGCCCGTAGGTGTTCGTGGTTAGCAAAACCATACAACAAAGCGGTGATTAAGCTGGTGGGGGGAATCAAAAGCCCCCCAACATCCATGCGTTTTGTCTTGGGGTCTATGTGAGGTTCCAGTATCTGCTTGATGCTCGGAGTGCTTACCGCCATAATCAAATCCACAGATTACGCCTTTCCAAAGTGTCTGACAAACCTAAAGACAGCCTCCAGCAACGGGCATTAACAATGTATAAAGCGAACTGGAAGACGGTTTCCATCGCTAAAGAGTTAGGAGTCCACCCCGGCACGGTGCGTCGGTGGTTCAAAAAGATGGGGATTCCAGCAAAAAAGAACGGTCTGCAACCACACGCAGACGTTCCCGAGGAAAAACCCGCCGACGATCTAGCAGAAGCAATCGACCAACAACTGGAGTCTACTACTGACGAAGCAATTCGCCGCGCAAGCCACGACGCTAGGCAGGAGGAGGATGAGGCGATCCTTGAAATTGCAGAAAGGCAATCAAGTCCCGCTGATAAATACCAGCACTACGCTGCCGCGACAGGCATCAAGCTCATGCGGGATAGCGTGAAGAACCTACGCCCCGCCAAGACCGTCCGCGAGTTGTCAGAGCTTGACCAGTTTATCCGCAGAAACCTCGGCCTGAACGGCAAGACAGGTAGTGGCGGGAAAATGCAGATCGACATTTCCATCCTCAACAACACCAAAGCCGACCGAGGCGAAGGGGCAGTTAAACCAATCATCGACCTAGACTAATGATTTACGACCTCGACTCCGGTGCTCCCGAATTCGACGGAGCGCATTACGAACCATCTGATGACCCATACTTTTACAGGCAGGCTGACCCAACTTGTTGGACTGCGTTTTCTGAAAAGTCTGATAAGCCAGACAAGAAAGGAAAAAAGAAAGGGGGAGTCATGCTGTTCAGCGAACTCAAGGACGCCTACATAGGAGTTGTTGAGCACCCCCGCAACCCTCCGGTCGCTTGCTACTCCATTGCAGGCACCAAGATCATCCTCAAGGAGAAACACGGCCTCAACGACAAGGAGATCAAGATGGCGCTCGACCAACTGAAGTCCTGCGACCTCGGCCCCAACACTCCGTGCTTCCTCGACTCAACCGACTTGGAGTGATGGAGCCGTTGTTTAAGGACAGGGAAATTGAGGTTAACCCCACCGTCCTGATTCGTGAAGATCATCCGTCCAAGAATGACTTTTCGTTCCAGCACAAGACATTGGTGGGTATGTTTTTCAGGGTGATCCCTTCGACCGCCCGCGAGGTGTTCTTTCTTCAAGGGCTGGCCAAGAATTACATTGTGTTCACGCCTGAAAACGGCAACGGTCTGATCATATCCCCTTCGTGCCTGAAGGGTATGAAGCAGTGATTGTTGGTATTGATAACGGACTAGACGGGGGGCTTTGTGCTATCTCCGCATTTGACGGGGGCATCATTGATAAAATTGCAATGCCCACGATGCAGCGAAGCAAGAAGCGGGAAGTGGCCACCGCCAAGATAAACGAGTGGCTAGTCAACCTGAACACGCCGTTCACGTTGGCGGTAGAAGAACCACTGGCCCACGCGAAGAGTTCGCAAGCTGTTCGTTCGATGGCGTTGAGCTTTGGGAAGATCGTCGGGATGGCCGAGGTAAAAGGATACGATCTGGTTCGGGTCTCCGTCCATAAGTGGCAAAAGAAAATACTGGGTAACATACCAAAGGGCATGTCCAAAGTGGCTGCCCTCAATGCTGCCGAGAGAATGGCCCCCGCCGAGAACTGGCTAAAGAACAAACGGTGCCGGACTCCACACGACGGAATGATCGACGCGTATTTAATTGCTCAATATATTTTGACAGGCCGACAGAAGGATGTATAGTCGCCGCCATGCCAGACAGTCACTCCGATAGAGACCACGCTGAATTCTCCCCGTCATCACTCAAGTATGTAGCAGGATGTGCGGGGTATCACGGAAGAGAAGGAACCAACGCTGCCGCAGAAAAAGGCACAAGGATACACGAAGCATTGGAAGTCGGGGACACCTCCAACCTTCAGAGCGAGGAAGAGATTTCCATCTATGAGCAGATCATGGAGGAGGAAGAAGCATTCCTCGCCAACTACGCCCAGAGCGGGAGAAAGCAGACCGAAGATTTCAAGGAGATCCAGTTGACTGTTGAACTGGAGGGGACGGAGACTTGGGGGACATGTGACCGCCTTACTGTCTTCGACGACAACACAGCGGTTCAGGCGGATTACAAAACAGGGATCTCAATGATCGACCCGCCGGAAAAAAACTGGCAGGCGCAGGCTTACACCGTAGGCACGTTTCAGAGGTTCTCAGAATTGAACGAGATCACGTTTGTATTCTACGTTCCCGTTAGGAACGAGACCTTGTTTCATACGTTCACTCGGGATGATGTCCCCGCACTTGTCAGGAAGCTGTCGGAGACAATCAAGAAAGCAGAAGAAGTCCGGCCTAAATGGAACGACGGCACACCGGAGCTATCCGACCTGACTCCCACAGTAAACTGTCGGTTCTGTCGCCACGAAGATGCTTGCCCCGCGCTAGGTGGGTTAGTGGTTTCTGTGGCCAAGAAGATCAACACTGAACTGCCGGACGTTGACCTCGACGAAACCGACGACCCAGAGGTTGTGGAGCAGCTATGGGTTATCGCAAAGATGGTATCGAACTGGGCTGACCGTTTGAAGAAGCGAGCCGTCAACATGGCTAAAAACGGAATCGAGTTTCCAACTTTACGTCTCCGCAACATGGGGGCCACGAAGAAGGTGGAAGACAACATGGGGCTGGTGGAGCTTGCCGAACAGTTCGGGTTGGATAAGGACGAAGTGCTGGAGACGGCTAACCTCCCCCTTGCAAAGTTGGCAAAAGTGGTGGGCGACAAAGTGCCAAAAGAAGACCGGAAAAAAATTTCTCAAGAATTTGTTGACGCCTGCGTCGAAGCAGGTATAGTCACCGCATCTCAGGCGAGGCACACCCTCTCCTAAAGCAACGAAACACAGATACAAGAAACATGGCAGGTAAAATTAAGGAAGCCGCAACAACGGAAATCATGTCTCCCGCAAGCATGATGATTGAACCAAGCGACATCGAGATCCCACGGATCAATGTTGTGCAAAAAACATCTGAGATTGACGCCCCCTTCGGGAGCATCGTTTTGGATAAGCAGTTCGTTATCGCAGAGCCGGAGACGGCTATCGCGGCCATCCCAGTCTCCGTGACCAAGGGGTGGAGGGAAGACATTCCCTACGACGACGACGAGATGCCTCGCATCGCTAACTCTCAGGAGGAGCGGGACGAGATCGCCAAGACTTCAGACTACCCAATGCTGGAGTTCGCGGACATCACGCTTCTCTTTGAGAAGCCGGACAAGACGGATGTAGGGGCCGCCTATCCGTTCCCTATTGGGGATCACCTCTACGCCCTTGGCCGCATCAACGTGGCGAAGGACGCGTATCGCCAGACCTTCAAGCGGCTGGCTACGTTCACCCTGTTCAACCCCGACACACCTCCTTCGACGAGATACTGGGACTTTACGTCCTCGCTCATCTCTCGTGGGAAATACTCGTGGTATGCTCCGTCCCTCACGTTCACCGACAAGGAGACCAGTGAGGCTGTCCAGAAGTTCACCAATAACTTTGCAAGGTAATGGCGGACTTCGACGAAAAGACAGTGGAGGAGGAAGTCGTCATGCTTGGGGGCATGATCGACGAACTCGACAACTCAATCAATACTGCCTACGAAAGTAAGCACAAGCTCATGTCTATCCGAGCCGCGTTAGCGGGGGCCATCGGCATGTCCCTTCCAGCAGAAGACAAGAACCAGTTAGATCTGACTCTTGTCATGGACGGGGAAGAGGTCGATGTAGTCAAGGAGGAGCAGTAACAGGTCAGGTATTGTGGCGGGGTGGTTAGAGATTTATACTTTTTTCTCTAGTCATTCTGGTTAAAGCATCGCCTTCGTGGTAACCACATAAAAGCCACGGCGCTATCGAATAGCCCCTCACTGGTTCCGTTCATGTCCAGTGGGGGGCTTTTCTTTTGAAGTCATGGAAATCTACGCGCTCGACTACGAAACTTACTACGATAAAAGGTGCAGCATTAAAACGCTCGGACCTCTGGGATACTTTTCTCACCCAGACTTTGACGCTTACTTGCTGACCGTGAAGGGAACCGACGGGACCGAGTTCGTCGGACACCCCAAAAAGTTTAACTGGAATTTACTTATTGGTAATACGGCCCTGAGCCACAACGCAGCATTTGATGAGACCTTATATTTATATGGAGCTACGCAAGGATGGTGGCCAGAAGTCCAACCCGCCGAATGGCATTGCACGGCGGATCTGGCGGCGTATGTGCGCCTGCCTCGGTCGCTTAAAGGAGCGAGTCATGCAGCTTTTGGACTAGAGATTGACAAGACCACC